>VFQQ010001199.1_pt1 | contig 38518 bp, 24 predicted proteins | sample 3512341 | NCBI WGS metagenome assembly VFQQ01 (sample SAMN10412373, study PRJNA504923) | tailings metagenome | isolation source: Relicate 2 Philex TSF1 revegetated site | place: Philippines: Tuba, Benguet | collected 2017-08-29 | reverse complement strand
CAGTGGAAGTCGCCGCAACACCTCGCGATTGAGCGGGTCCTGTTCGGCCTCTGGCTCCCAGCCCTTGCTCATCCCTGATCCTCCAAATCCATGGAACTCAGAGAGAATAGCTCACACAATCGTGTTCACAGCAGTGGGGCGAAGCTCCTGCTGAGCCGCATCCGGTGGACAACTTCCCGTTGGAAGACGGCCATCCACCGGCCCCTGCACGAACGGCCTGCCTCGGCAACAAGGGCCGGCGGAACGCCGAACCCGATGGAGCCCGCCCTCCCGGACGCGGCTCGGTCAGAGCCTCGCCCTCCCGGTCCGCCCAGAAACAATCGAAAGTTCCTACACCCCACGCCACCAGTGGCAAAGACATTCTGTCGGTGCGGCACAGGCGAAACGCCTGTGCCGCCAATGCCTCCCTCTGACAATCAATCACTTCCTATTCTAAGCCGGACGGTCTGAGGATATGGGGCCGGCCGCTGGAGCGCCCGGTGCGAACGGCGGAGCGGCTTTCGCGGGTTCGGGTTCCGTCCGCTTTGGGAACAGGCTGTCGCGAGATTTCTCCAGCAACTGGTATCTCGCCTCGGCCGCCTCGAGCTCGGCGTCGGCGGCGCGGGTGGCGCGGGCGGCGTCTTCCGCCTTGTCCGGCCCCGTGAACCCGGCCTCGTACTCCGCACGATGCCTCTTCTCACGCTGGCCGGCCGCTTCCAGTTCTGCCTTTTTTCTCGCCACTTCACGCTCGGCGGTTTGCAGTTCCGCATCATACTCCTGTCGCAGCACCTCAATCGCCTGCAGGTCCCGCGCGCGCTCCTTCTGAAGTTGTTGAACGCGCGGATGGTCTTTGCCGAAGGTCTGCAGCAGCGAATCGTATTCGGAGAGCACGTCCCGGTATTTCTCCAGCAGTTGCAGGTAGTCTGAGGGCTGCCGGTCTGTTCGTGGCGCCGCGCCTCGTCGTCGGAATTCATCGGGGATTGCGTCGTCCACTTCTGCCGCCTTTCCCTTCGATCCGGGCGTGGACGGAGCGGACTGAAGATTCGGTGGCGCTGGCATACTGGGAAACAGCCGGATCAGCACGTATTGAGGATGACCCGAATTCGGCCCTCCAAATGGGCCGATGACAACATGCTCGTCGAAGGATTCGAAGATGATTTCTGCCTGAAACGTCCGCTTCGCCGGGGTGAGGGGAGTGTATTGCCAATTGAAATCGTCGAAGCCGACGTTGAGTTTGACGCGGCCGCTCGGCGTCACTGAGGCCTTGAACCGCAGTTCTGTGGGAACCTCGAATTCCGTTGTTACGGTGCTTTTTTGGGTTTTGAAGAACACATTTCGGTCGCGATCCCAGAAAGCCGTACTTCGCCGATCGCCGATGACTTCCACGCCCGCAATCGGACGCTCATCGGCCCCCACCTTCCGAAACAGCCGGTCAGCCGAAAGCAGGGTGGCCTTACGCTCACCCGCGAACGGCAGCTTCAGCGACTGAATCAGACGGAGGTCAGTCACTTCAAACAAAGTGGCACGGACGCCCAGATGCTCCGGCGGGAATCCCACGGCCCGTGGCGCGTCATCTTCGGCTGTCGATCGGGGAGATTCGGCATGTAATTCAGCCGCCCATTCCGGCGGGACGACCGACACCTCACGTTTGTACCGCACGATCGTCGCACCGAGTTCTCCGGTGCTCACCACCGACAGCATGTCCCCTTTCGACGTGTAGATCCCCTGCATCCCAGGCTGCCCCTCCGCCGCGGTGAAGTCGAGCCGGATCTGAGAGTCATCGGCCTCAATGACCGAAATCGTCCACGACTGCTTGCGTTCGTTCTTCTCATACAGGGCGGCCCGGTCGCCAGAGATCGCGAGATACGTTTGTGGCCGTTTCCCCTGGCCGCCCGCACCCACCGGGAACGTCCCAGCCGCCCCCATACCCTCCATGTCCATCCCCATGCCGATGGCCCCCGAATGGCCGGCGGTCGCCCACAGGCCGGTCAACTTTGAGACGGTTTGCAGGGGACCGGCCGGCGCGATCGACGAAAGGTCGACTCGTGGCCGAGGCGCGAATCCCTCAGGGGCATTCGGATCGATCGCCCGCGGACCGCTGGCAGCCGCGGGCCGCTTCTCGCGGGCGGCGTCCTGGATCTGCTTCGACCAGTCTGGAGGAACGGCTGCGATGGACCGCGAATACCGCTCGATCTTCGCTCCCGTAGCCCCCGTGCTGACGACGGTGAGCGACCTCTCCCGGACGTTGAAACTCCCCTCCATGCCCGGCTGGTCATCGAGCGGCGTAAACGTCACCCGGCTCGATGCCTGGCCAGGCTGGTCAAGGGTCATCGTCCACAGCCGCCGGCGTTCGTTCTTCACGTAGAGGGCGGCACAGTCGCCATCAATCACCAGCCGGGGCGGCGGATCGCCCGACATGCCATGCAGCGGCTCGCCATAGCCGCCAAACCCGCCCATCCCCATGTTCATCCCGCTGGACGATTGCCAGATGCCCGTCAGGGACTGCAGGACCGCCTGATTCACCTTTTCGTTGGCGTTCAGGATCGACCGTTCCGCATCGATCATCGACTGCAGTTCGGCCAGTTCGCGATCGGTGAGGCTGATCTTCAGTTGGCTGCCGCGCGAACTGGTGGTGACGGCCCCATCGATGAGGTCGGGAATCGCCTGCTTGATTCGTGCAAGGAAGATCTCCACCTGGTCCAGACTGAGCGGACCGAGGTCAATCGTGCGTGTCCTGCGAAAGCCCCCCGCCGTCGGTTCTCGAACTGCCCCCTGCCCTGCAGGAACGCCCGTCGGCAAATGGGGTGCTCCCGGAACCGTACTCTGAGGCATCGTAGGCGGCATGCCACCCGTGACCTGCGGTTCCTCCCACTTCAGTTCCGGATTGAGCAGATCCTCCACCCGCCGGGCGATGATCTCATCCGCCGCCCGGTTGCGAAGCTCAAGCGACCGCTGCGCCGCCTCCACCCGCCGCTGCAACTCGGCCAGTTCGGCCGCCAGCATTGCCTGGCGTGCGGTGAAGGACTGCCGAACTGCCGCCGTCAACGCCCTCCGGCGTTGCTGTTCCTCCTTCCGGAAGTCTCCCTCGGGCATCGTGGGGTTGCGATTGGTGACAAACTGCCGCAAATCCTCGACGTACCGCGCCGCGGCCGCTTCCCTTTCGCTGGCTGCCTTGGCCAGCTCCGCTGGTGAACCGGTCCGACCGGCGAGTTGCTGCCGAACGGCCCCCGCGGACCCCGATGAGGCACCTTCCGATCGCGACGGCGGCTGCTGCGAATCCAGCTTCTCGAGCAGCGTTTCGGCCATCTGAAGCAAGTCCGCGTTCGTTGACGTGAGTACGACCGAATTGGTTCGCGAATCGGCGACCGCCACGAAACCGGGTGCTTGAATCACCTGGGTCAACAGGCCGACAACGTCACCCGCGACAGTGTTCTTGAGCTGCACGACTTTGACGTTCGGGGCCGATGAGGAGTCACGCAGCGAAGACGGGTTTGTTCCACCGCCAGCAGCGTCCGTCACCTGTTCTGCCTGTTCGAGGTTCGCGAGCAGAACTTTGGACAGGTCAGCCCTGATGCGGGTGACATGATCGGTCGGATCCCGGCGGTACGCCTCCAGCCGTCCATGCCGTTCCAGCCGGCGCAGCAGATTCGCGTCTTCTGGCGACAAAAGGAGACCCACGACCTTCCTGCCGCCGCTTGACGGCTGGGAAGCCGAAATTGTGTCAATTTTGGCGCGTTCGAGCACGAACGTGTTCACGTTCAGGCCCAGGAACATCACATCCACAGAATCTTCGATGCTGACCAACTGCTGCGACGGCGACGCGGACTCACTCAGGTAGACAGGGTGCACCTCTTTCCCCTCCGGAATCGCAATCTCGCCGAAGTAGGGATGACGCTGGTACGACGCCACGGTCATGCCATGCCGGGCGAGAACATCGCTGACGGTTTTCGTGATGGACGACGCATTTTCGAGCGGGGTGACTAGCCGGGCGTCGTTGTCGGGACTGAGCAGAGACCATTGATTCGTGTTGACGGGAAAGAAGTTGAACTGGATTGGCATGGCCAGGTTGGCATTCCGGAGTTCGCGTATGGCCTGATCCCAGTTTGGATTCACGGGCTTGGGTTGCGCGTCTCCCTGGCCACTGGAGGGCGAGAAACCACCACCGGACTGCGCCGGGCGCAACTCCGCCGCTGAATAACAAGCGTGGAGCATCAGGTGAACGCCAGCACCTGCAGCGAGCGCGTCTCCCCGTTCCACAACTCCATCCGAAATCAACTGCTCCAGCTTCTGGCGATCGGCTTCCTCCATCGCACTGCCGTCGCCGATGATGACGATGCGGGTTCTCGGCGGCTTACTCGATGCGGGTAAGTTCGGCGAGTGCGAAGCCTCCATCAGCGGAGGAATCTCGCTCGGTCCGATCGTGGAGCGGCCCGGGCCCAGCGTGATCGGCGATGCAGCTTGTGGAGCCGTGAGTTTCGGCGCGGCCGTTTCGCCGATGCGTTCGCTCGACGCGGCGACATCCAACGCATGGTTCTCAATCACCAGTAGTGGCAGAAACCCGGCCTTCCGGGCAGTGTGCAAAATTGCATTCTGTTCCGGATCGAAATCTCGCTCCGCATTCAGCGGAAAGGCATGGACGATGGCGACCTTCCCCGGCTCCAGATTGAATCTGAAACTCTTCTGAATCGAATCGCGAGCAACGCGCGGCGTTGCTTCGCCCCTCCACTGCTCGGACAGCGACAATCGCGTCGAGACCTGGACTGCACCGGGCGTAACGACTGAATCGACGGACCATGACCATTCGTGACGACGTGTCACATGGACATCGCTGCCGTAACCTGCCCCTGATGCCACAGGGGGCAATGCTATTCGCGATGTCGTCGCCCGGTCGGGCCAGGTCACTTGCATGACCAGATTGCGAGAGTGAAGCCAGGCGAGCGTCGAAGCAGCCTGATCCGGTTCGTAAACGAGCGCGACGTTCTCTCCAAACAGCGTCTCAGATCCGGCTTTCGGCAATGTCGTGATCACGTGCTTGTCCAGTCCGAGCCTTGCAAACACCGCCTTCAGGTCATCTGCTCCGGAAGCATCCAGCGAGTCGAATGTTGAGCGAACAAACCAGAGTGAAATCGAGGGGATTCGGGATGCGACAGCTTCGATCTTGTGGCTCTTCAGGACATCCAGAATTCTCCGTGCGTCATCCGCTTCCGTATCGGCAGTGACTTTCAACTCGGCAGAAGTCTCCAGCGATTCACCTGCCAGCGTTACGATCAGCGGCCGTGTCAAAACCTTGGACAGTGCTTCAAGTGCCTCGGTGACCGAATCTCGACCGCGCGCTCCATAGAGCCGAAGAGTATTGGACGCCTCTTTAACCGCGTCCGGATCAGAACGTTGAACGATTTCCTGATCCAGCCACGCCTGGATCGTGTCGCGGGATGCTTTGGAGGTTGTGCGCCCCGGCGCAATAAACAGCTTGCCTCCCGGTCTCGAAGCCGATTCCGGACGCTCTCCAGAGCGCGATGCCGCCGCGCCACCTGCCTGTGTCGACTCGCCATCGGCCGCCTGGTTTGCCTGATCCGCCAATGGACCTGCATCACCAGGCGGGGCAGGCGCTTCATTTGAGGCACTTACCGGCGGCGGTATCTCGTCTGCCGTGAGAACGCTCACAAGCAGGGCCACGACCACCAGCGGAATCATTGCGAGTTTCACTGTCCGTCTCCCCAGTGCCCTGTCAGGCGTTGGCTGGTCGTTTCAACTTCCGCACATCATCACGCACTTGAGGACCGGGTACTGAGTACCGGGTACTCGATACGCTCACATCAGCCGGCTCACGCCGGCCGTTCCCCCCGCTTCACGGAGGAACCTCGCTCGCACGCACTCCCTCCACATCCCACAACCGCTCGGCCCGACCCGTCAGCTCGTCTGTTGTCTGTTTCAGCGCGGCCGTCTCGGCTTCCAGCCCGTCCCAGGCATGGTCCGGATTCGGCGGCGTAGCCATCGTTGCATCGGCAACCGGGGGCGTCTGAACCGGAGTCGCCGGAGCGGGCGCCTCGGCCGGCGGTCGGCGTGAAATCCAGAAGGCGGCGGCCACGGTGCAGAGCCCCAGCATGCCCGCCGTCACGATGCGATGCCGGCTGAGGATGTTCCACAGGCCGGCCTGGCGTCGCCCGGCCCGGCCGCTGCGAACCATCTGCCGCACGTCGTCCGGCAGCGGCACTGTCGCCGGCTGACGCACGTGCGCGAGGCACTGCTCCAGTGTTTCCGCCAGCTCCTCACTCGTCGCGAATCGCGACCCGGCCTCTTTCGCGTGCAGCTTCGCGACGATCGCTTCCAGCCAGTCGGGAACATCCGGGTTCACTTCCCGCAGCGGACGCGGCGTGTCGTCGGTGATGCGGCGCAGAATCCCGTAAGGCGTTTCGGCCCGGAACGGCGGCCGGCCGGCGCACATGGCGTACATCACGCTGCCAACGCTGAACAGGTCGCTGCGGGTATCGAGCGCGTCGCCGCGGGCCTGCTCGGGCGACATGTACTGCGGCGTGCCGGCGATGATGCCGGTTCGCGTTTCGCTCGCGTCGTCGACCGTTCTCGCCAGGCCAAAGTCGGTCAACTGCAGTCGGTCGACGTTCTCTTCAAGCAGAATGTTCGCCGGCTTGATGTCGCGATGAATCAGCCCCTGGGCATGGGCGGCCGCGAGGCCGGCGGCGATCTGCCTGCCGATGCGCAGCACCTCCGAAACGCCGAGCGCCCCGCCGCGGTCGAGCCGTTTCTGCAGCGATTCCCCTTTGACATAGGGCATCACCAGGTAGGGCAGCCCCTGGAATTCCGAGACGCCGTGAATTGCAACGACGTTCTCATGCACCACCGCGGCCGCGGCTTTTGCTTCGCGGGCGAATCGCCGCCGGGCCGAGGCGCTGGCCGCGAGGTGCGGGGCGAGCAGCTTGATGGCGACGAACCGGTTGAGCCGCGCATCGAACCCTTTCAGCACCACCCCCATGCCGCCGCAGCCGATCACGCCGACGACTTCATACCCCGCCAGCCGGCCCACCATGTGGGGGTCGTCCGTCGGCGCGAGCAGTTTCAGGACGGCGGCGACACCGTGATCGCTGATTTCAGCCGCGTCGGTTGTCTCATCACGGGTGAAGTCGTCTTCCGGTCCGAACGACGACAGGAACTCGCGGACCTGGGACCACGCGCCGGGATCTGCCGCGCGGGCTTCCAGCGATTCACGGCAGGCGGGGCAGACTTCAAGATGCGTTTCAAACTCGGCCTGCTCGACATCGCTGAGCGCACCGTCCAGGAACCGGGCGGCTCGTCGAGGATCACAGGTCGGCGGAGGAAGAGGCATCGCTGTGGGGGTGTGTTGCGGGTCTTGTTCGAGGGCGAAACCCATCACTTGTTTGTTATTGCAAATTGCAAATTGGGGATTGCAAATTGCAAATTGAAGTTCGCGAATGCTGCTCAATCACCAATTTGCATTTTGCAATTTGCAATCTCTCACCTTCACTCCAGAAACCGCTCTCCCCCCTCCTCACTGCTCCTGATCGACATACTCGCAGACCTTCTCCTGCAGTCGTTTCATCACCCGGCTGCGGGCGGCATAGACACTGCCAATCGTCTTCCCAAGTTCTGCGCCCACATCCTCACAGGTCCGGCCTTCGACGGCCGTTTGCCAGAAGGCCTGCCAGGTGTCGGGCTGGAACTCGCGTTCAATCTGTCGGGCGGCCCAGCGGAACACTTCTCGCCGCAGTTCCAGTTGCAGCAGTTGGGAATCGGGTTCGCGACTCGCGGCGTTGTGGACATGTGCTTCGTGCCCCGCGCCGCCCGCGGCCCGGTCGGGTTTCGCGCGGGCGAGGGCGTTGAGCGCCGCATTCTGAACGACTTTCGCCAGCCAGGTTCGGAATTTCGCCCGGCCGTGATCATGAGGTCGCTCCTCAATCGTTTTCGCGACGGCCAGCAACACCTGCTGGGCCAGATCGTCGGCATCCGCCGCCTGCAGTCCCCGCCGCCGGGCCAGCCGGTGAATCACGGGCCAGTAAATCTCCACAAACTCATGCCAGGCCGCCTGATCCGCGGGATTGCGGACGCGGACCAGCAGGCTCGCCCGGGTTTGTGGAGAGAGAGTCATCATGGGCCTGTGACTGTTTTACACAGACCCGGCAGGAATCTGACACGCTTGCGGGGAAAAGCGTTTAGAAGCCCGGCTTCTCGGCCCCTTTCATGGGCCTGCACGCAACTCCTGTCTATGCAAGACATTGCAAGTGGCCAGCTGGATGACGCTGGAACAAGCGTCATTCAAGCGTCATTGCAGGTGGGGACGGGTCTCAACAGGGAGAGCGACACTGATCAGGACTCACATGCCACCTGAATCAGGAAAAGGGGGAGCAGGCCGGGTCATCGACCACGTTCCCCAGGGGCACTGGAAAACGACGACTTTTGCCGCCGCACTCCGAGCTCGTGGTGTCATTGCTCCCTGGGTCCTGGATGGCTCCATGAACGGGGAGCGCTTTCTGGCTTATGTCCGGCAATTCCTGGCTCCGGCGCTTGAGCCCGGAGACCTGGTGGTGATGGACAACCTCAGTAGTCACAAGCAGAGCGGGGTCGGTGAGGCGATTCGTGAAGTGGGTGCCGAGGTGTACTACCTGCCGCCTTACTCGCCCGATCTGAATCCGATTGAGAAGATGTTCTCGAAGTTGAAGACGCTCCTGCGGACGAGCGCCGAACGAACGACCGAAGGCGTCGGGGACTGGATCGGCGTTCTCATCGACGAATTCACTCCCAGCGAATGCCTGAACTACATCCAATCATGCGGATACACTGCACACGCATCGTGAAGATGCGCTCAACAGCCGTCTTCATGAACTAGAGCATCTTCAGAACTGGTTTGCAGGCCTCCGCAGGCGAAAACCGGGCATCCACGATGCCTGAACACGTCCAATCGCCTGCACAGGAACCGTGCAATGGTCTAATGCCGTGAAAACGGCTGATATTCAGCTCTCGGCCAGCTCAGGAGAATCGCCCGCTCAAAGAACTGAGCACAGCCGTGTCTTTAAGTCACTCGCTCACGCAGTTCTTTGACTTCTCCAAGGACCTGATGTGAGATTGCCAGATTCAGCAATTCAGCCACGTTGCGTACTCCGAGCTTCGACATCAGTCGCTGGCGGCGGAGTTCGACGGCGCGTTCAGAAATGAACAGCTTCGCGGCCATGGCCTTGTTGGTTTCCCCGGCAATCACGAATTCGAGCGTTTCAAGATCGGTGCCAGAGAGACCGCCGATCGCGGCATCGAGTTTTCTGAATCGTTCATCCGCGGCACGCCACCGGGCGTCCACAATCATCGCCTGATTGACGAGTTCCAGCAGCACTTCCTTCCGGAACGGCTTTTCCAGAAATTCAATCGCGCCGGTCTTCATGGCGGAAACGGCCGTCGACACGTCGGCGTGCGCAGTCACGAAGATCACGGGAAGACGTCGACCCGATTTCAGGAACTCGGCATAAAAGTCGATGCCATTCTGCCCAGGCATCCTGACATCCAGCACCAGACATCCGGGACGATCAGAGTTCAGCTGTGCCTGAAACTCGGCTGGGGATGCATACCCCTCCGTGGCGAAGCCCAGCGCCGTGAGCAGACTGACGAGCGACTCGCGAAAGTCGTTGTCGTCATCAATGACATAGACAGTCTGCAAGTTCACGATGGGCCGCTGGTTCAAAGAGAGGAAGCCGGATTCGGACCGAGGCGCCGCCGCCGATCCGATTGGAGCAAGTCATTGTGCCGCGAAACGAGCTCACAATCGACCTGCTGATGGACAGCCCCAGTCCAAGCCCCCCGGGCTTGGTCGATTGTCGATTCTCCAGAAGCCGTTCAGGATCGACCTCAAACCCAGGGCCGTTGTCCTCAATGCACACTTCGATCGTTCCCTCATGCTGCTTCGTGCAAACCTCGATTTTTCGGGAGGCCGACGCAGAAGATTCGAGTGACTGCCTCGCGTTGTTGATGAGGTTGACGAGCACCTGCTGAAACTGAATCGGGTCGACAACAACCTGGGCCGCTGCAGACTCTGCAATTTCGACCTCGATGCCGATGCCCCGATGACTCAGCTCGGCCTGGCAGAGAGCGACGACATCCAGAATCAACGGATTGATGGCGTCAGCCGCCGCTGGCCGGTTCCGAGGCCGAAGGAAGTTGCGCATCCGCCGGACAATTTGCCCGGCCCGTTCCGCAGACTGGCTCAGTCGCTGACCGGTCTGGAGAATGGCCCCCTTGTTTGCATCCGGGCTGGCCATCAGCAGTTGCAACGTCTCGGCGTCATTCGCAATCGCTCCCAGCGGCTGATTGATTTCGTGCGCAATTCCCGTCGCCAGCTCCCCGAGGCTGTTGATCCGCGACGCGCTGGCCAACTGGTCCTGGAGATGCCGCGTTCGCTGATCAGACAGAATGCGTTCCTGGTTTGCCTCCTCAAGCGAACGCAGTGACGCGGTCAACTCGCGGGTGCGATCGGCGACGCGTTGCTCCAGTTCCCGCTCGTGTTGCTGCAAGTCGTTCACCTGACGTCGAATCACCAGAGCCGCGGGCCTCAGCACCAGCCAGTAAAGGCCGATGATCAGTGCGATCGCCGCCAGGGTGCTGGCGATGGCTGTCCAGCGCAGTCGGCGGATCTGCAGTCGGGCGTCGTGTTCAAACAACTGAACGATCTGGTCCATGGCTGGCAGGTAGCGTCGCTCTGCCAGCAGCAATTGGGGAACGGCGGCGGCCGCCGTGGTCGGGTCGCGAATGACGCCGTGCACGACCTGCTCCATCGCGGTCACCTCGGGCATCAGCTTCTCGAGCGCCTGGGCAATGGCCGGATCGGTTGCCCGAGCGAGCCCGAGACCGGCATCGCCCGAAACAAGCCCCCGATGGACGCGGCTCCACGACTCGAGCGTCGTCTGCAGCGTGGTCTGGCACTCGCCGTGATCCGCGGGAAGAACCGCGATCGCCAGGCAGTCCTTGACCATTCTCTGGCTATACATCCGCTGTCTGCCGGCCAGGTTGATGACGGGAGCAGATGTGCCGAGACGGACGAGCAGCGGTTGAAGAACGGCCTGATCCAGAATCAGGAGTCCCGCGACGACGCCCAGCACGGCCACGTAGCGGCGGCCGAGTCGGCGAATCAGGTCTTCGGAACGGGCGGACATCAGGTTCAGGCGACAGCGAGCCGATGCGCCTTCGTTGAAGAAGAGAGTGGAGTCTCCGGCCAACCCTGTGGAAAACGCCGTGCCGTTCGGCAGTGTTCGCCCGGGAACACGGCAAAAAAGCTCGAATTGAGTTCCCTTTTCGTTGAGAGTTTTCGGATTGGCGCGACAGCCTGCAGTGTTCACCTGCACTAAATCTGTGCACCTCTGCATGGACTCGCGACAGGCGCCAGTGCCGCGACGGGGGCGATCGTGGGAGTTGAGGTTCGGATAACCGAACAAATCGGGCTTGTCCGGCAGGGCGGGCGCTGGGCGTGCAATCAGGCTCAGCACTGTTCCGACATAGGTTTCCTCTGCTCGCTCCTGGAGAAGAGACCGGTCGGCCAAGGTCCCGTTCACCAAGGCGACCCTGCATGAGTGCTGGCGAGAAGGCAACGTCGATCCGACTGACGGACTTTCGATCTCCCCCGATGCGCGCGTTCCACATGACGTGGTTCGCCTTCTTCCTCTGCTTTTTCGCCTGGTTCGGCATCGCTCCGCTGATGGGCGTTGTTCGCGACGAACTGGCCCTTACGAAAGATCAGATCGGCTGGTGCATCATCGGGTCGGTCGCAATCACAGTCTTCGCCCGGCTGCTGATCGGCTGGCTGTGCGATCGAATCGGACCGCGCCTGTGCTACGCGGGACTTCTCATCGTTGGGTCGCTGCCGGTCATGGCGATCGGCCTGGCGCATGACTTCACCACCTTTCTGCTGTTCCGCGTGGCCATCGGGGTGATCGGGGCATCCTTTGTCGTCACTCAGTTCCATACGTCAGTCATGTTCGCCCCCAGTTGTGTCGGCACGGCGAACGCGATGGCGGCTGGCTGGGGAAATCTGGGGGGCGGCGTGACGCAGATGGTGATGCCGCTGGTGTTCACGGCATTCGTGACGGGCCTGGGCGTGACGAGTGCAACGGCCTGGCGAGCCAGCATGCTCGTGGCGGGAGCCGTCTGCTTTCTGACCGGCATCGCCTACTACTTCCTGACGCAGGATACGCCGCAGGGGAACTACGCCGACCTGAAGGCCCGAGGGCTGCTGGCCCGAAAGCCTCCGGCGCAGGGATCGTTCCGCGCCGCCTGCCGGGATCGGCGCGTCTGGGCGCTGGCTGTCGCCTATGGCTGCTGTTTCGGGCTGGAGCTGACGCTCGACAATGTCGCTGTTCTGTACTTCCTCGATTACTTCGCGGAACTCAAATCGGCCGACCCGCTCCATGCCGTCCAGACGGCCGGAATCATTGCGGGGCTGTTCGGATCGATGAATCTGTTCGCCCGGGCGCTGGGTGGCTGGATGGGCGATCGCTGTGGGGCGAAATGGGGACTCGACGGCCGCGCCCGCTGGCTGTTCATGACCCTGTTCTGTCAGGGGATCGCGCTGCTCATGTTTTCTCAGGCCAGGACTCTGATGGCGGGCGTTCCGCTGCTGATGCTGCTGGGGCTGTTCGTGAAGATGTCGAACGGCGCGACCTATGCCGTTGCGCCGTTTCTCAATCGTGACGCGCTGGGGAGCGTGACGGGGATTGTGGGAGCAGGCGGCAACGTCGGCGCGGTTCTCGCAGGATTCCTGTTCAAGTCGTCGGCGATCAGCTGGCCGACGGCCATGTTCCTCCTGGGCGTCGTCGTGACGGGCTGTTCGTTCGTGATGGTCGCAGTTCGGTTCGGCGTCCGATCGGCCCCGGCGGATCCTGTCCGGTCCGATGCGATGACCGAACTGGCCGTAGGAACAGCAGCAGCCAGGGCCTGACGAGTAGTGCTGCCTCCAGTTCTCCTTCTGAGCCGAGCCCGCGCATGATCTCCCACCCCCCATCGAACTCCATGGCTGAATCCCGAACAACGATCGTGGTTGTGGGCAACGGAATGGTCGGTCTGCGGTTCTGCGAAAAGCTGATCGAGTTCGACCGGGACCAGCGTTTTCGCATTGTGACGTTCTGCGAAGAACCGCGGGCCGCTTATGACCGCGTGGGACTGACATCGTTTTTTGCGCATCGGGACGCCGAAAAGCTGCTGCTGGCCCGGCACGACTGGTATGTGAGTCATGGCGTCGAACTTCACATTGGAGATCGTGCGGAGGTCATCGACCGCCAGAAACGGACCGTCACATCGCAGAAGGGGGTGACGATTCCCTACGACCATCTGGTTCTCGCCACCGGCTCCATCCCGTTTGTGCCGCCGATGGCCGGGGTCGAAAAGGCGGGCGTGTTCGTGTACCGGACGATCGAGGATCTGGAGCGCATCATCGACTACTCGCAGCAGGCGAAACGCTGCGCTGTTCTGGGCGGCGGCCTGCTGGGCCTGGAAGCGGCAAAAGCGGCGTTCGACCTGGGGCTTGAACCGCACGTCGTGGAGTTCAGTCCACGGCTGATGCCGCGACAGATTGACGATGCGGGCTCCCGGGTGCTGGTGGCGAAACTCGAGTCGCTGGGGGTGAAGGTCCATCTGAACCGCAGCGTCGCTGAGATTCACGGTCCGGGGCGCGTGGAGAGTCTGGCGTTCCAGGACGGTTCGCGTCTCGACGTCGAGATGGTTGTGATTTCGACCGGCATTCGGCCGCGCGACGAACTCGCCCGCAAGATCGGGCTGGACGTCGGCCCGCGCGGTGGAATCGTCGTGGACGATCAGATGCGCACATCCGACCCCTGGATTTCAGCAATCGGGGAGTGTGCGGTCCACCAGGGCATGGTGTATGGCCTCGTGGCGCCCGGATACGACATGGCGGAAACTCTGGCGTCGTCCCTGACCGGCGGATCGAAGCGTTTCCAGGGGGCAGACCTGTCCACCAAACTCAAATTGATGGGAGTGGATGTCGCGAGTTTTGGCGATTACGAGGCCGGGCCCGATCGCGCGACTCCGCTCTCGTTCGAAAACCCTTTCGGAGGCGAATACAAGAAGCTGCTCTTCTCGAAGGACGGACGGAAACTGCTGGGCGGGATCCTCGTGGGGGATGCATCGCAGTATGGAACGCTGTCGCTGTTGGCGAAGAGCGGCGCGTCGCTCCCCTGCCGGCCGCACGAACTGATCGTAGGAAACTCGTCCGCTGCGACGGCAGCCGGAGGGATCGAGAGTCTGCCAGATGCGGCACAGGTCTGTTCCTGCAACAACGTCACAAAGGGGGCCATCTGCCGGGCGATTGTTGAGCAGAATCTCGATTCGCCGGCTGCCGTCCGGTCCTGCACGAAAGCGGGGGCCGGTTGCGGGGGCTGCTTCCCGCTGGTGACGGACCTGTTCAAGGCCGAATTCAAGAAGCTCGGCCGAACGGTCACCAATCACCTGTGTGAGCATTTCGCCTATTCGCGAACGGAGTTATTCGCGGTCATCAAGACCCGGCAGCTGCGCACATTCTCCGAAGTTCTGCAGGAATACGGGAAGGGCTGCGGCTGCGAAGTCTGCAAGCCCACGATCGCCTCGATCCTGGCGTCGCTGTGGAACGACAATGTGCTCGATCCGGCCCATGAGACGCTGCAGGATTCGAACGACCGCTTCCTCGCCAACATCCAGCGCGGCGGCTCCTATTCCGTCGTTCCCAGGGTTCCGGGCGGCGAGATTACTCCCGAGAAGCTGATTGTGATCGGCGAGGTGGCCCGCGAATTCAACCTGTACACCAAGATCACCGGTGGCCAGCGAATCGATCTGTTCGGGGCGCAGGTTCAGGATCTTCCCGACATCTGGGAACGGCTGGTTCAGAGCGGTTTTGAAAGCGGGCACGCGTATGCCAAATCGCTGCGGACCGTCAAAAGCTGCGTCGGCTCGACGTGGTGCCGTTACGGGGTGCGGGATTCCGTCGGTTTCGCGATCGAGGTCGAGAACCGCTACAAGGGCATTCGCTCGCCGCACAAAATCAAAATGGCCGTCTCCGGGTGCACGCGCGAGTGCGCGGAAGCCCAGTCCAAGGACGTCGGACTGATTGCCGTCGAAGGGGGCTACAACCTGTATGTCTGCGGCAACGGCGGCGCCAGGCCGAGACACGCGGAACTCCTCGCGGCCTGCGTCGATGAAGCGACAGCCCTCCGGTATATCGACCGGTTCCTGATGTACTACATCTCCACGGCCGACAAGCTGATGCGCACCTCGACATGGTGCGAGCAGCTGGAGGGGGGAATCGAGCACATTCGCGATGTCGTTGTCCACGACAACCTGGGGATCGCCGCGGAACTGGAAACGATGCTCCAGCGGCTTGTCGACACCTATCAGTGTGAATGGGCGGCGGTCGTCAATGATCCCGGGAAACGCCGGCGATTCCGGCAGTTCATGAATACGGATGACACGGAATCGTGCATCGAGGTCATCACGCAGCGCGGACAGGAACGACCGGGTGACTGGCCCGGCGAACTGGTGTCGCTCGAACAGTTCCAGTCGCTTCCCAAACCCGGGACTGAACAGCCGGCGGCGGAGCGAACCTGGGTCCGCGTCGGCCTGATCGACGACTTCCCGATCGATGGCGGCGCGACGATCCGTTACGGGAAATCGCAGATTGCCGTCTTCAATCTCGCGAGCCGGGGCGAATGGTACGCCTCGCAGAACATGTGCCCGCACAAGAAGGCATTCGTCCTGTCGCGAGGCATTCTGGGGGATGCCAGGGGCGTGCCCAAAGTCGCGTGCCCGCTTCACAAGAAGACCTTCTCGCTCGAGACCGGCGAGTCGCTATCCGACCCCGAGTACCGCATCGAGACTTTTCCCGTGCGAGTGGAAGGAGCCGATGTCTTTCTGCATCTGCCTCCGGAAGAAGTGCTGGATGCCCGGCAGGCCACCGAGATTGGCTGTGCGCTGGCGACCTCGTGTGCGCTGGATCGCACCCAGGAACTGGTGGAAGCGTGACAGACGCGCTGCAGCGACCGCTGACACTGGCGGATCTCGATCGGGGACTGGCCAATCCCGCGGTGGACGGCCCCGCCCTCGTGACGCTGCTCCTCAACGAGCAGCGTTCGCTCACGGCGGTCGAGGCGTTCTCCCTCGAGCACGAAACCGGTGAACTCCCGGCGCAGGCCAGGCATTACTCCCGGTTGCTTCCCGCTTCCCCCCCGGGGCCTGGTGAGCAGTACGCGTTTGAGGTGGACCTTGATCGCTGCTCAGGATGCAAGGCGTGCGTCACGGCCTGCCATTCCCTCAACGGCCTCGATGAACAGGAAACCTGGCGGGACGTTGGGCTTCTCGTCGGCGGTACGGATGCAGCTCCCGTTCTGCAACATGTCACGGCCGCGTGTCACCATTGTCTCGAACCGGCCTGCCTGATCGCCTGCCCGGTCAATGCCTATGAGAAAGATCCCGGCACCGGGATCGTGAAACACCTTGATGACCAGTGTTTCGGATGTCAGTACTGCACGCTGGCCTGCCCGTATCACGTTCCCAGGTACCATGCCGCCCGGGGAATTGTTCGGAAATGCGACATGTGTTCGCACCGGCTGGCGCAGGGGGAAGCGCCCGGCTGCGTGCAGGCCTGCCCGCACGAGGCCATCGCCATTCGCGTTGTGTCGGCCGAGCGCGTGATCGAAGACTCGGAGGCCAACGTCTTTCTTCCCGGCGGGCCCGATCCATCGCTGACCCTGCCAACGACCAATTATCGGTCCTCACGGGTCTTCCCGCGGAACACATTGCCGGCCGACTACCGGTCGATCGGTCCCGAGCATCCCCACTGGCCCCTCATCCTGATGCTCGTTCTGACGCAACTGTCCGTCGGCGCGTTCCTGACGGGCCTTATGCTCGATCGGCTGGCGGCGCCGGAACTGACAGCAGTCCTCAGGCCGATTCAGGCAACGAGCGCACTGGGGCTGGGGTTGCTGGCGCTCCTGTCCAGCATTGGCCACCTGGGCCGGCCACTGTATGCCTTCCGAGGAATCCTGGGGCTGCGGCACTCCTGGCTGAGCCGTGAGATCCTGGCCTTCGGGGCGTTCGCGGCGCTCTCCATCGCCTACGCAGCCATGTGCTGGATTGCTTCAAGACCTCTGCCGTTCAGCGGGTCGGCTGCGACCATGGTTCGTCTCCTGGGGCCGCTCGTCGGACTCGCTGGCGGCGTCGGCGTGTTCTGCTCCGCAATGGTCTATGTCTTCACCCGGCGGGAACTCTGGAGTTTTGAACGGACCATGATCCGGTTCGGGCTGACTGCGGTGTTTCTGGGCATCGCCACATCCTGGACGCTGCTGATGCTGGTGGGGCCCGCCGGGGCGGGATCTCCGGCCGCCTTTCACAGAACCGTGGAGCTTGTGACCCGCGCGCTCATCGCCGCCAGCGGCCTGAAGCTGCTCTATGACCTGTCGGTTCTGAGATCGCTCGCCGATCAGCGGCTCACCGCGCTCAAGCGATCGGCCCAGCTGATGACGGGCGTCCTGGCGCCGGTTGCGATGGCGCGAATGGCGTTTGGAGTTCTCGGTGGCGTCGTACTGCCGAGCATCGCGATGGGTGCGCTTGCCGAGGGCACTGCATCCACCCTGACGGTCGGCGTCAGCGCCATCGTCGCCTGGTTCGCCTGCCTGGGAGGCGAGTTGCTCGAGCGCTACCTGTTCTTTGCCGCGGTCGCCGCGCCGCGCATGCCCGGAGGAATCCGACCGTGAACCCGTTGTCGCTCCTCCCCGGCAGTTCTCTTCTTCACCAGCGCGATGGACAGCTGACGCGCGACCTGCTGCTCCGCCCCGGACAGTTCGGACTCGGACTGACGCCAGCCAGGCTGCTGCCAGACGCGACGACCCGGATGGTCTGCGGATATTGCTCGACGGGCTGCAATCTGCATGTTCATCTGAAAGACGGCCAGGCAATCGGCCTGACTCCCACGACCGACTATCCGGTGAACCTCGGGATGGCCTGTCCCAAGGGCTGGGAGGCGCTGAGCGTGCTCGATGCGCCTGACCGCGCCACAACGCCGCTGCTCCGCACTGCGGCCGGCAAACTGGCGCCGGTCGACTGGCACACCGCGATGACCGAGTTCGTCCGTCGTTTTCGGACGATTCAGAAGCAGCATGGTTCGCATTCGGTCGCGTTCCTCAGCACCGGCCAGATCCCGACCGAGGAGATGGCCTATCTCGGCGCGCTGGCCAAATTCGGCATGGGCATGCTGCATGGCGACGGCAACACCCGACAATGCATGGCTTCGGCGGTTGTCGCCTACAAGCAGGCGTTCGGCTTCGACGCCCCGCCATACGCCTATGCCGACTTTGAGGAATCGGACGTAATCGTGCTTGTGGGCGCGAATCCCTGCCTCGCCCATCCCATTCTGTGGGAGCGGATTCTCAGGAACAGACGGTCGCCTGAAATCATCGTCATCGATCCGCGCGCCACAGAGACGGCCATGGCCGCAACACAGCATCTGCCGCTGGCCCCCAAGTCGGACCAGACGCTGTTCTATGGCGTCGCCCGCATTCTGATTGAAAACGGCTGGATCGATCCGCAATTCATCGCGAACTCGACCTCGGGATTCGAAGACTTCGCCCGATTCGTCGATGCCTTCAACCTGGACAGAGTGGTCCAGGAGACGAAGCTGGAGCGGAGACAGGTCGAACGGTTCGCGGAGACGATTCACGAACGTGGGCGGACTTCGTTCTGGTGGACGATGGGCGTCAATCAGAGTCACCAGGGAGTCAGAACGGCGCAGTCGATCATCAATGTCGCGCTGTTGACGGGCAACATCGGGCGTCCCGGAACCGGTGCGAACTCCATCACCGGGCAGTGCAATGCGATGGGCTCCCGGCTCTTCAGCAATACAACCGGCCTGCTTGGCGGCCACGACTTCACGGTTCCTGAACATCGCCAGAAAGTCGCCCGCATTCTGGGCATCGACCCGGCTCTGATCCCGGCGGAACCAGGCTGGGCCTACAGCGAAATCATGGAAGGCATCCTGCGGGGGAAGATCCGCGGCCTGTGGGTCGTCTGCACGAATCCGGCTCATTCGTGGATCAACCAGAACGCGGCCCGCGACATTCTTGACCGACTCGACTTCCTCGTCGTCCAGGACATGTATCACTCGACCGAGACGGCCCGGCGGGCGCACCTCGTGCTGCCGGCCGCGGGCTGGGGAGAAAAGGAAGGGACGTTCATCAACTCGGAGCGGCGAATTGGCGTGATCAAGAAGGTGCGGCAGGCCCCGGGCCAGGCGCTGGCGGACTTCCAGATCTTCCGACTGGTCGCGGCTTATTGGGGCTGCGCTTCGCTCTTCTCAAAGTGGACCAGCCCAGCCGCTGTGTTTGAAAGCCTGAAGGAACTGTCCCGCGGACAGCCCTGCGACATCACCGGCATCCACGATTACCAGTTCCTGGACGAGCAGGGGGGCGTGCAGTGGCCGTATCCCCAGAACGCAGTCGACAACCGCCAGGAACGCCGGCTGTTTGAGGATGGACGGTTCTTTCACGCCGATGGCAAAGCGAAACTGATCTTCGAATCGCCCCGCCCGATGACAGAGCAGCCCGGCGAGCAGTTTCCATTCATCCTGCTGACCGGTCGCGGGTCCGCTGCCCAGTGGCATACTCAGACGCGGACTTCCAAATCCGCGGTGCTGAGGAAGCTCTCCACGGAAACGCCGTACGTCGAGATCAACCCGGCCGACGCGAAAACGCTGGGAGTCGCGGCGAATAGTTGGGTCACCGTGGCATCGCAGCGGGGAACGATGCGGGCCCTGGCGTTCATCAGCCCGACGGTCGCGGCCGGAACCGTGTTTATCCCCATGCACTACGAGGAAACGAATCGCCTCACCGACGCTGTCTTCGACCCCTACTCCCGACAACCATCCTACAAGTCGTGTGCGGTTTGCGTTCGGCACGCCTGACTCGACCGTGGTTGCTGCCCCCTGAATCTGGGCCGCCAATCGCGATCAATGGCCGGCGCTCGCCGTCGGGCATTTCTGTAAAAATATCGACCTGCGAAGTTTTCGATTGATCGCTTTCCGGCCTGCATCCGTACGGCTGTGGTGTTCGCCTCAATGGCGATTTGGCTTCGGCCACGGTAGACTGTGTTCGCGGAGATCGTTGGTGACGACGTGTGCGAGAGGGCTTGACGGACGCTGACGCTTGGCATTCCCGTCGGGGCCGGACCGCGACTCTTTTCGATTGCGAGGACTCCATGCTGCGAAGTCTTGCGATTGCTGCTGTTCTGGGCGTGTCTCCCCTAGCATTGGCTGATGTGGAGAAGCCTGTTGCAGGCGAGGCCCCGCCGGTTGATGCCCGACTGACTTCAACACACAAGCAGGTCACGTCCATCAAGCCGGTTCATGCCGGAACGAGCGTCCAGCTCAGGACCTACTGTCTGGCTCCTGATGGAGACCTCGTGGCCTGCGTGACTCCAATGACCGAACCAGGCGAGGCGGCCGCTTACATCCAGCGGTACAGTCCGGAGGGGGAACTGAAGAGCGAGTTTTCCGTTCCTTTCGCCGCCACCGCCGTCAGCCTCGCCGCGAACGGCGAGTTCTACGTGGCAGGGGCTGGTCGCGTCGCCCGGTATTCGGCCGACGGAAAAGAGCTGCTGAGCAGGCAGACGCCGAACATCGAGGACTTCGAGGAGTTCAAGAAGAAGGCGGCTGAAGACGCGAAAAGGCAGCAGGAAGAGTACGCCAATCAGATGTCGCAGGCGCTGAAGTCGACAACTGACCAGCTGGGCGAACTGGAAAAGACGCCGGAGGACGAGCGGACGCCGCAACAGAAGGCGCAGATTACGGTCCTGACCAGCCAGAAGAAGCAGTATGAGCAACAGTGCGAACTGATGAAGGATCAGGCCGCCCAGTTCTTCAGTGTCGAGTCGGTGCTGGCCAGCAAGCTGCGGGTCACATCCGTGGCCCTTTCCGACCAGGATGTGTTTCTGTGTTGCGGGGCGCTGACCGGCCACGGGTACGACGTGTGGCGGACGGACCACAATTTCGAGAACGGCACAAGGGTGCTGAAAGGTCTGTCAGGCTGCTGCGGCCAGATGGATGTTCAGACGGCCGGCGACAAGATCATCGTGGCCGAGAACACGCGATTCCGCGTGGGCATCTATGACCGCGAGGGCAAGGCGATCACTCACTTCGGCAGTCGCGATCGCAATGCCGAGGAGGGCTTCGGCAGCTGCTGCAATCCGATGAACGTCCGCTGCTGCGACGGGGGGGACATTCTGGCGGCCGAATCCAGCATCGGGAATCTGAAGCGGTTCTCGCAGGATGGAAAACTCGTGCAGCTGGTCGGCAAGGCGAAGATCGGCGCCGGGTGCAAGCATGTGGCCGTGGCCTGGGACGCCGCTCGCGACCGGTACTACATGATGAATGTGGACAAGGGAACGATCTGCTCGCTTTGGCCGTTGTCGCAGGCGCCGGAAGTGACGCCCGATGAGCTGGCGGCGAAGCAGGCGAAGGAAGGGTTGGGCAGGAAGCTGGTCGGCACGTGGGTCCGCGTGGGTTACACCCCCAAACCGCCGAAGCCCCCCAGGAACCCGTTGTCGTCGCTCATCGGAGCGCTCGTTGGTGCAGACGATGCCGAGGATCAGATGGACGCATTCAGCTCCAACGTGCCGTTCGATCAGGTCACCTTCGATGCGGACGGGAATCAGAAAGTCATCGGTGGACGACTGACGGCTTACGGCGACGGATGGAAATGGGAATGTGTCCGGCAGGAAGGCCAGATGCTGCAGGTCAGCGAGCTGATGCAGGATATGGAGTACCTGGGACTGCAGGTCGACTTCACCTCAGATGACGAAGTGAAGATCGGCATCAGCTACGGCGACACCAGCCTGCCGCCGGCCGTCTATCGCCGGCAGGCGACGTCGAATGCGGAAGCGCCTCCGGCCGAAAAGCCGTTGGCCGCTGATGCTTCGAAGTAGCGATCCATCGCCCGATCGATTTCACTGGATCCACCTGTTCAGAAAGCGAAGCCATGATCCGACGACGCTGGCTGCAGATTGTTGCTGCGATGTTTGCCTCCACGGCCGTGCGGGCAGCGAAGGCCGCCGACAAGGGGGGCGAGCTGGTCCTGGTGGTCATGGATCCGCTGGCCCTGCCGCTCTCGTGTCCGTGCGTGCAGGGCTATGCCCAGCGGAAGTACGAGCATCTGGGAGTGTTTCTGACTCAGCAGCTGGGCAGACCCGTGAAGGTCTTCTGGAATGAGTCGCTTGAAAAGGCGATGAAGGAAAAGACCGAAGGGAAGGCCGACATTGTCATCGGCAAGTATTCGGTCGTGCTTTCGGACGCGAAGCGGACGTCCCAGGAAATGACCCCGGTGGCGAGCCTGACCGGGAAGGACGGCAAGACCACGCAGACAGGTCTGATCCTCGTCCGCACCGACGACAAGGCACAGAGTGTCGACGACCTCGCCGGTTACAGGATCTTCTTCGGGACGGCCGACTGCGACGAAAAACTCGCCGCACCCGCAAAGCTCCTGAAAGAGCATGGCGTCTCGATCCCTGAAAAGCCCGAGACGTTCCCGGCCTGCAGCGACTCGGCCGCCGCGCTGCTGGAGCTTCCGATGGATGAAAAAGCAGTCGCGGTGATCTCCAGCTATGCCGCTCCTCTGCTGGAGGGGTGCGGGACGATCCAGAAGGGCGACCTGCGGGTCGTTGGCGAGAGCGAGCCCGTTCCCTTTGTGACGGCGTTTGTGAACAGCCGCCTGGCGGACAGCGAACGGGCGGCCATCAGCAAGGCCCTGCTCGACATGGGGGCACGGCCCGAACTGCTCATTGCCCTGGAAACCCAGGCCGGATTCGTGGCCTGGAAAGATCCGGAGACGAACCTGGCCGCAAAAAAAAAGACGTAGCGGCGGGCCCGGGTGACAACGGCGACTGGCCCGGTTGGCGCGGACGAGACAGGACAGCGCAAGTCGCCTGGCTGCCGGGATCGCTCCCTGATTGGCTGCCGGTTCTGTGGTCCATTGAACTGCCGAGCGACGGACTTTCGGGCCTGGCGGTGGCCGAGGGGGTCGTTGTCGCCCCCTGTCGTGACGTCACTGACACGCGCGATGTCTTCGTCTGTGTCGACGCCAAGTCGGGCACGCCGCTCTGGAAGCATCAGTACCAGGCCGCGGCTTCCTTCGACTACGGGAATTCACCACGGGCCACGCCCGTGATCGCGGATGGCAAAGTCTGGACGCAGGGGGCGGCGGGGCACGTCCACTGCCTCGACCTGGCGACGGGAAATGTTCTCTGGCAGAAGAACATCGCGGCGGAATTTGGAACCCCGCGACTCGAATGGGGGCTGACCGGATCGCCCCTGCTGGCCGAAGGAAAGCTGATCGTGCAGCCAGGCGGCAGGCTCGCGAATCTCGTCGCGCTCGATGCACAGTCGGGAGATGTCGTCTGGAAAACCGACCCTGGTCTTCCCGGCCACTCGTCGTTCATCCAGGCGTCGCTCGGCGGAACGAAGCAGGTCATCGGTTATGACGAGGCCTCGCTCGGAGGCTGGGACCTCGCGACCGGCCAGCGACTGTGGGGCATCGTCCCCCGCGTCAAAGGCGATTTCAACGTGCCGACGCCCGTCCTCGTCGGCAGTCAGCTGGTTGTCGCCACCGAGAACAACGCCACCCGCAGCTACGCCATCGACCAAAACGGCCTGCCCTCCGCAACGCCGTCGGCACACTTCCGAAGTCTCTCGCCCGACTCCTCCTCACCGGTGGCCATCGGCGATCGCGTGTATGGCCTCACTGACGGACTGTTCTGTCTCGATGCCGCAAACGGCCTCACGCAGTCCTGGCTCCTCGAAGACGATGCGCTCATCGGCTACGGCAGTCTGATCGCCTGCCCGAATTCGCGAAGACTGCTGGTGCTGACCCTCGGGGCCCGTCTGGTCCTGATCGAAGACGAAGGGGCGACGGGTCGGATCCTGGCGAACGTTGCACTGGGCAAGGATGATTCCGAGACCCATTCCCATCCGGCGATCGTCGGGAATGTCCTTTACGTGCGAATCGGGCAGCGACTGTCTGCGATCTCGTTGGGCGATAGCTGACCGCCTTGTGGCACGAAGGGAAGTGCAGTGCACACGCCCGGTGACATCGACTGCCTGGCTGCCCGCTGAGATGCTTCGAATGGTTCGGACAGTCAGTTGCGCTGAATCTGGACGGCTCTAGGGGAGCAGTCCGATGTCGAAAGGCAGAGAAGCAGACGCGTCCGACCTGCGAATCACCAGACGTCTGAGGATTATCTCGCCCAGTAAACTTCGGCTGCTCTTATTTCGCCCCATCGTGGCTGGTTTCGATCCGCCCGGCGACGCCCGGAGGAATGCCACATTGGTGGGGCTGACAAGCCTCTCGGAGCGCCTGGATCAGGAAATGCGGAGCAGGCCAGGGTCATGGGCACTTCACTTCGACATCAACCGCACGGCCGTGATTGTCGGCCATTGATGTGCTGATGCGGAGTTCGAGAAACTCCTGCAACGTTTCGATCTGTGTCGTCGCATGACGAGTGAGCGGTCCGGTGCGAAAGCGGCCTCCACCCGTGCCGGTTTCACGCCCCTGCCACGCGCTGATGCCCAGGAGAGGCAGGACCTGGTCTGCGAGGTATGGGCCGATGGCGGCGTCGGAGGACAGATAGTTTCGCGCCTCGTGCCACGCTTCCCCGGCCACGTGTTCCGCTTTCGCACCGAGCCGCCCAAAGCCTGTGAACACTTCGGTCACGTTTTCCGATTCGATCTCGATATGGACGACATTTCCGGGACCGGAGGCCGGGACGTCGATCACCTGGCCGGCATCTGCAGGCCAACTCATGCGGCGCAGGATCTCCCTGACTTCCCGCTCGCCGATCGATGCCGGGAGGTTGGCGACCAGCGCGCAGACGGAACGGGACCGAACATCGCCACGCTCGACCAGATCGAACCCCTCCAGCACACCGGCCGGTTCAATGTGGACCGTGGAGCGCCCGCCGCCGACCGGATAGAAGCCGTGCCGTTCCAGCGTCACGGAGACTCGCGGCCCCATGCGATTGACCAGCGGCAGGTACGCACGCTCCAGAAACTGAAACGGTGGCGCCCAGGTGTTGTGGGTTCCCCCTTCCAGCACGACTTCGGATGGGCCGTCGGCCAAAGCCAGCGCCGGAAGAATCGTCTGCAGCACAAGCGTGGTGCTCCCCGCCGAGCCGACGCCGAAGCGATAACTCCCGGCCCGGATCGCCTTCGGTGCGAACGACAGAGTTCTCGAGCCGATCTCCGCACCCCGGACATCGGCATCCCCGACCTGTGTCGCGGCCTGAACGGCCGTCAGGTGCTGGCGCATGAGGCCCGGCTTGCCGCGGCCCGCGCGAATGTTGTCGATGACAACGGGCCGGCCAGTGACGAGCGACAGCGCCAGCGAGGAGCGGAGGGTCTGCCCGCCACCCTCTCCCTGAGATCCATCGATGTTGACTGGCGCTGGCATGGGCTTCCTGGAACAGGTTCCCAGCCAGCGGCCGGAAACTTCAGTCGTCGCTGGCGTCTCCATCCTTGATGACGAATTTCGCCTTGAGCCTCGCGACTTCGGTTGCGAGGCCCGCGGCCGAAACGGACCGCAGCACTTCGTCGAAGTCCTTATAGGCCGCCGGCGCCTCATCGCGGGGATAGGACCTGCAGTTGGTCAAAATGTCGTGATCTTCAAACGACTTGTCGATCGCCTGCTGGTTCAGTTCGCGAATCGCCCGCTTGCGGCCGAGCGCCCGCCCCGCGCCATGATTGACGCTGTAGCAACTCACCGCAGCGCCGGCATCGGCCACCATGACACTCGATCCCGCCTGCGGGTTCCCCGGCAGCAGAATGGGATGTCCCGTGCTCTCGTAACGCGTCCCTTTCAGTGCGTGATGTCCGGCCGGGAACGCACGGGTCGACCCCTTGCGATGCACCCACGAGACGACTCCCTTCACAACCTCCCGCCGGGCGATGTTGTGGCTGATGAAGTACACGAGTTCGCCCGTGACGCCCGGAATCACTTCCTGAAACGCCTCCAGCACCAGTGCGTTGATGAGCAGGTGGTTCAATGTGGCGAAGTTCGCCCCCAGCGCCATGTCGTCCAGGTACGCATCGGCCTCCGGAGTTCCGAGCGGCGCGTAGACCAGCTCGCGATCGCCGCCCGGCAAGGGGATGTCCCAGTCGGCGAACTTCCTCTGCAGCGCTTTGAACTGACCGCTGGCCAGGTTGTGTCCAATGCCGCGCGATCCGCAGTGCGACAGGAAGGCAACCTTGCCATCCCGCAACCCGAAGACATCCGCCGCCTGCCGGGCGCGGTCGTTGTCGTCCACGTGCACCACCTCGCATTCGCCGAAGTGGTTGCCGCCGCCGTAGGAGCCAAGCTGGCTGATCTTCTCGCCGAACTTGGGGAAGAAATTCGTATCAAGATGACGCTCGAGCCGCGAACCGAGGGCATCGGACGTGCCGTCATGTCCGACATGATGGGCATCCTCGCAGCGGTCGGCCCACTCGGGAGGGATGCCGAGATCGGCACAGACCGCTTCCGAGGCCCCTTCGACCAGCAGCTGTCGACCGAGTTCAGCTGCAACCGGGCGCGACTTCTTCGCATGTCGCTGGCCCCGGCCGGCGCCCGTCGGAATCCGGGCGCAGATGGCGTTGATCAGCGCGCGGCGCGTCGGCCGGTCGACGATCGCATCGGCCGGCAGGTCGAGTTGCAACAGGCTCATCGAGCACTTGATGTCGACGCCCACCGGCCCGGGATAAACATGCGTGGGAGAGACCATCACGCAGCCGACCGGCGCGCCGTATCCGCAATGGGCATCGGGGTTCAGCACCAGGTCGGTGACGCCCGGGGCCAGCCGGGAGTTGATCGCCTGCTGCAGGCACTGATCGTCGAACGTCTGACGAATGGCCTCGTTGCCAATCACCGTGATCGGCGGAGTTTTTTCGCCCGTCGGCAGAATGGCCGTGGCGTCTGCGGTGGGGATCAGGGGATGCATCACATGGCCTCAACAACAACGAATAGAATCCATCACCACGACCAGAATCGACGAAGCGTGTACGCGCTCTGCCACTGAGCTACGGTCCCCATTCCTCGCACAATGCGAGACTCGCGACAACGTCGCAGTGGAACCGGTGGGACTCGAACCCACGACCTCGAGGTTAGGAACCATGTAGCTCCGCCTGCATTCGTGATGATGGGGTCTCCTGTTGTTCACGGATTGAAACTGAAATCCAGCGACGAAGGGTGCCGAGAGTTCCCGCTGGCGCGGGGCCGGATTCGAACCGGCTTTTCCGATGTACTCCCAGGCGGCATTCGCTGGAGGCCTCGAAATGTCTTTGATGTTCAAGAGCAGTGAGCGACGGTCGACGAGAAGTCATTGTTCGAGACTTCTACATGGGTAAATGTAGTCCCAAACGGCATTCGGCCGCCGCTCGCTGCTCTCGATTCGAGCAATCGGTCACGGATTTCAAAGTCACAGCGGCGGGGCCCGGAAACGAGCCGACGAGGGTGATCGAGACGTGCTCCATGCTCTACCCAGTTGAGCTACGGGCGATTTTCATCGCCCGGCGGGATTCGAACCCGCAACCGTGAAGTCCATGTAGTCCCAAAGGCATTCGGTCCGTTTCCGGAGCCCGCCGCTGTGCTTGATCATCGAGCGGCGGGGTTGAAACGCCGCCGCTCACTCGGGTCGCGAGCGACCCGGCTAAATACGCATTGCTTCAATCTGTCGAACCCAGTGGTCCTGGCTCGATCGTCCTTCGGCGACTTCCGCAATCAGGCTGAAGACCCGGTCGCTGAAGCCCGCCACGTTGATGATGTCTTCGCGCTCCGCCGCCTGAGTCGTGTCATACGGCTGGAGATCGATACACACCATCTTCGCCTGCGGATTCCGCTGCTGGAACTGGCTCCACTGCTTCATCGTTTCGGTCGCCGGTGCGCCGTTGTAGCGCCCGTAGCTCGGCGAATCGAGCCACGATTCGTTGTCCGAAACGTACACCACCAGGTCGCCCTTGGCCTTGATGGCGTTCAGGTGAACAAGCGGCGCACTGCAGTTGGTTCCACCGGCCGGCAACGACGACAGGATCTTCGCGTTCGTCATCACCGAGTCCCGTGGATTGAGCCGGCACTTGACGATTCCGGACTCGAACGGGATGACTTCGGCCGAGGGATTGCGCCGCAGGATCGCCGCGGCCACCAGGGCCGCCACATCCACGCACCGCATCTTCGACGTCCCGCCGCCACGGTTTCCCGTCACGGGCGAATGCATCGAACCCGACACATCCGGGAAGACGTAAACCTTCCCGTTCACGTGCGGCACGTTATTGATTGCGATCTCCATCGCATCCTGCAGCGCAGCACGAATCGGTTCCGGAACATCCTCCGATGCGTTCAGGAAGGCCGCCATCAACTGGTACGGAAACGCCTTCGCCTGCTCGATGGACCGCGGGTTTCGCAACCGGTTCGCGACCAGGTGAATCATCTCCTCCCGATCAAAGACACCATGCCGCTGAAACGTGTTCAGGTTCATGCGCGTCATCTGCCACGATCCGTTCCGGGCGATCTGCTCCCAGTCATTGTTCGTCAACGGCAGGCTGGTCAGCATCTGGAACGGAACATCCGGCGCCGGCACTTTGCCGGGGTTCGTGTTCCGCTTGAACTGCTCGTACTGCTGCACGAGCTCCGGCAACGCCGACGCATCGTGCTCGCGACCAAGCAGGTATCCGTACAACGCCTTCCGCGACGCCGTGGCCGGCTTCGGGTGCACCATCTTGATCACGTCCGTCAGCGAAGGATCCGCGCCGATGGAGCCGATGAACAACTGGGCATCCGACCGGCCTTCCAGCCACTGCTGAACCAGCCGCTTGGGGAGCGTTCCCAGGCTCTTCCGACCCACGACGCCCGACCGCATGATCTGGACGAAGTTGCGCAGCATCTTCGGCGAATCGATCACTCGATCGAACACTTCCGCCAGGAGCCCAGGACCTGTGACGGACAGGGAGGCACACAACAGCGCCGGCATGTCCTTCATGGCCCCCTGCTCACGGGCATACAGCGCCGTGCGGGCGACGAATTCAGGTTCGACCTGTCCGCACAGCGCCAGAACCTTGTCGAGTTGCTCGTGCTCGGTGGCGTAAAACGTTCCATTCAGGCAACCGGTCGACGCGAATTGCGCCAGCGCATGCTTCGCCGAAAACGCGTATGCCCGCCCGCCTGCTTCGTTGGCTGTGTTCGTCGCCGGGAGCAGTTTTCCGCGGATCGACTGAAACAACGACTTGCTGGCCATCTGCCGTTCTCCTGCTTGACGTTCGTGATGCATTCTGAGAATGCATCACGTGTGCCATTGGCGGTGCGTCGCAACAGGAATGGCTGCAAGAATAATGATTGCAATGCGTTATGTTGATGGCCATTTTAACGCAGGCGTTTGTGCCTCCTGCTTGATACGATTCTCTGGAATCGTGTCTTATCCAGTGGGATAGCCCCGTGCGAAACGTCGTCTTCGGAATCCTTGGGACAATGCTCGACGGCTTCCGCGGCGACGACCGGTGGCTTCGCTGGCGTCCGACCGTCGGACTTTGCCAGCACGAGGACTTCCTCGTGTCGAGGTTCGAGCTGCTTCACGAGCCGCGCGATGCCGAACTGGCCCAACAGGTGCAGGCCGATATCGAAATGGTCTCGCCAGAAACCACGGTCCACCTGCATGTCCTGTCGCTCAGCGATCCCTGGGACTTCGACGAAGTCTTCTCGCAGCTGCACGAGTTCGCGCGCGCCTATCCCTTTCAGGTCGAGGAAGAGGACTACCTGCTGCACATCACGACCGGCACCCACGTCGAACAGATCTGCCTGTTTCTGCTGGCCGAGTCGCGGCACTTTCCGGCGCGATTGCTTCAAACTGCGCCTCCTCCCAGGCGCCAGGCCGGCGAAGGTCGCTACCGCATCATCGATCTCGATCTCTCGAAGTACGATGCGCTCGCCACCCGCTTCTCCCAGGACAAACGGGAGGGACTGTCGTTCCTCAAGTCCGGCATCGAGACGCGCAACGTCGCCTTCAATCGACTGATTGAAGGCATCGAACGTGTCGCGATCGCCAGCACCGCCCCGCTGCTGTTGACCGGGCCGACCGGCGCCGGCAAGTCGCACCTCGCCCGGCGCATCTACGAACTGAAGCGCCGACGCGATCAGCTCTCCGGCGACTTCGTCGAAGTGAACTGCGCGACGCTTCGCGGCGACCAGGCGATGTCCGCGCTGTTTGGTCACATGAAGGGCGCATTCACCGGCGCGACGACCGCTCGACCGGGGCTGATGAAGTCGGCCGACCGCGGCATGCTGTTTCTCGACGAGATCGGCGAGCTGGGTCTCGACGAGCAGGCGATGCTGCTCCGCGCGATCGAGGAGAAACGATTCCTCCCCGTCGGCGCCGACCGGGAAGTCGGCAGCGACTTCCAGCTCATCGCCGGCACGAATCGCGACCTCCACGCGGCCGTTGAACTGGGGCGGTTTCGCGAGGACCTGCTGGCAAGAATCAACCTGTGGACATTCTGCCTGCCCGGACTGGCGGAACGCCGCGAAGACCTGGCGCCCAACCTCGACTACGAACTGGAACGCTTCTGCGCCAGCACTGGTCGAAAGGTGTCCATAAACAGGGAGGCGCGTCTCAAATTCCTGGCATTCGCCGAGTCCGAAGAGGCCCGATGGTCGGCCAATTTTCGGGACCTCAATTCCGCCGTCACCCGGATGGCGACGCTCGCCACCTCAGGCCGCATCGGCATCGATGACGTCGCCGACGAAATGGCGCGATTGAAGAGGTCCTGGTCGGCGACCGAGTGTCCGGCCGATCATTCGCGGGCCTTTCTGCGTGATGACAATCTGCCGACCGTCGATCTGTTTGATGAGGTCCAGCTGCGTGAGGTCATCAGTGTTTGCCGATCGTCCCGGTCATTGTCAGACGCCGGCCGGCGTCTCTTCGCGATCAGCAGGTCGCAAAAGAGCAATCCGAACGACGCGGACCGCCTTCGGAAATACCTGGCACGCTTTGGGCTGACATTCGAGCGACTGCGGGCGGACGCTGGTAAACAGGTGCCGTGAGGTGGAAGCATAGCCTGGATTCATCGTCCAAGTGACGTCGGCCGGGGCTCGCCCCAGCGTGTCTTTAGACCATTTGCATGGTTCCTGTGCAGGCGATTGGACGTGTTCAGGCTCGTGGATGTCCAGCTTTCGCCTGCGGTGGCCTGCACACAGGTGTCGGAAGATTCTTCTGTTGTGTGGTCTCGCCCGAAACGGGAGGGCGAAGCTCCTGCTGAGCCGCATCCGGTGGACAACTTCCCGTTGGAAGACGGCCATCCACCGGCCCCTGCACGAACGGCCTGCCTCGGCAACAAGGGCCGGCGGAACGCCGAACCCGATGGAGCCCGCTCTCCCGGACGCGGCTCGGTCAGAGCCTCGCCCTCCCGGTCGGCCCAGAAACAATCGAAAGTTCCTACACCCCCTGCACACCAGTTCTGAAGATGCTCCAGGGACAGACACTTGCCACGGAGAGCCTGTCGTCCGGCCACCGCGGCGTCACCTCACGCACGCAACGTCACGCGGACTGCGGGGGACCACGCGATGAATCCGCAGGCAATTCCAGCTTCGTGCGCCATCGCACGAACAGTTGACGCGCTGACGCATCACACTCGCCATGCTTGCAACGCTCGCTCCAGTTCCCAGCGTTTAAGGCGCCAGCCCTTACGAATTCAGCCCCCGATCGACTGCAATGGCGATCTTTCCCTGAACACCGTGGTTGGGGCTCTCCAGCCGGGCATGAGCCAGCGGAACATCGGCCAGCGAATAAACGGCGCCCACATGCGGCCGAAGCTGGCCGCGCTCGACCAGGGCGCTCAGCTCGTCCAGCTTGCCGCGGTTCTGTCTTGTGAACACAAAGTGATAACTCGCGTTCTTGCCCCAGGCCTGAATGACGTTCTGTGGCTGTGCCGTGTCCACGATTGTGACCACACGGCCCAGCTGCGCGAGTGCGTCGGGACTGCGCGAGAGTGTGTTGCCGCCGATGGTGTCGAACACGACATCCACTCCACGGCCGCCCGTTTCCCGCAGGGTGGCGTCGACATAGTCCTCCTGGGTGTAGTCGATGAGCACATCGGCCCCCAAACTTCGTGCGAACTCGAAGGTTGCTTCGCGGACGGTCGTGAGCACCCTTGCTCCCGCGGCTTTTGCAAGCTGGATCGCCACATGACCGACCCCGCCCGCGCCGCCGTGGACCAGAATGCTTTCCCCCACCCTGAGCCCTGCCCGGACGACCAGTGCTTCCCACGCCGTCCCGCCCACCAGGGTCAGGCTCGCCGCCTCGAGGTGGCTGAGCGCGGCCGGCTTCTTTCCGATGATGCCTTCGGCAGCAACGTGGTACTCGGCATAGCTGCCTGGGCCGTCAAAGATTTGCGGGGTGTACCAGACTTCATCGCCTGGAGAGAACGTCGTCACACCCGGCCCGACGTCTTCGACAACGCCCGAGACGTCGTGTCCGGTAATGGCCGGCAGTGGCACCAGGTCGGAGTAATCACCCCGTCGGACCTGGTAGTCCAGCGGATTGATGGAGGTGGCATGGACCCGGACCAGGACCTGTCCCGCGTGCGGCACGGGCTTGGGCACGTCACACAGTTCGAAGGATTCCGGTCCGCCAAATGACTGAAGGACGAGCGCTTTCACTGAAATCCTCCGCTCGATCACTGGATGAACGATCCAGTTGGAAAACCGGGGCCGTTCAGCGACGATGAACGCTCAACAGCGAAGATGCGGCCCCGGTCAGGTGCAGCGTGTGGTCCGAAGTGTTCGCGACCTCAGCGAGCGTGCATCACTTCTTCGTCCCCGCCGCCTCGAACTTGTCCATTTTGGTTTCGTGCCCATCGCGTTGCACGCTCTGAGCTTTGTCGTAGCTCTCGATCAGCGCCCGGTAGTGCGGCACGAGATCGACCATGACGCCGGCGAAGTCCATCGCGTCGGGGCGGTTCCAGGTGTTCATCAGTTCGCCCAGCACGGCAAACGTGTCGATCGGCATCGCGCCGGCCTGGGTGATGCGGGCGAGCGTCAGGTCAGTGGCCATCTGGGAGTGGTTGCCGGATGCGTCGATGATGCAGAAGACCTTGTACCCCGCGATGACGGCGCTGATTGACGGGAACGCCATGCAAACGCTCGTCAACGTGCCGGCGATGAGCAGCGTCTTGCGGCCGGTCTTTTCGATGGCCTCGACCCACGGCGGGTTGTCCCAGGCATTCACCTGGCCTGTCCGCGGGATATACACGGCCTCCGGGTTCTGCTGATGGATTTCAGGAATGAGCGGACCATTCGGTCCATCGGGAACCGAGGCCGTCGTGAAGGTTGGCACCTTGGCGAGCCGGGCCACCTTCGCCAGGGCGATGACGTTGGACCGCAGGACGGGGAGCTCGATGTCCTTGACCAGTTGGAAGAGCCCGCTCTGGTGGTCGATGAGCAGCATCACTGCGTCGTTAGGGTCGATCATCCACTTGTTGACTTTGGCCATGACGTTCTCCTTTGGAAATCAGCAATCGGAATGACGGATTGTTCAATTTGCCGGCATGTATCCCTCAACGTTGCGGAGCGACGTATGCCGGGTCACCCGTCTCACCAGTACTAAGCGTGAGGCGTGGACAGGGTTGGACGTCCGGTCGATGGCCTCCGGACCCGCCTGGCCTACAATCGGGCGTATGGTCAAGGAAAACACCACGGTCGAGGTGCAGCGATTCCTCAAGGAACTCGACGGCGAAGCGCCGTCAGAACCAATCGTGCGAGCCCTGCTCGAGCGGTCGGCGGCCCGATTGCAGGGGTTGTGCATGACGATGCTGGTTCGTCAGTATCCCAGACTCATGCGCCCGCCAGTGAATCTTCAGGCCGAGGAAATGCTTGGCGCGATCGTCGAACGGTTGCTGAAAGCACTGCGGAGCGTGCGCCCGGAGACCCCGAGGCAGTTTTTCGCACTCGCGAACCAGCACATGCGCTGGGAGCTCAATGACCTGGCCCGGCGCTTAGATCAACAGGCGCAGGCCCAGCACCTTCACGCCGATGCGGTTCCCTTCCCGGAAACGTCCGGGTCAACGCTCAGTCCGAATGCAATCAGGATGCTGGAAGCGATCGAGGATCTGCCGGAAGAGGAACGCGAGGTGTTCGATTTGATCCGTATTCAGGGGATGACGCAAAGCGAAACGGCCGATTTGCTGCAGGTTTCGACGAAGACCGTGCAGCGCCGGCTGAATCGCGGTTTGCTGAGCTTAAGCAAGCTGCTGAGCGACCTTGGCGCCTCGGACGCAGAGGGGAGTTAGCCCGTGGGTCATCCGAAGCAGCATGGAGTCGATTCTCGTCGCGGATCTCTGTTTTCCGATGAGGGGCGGATCCAATCGCTGCTTGAGGAAATCCTTGAGACAAACGCACTTCCTGAACAGGTGAGCGGTGGGGACCAGCAACTTGAGCGCGTGCTCTGGGAACGGCTCCACCAGGCGCGTGCGGTCCGAGCTCAGATTGAAGAGATGTTTCCGACACAATCGGTAGGCGGGGACCTGACGCGGCGCGTGCTGCTCGACCGCCTCCACAATGACGACCAGTTGCCCGAGATACCTGGATACGAAGTTCAGGGCGTTGTCGGCACTGGCGGCATGGGGGTCGTGTACCGTGCCCGGCACCTCAAGCTAAACCGCCTGGTCGCGATCAAGATGGTGCTTTTGGGGGCGTACGCTCGACGCGACGCTCTGGAGTGCTTACTGCGCGAGGCGCAGAATGTCGCCGCCCTGCAACATCCGAACATTGTGCAGGTGTATGACGTCGGGGAGCACAATGGCATCCCCTACTACGCCATGGAACTGTTTGAAGGAGGCGATCTCGCGCAGACCCTCCAGGGGAAACCACGCGCAGCGCAGGAAGCGGCTGAGCTGACACGAGTGCTGGCGGGGGCCGTCCATGCCGCGCATCTCCGTGGAATCGTCCATCGCGACCTGAAGCCGGGGAACATCCTGCTCACTGCAGACGAGACCCCGAAGATCGGAGACTTCAGTCTGGCGAGCAGGTTCGAGCGTGAGTCCGGGAACATGACCTCCGCGCGACAGTGGGGCACTCCGAGCTACATGGCGCCAGAGCAAGCGGCGGGCAATTCCAGCTCGCTCCAGCCGACGGTTGACATCTATTCCCTGGGCGCGGTTCTGTATGAGCTGCTGACTGGCCGGCCGCCGTTCTCGGCCGAGACTTCAGATGAGACCCGCCGACAGGTCATGACCGAGGAGCCCGTCCCACCCGCGCGGTTGAATTCCCGAGTGCCGCGAGATTTGCAAACCATCTGTCTCAAGTGCCTCCAAAAGGATCCAGGTCGACGCTACCAAAGTGCGGCCAATCTCGCGGACGACCTCCAACGATTCACTCGCGGCGAACCGATACTCGCTCGACCCATCGGTGTGATAGAGCGAGCGATCAAGTGGTGCCGGCGCCGGCCTGCCACCGCTGTCGCCATTGTCATTTCATCGATGGCCCTGGCAGGGGCGATTGCCGGGGGCGTCTGGCTGAATCGAATCGAGCACGCGCGCCACACTGATGAGCTCGTTCGGCGTGAGAGTGCGCGCACATCCATCGAATCATCGCTTGCAGTGCTTCCCCAGATGGTGAAACGCCGGCAATGGACGGATGCAACTGCGTTGCTCCGCTCCGCTCAACGGCGGCTGGGGGAAACCCAGTCGGCCGAACTCGACGTTCGCCTGGCGACGGCGAAGGAGGAATTCGAACTTGCTCGGGAACTCGATCGCCTTCGTCAGAGTTTTCCGGAGCCTAGCGAGGCAGGCTACAACTACTTGCCCGCCCGCGACGCCTATGCAAGTGTGTTCCGCCGCGTTGGAATTGGAAGCGACGTCGAAGTCGACATCGCCGCCAGGCGCATCCGAGAGTCGCCGCTTCGTGAAGAACTCCTCGTCGCCCTGGACCATGCAGCATTGACCGAGAAATTCAATGCTGACGACTCCGAACTGAAAAGACTTCTCGCCACGGGACGCACGGCCGCGCCGAGTCCCTGGCAGGATCGCTTCCGCGACCCGGCCACATGGCGCGACCTGGCAAGCCTCCAACGGCTTGTGAACGAGGCCTCAACGGCCGATCCACCGGCGCCGAGCCACCAGATGGTCATGGTCGGACTATTGCTCGGCTCCCTGGGCGACAACCACACAGCGATCGAAATCTTGCGTGAGGCCCATCTGCGTGATCCCTCGGACTTTTGGGTCAACCTCGAGCTGGCTCATGCTCTCACACGTCAGACGAGAATTGCCGAAGCACTCCAGTTCTTTCGGGCGGCTGTTGCACTGAGGCCGACACACTATGTCGCGTGGACCATGATCGGACGTGCGCAGCTCGCAAACGGAGACGCAGAGGGGGCGATTGAGTCACTTCGGAGGGCGATATCGCTCCGACGAGAATATCCGACGAGTTGGCAGATTCTGATGATTGCCCTCGCTGCCTCTGAGCGGTGGGATGAGGCCCTGGCGACAGAGCTCGATGCCGTCGCTGCAATCCCCACAATGAAAATGCCCGCAGGGACCGTCGCCGTGCTGCATTCGTGCCGGGCTCGATCGGCGGTCTTGAGAAGAGAGTGGCAGATCGCGGCGGAATCGTACGGGAAGGCCATCGATGGAGACTACGCGACCAACAGTCACGCATGGTTTGAGTCTGCTGCAGTCCGAGCGCTCGCGGGCGACGATTCGGGGTATCGAAACGCATGCGATTCGATGCTTGAGCGGTGCGAAAGTGCTGGAATACGGAGATTCCTCGTCGCGCGGGCCTGCACGCTTGCGGTGGTGTCAGATCAGCAACTGACGCGCGCGGCTGAACTGGGAAAGCCGGAATTAGACCTGCACGCCGATAGCCACTGGTCGCTGAACGAGCAAGGAGCGTTGCTTTGTCGCCAGGGGAAATACTCTGAGGCGATCTTCGTCCTGGAGCGAAGCCTGACACTTAGCTCACGACCAGAGGACTGCATCATCGCATGGATATGGCTATCACGGGCGCACGCGGGACTTGGAGCAACTGAGACCGCCCGGATGTGGCTGAGCAAGGCCGCCATGTACCTTGACGAGAGTTCTCGAAAGCCCGAAGCACTGCATCTACACGATTGGCTCGAAGCACAGATTCTTCGCCGCGAAGTTGAGGCAATACTCGAGCAGCGAGGGTCGCCATTGGAGGCGGAGTCCCAGGACGATCGCGACACGCTGGGTCGTGTGGACGAAACAGGCAATGGCGACTCGTAAGTCAACAGGCGGAAGCGGAGCTGGCTGGAGCGGGTCGCTTCCCCGCGACGAACTGACTCAGAATGGAGTGCCGCACCTCGCCGCAGTTAACTCGATTCCGCAGCGTGTCGTTGATTGCGGTCCCGATCGCCTTAAGTCCCGTCCAGTGCTCCCGGCTCGGCCGGTCATCCGGAACGGGGCAAATGTAAAACTTCCGCTGCTCCTCGCGGCCATGGCCTGTTTCGATTTTCTCGTGCCTGAGCACTTTCGTTCGCGCGAAGTCGTCCTCCAGACTACAACGTGGAAAGTCGCCATTCAGCACCTGCCGTCGGACTTCGTTCCAGAACTCCCTGTCGGATCGCACGTCTCGTGCCTCCCTGCGACTGGGGACGGGATCGGGGCTGAGGCCCCGATCTTCCCGAATCACAGAACTGCACGCTTGTGCGCCGCCATTTTCGACCGCCGCGACACCCGCCCCCCGCCGCCACTTTCAACCGCCGTCAACACCGGGCTCTTCTTCGCAGGCTGAGGCAGGACCAGATCCTGAACATCGAGACGGGACGACCCTGTCAGGGAGGCAGGGGTTCTCACGCGAGGTGGATTGACTGGACGCGACGTCGCTTCAGGGCCCCCTGAATTTGACGCACCACCATGATGCAGACTTGATCACTCGACACTCCTTTGGAGCAACGAGATGCCCGCGAGTTGAATAACGCTCGGCGACATTTAGCTGGCAATGGCTGAGAATTCACGATCACATTTGATCAGACCTGCACAGCCCAAAAACTTAGCCCCGACATGGGGTGAAGGTTGGAAGTCGCGCCGCAACAAGGAGGTGCGACCATGCCTGCAAAGAAGCCCGGCTTCTCGCCTTGCTCGCCAAGCGGGTCTCCATCGTCGCAGTCGCCACGGGAGTCCCAGAAGCCGGGCGGCTTGTGCCGGGTGTAGGAACTTTTGATTGTTTCTGGGCCGACCGGGAGGGCGAGGCTCTGACCGAGCCGCGTCCGGGAGGGCGGGCTCCATCGGGTTCGGCGTTCCGCCGGCCCTTGTTGCCGAGGCAGGCCGTTCGTGCAGGGGCCGGTGGATGGCCGTCTTCCAACGGGAAGTTGTCCACCGGATGCGGCTCAGCAGGAGCTTCGCCCCACTGCTGTGAACACGATTGTGTGAGCTATTCTCTCTGAGTTCCATGGATTTGGAGGATCAGGGATGAGCAAGGGCTGGGAGCCAGAGGCCGAACAGGACCCGCTCAATCGCGAGGTGTTGCGGCGACTTCCACTG
>VFQQ010001198.1_pt1 | contig 38557 bp, 68 predicted proteins | sample 3512341 | NCBI WGS metagenome assembly VFQQ01 (sample SAMN10412373, study PRJNA504923) | tailings metagenome | isolation source: Relicate 2 Philex TSF1 revegetated site | place: Philippines: Tuba, Benguet | collected 2017-08-29 | reverse complement strand
TCCAAAAGGTAGTACAGGGCTGCAAACTTCTTGGACAGGTTCTTGGCTGCAAGCAGTGGGACAGGTGAGGCCAATATGTTTGTTGGTATAAATGGAAACGACGTGGCATGCCGTGGCAGGCAGCTGCACCGCGGCACACAGGTCATTGCTAAACAGTGCTGCGGAACCCAGCCCGCACCCCCAGCAACGCACCCGTCACAAAGCCCTCCGCCATCAGCATGTTCTCCATGATCAGCTGGCGGTCGGGCACCACCACGGTGATGGGGCGGAACAGCGCCTGCGGGAGCAGGGAGGTTGACTGTAGTTGAGCAGCAAACACAATATAGCACCCCTTTCAACATAGAGCAAGACATGAGCAACCTTCTGCTGGCAGCTGGAGTGCTGCCCCTCAGGCGCCATTCGCAGCTGCTTGCCTTGAGCGACTCGGGCAGCTCAGCACGGCCAATGTAGCCTGGAATGACAAGGGCGGACAAAAGCAGTGTGAGGCAGCATGCCTGGCAGTGCCCGCTCATGAGCTTTACAGCAAGGCGCAGAGCCAACTTAGCGCGAGAACGCAGCACGAAGCAAGAGTGCAATCAAGCCTGGAACAGCAGCATAATGTGTCTTCCAGCTCACCCGGGTTCATTGTGATGAACACGCTGGCTCCCTCCTGCGGGCAGGCAGGGCAACAGGCAGGGAAGAGTGTCCGTCCGGCTTTGCCATGCTGAACCTCCAGCGGTAGCTGCTCGCCTTCCTCCGCCCACCGACATTCCGCCAGACTGCAAGTCCGTTTTTGGTGGCAACTCCCATACCTGTGCTAACCACCCTTACCTCCAGCGGCATCTCCACGCCATCGGCCGCCGTGAAGGTAAAGGCCACCGCCGGGTGCTTCACCCCCTGGCTGTCCACGTACTCCAGGCCGCGGCCCGGCAGGGCCGCCTTGCGCCGCTGGGCATCAAAGATGCACTTGAGCTGCACCGAGTTGACGGATAGCACCGAGGGCAGCAGGCTGCAGGGGCGGAGGGGAAAGCGTTGCCGTGATTTTCAGCGTGGCAACATGAAGAGTTGAGGACATGCATGTGCAACCGCCAGCCGGATGCTGCTATCACAACTCCCACACCGCTGGCCAGCTATCCCAGCAACATGCTTCCCAGCACCCTGCCATCCCCCCGCCCACCGGTTGTACTCGTCCAGGCAGCCGATGCTGCCCGAGGCGGCCAGCCCCTTGAACATGTCGCCCATGGTGCGGTAGTCCATCTCGGGGGCGCCTGCAGGGAAGTCAGGGCAAGCAGGAGCAAGTGCATTGGGTTGGCCCAAGCTGGCCTGACATGGCGCAGATGATGCTGCAGCATACATGCCGCCGGCAGCATGATCATGTGCCGCCGACACTTGTTCTCATATCATCACTGGTGGCCACTCACAGTTGAACACGTAGCAGGCCTTGCCCAGCTGCGAGGCCAGGTCCTTGGTGGTCTCCGTCTTGCCGGTGCCGGCGGGGCCAGCGGGCGCGGTGCCCAGCGACAGCCACATGGCCTGGCAAATGGAGAAGGGAGCACAGGTGGGGAGTGAGACTACATGCCATGCCATGCCCGGTGGCTTGCAAGCTGCATGAAGGTGTCAGAGCCATCCATGTGGCAGAGCATGCCACCCATCACGATTCTCAGGCGCCCTTCCTCCCCTGCTTGCTCACCAGGGCTGAGGTGATGTAGATGCGGTCAGTCAGCGGCGTGATGACCAGGCGAGGCCCGTTGCCACTGCAAGGACCGGGAGTTGTTGTGGCACATTCATGGTTGAGCGCATGCTGCGGACTCGAGCCATGCAGTTCATGAACACCGACGGCACCCCTGTTCCCTAGACTCACAGGTACTCATGGCCGTACGGGAAAACGGCATCACTGATGCGCACGCGAGCGTCCGAAATGTCCCTGCGGTGTGGAAAGCGCATGGGCAGAGTATTGGCATGGCATGGCATGGCATTTTAATGCATTTAAAAATGGCATGACACGACAGGCCATGGCATGGCATGACACGAATTGCCATCGGCTAGCATGGCATGGCATGGCATGGCATGCGGGAGTGGCAGCGGCAGGTTTGTGGCGGCAAATACCATTCCATTCCAGCAGGGCTCACTGGTCCCAATACGTCCTCAGCTGCGCCTGCCAGGCGAAGCAGTCGCGGTCAGCGGCACCCGACTCGACCATCTGCTGCACAATGTCCCGGCTGTGTGCATCAATGGTGATGCTGTTCATGACCTGCATGAGGGTCAGGAATGTGCAATTTGTGTGACCATAAGGGCACCTGCCACGAGGCGGCAAAACGGCAGAACATGGTATGCATGCATGCAGCTGCGCGGCTGTGGCAGACTGCACCGAAGAGTTGGTGCCGCCACATACAGCGTTGCATGGCCCAGCTTGCATCATGCTCCAGCAGCAACAACGCCAGCAGCCCACCTTCTGGCGGTCGGCCTTGCTTAAGTCAGTCCGAGTCACCTCGATCAGCCGGGTCAGCTGCTGCACCTGCTTCTCGTTGTACGCCTGTGCACAGCAGGCAGGCACGGCACCAGGTGCAGCTGTGACAGGCATGAGTGATTCCAAGCAGCGGATGCCCAGCCAACCACATCCACCCACCTTGAGCGCGCCCTTGTCTCCAGCAGCCATGGCCTCGAAGGCCTCCTCCACCTCCTGAGTCCAGTAAATCTGGTTAACGACCTGCAGCAGTGGCACATGTGGTTAAGTTGGCACCAGTTGCTGAGCATGTGCCACGTGCAGGCCTGCAGCCCACATGCACGGCAGCACATGACGTCTTGGGTGCGCCTGTGCCTGCCCCAACCTACCAGGATGATCTGGGAGGGCCAGTCGAAAATGAACTTGTCGCGCTTCTTGGAGGGGTAGTCGCGCACCTGCAGGCAGGCAGCAGCAGCAAGTCATTGCACATCGACCATTATCAGCGTGAGCAAGCAGCAATTGCGGCATGCAGCAGCCCCCGGACGGCATCCATGGCCCACTTACCGCATCGGCCAGGATGCCGCGCAGCTCGGAACGCATCTTGTCCACCACCTTGGCCATGTAGGACTCCACCTGGTGAGGCAAAGCAGGGAGAGGGTGGGACTTATGCTGACCACGCCACAGCTTTGGTGCCGCACATGTCACATGACGCACATGGTGCGGCAGCCATGACCACATGGTGCAGCAACTATGAGCTTGAGCGCTCTGGCTTTGCAGCACAAGCTCCCCTTCCTCCACCCCACAAACCATCTGCTCACCTTGCCCTCCAGCTGCAGCGGCGTCTTGAACGCCACATACTCGGTGCCCACACACGACTCCATGCCCAGTGCCTTGGGGCGCCGCCCCTCCACCGGCGCCTCGCTGTCCAGCCGCAGCTTGTCAATGGCCTGTTGACAATGGCAGAAGGATGCCGCATGATGCAATCACCTCAGGCATGATGGCATGACATGGCATGCCATTGCATGGCATGGCATGACGCAGCACTATCAACCCCGCATTGGCCTTCGCGGCTCCAATCATCCAACCCAGTCTTACCTGGAAGCACTTGGACATGTGCTGCATGATGCGGTGCGGCGAGGAGCCATTGGACAGAATGTCCAGCAGATCGGCTGCGCTGACAAAATAGAACCGTGGGAATGCTCGGCGCTTCGATTCCATGTAGTCAGCCAGGGCCTGGAATAGCATAGGGTGTGTGGAGCTCGCATGAGGGAAGTAATGAAGCCATGCTCATGCATTAGGAATCGTTCTTCGCTAACCACCAGCGTTCCCCAGTTTCATGACTGCCCCGCCACATGCTTGCCTTCTCGCACAGCTCCAGCTCCGCCTGCTGCGCCTCCAGGTGCTTCAGCAGGCCCTCCTTGTTGCAGCACGTCACGCAGTTGCGCGCCACCACAAAGTCCAGCAGCACAGCGCGCACAGCAGCTGCACGGGACAGCAGCATTGCATTTGGTGGCAAGAGGGCAAGTGCAAAGCTGGACACCAGGAGCGCAGGCAAACCTTGTGCAGCTGCCCCCGCTTGCATCACCACTCAACCCAACTGTCTCTCACCATCGATGCATGCAAAGCGCTGGGTGGCCTCGGGCAGCTCGCGGCGCACCTCCTCGCTGTCGATGAACAGCGACTCCAGGTCTGAAGCAGTGAGGTGTATTGATGAAAGTTGTGAAGGTCACATCCCATCAGCGGTGGCCACATGTGACACAATCAGCATGCCAATTCAACAGCGCAGCCACCATCTTCCCGCATAAACACCACCACACTCACACAGCCAGCTGCGCTGGATCTCAGCCATCAGCTGCACCACATCTGCCACCGCATTCAGCTTGCGGTTCCATTCCAGGATGGGCTCCCGGAATGTGTTCATGTAGCGGTTGGCCACCAGGCCCTGCGAACCAAAAGAGGCAGAATACGCCAGCAGCATGTTGTCTGAGGATGAGGCTCGAGAGCGGTACACAGCTGGCTACGTTGCGCAGCAGCTCCTTGGTCCTATCCGCCAACCAGCGCACCTGCACCACCACTTGAGCGTCTTCCAGCGCCTCAAAGTCCTCCTCGCTCATCTTCACAGTCGACACCTGCAGGCGTAAGCCAAACGAGAGCAGAAAGCACACTGGGTGAAGACGCCGCCTGTCGCAACTAATGTCCAGATGCTTCTGCAGGCGTGCACACAGTGCACTTGAGCTGGATGCGGCTCGTTCCACACCTGCTTGTCGCCAGCAGCACCGCCGGTGTGCGCAGTGAACACAAACTCCACACGTGTCCATGTATCGCACAGCTTGGCCAGCGCCTGCGGAGCGGAACAGGAGGCGGCAGAAGGCAGGTGAGTGAGTGCTGGCACAGTTGAGGCGAGCTACCATGCGAATGGTTGCAAGCCACCACAGCAGTCGTGAGGCGCGGCATCAACCTGCATTGGCGGCAACATCCCGCTCACCGCCTCCATCTTCTCTTCCTTCTGCGCCCGGTCCACAATCTCGCCCACATCCTCAGCGTACTTGTGCAGCTCCAGCTTGAGCAGGTCGGACAGGCGGAAGCTCGCATCCAGCGTGAAGGAGACCTGGCAGGGATGTGAGAACAGAGGCGGCAGCTGGGGTTCAATTGCTGGGCAGACGAGCAGAGAAGCAATGGAAGTATAATGCGCCGACAGCAGCGGCTTATTGGATACACAAACTGGCATAAGGCCGCATGCACTTGCGGTGAGAAGCAGTGCAGGCTGCTACAGCAGCGCACCTTGGTGGCCTCGCACAGCGCGTCCCAGTGGCGGTCGCGCATGGCGGGGGAGCGCAGGTCGCCCACCAGCGGCACGCTGGCCAGGTAGTTCTTGGCCAGCTGGTCCAGGCCCTTGAAGCAGTCTGAGGTATTGGCGGTGCAGCGGGGGATGCGGTGGTAGTGAGTGCAGCGCCAACATGCTTGGACTGGCATGGCAGGCTTGCAAAAGGCGACTGCCCGCATCGCGCTTGCAACACTCGTGCACATGCCCCCACCCTTCCAATAAAATCAGCCTCACCGTGCTCGCGCGCCTCCTTGGGCAGCGCCTTGACCTCCTTGACCAGGGACTTGGCACCCTCTTCCAGCGCCGGCACATCCACCGCCGTGAACAGCTGCATGGGTAGATGTAGATAGAGGAAGTTGTGGAGGCACAATAAGTCGACATGAAGGCTGGTATGAGTAGCAGGCTTCACCCAAGCAGCGCATGTGCAACACAGTATGGCCAATGGACCTGTGCACCAGCCAGCTTGAGCTGAGCATGCTCTCGGCACCCACCTGCTCGTTCCAAGCAGCGATGCGGGCCTGCGACGACTCTGCTTGGCGCCACACAGCCTGCAGCGCTGCAAGCTCATCCCCGGTGATGCGGATGGCCGCCTCAGTGGCGTCAAGCAGCGAGGTGCAGTCAAACAGCTTTGCGAGCGACTCCAGGCGGGAGTGCTCAGACCGCATGGCTGCCAGGTCGGCCGAAGTCTGCAGGCACGGATGACGATGTTGCAAGGGTCATGCCTGCATGCTGCTGCTATCCGAGCGAGACTAGCCCATGCAGGCATGCACACACCTTCTCAATGTCGGCCAGCGCTGCCTCCACGCCGGTGGCCCAAGCAAAGAAGCCGCGCTTGGAGTAGATGCCGCTCACATACTGCAGGTGCGTCGAGGTGCATCCAGGTGAGGCGCAGTGGGCAGCAGAGGTGAGCTAGTTGTGCACAGCATTAGGCTGTTTACCGGGCAAAGACCCCTCACAAGCCACTCTGCCAAACACACCTGCTCCACAGCTGAGCCAAAGCGCTCGATGTCGGCCTTCAGGCGCGCCTTTTCAGCCTCCTGCGCCGCCTTGATGGACTCCCGCGCCTGCGTGGGTTGCAGTGAATTGTTGAATATTGAGGCGATTGCGCTACGCTCCTTTAAGGCCAGCAGCAGCTTGACGATGAGGCGCAGAAAGGGATAGTCACAACAGACCAAGCTTGACAAGAAGAGCAGGCGACTGCACCCACGCCCCTGCACCCCACCTGAGGGACGGCGCGCTTCAGCGCCTCCCAGCGCACACGCAGCTCCTCCAGCTGCTTCTCAGTGCGGGCTGCCTCCTTGACTTTGTGCTCCGCCTGCATGTTGGTCAGGCGGAATATGCATCAGTTGAAGTTGCAACGCTGCTTGGTGGATGAGGAAGCAACGACACACTTGACAACACACGCACCATTCCACCCTTCTCTTTTGCTCCTCACCTGCAGCGTGGTACATGCCTCTCGCAGCTGTGCAAACTGGATATCTGTGGCACGCCGCCGGCTCTTGCACTGGTACAGCGCATCCATGACCTGGAGCAGCAGGGGGGCAGCAGAGGCAGTCTGTCCCGTAACATGCTGAAGTGTGTAGGGAGTACCACGGCAGCAGCAACCATGCACCTTGTATTGAAAGCCAGGGTGGGCGCAACAAATAACTCCAGATGCCGCCATCCCTGCACACCTTGAGCAGCTTCTCAGTGCTCATCTCGCCGCCGGCAGCAGCCAGGTCCAGCCCGTGCTGCTGGTGAGCCAGCCAGGCCTCAAGTTCCTTGGTGGCGGCTGCCACCTCAGGCCGCATGCAAGACAAGAAGGACACCGACTCGCGGGCGGCCAGCAGGTCGATGCTGCGGGCGGCATCCAGACGGGAGCCGCCAGGGGCGGAGGGTGCCAGGCACACCAGGCGTCCGCCGTGCAGGGCTGCAATCGGGGCCTGCAGGTGGATATAGAACAGAGAAGAGTCGAGCGATGCATGGGCAGCAGAGCAGCAGAAGCGGCGTTTGCGGCATACAAAAGCACCCATCAAGCCGCTCTCAAGGCCTGTTACCCACCGGCAGGCCGGCAGCTTCTGGAACGGCATCATACAGGCACTCCCAGGTGAGGCTGGCCACGTCCAGCAGCCAAGCATCGCCCAGCGGCTTGCCGGCAGCATCGCTGCCGCCGTACAGCAGCAGGCGCCCGTCGCTGTGCTCCTGCAGCAGCGCGCCGGAGCGGGGCGGCGGCAGCGTGCCCGCTGCCTCCTGCCGCCCGCATCGCACAATGGAGGGCTCTGCCACCTGCAGCAGGTACAGGTCGTTGAGAGGCACTGCCTCCCCCTGCTCAGTGGCAGCGCAACCGCCAAAGAGCACCAGAAAGTCGCCAGAGGCAGCGGCTGAGGCACCGCGGCGGGGGCAAGGCATCTCGCCCTCAACCGTGGGCTCCACCCAGCTCGGTGTCTGCGGCGGTGGGTGGGGCGGCAGATGAGAAAAATGAGATGTCGGTTATTGGAGTCGAGCGCGGTTGGGCTGCACTCTCCTCCAGCAGCACTTCTGGCACCCACGTCCATGTCCTTCATGTCATCCTATCTCCCCTCAAAAGCAGCCCACCTTGCTGGCCAGGTCCAGCAGGCACAGCTCCTGCAGCAGCTGCCCCAGGTGCTCGCCGCCAAACACCACCAGGGTGCGACCGCCCAGCACCGTGGCGCAGTGCCCGGCCCGCTCTGTGGGGACCAGGCTGCCATCTGGGCGCTGGTACGGCTGTGCCTGCAGCGCGGCGGCGGACTCCCACGCCCAGTTGGTGCCGCTGCCATGCAGCAGGCGCACATCTGCCAGGTCAGCAGGTTCGCCCTCCAGGCTGGTGCCACCGCACACCACCAGGCAGCTGGCTGCCACCTGGGCGGCGGCATGCCCCTTGCGCGCTGTGGGCCGCTCAGCCTCGCCTGTCTGGTGCCATTCCCAGGCCTGCTGCTCGCCCGCCTCGGCAGCAGGGGCGTGGCAGACAGCAGCCAGCGACTTGTCGCTGCCAAACAGCACAAGCTGAGAGCCCAGGGAGGTGAGGGTTGCAGCTGCGCGCCGTGCAGGCGCGGCTCCGGCCAGCGCCTGCTGCACCCAAGGGTCTGTCGCCTCAATGGCAAAGGGGCTGCCGCGAATGGGTGCCATGCCGCCGTCGCCGCCAAGCTGGCGGCCGCGCACATGCAGTTTGTAGTGGCCTCGCGCAGGGGCCCTGCGCAGGTGAACAGTTGGTTGAACAGAAATGATGGTCGTTAGCAGGATATAATCGGACGGCTTTCGTGCTCGGTGCCTGACTTGCTGACATGCTGCATGCGGGCTACCATCCCTGAGCAGCAGCAAGCAAAGTTTGAGCAGAATGAGGAGTGTGCACCTGTAGAAGCACTCGTACACGCCGGTGCCGCGATCCACCACACGTGCAGAGCCCACCACCTGCCCGGCCTCGCTCTCCAGCGACACCTCAAAGGCATCGCCGCCGCTGGTGCGCTTGCTGCCGGCGGTGTCGTGGGCCACCAGCAGGAAGGGCATCTCCAGGCCGCAGCGAACCTGCAGGGGGTGTGGGCGAGAAGGGCTCCTGCTGTTGGACAGCACACCGAGCAGGCTGATGGCTGCTGAATGCGCCCATGCTTCCAATCGGTACAGCACAAGCATGTGTTGGCAATTACCACTTGTCAGCTGCTGACACGAAAGCCATGAAAGGGACTAGAGCAAGCCGCATACCTGAGGCAGCACACCAGGCCCATAAGCCAGGCTGGCCGGCGGTAGCATGTTGGCAAAGTACTGCAGGGAGTGTTGGTTGGCAGGTACCCGGGTGAGGCAGCCGGGAGGCAGGTTGATGTCCATCGCTGCAGTTGAACAGCCCACTGCTGCCCAGCCCACTGTTGCCCAACCACTTCCCCCAATCCCACCTGGAAGCGCAGCGGCGTCACGGTCCAACTGCTGCCGCCGATGGCCACTGCCACGTCGCAGGGCAGCGGGCCGTGCTGCTCGTGCGGCGGCGTGGTGAAGCGCACTGCCTCGCTGCTGATGAAAGTGCCGTCCACAACCGTTTCGCCACGGGGCGAGGTCAGGCGCACGCGCACCTTGCCATCCCTGTATGGGTGGGGCAGGTGGCAGGCGCAAGCATGGTAGGACAGCATGCCTGCGAGCATGCGTGAGCACGGCATGCTGGCAGCAGCTTGGTTGCACCAACTCCTGTCCCAACGCCCCACCTAAAGCGCAGGCCGGAGATGGTGACCTCAGTGCCGCCTGCCACCGGGCCAATGCTAGGCGAAATGCCCAGGCAGGCGTAGCCGGGGCCCACAATGCTCGACACATCCAGGCGCCAGGTGTCGCCCATCCACCGGTTGCTCCACCCGCCAAACAGCACCAGGCTGGTGGTGCGGGCGTCAAACGCCCAGGCCGTGTCTTCGCGCCCGCAGGGCGCGTCTCCCGCTGCCTGCAGCGAGACCCACTGCTTGGTGCCCGCATCCAGCACCTGTGAGCACCAAACATGGGTGGATGTTAAGCCAGGTGCTGGAGTTGCGGGCGAGAGAATCACCAGTACCGCTGCCCGCCACATAGCGAGGCCAGCCCACCAGCTCAGCGCCCCCACCTGGATGGCGCCGCTGTACTTGAGCATGGCTCTGCTGCCAAATCCGGAGAAGACTTTGTGGAAGGGCACGCTGTCCACGGAGAAGCACAGGTGGTTGCAGGCCTGCGGCTCGGGGAGCGGCAGCGGCAGCGACGTGGGTGTTGAAGCTTGCGCAAGACTAGCCATGCGCGCCAGCACCAAACATACAACAACCTCTTGCAGTTGAGGAACCTAGCATGAGCGACTCAACCCCATGCCGCAGCGCACCTGGCCTCCCAGCGTGGGCACGCCGCCGCCCGTCTGCCAGGTCCAGGTGGACAGGTCCAGCCACCAGCCGTCGGTGAAGTGCTGCGAGCTGTCGCGCCCGCCCAGCAGCACAAGCTTGTCGGGATGCTGGCTGTTGGCCGCGGTGGGGATGGCGCAGCAGGTGTGATCAAAGCGGGGCGCCGGCGCGGGCAGGCCCACCTTCACCTCCTCCCATCGGAAGGCGGCGAGCGAGCTGGCCGCGGCATCACCCAGGTGCAGCACCCACACATCCCCAAAGGCCGTGCCGCCGCCGCCGTAGCCTGTGCAACAGGGAGGAGGCAGTGGAGGTTGAGCAAGTGGGGGCGCAAAAGCATACAGCAGCAGCAGCAACAACAACAGCAGCAACGGCAGCATCGCAAGGCACTCCAAACGCAGCACATTAGGCTGAGCGACGGCACGTTCGCGTGCTCACCGCCAAAGACGATGACCTTATCACCAACCTTGGTGGCTGCAAGAGGACAGGACAAGTTTGACCTGAGTCAAGTCTTGCTGGGTGCACAGGCAGGCGCACATGCCTCTCTCTTGACCAGCTGTGGCTGCAGCACTGCCAGCACCCACCCAGCCCTGCATGCAGCGGCCCACCGGTGTGGTGTGCGCGGGCGGGCGGCGGCGTGCCCTGTGCCTCCACTGCGGCCCACTGCTGGGCGGTCACATCCAGCACCCACAGGTCCTGGAAACGCTGCTTGGAGTCGAGGCCGCCCCAGACCAGCAGGCGGCGGCCGTCGAGGGGCACGGCGGTGTGGCGGGCGCGGGGCGCGGGCTGCGGGCGCGGCGGTGCAGAGCAGGGTGAGAGAGTAAGGCATGCTCAGTCAAGTTCGCAGCAGATGCAGGGCCCGCCATTCACGTCACCAGAACAGCAGGCCAGCACCCACCTGCGGGCCCTGTGTGTGCAGCGGCGTCCAGGCAACGGCGCCATCGGCGCCCAGGCGGCACACGTGAGCATTATTGAGGTAGGCGGCCTTGCCACCGGCGCCCAGCCCCGTGCCTCCAAAGAGCACGTGCGTCTCGCCACCAGCTAGGGTGGTGAGGGAGTGGCCGCTGCGCGGCTGTGGCTGCCCTGTGGGTGCGCTCGCGCAGGCGACCCAAGTGAGCGGCGGCGGCGCCGCCGCGGGCGCAGCCATGACCTTGGACGCTATGCAGCAATAGCACGCCGCTGCTGATAAAAGGGAGGGCGTGCAGAGCGGGCCTGAGGCCTGTGAGCGTGGCTGTTCAGCGCGCGTTTTGTTGACGGGTGAAGCGGGAGCGCCAAATGGAAGCCAATCAAGCAGCCTTAGGCCGTGGGCCGGCCAGAAAATTCGTGTGGCAGCGAAGTGGAGCGGTTTTGGAACGGCCAGCCTACATGAGGCAGCCCAATGCGCAGGAGGCCTGTGTGGAGCTGGTTTCCAGCCTTCAGTGCAGTGGAATGTCTCCCAAAGCGATCGAGCGCCGCCAGGACCCTCCACAGCGCCGTCGCCGCCCAGAACGCGAGTCCTCCCAATTGCCGCGGTCGTTGCCCGTCTGCCTCTGCCCTCACCACTAGTAGAGAGCAGGTCACTCGCACCCAGCTCCCCGCGCGCCCCCACCGCCAGCCAGGAGGCGAGGAGCCGGCCATCTCGCAGGGATGGGCCGTCTGGTGCCCTTCAGTGCCGACGATCCCGTCGGGGATGAGGCCCCCGTGCAGCAGAGGCAGCCGCAGCTCCGGGCGGGCGCCCCAAGCAGGTGGGTCGCCGCCGCCGCCGCCGCCTCCCGCCCGCAGGCGCCGGCGCTCACGCCCATCGCCCTGCCCACTCCCCTCTGTCCCGCTGCAGCGCCGCGCTGACCGAGGCGTCGCTGGCGGCAGAGGCCTCCCTGCGCTCCCTGTCCTCGCTGCTGCTGGCCACCCGCGGCGACGCCGGCCTGGTGCGTTCAGCTTGTCCCCTCCGCACCCCTCCTGCCTCCCGCCATGCCAAGCACACGCTCCCTGCCGCACAGCACACCAACGATGCCCGCCTCGCGCCCTGCAGGACCGCCGCCCGCTGACGTTCGGCGCACTGTCCCGCCCGCTGATGCGCCCGCCCCTGCCGCCGCCGCCGCCGCCTCTGGCGCCGCCCGCCGGCGGCTGGCGTGCGCTGCTGTCGGACGCCAACCTGCCGTCCTCACCACCGCCTCTGGCGCCAGCCTCAGAGGACAGCGACTCGGACGCCGACCTGGACGACCTGCCCGGCCTGCTGAGTGCCTCCCCCAGCAGCCAGCGGCCCAGCCTGGATGACCTGCTGTGCCCGTGGGCCGTCGACGGCCTGCCGACCCGGGTGAGATAGATGTGATGCAAGCGGGCTGTACTTGATGTACCATCCTGTCGCCCACCCCTTCTCAACCCACATTCAACACACTCCACCACGGCTGGGGTACAATTGGCACGCCACAACCCACTTATCTTCCCTGCTCTCTACCATCCACTCCAGGCCTCCCTGCACCTGCAGCCGCTGGTGCACCGTGGCAGCGCCTCCCCGCCAGCTGCCGTGCCCTACCGCGCCCAGCGCCCCGCCGGCTACTTTGGGGCAGGCAGCCCTGCCCGGCGGCGCGCCCGCCAGCAGGCTGCGGCGCCTGCGCCACCGCTGGAGCAAGAGCTTCAGGCGCTTGCAGGCCGGCTGGCTGATCTGATGGGCACGCACCAGGCCCGCCTGGCGGCCTCGCATCCCAGCATCCCAGCAGGCCTCAAGGATGTGGCCAACCAGCTGCACCGCCTGGCCGCAGAGCTTGAGGCGGGCCCGCCGCCGCTGGCATAGCCCGGCAGGATATGTGCGGTTTGTACTCACACATTCCTGCTTGTTACCTCGAATTACGTACCTGACCCTCCCGACTGTTGCTGTGCGACTGCTTGTCCTGGCCAAATATGCCAACGAGTGCCCTGCTAGCGGCCTGCCCAATTGTTCTGCTGCTTCCCCGAGGCGATAACGCCGCGCCCAATATTGCTTCCTCCCCTGCTTCAATGCTATGCTCTGCCCTGCCGCCCAGCAGCTTATTGGCCGCTGCGCTCTGCCTTGCCGCCCAGCAGCACATTGGCTGCTGCGCTGTGCCACGAGACCACTGTAACCTCACTTCCGTTGCACAGCCTGCTGCAGCATACCCCAAAGCTCCTTGCGCTGTACGCCTCTTGCCAGCCTTGTGCTCTGCGTTGCGTGCTACATTACACCAGGGGGCGAGCCGGGCGCAATGAATTGGGCGGCTGCTGCGGCTGCGAGGAGCTCCGCTCACTTGGCGGCCTTCTTCAGCGAGTTGAAGGCGCGGCGCACCTGCAGGGCGGGCAGGCAGCGGGTGGGCAGCAGGCTGAGGTTAGCGGCGAGGGTTTTCACAGGCAGGTGCTGCACGCACCACCCCGCATGCTCCATCAAGCCCAATGTCAGCTGCACAGCAGTCCGCAGGCACCTAGGGATGCACTCTGAGACCCAGCGATTTGAGACCCAGCGGCTGCACTGTAGCCATCCAGCTGTCCACCTGTTGCCGCCCGCCCGCACTCATGCCCGCACCTGCGCGCTGCGCTTCATCTTCTGCACCGCCGCCTTGTAGCGGTCAAAGTCGGTCGTCGCCGCCTTGGCCGCGCGCTTGGCCAGCTTCTGGCCCCACGCGCTCTTGGCAAACTTGGCCTCAACCTCTGCGGGCAGGGGAAGGCATGGACGGATAGCAGAGGTGAGGCGGGCAGTGCAGCAAGCGCATCAGTGCGAGTGAACGAAGATGGCAAAAGGGAAGAAGCAAAAACACTGAAGAGTGTGTCCAGTGTGGCTGCTCGACGTCGTTGTTGCCTTCTGCTGCCCTACTGCTGCTGGAGCTGCCTGCTGCAGGCTGCAACTGCCTGCGTACGCGGCCTGCCGCGCTGCATGCGTGCCCGCTGCAATGCATGTGCAACCTGGCGCACTGATGTCGAATGCCGCAGACAGCCAACAGCCATGGCTGCCCTATGCAGCAGCATGCTGCAAGCCGTCGACGTGCAGCAGCCACTGCAACAGCCCGCGGTGCAGCACAGGACTGCCTGCTCCCAAATTTGCTGGGTGGCCGCCGGCTGTGCTGTGCCAACCTCCATGACCCCGCTGCCGCGCTCATAGCTCCAAAAGCTGCCTCGCCGGCCGGTGATACGTTGCGCGCTGTGCACCGCCCCTGCCGCATTCGGCCGGGCGGCTTGCTGCTGTCGGACTCCATGTCCAAGCCTAAGCATCGCTACCCCATAGCCAGCCGCAACAACTGCCGCAACTAAGCAGCTGCAGCCATGCAGCTGTGCTGCATAATGCACCAAACCCCAGAACCAGCGCCCTACGTGCCAGAAATGCCCCGGCACACAGCCCGGAACACCACAAGAGCACCACACGGCAGCACGTGGGCGCAACAATGCACAGAATCCCAAGCAGCGGCAAAAGCACAGCACATGCACAGCAGCGCGTGTATAACAGTGTCTTGCATACAAAAGCTGGCGCCACGCACCCGCCTCCTCCAGCGCCTTCTTCAGCACCGCCTTCTTGGCGAGGCGGGGGATGTCCACCGTGAAGTCGGTGAGCGCCAGCCGCTTGAAGCTGATCACGCGCCGCGTCTGGCCGGGGAAGTCCACCAGGGCCTGCACAACAGCAGCGGCAGCGGCGGTGGGCAACAAAGAGCGTGAATGCACCGCTGCAACATTGCGCGCACGGCAGATTGAAGACGGCTGGCCTGCTGCGAGGTCCACAGCTGGGCAGGGCCGGCGGCGGGCCTGGGAGCCGGCTGCGGCTGCGGCTAGCTGTGGCCCTTCCGATGGAGCCGATGCTGCAGCCGAGGTGCAATTTCGCAGCGGCAATGCTGCCCTGCTGTCTGCAGCGCTGCTGCCGCCGGACACGGTGCAGCGCAGGCACAATTTTGGCTGGCCGCCGCATGTGCCAGGCTGCCGAATGATCAAGCAAGTGCCGGCTGCTGCAGCACCCTGCTGCGCATGCCTCTCGCGCCCGCTGCTCCACAACTTGCTGCATGCTGCTTCCAGTCTGCAACCAAGCTGCAGCGCGTGCCGCCGTGTTTGCTGCCGCCGCCACTGCTGCCACCGCCGCCGGCTCTCAAGCCGTGGGGGCTGCACGGCGCGCCCTGGCCGCTCAAAGGCATGCTACATGTGATGGTGCGCCTGCTAGACTGCCAGGGGCGCCCAAAGGCACGCTGCATGGCGCGCGAGCAGAGGTGCAGCCACTGCGGCGCCCCCAGACTCACCGCGTTGGGGCTGACCACATCGCTAATCACCACCAGCTTGCCGGCCTCCGCCTCCGGGTACTGGACGAGCGCCACGCGCCCGATGGAGACCTGCCTGGCGAACGGCATCCTCGCTCTTGTCCGGGGAACTGCAGCAGCGTGGGGCACGGCAGCGACGCGGTGAGCCCCCAGGCGGCGGCCATGCTGCAGCGCTGCAGACATGCTCGACCCTGCCGCCGCCTCCAGCCCCGCCCGCACTCACACTCGGAGCTTCCAAGAGGACGGGCCAGGCGCGTCCTGCCCATTCAACCCCCGGCCGCCCTTCGGCGGCCCCAGCATGCCACAGCATGCGAGCATTGCGGCCTCCCTGCAGCTCTGTTTGGCCCATTGCGGGCTGCAAAAGCAAGTGCAAGACAAGCACAATGTTGTTGCACACCACCGCCGCCCCCAGCTGCGCCTGGCCACTGCCGCCGCCTGCCGCCTCTCCCTTGCCGCCCGTGGCCCTCGCCCGGCCTTCGTCTCAACGCAGTAACTTACAATTGATCTTGCAAATGGATGTATTTATTGAGTTATTCCCCGCCTGATTCACCTGCATCACTTCTGTTGTCAGAAACATTGCGAGCAACGCCGGCAAGCGTTGCCGAAGGTGGCCAACGGCAACAGCCCGCTTGTGCAGTGCACGTGGCTGCTGGCGGCCGCCGAGGCATGCCTGCCAGCAATGGCACTTCACCATTTGAGTGACACTCGTCTGTGGCAGCTTGACTCAGCGCTACCTCAACAATCTGTGTCACATCTCCGTCTTCCTGCTGCCACGCACGTGTGGTGCCGAACATGCGTGCGCGGCCGCGCTGGGCGCTCCAGCTTTGGGTTGTCTGCAGATGCTTCCCCCGCCTGCTGCGGCCTCTGATCATCTTCACAACGCGACCGGCAGCCATGGGAGGCTCGTTCTCTAAAAACAACGCCTGCTTTGTGCAGACCGACCGACCGGTGCGCGCTTGCGGGCTGTGAGGGCCGTGCCAGCATTCTGATAGCAGACACCACCGATCAAGAACGCCGGGCGGCGCGAGGGCTTGCTGCGCGCAGTTGCCGCCGCTGCCGCCGCCGCCGTCTTCCCCCCGCCCTGCCTGCGGCGAGTGCTGCTGCCTGCTCCTGTGCCCCTGCCAGGTCTACCATGATGGCGAGGCTGTGCAAGCAGTGGTGTGCCTCAACCTGACGGAGCCAGTGGATGTCACTGACATTGAGTGCCAGGTGATGGTGCCTGGCATGAGGCAGTTGATGCACAGGGCGCAGGCGGGATGGCCGCATGTTGCGCCCAAGCTTGCCCGTGTGCCGGAGCTGAACTCTGCCGCCGCTGCTCCCCCACCCTGCCCTTGCAACAGCTGACAGGAGTGGAGTCAACTTATTGGACAGAGACTCGAGATCATGGGGCAGGTGAGGCATGCACAACAGGGGCCGGCTGCTTGAACAAGCCAGTGCACGCTGTTTAGCTTGGAGGCATCTTTGTGGTTGCACAGTCTGCAAGAAGGGCCAGCCATATGTGCTCCTGCATGCTATGCATGCCTGCCTGCCTGCCCCTGCCCCGCTGCCTGCCATCCTCTCTTCTCATCCCCGGCCTTCGCCCACTGTCTGCTCCCCCTCAGGGAGCCACCACTACTCGACTACTGAAACGCATGGCGGCACGATGCAGATGCTGGATGTGAAGGTGCAGCTGCCAGGTGGCAACCGCCGCATCCCGCCCGGGTAAGGATGCTTGCTGCTCTGTCGGCAACCACATGCGAAATGAGCGGGTTGGCTCCTGCTGAAGGCTGATGCTGCTGCTGCAGCAGCTGCTGTCCTTTCTTACCTAGTTCTGCACATGGTTGAAAGCGCAACCAGAGCGGCTGCCACAACCACTTGGCACCTTTCAAACCCATGCCTGCAGGCAGTACCAGTGGCCGATTGTGTGGGCGCTGCCGGCCGGCTTGCCCAGCTCATTCCGTGTGGGCAGTGGCGGCGACGGGTGCGTCCCTGCTTGCTTGTGCGCGAGATGCGTGGGCACTCTGAATGACGTGCATACATCATGCTGTCTTTGAGAAAAGTACCTCAGGAACCGGAGTGGCTGCCTCCTGGCTGCCTTGTCCATCCCGTTGCAGTGCGGAGGTCACATATCAGATCACGGTGGTCCTCCACACCCCGGGCTTCTTCTCAAAAGCCATCCGGGCGGTGCAGGTGCTCCGCAGTGGGGCTGCTTTTCTGCTTGAGAGCATGGCGGCAGCCTTGCGTCTTGCTGCAAAGAGTGTGAGCAGGGAAGCAAACGCCTGAAGGGCCTGTTGCTGCACCACTGGCTTTTTGCCCGCACATGTGCAGGTGCTGACGGTGCGGCAGCTGATGCCGGCACCTGCTGCCATCGTTGACCAATCTGCGGTGGGTAAAGGACCAGAGCACGAGTGACCGGGCGCTGCAGCGGGCAGTGGTCGGAAGAAAGTGCCGCGCTGGCTGGGGGGCGGCAACATGTCCTGCAAGCATGTTTGGATGAGGGGACTGGCTCCCTCTTTCGAGGCAGACGCTGGCCACCGCACCATCTGCTGTTCACCTAACTCCCATGCTGCTCCTGCACCGCGGAGCAGGAGCTGCAACTGGTCTCCTGCTGCTGCTTCAACCGCGGCTCGGTGAACGCGCACGTGCGAGTGGACAAGGACAGGTGGGCAGGAAGCTGGCTGGCTGGTCAACAGAACGGCAAGCTGCCCCGCCTGCTGCTGGTTGTGATGATAGTTCGATCACCCTCCGCCACCGCCAGCTGGAGTTTTACTGCCCTGGGCCACCTGTGATTGTGCAAGCTTCCGCTCTCCTTTCAGATTTAGCATGCTGTGCCCCCTGCACCTGTTTAGTTCTGAGCTGGCTGGCTGCCGCCCCCCTGAACCTGCCTGTGGCAAGCATCTGCCGCAGGTGCCAGCCTGGCGAGGAGGTGACCGTGATCCTGGACCTGGACAACGGGCGCTCCAAGCTGCCGGTGGACGGAATCGAGGTCAGGATCGCGTGGAGCTGTGCCTTGCGGGAGTGCTGTGCACTCTGCCCAGCCTGCCCTGGTGCAGAGCCTGGCCCCTCTTCTGGCCCTCACTGTGTACCCCTGAGCCCATCGTCTGCCTGCCTGCAGCTGTCGCTGAAGCGCGAGGCGGTGGCATACGAGCGGCCCGGCTGCAGCGGAGGGGACACGCGGCGCTTCTTCCAGGTGTGAGGTGACGGCCTGCAGCACCAGTTGTTTGCAAACTGAAGCGGCAGCTGCTCTGCACTTGTGTGGTGCGCGGCCCTGAGTGCTGCTTCAGGGATGCTCCCAACAGCAATGAGGTGGCCGTCTTTGTACTGCTCCTCAAACCAAACTGCCACAATGCCAACCTCTTGCAGGAGCTGGCAAAGGCGCGGCATGAGGGCGTACCGCCCTTCACAGCCACACAGCGGTGCGCCTCGGGCCCGCCAGCCTCTTTCTGCGCTGAGCACCCGCATTGATAGCCCAAAAATTTGATTGTAGCTGCGAATGACAGTTGTGGTTGGCGTGCTGGCCTGCACAGGGCGCGCAGCCTGTGCAGCGGTGGTGGGGGCCAGCAAGGTTGACCGACAGGTGCGGGGTGCCTACCCGCCTTCTCGGCTGCCTGTACCTCACCCGCCCATATCTCAGACTCCGCTGCACTGTGCGCCTCCCCAACTGCTGCAGGCGCATGGTGATGCGGCTGCCGGCCGACCTGCAGCCCAGCATGCAGGGCGCGCTCATCCGCTGCGTCTACTTTGTCAAGGTCGGCCCGACATGATGGTTGCTAGGCTGGGCCGGAATGCCACCTGCTTCGAGGGCGCATGCCATTGACTGGGGACTGCAAGCTGCACACGAGCTGCGCAGATACTCTTTGCGGGTTGGAGCTGAGCGCCATCCCATTGCATCATTTGGTTCCCGGCATTGCCCCACTCTGCCGTGCACTCCACCCTCTCTCGCATTCCATGCAGGTCAAGCTCAACATTGGCAGCTTTGTCAAAGACGTGCGCCTCAAGGTGCGCAGGCTGGGGCTGTGGATGCTCACATATACCGCGCACAGCGCCTGCCCGCTGCCGCCACAGCTGCACGCAGTTATCATCCTGTGGCGGCGCAAGCCTGCAGTATCGCTGCCGCCCTGGCACAAACCCCTGCACACCTGCCTCGCCACGGTGCAGCGACCTCACCTGTCGTCACCCGACCACCTGCCCCCATGCCCTCCTGGCAGGTCCCGATTGTCGTGCTGGCCCCCCAGCCGGCTCCCACACCAGAGGAGCCTTTCTTTTCGGAGCCGCCGCCCTTCTGGCACCCCAGCGTGGTCAGCACACCGCAAGCCATCGACGTGCCCTCTGCGCCGCCGCTGCCGCCCGAGCTGCTCCAGCCCAACGCGCCCTTCTGGACACGCACGCTCAGCAACAGCGGGGCAGATGGCAAGTCGGCGGCAGCGGCGGCGGCGGCGGCGAGCTTGGCAGCGGGGCCGCCGCCGGCAACGGCGGCGGCAGCGGCAGCGGCAGCAGCCAGCAATGGCACAAAGTATCCAGTCGTGTAGAATTTAGCACTGTTGTCCTGTTCATGTACTTATCTCAGGCCCTGTTGGCCTGATTCAACTTCCATCTGTTTACTTGCTGCTAGACTTAAAACCGCCTGCTGCCGCCGCCGAAGCCCGCCGCACCTTGGACACCTTTGACCTGGCTTGTTTAGTGCAACCGATTTGTACAAGTAGTACGAGCTCTGTTGGCCACACTAAGTTGCGATCTTTCACGTGCTGCCCCAAATGGGCCGAGTGAGGTGGAAAGAACGAAGGGGCCCCCAAGCCCCCAACCTGTTTTTCCCAGCAGGCGTGTTTTTCCAGCCCAGCAGCTGTCCAGGATGACAGAGGAGGAGCAGCTGCAGCGTGTGCAGGGCCTGGCACACAGCTGCCTTCTGGCCCTGAACGCTGACGCCACGCCGCCCGGCATCGCTGCGCTCGCCCAAGAGGCCTTTCCAGCGGCAGCAGCGCTGAGGTGCCGGCCGCAGCTCTGGGTTGGGTGCCGCCGCCGGCGTTGCGGCGCCGCCGTCACAGTCAGCGCGGCTGCGGACCGCTTGCGGACCTGCTGCGGTGTCGATCTCTCAGCGCTCAGTTTCCTGCCACCCACCCTTCCATCCACCCGCAGGATCAATGTGATCACTGGCGACCCTCAAGTTCTGGCTTCGGTTGGTTCTCTGCTCGCCCCCAGCCCCCTGGCGCTGTCGCTGCTGCCGCTGCACGCTTCGGCGGCAGGGGCGGCCGTGGTGCGCTCCGCTCCTGTCTACCTCACTGAAGAAGGCAGGCAAGCATGGCATACGAAATGCTGAATCACAAGCAGCGGAAAAGGTGCAAGCTTGCGCTCAGGCTTCCCACGCCTCCCATCCCCGCTGCCTGCTCCCATGCTGGTCGTCTCTCGCGCTCGTTCACCCCGGCCGTCCGTAGTACCTCTTTTCTCCCAGCACCCTCACCACCTGAACGCGCTCACGCCCATTCTGCAGGCGCGGCCTGGCATGCTACGATTTTGAGGGCGCCGCCGTGTTCTGCCTGCCCATTGTGGCGGCAGAGCAGCCGGCGGCCCCGGACGCGGCGCCGCGCTGCCTCGGCGCACTGCTGCTCAGCTTTGCGTCCCCAGCTCACCTGGATGCCGCGCACGCACGCAACCTGCTGCTGCTGTCGCGGGCCATGGCGCCCGGGCTCCTGGCGGCGGCGGGGCCGCTGCTGCAGCAGTGCGCTCTGATCCTTGGGGTGCAGCCGCTTGCGCTGCTGGAAGCAGGTGGGGCGGAGGAGGAGGAGGAGGAGGAGGAGGAGGAGGGCAGTGTGTACCTGAGTGACAGCGAGGCGGAGGCAGAGGGAGAGCTGCCGCCTGTGTGGGAGGAGGAAGAGGCGGAGGCGGCGGCCCTGGCTGAAGAGGAGGAGACACTTCGCCAGCAGCAGCAGGCGCAGCAGCAGCCGCAGTGGGCGGCGGGCAGCTGTAGGGAGCCGCCTCCCGAACCTCCAGAGGACCCTGGCTCCGCCTCTGCTGCTCTGGCGGTGCAGCCACAGCCTGCAGCCCAGGCAGAGACCAAGGCTGAAGTGGCGGCGGCAGGAGAGCGGCGTGCGCAGCGCAGCGGCAGCGACAGCGGCGGCATGGCAGCGCCGGCCGCCGCCGCCACCGCTGCGCTGGTGGCGGTGCCGCCCTCGTCCACTGCTGTGGCCAGCCGCATCGCCAGCTTTGAGACCACAGGCAGCCTGGAGACGCCCCGCAGCCCGCTGCTGTTGGAGGCGCGGCAGGTGCCATCGCCGGTGCCGCCGGAGCAGCACCCACCCACCAGCCCGCGGGCGGCGCTGGCTGGCAGGAGCCGCCTATCAATCGAAGGGCCCCGGTCAGCGGAGCTGCCTCCAGAGCCCGAGAGCCCCTCAGTGATCAAGGCAAAGGCCAAGGCGGCGGCCGCAGGGGTAGCAGCAGCAGCAGGGGAGGCGGCGGTTGGTGAGGGCGCCAGCACCAGCGCTGGTCCGGGCAGCGGTGGCGGCGGCCCAGGGCCCGGCTTCTCAGCAGCAGACTTCTCAGCTCCGCCGCTGCTCAAGGTGTCTCCCACTGAGTCGGAAACCAGCATGGAGTCAGCGGCAAGCGCCCAGCTGGCGCGCGAGGCGGGCTCCTCCCTGCGCCGCCTGCTGCGCTTTGAGGACGCTGCGCTGGAGGCGCGCTTTGCGCGCTGGCTGCACGCCCAGCTGTGGCGGGTGAGACGCGGATGGGGGTGCTGTGTGTGGGCGGAAGGAGTGCGGCGAGTCGGGGCCCTGCGTTGTGCTGAGCGGGGGCAATGCTCGCACAACGTCCTGACGTCCGCCGCAGTGCATCAAGTGTGCAGGGTTTGCATTCTCATTCTGGCCTTCTGCTGCCCTGCTTCCTGCAGACGGACCTGTTGTCAATGTGCTTGGCGGTCACCCTGCAGCTCACGCTGCTGTGCACCGGCGGCAGCGGTGGCGCGCCATGCCCCTGGGCCGTGCTGCAGTGGACCACTGTGCTGGTGCCGCTGGCGCTCATGCTGGGCTGGCGCACAGCGTGAGCATGGGATGACACAGCGTGCCCAGCGTGCCCAGCATGCCCAGCACGTGTACATTGCAGCTTGCCTCCATCCGTGCGCGCAGTACTGCAATCTGCAATTTTCTCAGCACGGCACGTTTCAGCCTCCCTGCCCTGTCCACCCACTCTCGCGGTCCTGCTCTCCTGCCTCCCTCCACTGTTTTGCAGGTACCTGCAGCACCGCGACCTCATCATGGCGCTATGGTACTTGTCCTGCGGCTGCTGGCGCCTTTGCACCGCAGCCAGCGCCAGCAGCGGCAGGGCGGCCGCACCCAGCAGCGGTGGCCAGGGCGGCTGGCTTCCCTGGCTGGGGCCCCTGTCAATGGTGGCGCTGGGGATGGGCGCCCAGCTGTGCAGCTTGGCTGCCCGGACACAGGTGAGAGTTGTTAGAAGCATTGAATAGCCCTGCGTGATCCGCTTGCTTGGAGGATTTGATGCTCCCTGCTGCTCCCTGCTGCATGCATGCAACAAATTCTGGATGGCCCCTCCTGCCAACTACCAAGCTGCATCCACCCTCATGCAGAGCCGCCTGTGCGTGCAGGCGCCCCTGCAAGGGCTGCTGTTTGCTTCCAACGCGTCAGCGCTGCTGCGCAGCTGCCGAGGCAGTGTGTCGGACATGCTGCAGGTGGGCGGGGTTGCATGTGGGGCAGAGGCTCTGCACTGACTCAAATGCAGTGCCGCGCAAACTGTGCTAGCATGCATTAACTTGAGGAGCGGCAAATTGCCCTACAGTGCTCACCGCGACACCCACTATGAATGAACTCCTCGGAGGCTAACGGCACGCCCGCCGTCCCCCTGCTGCAGCAGGCATTTGCACTCACGGTGCTGCTGCCACTCACTGTGCTGTACAAGCTGGAACTGGAGGCCCGAACCGCCTTCCTGGTCCGCCTGCCCCTGCTGCCGCCCGACCTGCAGCGCCAGCCACACCTTGTCACCACGGCAGGGTAGGCGCTGCAAGCCTGCCGTGTAATTCTGTGTCTCCTTACCTTGTGTTGACCCCTGCACCGGTGGAGGGTTGGGCTTCACTCTGCCCAGGGGCCACATCCCCGCTTGACTCTGAGTCATGCTTGCGCCCGCTTACCCATGCGTGCTGCCATGCGTACACGTCCACCTGTTGAGATCTCTCTACCCGATAGCACTGCCAAGCCCGTCTTCTCACCGCATTTCATCCTTTCATTGCCTGTGATTCTGTGTAATGCCTTACCAAGTGAGTGCCAGTGTGCAACGCAGTCACAGAAGATTGTGGAGCGGCAGCGCTCCATGATTTCAGTTGTGCACCTGGCAGCCAGGATGAACATTGCATTCAACTTCAGCTGAGGTTCAGACACAACCCAGACAGGTTGAAGCAGTCGAAATGAGCAAGGCGGCGGGCAGCAGCTGTCGACAGTGCAAGCCAGGCCAGAACGGGCGGGTTATTGTATGTGCAACGACGGAAATGGACAAAACAGACGCAGGACAAGAATGGAGGAGGTTCAATGGTGTTCAGTGGCGCAGGGGTTGCAGTTGGTAGTTGTTATGTCGTCGTTTTCCAATGCTTTGTGTTCAGGTTGGAAAAAGTGGCAAGGCCCGCTCGGGTTAGTAGGGATGGTTGAAAGAAAAGCAAGGAAGGGCAGGGAAGCCCGGTGTCAATGTGCGCAGTTGTGGGTTGGGCACAGGCGTCGCACCTGGCGAACCAGCACAAGTCAGTCAGTGGCTGTCAACATGGGTTTATTTTGAGTGGCGCAGGGCGGCAGCTGATGCCCAGGCTGCGCCTGGCAGGCAGTCCTGTGTCAAGGCGGCAGGCTGCTGCAGGCTGCCGCTGCCTCACGGCCCGATGAGCAGGACGTCATCAAACGGGTCCAAGCCCAGCAGATCCAGCCTGCAGGACAGGGCAGCACAAGCGCACAACCATTGACGCCAGATCAGGAGGAGCAAGCATAGCAGCGGAAGCTCATGCATGAGTGCATGCATGGTGAGTGCGCCCTTGCTAGGTGTTTTAGCAAGCCCTGCCCACTAGGTTAGCCAGCCCCTGCCCTCTTCCACACTTGCAGTCGTCCGAGTCCACCATCAGGCTGTGCATTACGTCCAGGTCGAAATGGTCAAGGCTGCTTGAGCGGCCCATGCCCAGCCCACCGCCACTCAGCTCCGGCGGCCGGCAGACGGGCAGTGCACCACTGCCGGCCTGGCACAGCCCAGCGTTGCAGGCAGGTGAAAGTGGTACGCCGCTGCCGGCGTGGCACAGCGCGGCGTTGCAGGCGGGCGACTCCAGGCAGTTTGATGCCGCCATGGAGCTGGAAACGAGCAGGCCATTGCCAGGGAAGGCAGGGGCGTGGGCTGCCATGGGATGCGGCACAGCAAATGCCGCGGGCAGCTGGCCTGCGGCAGGATGGGGATGGGATCGACCAGCACCTATATCCAAGTGGAACAGGATGGCACCTTGCCTGCTCTGCAAGTAAGCCAAGCCCAGTGTGGGTGCGAGCAAGGCAGTCCCACCTGGCAGGCTGTGCGGCGGCTGCAGCATCTCCCGCTGGGCGGCCCCTCCACAGCCAAGTGCCGCTGGCACACCCGGCGGGCTGCCGCAGCAGCTGGCCGATGGCTGGCTCGTGGTCTCCAGGCTGGTCTTGAGGCGCTGCAGCAGGCTGAGCTGGCGCTCCGCTTCATTATGCGCCGCCACCTGGCTGCAGCTGTAAAAGGAGAGCGAGGGAGCCAGCTGTGCTGCAAGGCAGCTCAGCTCGCCGGTGCTGCCCTGCACAGGGGCTGCCATGCCGCCGCTGCCGCCGCCTAGCACGTTGCTGCAGCCCTCCGCTGCTGGAGGCTGGAAGGATGGCGGCAAGCTGCGCGCCACCTGCTTGTGCTGCGGCGGCGAGCTTGCCACAGCCACCTGGTAGGACATGTGCTGCCACTGCTGTGCAGCGCTTGGGGACCTCTGCGCCTGGGCGGACGCGACTGGCAGGGCGGATGCTCGCAGCAGGTCTGGGGTGCTGGGAGTCCGTAGGCCGGGTGGCAGCGACAGTGCCTGCTCGCCGTCCTCCCGTTGACCAGGCCGCTGCAGGGCAGGATTGGAACAGCACAGGTTGAGCACGTCGGCAATGGAATGCGTGCCTGCAGGACGGCTGATCATACTGGACCACTGGACAAAGGAAGAATCACAGTGGAGATATATCCTTGCCTAGTTGCTGGAACCCGCACCTTCGGCGGCCGCTGCGCTGTCTGCCCGCTGCGCCGCTTGCTGGCCGAGCCACCGCTCCACCCCTCCCAGTCAGCGGGCAGTGTGGCCTCCAGCAGAATGCGGGCCGCTCCAGTCGGGGCATCATTGTTGGCCAGCGAGCTGCATGGATGGGGGAGCAGACTTATAACTGTGGGCCACTGAGCTGCACTGTGAAGCAGGAGTGCAGCATCAAACAGGGATGCATGCCCTCCTTGGGCTCTCTTCAATCTTGGGCCCCCTCACCGGATGGGCGGCGACACGGCGGTGCCCAGCAGGCGGGTGCCCTGCCGGTTGTAGATGCCGGCCACCAGGCGGAAGGCGGTGGCGCCCACATGGGTACAGGCCTCGTCCAGGCTGAGGTACATGAAGCGAGGGTCCTGCGCAGACAGCAACAAGAGGGTTGGGAGGAGAACGGCAGTTGGAGAAGTGTTCCAGTCCCAAAGTAAAGCGGGCTCGGCAAGCAGGCACGAAAACAGACAAGCACAGCACGGAGGGGCAACCAGCCCACCTTTTTGGCAGGCTGCCGCCGCTGCGGTGTGCCTGCCTCAAGCCCTGCAGCCGCCGCCCCTGGCGCGCTGCTGCTGCCGCCGCTGCTGCTGTCCCCACCCTGTGCAGCTGCCGATGCCTTGGTCTGGCGGGGCGCCGGCCTTCCAAAGCGCTGCAAGGGACAAGCAGGCATGGGCAAAAGGGTTGGTAGACAGGCCAATGATGTAGCATGTGCGCTCTGGGCAACAGGATGAGCGGGACAGCGGCTGGCAAGTTGCACGCAGCATCCACTGAATGGCACAGCCCTTGCTGCTCTTGCAGTTCTCACCTGGATGGCACGCAGCACCGGACCTTGGCAGCCCTTGCAGCAGTGCCGCCTGCTCACCAGCCTGCTGCTTGGGAGGACAGGGGCAGGGGCGGCATTCAGCTTGTACACAAGACCGGATGATGATGCAGTGGCAGCACCCGCACTCAGGGCCCGCTGGGGCAGGGGCAGCATGCGTGGCCCATCATGGCGGCAGCAGCAGGCCCACCATACATAGCCAGGCGCCTTGCTCCCGCTGCTGCCGCAGCTGCCTCTGCTCTCAACGGCTTCATCGTAGCACGGGTAGATGTGCGCCTGCACTTTGGCTCCGTTGTCCAGCTGCAGCAGGAAGGCAACCGCCGCCTCCTGCAGAGGGGCAGCCAGAAGAGCGGTAGCGGAGGGTTGTCAGGCGCTCATGTAGGGCCTGCAGAAGCAGCATCAATACTTGCTGCGGTATCTATTTGTCTCAAGAAACGGTAGTGCCCGCAGAGTGGCCGCAACTGCCCAGGTGCATGATGCGTGATGCGTGATGCACGACACATGCATGGCTGCTTGGCATATGGGCACAGTGGTATCAATGCAGTCAATCGGATGCGATGCATGCCGCGCAGCACGTCGGTCCACACGCCTGGTGAGTGAAGCCCATTTGCTAGCAGCTGGCGCATGCAAGGGCCTTACCTGAAGCTCCTCACTCGCTTCTGTTGCCAGCGCTTGCACAACGGCAGCCGACCGGCAGACGCCGCCTTCTTCTCCGCAGTGGACGATCAGCTCCACTTGATTGTAGATCCAGCGTCGCGAGCTGAGCTTGTATGCCCTGTATGAAGCCAGGGGTGGGTGGCAACAAGCTTGCTTTGACGACCAGGGCATGCCACCTACCAACTATGGCGTTTTGGCATGTGGGCACCGGTACTGTCCCGGGTAAGTCACAGGGGCAGCAAGCGCGCGCCCGCGCGCTGCGCTCGCACTGCAAATTCGGCGTTCCAGACGCCATTAAATGCCTCAGCAGCAAAATGAGCAGCCAGCAACTGGGGAGCACGTACTGCGGGTAATATGGCCGGTTGAGCTCGCTGAGCCCAGCTCGCACACCGCCTCAAATCGCACCGGAGCTCTTGTACGTGCCTCCTAGTGTCCTCTGCGAGCGAGCAGGCGGCTGTAGTATGGAGGGGGCAGAGAGGCCCCACCATTCCGCGCGCGCGGGCTGCTTGGGGCCAGCCAAGCCGCGTGGATGGGATGAGCGGGGTGATTGTGAGCTGTAAAAGGCATGCCTGGCCCCAAACCGTGCGCATTGAGACCTGCCATCGCCCAGCATGCACAGCATGCCCCCGACCGGCGGCCTCCCCAAACTATCAGGGCGAAGCAGGCAGCAGCCGACCTTGTGGGTCGTCAGGCTAGCATAAAGCCTTGCCATAAGTACAGAGAGATGAATGGCTGCAGAGGGATGATGGCGCCCGGCTGAGCGCCACGGCAAATCAGCCGCGCGATGCGTCCTCCGCCTGTCCGGTTCACGCTCACTCTCCATAGTTACAAAGGACTCAGTGTGCTGGTCGACTGCATTGCTGAATGGCAGAATATTATCATGACGGCGGGGCGCAGCTCGCTGCGCATGCTGCCGCCACAGCCAGCAGCGGCCCGCGAGCCGAGTGGGGCCTGCCAGGTCGCAGGCGTGGCCCCACAGCGGCCGCTGCGTCGGGCAGCAGGCGTCCGAGGGTGCGGTTTGGCCTGCTGCCGTCATGGGCGGGCGGTGCTGCTGGGCTGGGGCGGCAGCACGTGCAGGCGGTGCGCCGGCCGGAACAGAAGCATGGAAAACTGGGGGACGCTCAGGTGGCTCGTTTGGCATCAGCAAAAAAATGCCAGTCCTACAAGGCCACTGATTAGCAGCCATCTGTAGTGACTGCAGGTGGCGCCGCGTCTGCAAGGCACGTGCCCAGGGGTGGCCGCCATGCCCAGGCATCCACAAGGGCGGCGGGCCGAGCCGTGCCTAGGCATCCACCTTGCAGACCTTGCGGCCCGGGTGCGCGATGCACTCGGCAGGCAGCGGCTCCTTGCCTGCCAGCAGGCGGGCCACGTCTGCAAGGGCGGGTGGCAAGACACGCAGGACAAATAGGTCAGAGGTGGGCTCTGCGCTGTAGACGTGTCGGTGTGCCCGGCGGCCTGCAGAGCACGAAGCACCACCGCAAGCCGAGCTCTCACGAACACTGCTACTCCGCGCTGTCCTGCGATGCACTGCACGCATGTCCACAGCGGCTGGCTGATGATTGCTGCATGGGCTGCCCATGCCCAGCAGCGCACCCCCATCAAAGTCGGCCGGGTTGAAGGTGGGCTTGTAGCGCTTGCGGGCCACGCCGTTCTGGTCCACCAGGAACTTGGTGTAGCTGCGGCAACAACGGCAAAACAGTTGGTGTAAATGCACAAAATATTGTTTGAGCAAGCAACTACTGCAGTTGCGGCGGGTTGCAGAGCGTGAGCCGAGCGGCATAAGGGCAGCTTTGCCGCAAATCGTGCGAGCGGAGTAAGGGGCACTGCACCGGCCGGCGTTGCCACACTGTGCATCAACCTGAGGCCGCCCAGCCTCGCCAGTACAACCCCCACCCACCCACTCACTTCCACTCGATGCGGCCAGGCTCGCCGGGCAGCGGCCCGAACGAGGAGGGCAGGCTGACCGGCTGCTGCCGCTTCAGGATCTGGTAGATGGGGTGCGTGCCGGTGCCGTTCACCTGGGCAGAGCAGCGGGCGTGCGGGGGATTGTGGGTCCTTGAGCGGGCAGGTGCCTAGAGCCAGCCATAGGCAGCTTCCTGAGGTGCCAGGCAGACCAGGGCACGGTGCATTTGGCAACGATCGCGGCAGCAGGCCAGCTTCCGAAGCCAGGTGCTGGTTGGCCAGAGCTCACCTCAATCTTGTCAAACACGTCAAACTCAAAACCAAACTTGCGCCAGGCCCACTCCCGCTCCTCCTGGGAGGTGCCGGGTGCCTGGCCACCAAACTGCAGGCAGAACAAGTGGGCAGCAGCGCGGCGGTGTCAGGCCCGGTGCACTGTTGGCTGGCAAACAAGCGGAACAGAGCTGGCTACCAGCAGCTTGCACGTTGTCTGCATCCACGCTGTGCATAAGAGACAGCTGTGCGCACCTGGTTGCACGGGAAGGCGCACAGCGTGAAGCCCTGGTCCCTGAGGCAGAGGCAGGAAGGCAGGCAGGCAGGGGAGGCACCGCGGTTAGCAGCTGGGCTCCGGCGGCGGCAGCAGGCTGCATGCCTCCCATTGCATATTTCGCCACACGGGAGTGAGCTGGGCGAATCCGGCAGCAGCTTGCATTGGGATGTGTCACTGCTGGCCTCCCAGGTGCAAGCAACTGCACTCCCAAGACCACCTTCGGTGTCACCCACTTGTACTTTTCGTACAGCGACCTAGCACCAGGGTAGTTCACGTTCTGAAAAGGAAACACGATGCGCTCTGTTAGCTGGGAGCAGGCAGGCCATCACTGCGGCAACGGCAGGAGCGGCGGCTACGATAGCAGCGGCAGCAGGCGGCGCTGCTGCAGCTCACCTGCAGGGGTCATTCGCTGGCGACGTTCACCACCATCAGCACCTGCGGCACAGACAGGGAGAGATGAGCACGTCATGAGCCTACCAAGTGGCGCTGCAGGCAAGGGAGTAAAGCTGCAAGCTGGTACGTGCCATGCAAGGGGTGGTAGCGCAGGACTGATGCAGGGGCACGAACTAGGTCTACTGCAGCGGTGTGCTGCACCCACCTTGCCCCTGTAGCGCTCCAGCGACACCTCCTCGCCGTACATGAACGCCGACAGGTCGTAGATGCTGTCGGTGGCAGGCGGGGTGGCTACCTCGGTCGCCCCCGCGCCGGCGCCGCCCGGCAGCACGAGGCCGCCCAGCAGGGCGCCTCCCGCCAGCAGAGTCTGCCTGCGGCTAGCTGCATTGTTCTGGCTGTCGCCGTAGGCTGCGGCACGCACGGCCAGGGCCGCCCTGGGGCGCCGCACAGCCGGTGCTGCGGCCCAGCCGCAGCTGGTGCCTGGGGCGCGCACACACTGCGCCATGGCCCTTGCAAGCTGCGCTCGGGGGCAGTCAGGCGGCCAAACAGGCGTTCGACAGCGTTTCAGGGCGCCCAGTCTGCATCTCTCCCATGCAGCCCTTGTGGTGGCCGATCGGTCCGCTGGCTGGCCGGGCACCCTCCCTGTCGGACGATCTCTTCATTTGGCACGGCTCCGCTCTCATCGTCCCCTCCGCCCGGCCGCTCAAACTCGGAGGCTCGCTTTGCAGGGCTTTGTTTGGCGCATGCGCCGGCCGATCTGCTCGTAGAGTCACTGCACAGCCCCTGGCAGCTGGCCCAATGCCGAGCGTGACAGCGCTGCGGCGCTGGCTGGTGTTTGTGGCGCTGCTGAGGCTCTTCTCAGGTGGGTGGGCTGCCCAGGGCGCGGGTGCAGCGCACAGGTGATCGCTGGGCCGTGCCCACGACCTCTCAGCGCCGCCCTCCGCCCTGCCCCTCCGCCCGCCTTCCGCCGCAGTCGGCCTGGGCTATGCGGCTCCCCACCGCTTCCAGACCAACCTGTACACCAAGCAGCCAGAGGGAGGTGAGGCAGCAGTGCTCGACATGTCGCAGGCCTGCCAGAGTGGTTCTAGCAGCAGAATCAAGCCGCCGCCGGCAAGTTCGGCGCCCTTGCTGCTCTTCACCGCCGCTGGCCTGCCCTCCCCCCTCACGCTGCCGTGCCGCAGTCACGGATTTAGCGGGGCGGATATTCGCGACATGGACGCTCACGTCGTGCATGCTGTGCCTGATCTGCGCACGCAACCCGTGCGTGCCGGCCATCTACGGTGCGTGGCAGGTTGTGTGCTGCTGGTTTGCGTGTGCCTGGTCTCTGGCAGTTATGCCTTGGCTGCTGCACAGTCTGTTGCAGGCAAGTGACTGCTGCTTGGTCTGCTGCATGTACCGCCGCTGCTGCCAGATGTGCTCTTTCCTAATGGAGCTGCTGCCCAGTGCTGCTGTTCCATTGTTTCTACCGCCTCACGTGCCCCCCCCACTGCCCCCCTTGCCACCCCCCAGGCGCCACGCTCGGCTCCTTCCTCATCGCGCTGCTGCACTTTGCCATGGAGCTGCTGCTGTTCAAGACGCTGGGCCTGGCCACCGCGCTGCAGCCCATGATTGTCGCGGGTGCGCACTGCTAAGAGGGCTGCGAATGTCTGCTGCCCGAGGGGATTTATACTTGCGCACGCCGGGGGAGGGCGGCGGTGATAGGTTGCCAGCAAAGAGTGAAGGCGGACAGCGGGGTGGTGCTGCCGCCGTTGTGCAGGCATGGCAGCGGCGCTGCTCCTGTTGCTGCTGCTCCTGCTGCTGCTGCTGCTGCTCCTGCTCCTGCTGCTGCTGCTGTGTGCTCATGTGGTCATGCCAGCTATCAGCTGCTCTGGCAAGCGCCTGCTGCAGAGCTGTGGCATTGCAGTTGGCAGGCTGGTCCAGCCTCCTGCTGCTGTGGCTGGCTTGTCACGGGCACTCCCCGCTGCTGTGCTGGGTGTGCGCTGCACCCACCTACATGCTCACTCCGCACCCTGAGAGCCGCCTCTCCCACGTCTGTCCCTCCCAGGCATTTCGTCGCTGTGGATGGGGCTGGGGTGGAACTACTACACCCTGGTTGCCCCGCGCGCGGAGCCCACCATGAGTGAAGACATCACAGTCACCCAAAAAGACGATTGAGGCGCCCAACCAGCCAGCCCAGCCAGCCCAGCCAAGCCCAAGCGGCCAGCCAGCGCCGCAGCTGTGCAAGCCCGGACGGCACAAGCGGCCGGCAGATTAGGCAGCGCAGCTGGGCAGGCAGCGGGCAGCTTGATGCGCCTGTGAACAACCACCCTGCTGCAAGCCAGCCCTCTGGCAGACTGCGCCAGCAGCAGCCTAGCCGCCTTCGGGTGTTCAGCCGAACGGTGGGGGTCGAGCGCCGGCACGTGCCGGCCGCCTTGCCTCTTTGAAACTTGAATCCTTGCCGCGCAGCATCACACTGTTTCTACCTGCTTCCTCTCTGCATTTTATGTGCCGCAACACTCCGCTGGCCTTTTCTTTTGATCCTTGATCTTTCCGTGCTGCGCCCACCGAGGCGCCCGCCGCCCGTCCCCGCCCGACCCATCCCGGGCCTTCCCCGCCCGCTTTGCGGCCTGCCCAGCGCGGCCCGCATTGCATGTAACGCTGTTGCGTGCAAGGGGCGCTCCCAAGGGGCGCCAGAGAGCCTGCATTATTGGGCCGGCAGCATGGGCAGGGTGGGCACCAGGTCGTGGGCCCCCGATCGCTGCTTGCATTGCTCGATTTGACAACAGCTCGGTGCTACGCCTCCTGCCAGCCCCCACGCCGCCAGCACTCGCCCGCAGCAGCACTAGCAGCAGCAGCCATGGCTGGGGAGGAGCCCGCCGCGCAGCAACCGCAGCAGGAGGGTAAGCGACCGCCAGGGAGGCGCTGCCAGGGCCCGGCAGCGAGAGTGGCACGCATGGCTCGCCATCAGCGGCGGCCTGCGCGCCTGGGCGCCTGCAGGGGCGCCCAGCCTCACCTGCATGCACAGCAGGTTCACCTGGACCGCCGCCGCCGCCCGCAGGGGAGCCCGACTTCTCCCAGAAGCACCCGCTCGAGACCAAGTGGACGCTGTGGTTTGACAACCCCAACGGCAAGCAGAAGCAGGCGACGTGGGGCCAGACGCTGCGAGCGGTGTACACCTTCGACACAGTAGAGGACTTCTGGTGGTGAGTGGGGGGTGCGCGCTCCAGGGCAGGGCGGGCCGCCAGGCGGGGAGCCGGGCGGGCGTCGGCGGGCCGGTGCACAAGCTGCGGCGCCCGCCAGCTTCGGCTTTAGCAGCCGCTGTTGCTGTTGCTGTGCCTTCGGGCCGCATAAGATCCAGGCCTCCATGGAAGCTGCTCCGCTTTCCACTGTTTGTACGTCCTCCTCCCTTGCAGCCTGTACAACAACATCATCCCGCCCTCCCGCCTCTCCGCTGGCTCCGACCTGCACCTGTTCCGGGAGGGCATCGAGCCCAAGTGGGAGGTGAGGGCCGGAATGGGGTTGAACTGTTGTGCTGTGCGGCTTGCATGTGTTGCCTGCACGTGCCCCTGGCATGTGGCGTTGCAAGTGTGGTCTGTTGCTGCGTGCTGGGGCGTCCGATGTTGTGGCTCTAGGCGTATAGATGCGGGTGCGTTCTGCTTGGTGCAGGCTGGTTTTGCCTGGTGCAGGCTGGAAGAGCTGCTGATGCGCTGAGCCGCTTCCCTGTACGTCACTTACTGCAGGACCCCCGCTGCGAGCATGGCGGCAAGTGGACGGCGATGGTGCCAAAGGGCAACAAGCAGGTGAGGCGGCCAGCTGAATCAGCATGCGACACATCAGCAGCAGCACCCAGTGGCTCATCAACCCATCGCAGCACATGAATGGCATGCAGAACCGCATGCAGCACAGCATGATGGAATGTTGTGGGCTCTTGCACAGCACAGCCATTGGCCACAAAGCCGCACCGCTGCCGCAGCTCATGCCGCTGCCGATGCCACCGCCGGTGCCACCACCGGTGCTGCTGCTGCCTGCGCCCCAACCTATGCCCTCTTGTCCCTGCTTCCCGCCGCTCAGCTGCTGGACACGATGTGGCTGCATGGCGTGCTGGGCAGCATCGGCGAGCAGTTTGACGACGGCGAGGAGATTTGCGGCATTGTGGTGAACGTGCGGCCCAAGCAGGCAAGCACACATGTGTTGCTGTTGATTTTGCTGTGTAGCGCATGCAAGGATGTCGCCGCAGAGGCAGCCATGCTTGGCAGATGGATGCCTTCTTTGTTGGGAGCCATCACCTCAATGGCTGCCCCTTTCCATTCACTGCTGTCTATTCACTGCTGTGCAGGACCGTATCAGCGTGTGGACCAAGACGGCGGCAAACGAGGCGCTGCAGGTGCGGCAGGGCGGGACGCACAAAAGTGCTTGTGTTGCCAGCCTTGCAGCCTCTCAGCCGTTTGTAGTGGCGCGGGAGCCTACTGGCGCGCGCCGTGCCTGCGCACTCCATTTGCATGCCATGCCGCTGGCAGCTGTCATCACCCTGCCTGATGCACACCCCATGCCCCTCAACTGCGCTCACCCTTGCTGTGCTGCGCTGCCCGCGTGTGCAGACCAACGTTGGGCGGCAGCTGAAGGAGATGCTGCAGATTCCGGACCAGGCCAAGATTGGTGAGCGCCTGCCTGCCTCCCTAGATTGTGGTTCCGCATTTCGAGGGAAATACACAGAGTGCCCTTCGGACTGTATTGTGTCTGTTTAGTGTGCGGGTTGATGTCCATAATCCAGGCACAGGCGCAGATCAGCACCTGCTGTTCTCCACTCATGTATGCACCGTCCCTCTCCTCCCCCCGCAGGCTTCATGGCGCACAGCGATGCCAAGCGGGACGACCGCCGCGCCAAGGAGCGGTACACCGTCTGAGCTGGCGCGGCGTGGCACAGCACAGCAGGCGCAGCAGGCCGGCAGAGGCCGCTGGCTGAGCGGGTGCCGAGCGAGCGTGCTGCGACCTGGTAGCTTTGCGTGGTGTGCAGCGCACGCCGTCTGTTTTCCGCTGCTTCGAGTTGCAGTGTCTGCGTGCCGCCAGCTGTGCTGTGAGTGTAACAAGTGACTACAGTTAGTGACAGGGCTGCAAGGGTGAGCTGGGTAGGCAAGCTGCTATGTCCTCTGGCCATTGCCATGCTGCGTGGTTGCTTACAGGATGGGCAATGTGCCCGTGGGCTGTGCATTTATTGGAGGGATCATGAATTGTGCACGGCAGTACAAGCGAGAGCCGCCATGGCAAGCTGGCAATTGAGCAGCGCAAGGAGAAGGGTTGGGTCACATGGAAGCCATGCTGAGTTGGATTGTTGGTGTGGGGTGTCCCTGCAGTTTGCTCCGGGGCTGGCTCAGTGCCTGTTCGACCGGATGCAGCTGGGTGGGTGCCGCAGTGAAAGTGCTCACATCGCGGGCGCGGGGGAGGGCGCGCCGCCAACCATATCGGTGGGCGGCAGCTCGGGCGAGGCAGCCAGGTCGCCAGGTGGCAGCGTGTCGATAGCCGGGGCCGCGCAGGGGAAGTCGACCGTAGAGGGGCTGCACAGGGGACCAGGTGGAGGGTTCATGTTAGGACACGCATCTGGGCCGCGGGTGCTGCGCTGAATGCCTGCAGGCCACTCTGGGAGCGGCAAGCTCAGCAGCTGCTCACAGAGCAGCCCGCTGCAAAGCAAACTGAGCAGCAGCCTGAGCAGGCACGCACGTCAGCGCGTTCATGGCCAGCTCGGGCATGGTGGGGCACTCGCTCTCGCTCTGAGCGAAGTCCACCTGCAGGCGGTAGATAGGGAGGCATCCAGATCAGCACAGGCTCCACGTCAGCTTGCAGGGGAGCTGGCGGGCAGCATGGGCAGCAAGAGTGGGCAGTACCCAGGCACGCTACTGTGGCAGCGCCCTCCAAGTCCATGCAAGTGGCCGGCCAGGGCTCAAGGCGGTCCCAGAGGCTGGCCATGCAAGCTGCCTGACATTACAAGCACTGCCTCATGGTGTACTCACATAGCCGAAGCCGCTCCACAGGCCCAGCTCGCAGACGGTCTGCAGCCAGGGCGGAGAAGGGCATGCACAAGGCAGTCTGAGCTGGCAGGCGCAACAGTGCGGGCAGACAACGAGAATGGGGGTTGCGGCCACACAGCGGACAGATGGCTGCTGTGGCGTGCCCCGGCAGCCGCATGCAAGCGTCCTTTGACAGTGCAGGGTCGATTCGGCAAGCACCTTTGTGGTCTTGGTGCCATCGGCGGCAGTGGTCGTAAGGCTGATCAGAGCGTTGTAGGCACCAGGCAGGTCGGAGCTGCACTGCCAGCTCTGGTACGTGCCTGCGGATTGGGGCAGACGGTCATGCGATAGTGTGTGGACACGTGGCTGGCCAGGTGACTGAATGCACGCCCTTGCCGGTTCAGCCTGCAGTTTGCGGGCCGCCTGCCGTGAGGGACTTGCCAGGTGGCACAGCCACCTCATGACGAGGCCGGCTTACCCTCAGTAACGGAGAACTGGTCGGTGCCAGAGCCGGAGACAATCCTGACGTTGTTGCCCTGCATCCAGCCGACGGCCAGAGTGGTGGAGTCGCTCGAGTTCAGAATGTAGAAACCACCTGCAGCCGATGCGGAAGGGTGGAAATGAGAGAAGGTGCGGTGGGTTAAATGAAGGGGAGCTCACCGTGCTCGGTTGCAGCGCTGCTTTGCAGGTGATGCGGCCATCGGGACGCAGCGCACGGCAGGCGGACAGCCGCCCTGTCCTTCACTGCGGTCGCCTGGCATGCATGACCGCGATAGCACCAGCACCCAAGCAGGAGGCTCAATGCAGATTGTGCATGGCCGCTCACCAGTCAAGACGGGCGGGGCACCCGTGGTGTTGAAACTCTGTGGCAGGGCAGCTGCAATTGGAAGGCAGTCCGGGGATGCAAACCCTGTGTTAGGCAACATGTGCGACCCTGCAGTCTTGCCTCAAAGTGCAAGGGAGCCACTGGGACGACCGCAGGGAGAGGCAGCTGCCGCGGCAGCAGCAGCTACGGGCCACAGGCTGGAGCAGGCACGTCAGTGGGGTTTAGCCGGCCTGCCGAGGGGCTCACCAGATGCGCATGCTGCGAGGCATGCTGCCAGGGCAAGGGTGAGGGCGAAGCGGGCCATCTGCGGCAGGGAGGGCAGCGGCGAGGGGGCATAACCCACAGAGGCTGGCGGCGGTGCGGCGGCGTGTATTGCACGCGACCTGATTCCATCGGCACCGCGCTCAATTGTTTTTGCGCGAACGTCCTGTGGATTTGCGGCAGCCGCGGCCCCCAGGTCTGCAACCCACCCCCGTGCGACCGACCCGCACCGTGTTTGCCGGTCTGCGACTGGAGGGCTGGGTGCCGAGCGCAAACAAAGCCGCAGTGGACTAGGGAGCCAGAAACCACGGGATCGGGACTGAACTCGGTGCAGGGGGCGCGGGTGGAGCTGACCCGCGCTGCGCTAAGGGTGACGGCACAGCGCCCGCATGGGGAGTCGCGCCGCAGTGCGGGAAGCCAGTGCACCACAAGGCTGAATCATGGTCTGTGCTTTCCATCGTGCCACTAGTCCTCCGTGTTCAACAACTGCATGCACCTGCACTGCCAGCAGCTGCAGCACAGGCTACTGCTGCTTGCCATCCGCGACCAGCAGGTCCTTGCACCCCCCGGCACATGAAGAGCCCCCGTTTCCTTGGGTGCTTTGCCTATCTCGGTTGCGGTCATGCCCGCTACTACACGTGTTCGTCGGAAAGAGATAAGTTACAGCTGGCTGCCAATGTGCAAGCGGAGCTGTGGCAACGGATTGAATTGGAAGGGAGGGGAGCAATGCACGGCACCGATGGGGTGCTTCTGCCTGAGAGGTGGCTGCAGCCAGGCGCCGCAGCTGGAGTTTATGCCAAAGAATGTACACCGTGTTCAGCAAAGTCAGGCTAGAGATAAGACAGCGCTGGAAAAAGCTGTACTGTTCTGCCGGCCACGCATGCGTTTCTGGCTGGATCACATTGGAGCACCCAGCCTGCACACGGCCCATGACCTGGACCGGGGCGTGTGCAGCAACATCATGCCGAAGGCGCGGGGACCGGCGCGCCGGGCAGCACCTCAGGGGGCGGCAGCACATCAGTCGGCTCAGGGACGCACGGGTTGACCACATCGGTGGCTCTGCGGGATAGAACAGAAGGGGGCGGGAAGGCTGCTTTCAGGCCTGGGTTGTCGTAGGTGTCAAGTGGAGGTTGGGCTGCCTAATGCTGCATGGCCAGCTGCAGTATACCCAAGCATTGCGTGCACAGCTGACACGCTGCCAGCCAGCGGTAACCTGTGGCAAAGCAGCGTCAGCCGCAGTGCTGGCAAGAGTGCCATGTGGCGGCGGGATACAAGCAGCGGGCAGGACAAGCACAACAGCACAGCAGCGGTTGCTACCAACGCACGTCAGGGAGGTAAGGGACAGATCGCCCATGATCGGGCACTCGGTCTCGCTCTGAGACCACTCCATCTGCATAAATTTGGCAAACAGGAGCAGGGGGAGCAGGCCAGTCAGGGACTTGCAGGTTGCTGCACGATCAGCTGTGTTGCCCCAGCGGTTCCGTTGGCAGCGTGCAACACAGACCGCAGACAATGCCATCTAGGCACTCACCACGCTGCCGAGCGACAGGCCGCGCTCGCACACAGTCTGCACACGGATGAGGAAACACAGGAGGAGGTCTGAGTGGGGCGGCACATCAACACGTGCTTTTTGTCCAGGCGATCACCGGTGCGT
>VFQQ010001197.1_pt1 | contig 38574 bp, 65 predicted proteins | sample 3512341 | NCBI WGS metagenome assembly VFQQ01 (sample SAMN10412373, study PRJNA504923) | tailings metagenome | isolation source: Relicate 2 Philex TSF1 revegetated site | place: Philippines: Tuba, Benguet | collected 2017-08-29 | reverse complement strand
CACCAGCGGCTTTGTGTGGGGCATCAACTCGTTCGACCAGTGGGGCGTGGAGCTGGGCAAGGTGGGTGCGACATTTGGTAGGGCTGGGTGATCAGGTTATGACACGTTGATTGGGAACGGCTGCTCAGTTGAAGTCGTTCGACCAGTGGGGCGTGGAGCTGGGCAAGGTGGAAGGGGGAGGCCCTGCTGCTGCCATGCCTGGGACCTGATGTGTTGTTGCCTGTGACTGCACGCCTCCAGCTCACACCATTTTTGCTGCTCCCTCCCCGTCATCCTTTGCTTCCCCTACCTGCCGATCTCATTTCCCTGCTGCACCCTCCCCCCTTCCTTCATCCCCCCAGGTGCTGGCCAACAAGGTGCGGGCCAAGGTGCAGGAGGCACGCTCCGCCAACCGCGCGGTGTCCGCCGCCGACGGCTTCTGCCCCTCCACCGTCCGCCTGCTCAACCGATTCCTGGAGCAGGGGCAGACGCCGGCGCCGGCGCCGGGCGCGGGACCCTCTTTCCCGCCTGGCCTCAAGCAGTAGCTGGGGGGTGACTGGCCGATGGCTGCTTGGACATTGGCTTTCGTTTTGTGCTGACCTGTCCATTTTGAGCCATGCACGTCCTGGCCGTTGACAAACTGAACGTTGAGCCGTGTAAAGTTATAAGTGACCAGGCAGGCAGAGCCGCGGCCACATACAGTGAAGCACAGCGCGGAGTGGCAGGAAGGGCAGCTGGGCAGCACAGCAAGCGATAACTTCATGCCATGTATTTTCCAGGCCAGTCACTACATGTCCAGGCAGGTCACCTGCACCTGCAGCCGGATTGCAATCTCTCGCCGGTCGCTGAGCAGGCCTTTCTGGTCATCTTCCAGGTCTGCAAGGCAGCAGTAGAAGGGAGGGAGTGGAGGCATTCAGTGTGCAACGTGTTGCACATTCAAGCTTTGCAAGATGCCAGTGTGAGCTTGTGGGGGCACACAATGATGCAGCTCAGCAGTGTTCGCTCCTAGGCAGCGCATGCATGTAGGCCAGCAACACTGAGAAGGGCTGCACCTGCCACTGACACGAGCGGGGTGGTGGACCGAAGGCTCTCCCTGCCGCGCAGCTCAGCGTGACCAAACTCCAGGGCGTGCTCTGCAGTGGTAGGGCAGTGGCAATAGATCGCCCACACAGCGCTAGATGTGCAGAAGCTCTCAGTGCTATTCAACTCACTGCAACCAGGCCTGCCATCGCACCTGTGATGACATCATGCCCGGAGGAGCTTAGCACTTGTGCACGGATTGCCAGCTGGCGGTAGCCAGACCACTTGTGAAAGATCTCGAACCCGCGCCCCCGCTTCACAGTCAGGTAGAGGTTGGAGCGGTCCTGTGGGATGGCAACGCTCAGCTGCCTGCAGAACAAGTGAGGATCGGCAAGGAAAGGAGGCAGCTGACACAGGTGCAGCTGCAGACAAGCAAAGGGCACGCAGCCACAAGCGATGCCGCATGCGTCCAGCTTGCCAACTGGAGTGACCGAGACTAAGTGCGAGCTATGCACAGGTGTGATACTCAGGCCCGTCTCAGTCTGCAGCGCAGCTCACCACGCCTGCCGACCTTGTGTCATGGTTGTGAGGGCGCTTGTTTCGCCGTTGGGCTGGTGCAGGCACTTGAGCTGCAAACGGCGGGCGGACAGTGGGCATTTTTGGCTGGGAAGCGGTGTGCTGTGCAGCTGAGCCAGCCAGCCAGCCAGAATCGCACACAATGCGCCTCCGAAATTCCATTGCATCACAATGCGCCACTTACTCACCACACCCGACATCGATGCACGCAAGTTGCGCATGAACTGAAATGCGGGAGCTGGGTCCTGCACTCTGCCCAGCAGCTCGGGCTGCTGCAGCAGGGCCTGCCGCATGCACGTCACCCCGCAGCTCATGACGAGCAGCAGAGTGTCGTGCTTGAGCTGACGGGCTACAGGTATGCCCAGAAGCCGCTGCGGGAGCGCAAGGAGCAGAACTGAAAGGGTGAGCAATGGAGAACGGTCACATGGGCAAGCGACAAGGTATTCTGACAGTGTCTAAGTCGCATGCAGCTCTCTCATCACAACTGGGCTTGGAAATATATCATTCAGGTGGCCGGGCTGCGCAGCCGGCTGCACTGATCAGCGCACCAGCCCACCTGCATGGGCATTCTCGTCTGCTCAAAGTTTGCCACATCCATGAGGCACGCGCCCAGCCGCGCCGCTGCGGCGCCAAACCAGCGCGGGCACTGCTCGCGCCAGCGCTCAGCAAACAGCAGCGTGTCAAGCAGGAATAGCTCGCTGTCCACGTCCCAGTCGGGTTCAGTCAGGGCATCACCCTCCTCATCATCGCTGCAATCCAGGGTGTCACCAGGCTGCTGCAGCGCCGCCTCGAGGCCCGCGTCCAGCTGACGCAGCGCGCGCGGTGCGTCTAGCGCGTCACACAGCCGCACGAGCTGCGGGCAGCAGGGTGGGTGGCATCGTGCAAGGTGGCTGGATTGGGGTTGAGGGCATGAGCTGCAGGGCAACTCATTGCAAAGCGGAAGCCAGCAGCCAAGGCAAGCGCTGTGCCGCGAAATCGGCACTGCATTCGCCCCGTGCCTGGCCCGCACCTCGCTGGCCAGGCTGGGCGTGCCCACAGCAAAGCGCGCCACGCGGCCCGCCCGGTGCGAGTTGTACAGCAGGTGCAGCAGCAGCACCACCGTGGGCTTGGTGAAGTCTGAGAAGGGCGTGCGCAGCACCGTGCAGGCTGCAAGGGTGCCCGCCGCTGGGACGCCCAGGCTGTCCCCGCTGCCGTCATCCACCCGTTGCCGCTTGGCTGGCGCGGGCTCACTGCACTCGCGTGCTGGCGGCACCGATTCAAACAGCGCGGCAAGCACCTGCGCAGAGAAGGGGCACACGGGAGGCAGGCGGGGGTTGCGGCCGAAACCAGTATTGCAACAGCAGCACAGTTTGCTTGCAGACCAGCCCACCGGCCCAAAACGTCCAGTGGAACTTTTCTGTCACTAGGAACAGTCACAGCCCTGCCTGCCCCATCCATACACACCTTGCTGCCCTTGCTGAGAATGCAGCGGTGCGCCGGCAGGGTAAAGCCGCCGCCCTCCAGCAGCACGTCCGCCTGGCGCAGCAGTTCAAGCCGGCTCTCGCCGCCCAGGTAGTGCAGGCCATCCGCTTCGAACCGGTCCTCCAGCCGCGTCGGCTCAGGCTTGGTCATGGCGATTGTGGAGGACAAGCCTGGGCTCCTCTGCATGGGGGAAAGGACCGATCTTCAGCGGGGTCAAGGCGGCAGCGGCAGAGGAGGTGCGGCGGCGGCGGTGATCGTGCTGCACCTCAGGCGGCCCCCGCATGCATAATTGCATGTTACTCACTTCTGCAAGCAAATGGTGGGCGGGGCAGCGCTGCAGCGGTCGAGCAGGCTCAAACGAGCAGGCTCATTGCGACGGCCTGAGCCAGACCTTCTTGCACACGATGAGAGATGTCCGCACTGTCCCTGCGATCGTAACAAGCGGTGAATGGTGCCGCACATGCTGCCGCCAGGCAGCAGGGTTTTGGCATTGTGCATTGACTGCAGCCCCGGGGGCTCTGCCTAGCGTTTCCTATTACAAATGCACATGGCGCGATCAACCATGGCACTGCTGCTGGCGCTGCTCGCAGGTCGGTGTGGGGAGTTAGGCCGCGTGGCTCAGCAGTTAGCACGTGGGCATCGCTGAGCATGCTGGCGGCGGATCCAGAGCCAGAGAGGAACGCCGAAACACTGCTCCAATGCGCTGCAGGACTGGCGGCGGCGCCCGCAGCGGCACAGCCGCCAGTGCGCCGCTGGCCGCCCACCGCAGCAGTGCTGCCGCCGGCTCGCAGTGTTGACTGGAACCGTGCAGGATACAGAGGTGCATGCGCTCTGCAGGCATGCGTGGCATGGGTGTTTGCAAGTTCGCCCTCATGGCCTGGCTCCACTCTCGTCGCAGCAAAACACGCGACTTGTGACTGCGTCCTCCTCTCCCCAGCAGACGGCGATGCACCGCTGCCCGTCCCAAGCGCCATGTACGATGTGAGGAAAGACTTTGGCGCCAAAGGAGATGGTAAAGCAGACGATACCAAGGCGCTTCAGGTGTGAGGAGGTCCTGCGCATGTACAGTGGTGTCAAAACATCGAACTTGCCGCAAACCCCGGCTCACTTGATTCACCAATACCCAACAACGCGTGGCATGCAGGCCGCCATTGCCGCTGCCAACAAAAAGCCGGGCGTGGTTTTCCTGCCCGCCGGCACCTACCGGCTGTCTGCACCGCTGATGATTACACGCAGCGGGGTGGTGCTGCGGGGAGCTGGGGTGAGCATGCTGGGCAACTGGCTGGCTACCGCATGCCTGTGTCGTTTGGCTGCTCAAGCAAGTTGATGGCCTTGCTTACGAGCCTGGGCAGTGAGCTGCTGGGCTGACCTGCTTCGCTGCCAATCAACCACACAGGAAGACAAGACGCGCATCCTGATCGGCACATCGCTGGCTGATGTGTACGAGGGCGGCCTGTCGCAGAATGGTACAGGTGTGTCGCAAGGCGGTCTTCGCCCGTTCTGCCTGTTGCCACGGCTGCACAGATGCCTGAGTGCACGAGGCTTGCTCAGCACACTTTGTGCCAACAACTGCCAATCTTCCTTGCAGGCACAGTGCGCACCCACTGGGCTGAGGCCGGAGGCTTCATCACCGTTCAGGGCGAGCGGGAGTGGAGCGGCCGCAATGACACACGGCTGGCTGCAGTGGCGGCAGCAGTTGCAGCCGGTGACACACGCATCCCGGTGGGTATTGCATCGGGCTGGCTTGCTCTCTGCTCACTGGCCGCATGGCCTCGTGGCGGGCATGCAGCTCAGCAGTGGTGCCTCAGTTGTGGTTACCATCCGCCTTGCTGACCCGCAGGTGGACTCCACGGAAGGCTTGACAAAGGGGCGGTGGGTTCGCCTGTATGCAACCCGGGGAGCGCAGGAGCGGCAGGCGTCTGCCAAGTGCGTATGTGTGGCTCGTCCCTTTCCGCTTTTCAGAGCTTTCCTAGCATCCGCTTGGGTTGGTGGTATTCAGCATTCTGGCACTGCACATGCGCTGGTGTAATCCCAAGCTGATATCTCTTGCTCCTGCAGGGTGGCGGCTGTGGGCGCTGGCTGGGTGGAGCTGGACCGGCCTGTGCCCTTTGCTTGCGGCGGCAACGGCAGCAGCAACAGCTGGGTGTGCAGCGTGCATCGCTATGCACCCACTGTGACGGACGGCGGAGTGGAGCGGCTCACAATCGAGTTCACTGGGTGAGGGGGAGGCTGCCAAGCTGTTCAGGGTGTGCATTGTCGCAATCGCTTAGCCTTCTGCTGCCACTGTCGTCCAGCCAGCGCTACACCTGCCTGTTGCAGTTGTGTCACTCATCAACCGCATTCCAACCTTGCGTGCATTGCAGCTCTGGTCAGTACGGTGCCCATGCAGCCGACCGCGGCTTCAATGCAATTCACATCAGCTCTGCTGCAAGTGTCTGGGTGCAGCAGGTGGGCTGGCTGGTAGCAAGCCCATGCGTGGCCTTTGTGGCAAATGTTATGAGGAGACGCGCTGGCGCATCTCAGGTGCAAGTTGCCAACGGCACAGTGACCCAAAGGCAGTTGCTTTGACCGTCATTGGTCAGCCACCCACCTTCCATGCACAGGTTACCGTCCTGAACAGCGACAATGCGCTGCTGCTGGACCGAGTGGACCATGCCTCAGTGCTGGGTGAGTCGAGGTTGGGGGCCAGGCAAAGCAACCAGTTGACTCCACCCAGCAGAAGACGCCACGGCGGAACTGAGCAGCGCAAGCTTTGCAGGGCAGCAATCCCTGCAGCCCAGACGGCGCACCTTACTGGCGCAACACTGCACACCTCGCTGACCGATCACTGAGGCATGCCAGCTGAAGCTTCCGCCCTGCCGGCAGACGTGACTGTGGGCACCACCAAGCCCCGTTGGAGCGCCAACGACACGGTGTGGCAGCGCGAGGGGCACCAAGCCATTGCCCTGTCGGCATGCCACGCTGTCCTGGTGGCCAGGTGGGCTGTGCAGTTGATGCCCTCTGCTTGCTAGCACTGCTTGGCAAGGCAACTGCATGGACACGTTCTGGCTGCGTTTTTGCACTAATGCGTTCACTGTCATGATATGCCATGCCAAACCACAGCCAGTTTGCCCCGCCTGGCCCCCTTCTAATCCTCCAACCCACCTCTCTCGCGCAGGTTCAACATTGCCACCCGCTTCAACCATGACCTGTCTGCCACTGTCGGTTCCCTGCTCAACGTCTTCAGCAGCGGCAGCGCTCGCGACCTGAACATCCACCACTCTGGAGGACCGGCAGCAAACCTGTACACCGAAATAAACGCTGGGCTGGGCAACAGGCTGTTTGACTCGCCAGGCAGTGCAGCCGCTGGGCAGCGCACGACTTTCTACAATCTGCGTGCGCCTGGCGGAGCAACTGGGCAGTCTACAGCAGCGCGGCCCATAGCAGCGCGGCCCACAGCAGCAGCAGGACAGGCCCTCGCTGGCCGGCGAGGCTTGGCTGCGGCAGAAGAGACACATCCCCTCGCACTGCCGCCCTGCGCCTATGGACGGCAGCTCAACTTCTTTGGCAGCTGGGCAGGCACGGCCGACAAGGTGAGCCTGTGCAAACCGTTGAGCATTCGCATGCACCCTTGTGTCGCTGCCCCTGCTGAGCACAAAGCCCTTGTCCCTGCTCTCCCTTCATGCCGTGCCTCCTCCTCTGCGCTCTGCCTTCCCTGCAGTGCGCCGGCTGGCTGGTGGTGCCCCTCAACTCCAGCATGCCCCCCGACCTGTGGGCGCAGCAGTGGTTTGAGCGGGGCAACGCGCCAGATCCCATCAGTGGGGCACACCGGCCGGTGGCAGAAGCGGCGCGCACAGCCTGCCAGACGTTCATGGGAGACAGTAAGGTGAGCGGTGGCGGGTGACGGTTGGCAGCAGTGTGGGGGAGGCGAGGGGGCAGGGGCCCGGCCTGATGCGCTAGCTGCGCACCCCTGCAAAGACCCCATCCCGGCACATGTGAGCCTACGATTTCCTACCATGGCCGCAGGACGCCCTGGAGTGCTTCAAGCTTGTGTACGATCACTGCATCCCAGGCTACACGGTGAGTGCTGCTGTGGAAGAGCATCCGGGAGGCGTGAGCTCTGCAGCTGTCAGCTGAAAACACTCTGCCCAGTCATACCTGAGCTTGTGCTGCCTGCTGTACCAATCCCCGCAGAACCGCAATGCAATCCCCAAGGACCTGCTGTACCATGAGCGGACGGTGAGAACGGGCTTGTGGCTCTGCGGATGTGGTGATCAGATCTGGAAGGGCCCACACCTGGCCGAATGCCGACTAGCTCCATTGAAGGGGAAGTATCTGGCCCAACCGCCTCGCTCCAACCCCCACACACATGCCTGGCAGGTGATCGGCTCGCTGTACCGGCAGGCCTCGGGGGGTGGCGACTTTGGCAGCCCGCCACACATGCCTGCCCAGTACTCGCGCCTGTGCGTGGCCGACCCCAAGCGGGCAGGGTCGGGCAACTGCAAGAAGGTGGGACGGGAGTGGTATAGTGGAGGTGAAAATCTCTCTTGCATCCAAGCTTGGCGGCTCTAGATGTGCCGACACACAGCGCAAAGCGCAAACAGCACCACATCTGCCAAGGGACACACTTGTGCCGAGACTGCTTCGCCTGATCTCTTAAAACCCACGCAGGTGAAGAAGGGCGACTACCGCATCCACGTGCCCGGCTTCAACAAGCGGCCTGGGTCCCGCTGCGACCATGTGACGGGCCAGATCTCGTTTGTCAAGGCCCACATCGACAGCAGGCACCGGGTGGAGGTTTACGGCAGGGTGGGGCACTGAGCGGGACGCACGGCTAGCGTTGATATGACAGGGCGTGGGTGCGGTTGCCGGCTGAGCAGCATATCTGTTCAACAATTCGATTTAAATGTCTTGATGCAAACAGCTACAGGTCAGCTCATTTTCCTTTGCATTCATTCATTGCCTGCCCGACTTTCTGCTCTCTCGCATTCATCCACTCTCATTTATGCTGTGCATTACACTCTAGGGCAACGCCATGTGCAGCAAGCTTCCAAGGGATAGGTGTAAAGCAGCACATGCGCCAAGTCCAAAAGCTGCCTAACACGATTTACTGCGGCGGGCGCGGTGGCAGCACTCGGTCCAGCGGCACATGCACCAAGGCAGGGCCCTCCTCTTGCTCATCATCAATCAGCCCCTGCGCCTCAGCGCTTAGAGCCGGCTGCTGCTGCTGCGCCGGCGGCTGCTGCGCCTGCTGCGCATGCTGCGGGCCGCTGTGCGCATGCTGCGCATGCTGCGCCGACGCCCACTCGGCCGGCGGGTGCCAGTGCGCAAAGGCCGAGGGAGACGGCTCCACGGCATGACCGTCAAATGCTGGGCGCGGGCCCCGGCGCAGCAGGGGAAAGCCCACGCCTGTGCTGCTGCTGCTAGCGCCATGGCCATCGTCCTGTGGCCCGCCTGGTGCCACAGGCCTCCCGCTGCCCCCTGTGCCGTGGCTGCTGCTGGCTTGAGGGTGGCCCTGCTGCGGCTGCTGCTGCTGCTGCTGCTGGTCCTCACCCTGCTGCTGTTGCTGGCCCTGCTCTGCCGGCTGTCCCTGCTCTGCCTGCTGCCCCTGCTGCGCCTGCTGCCCCGCGTCATCCTCGTCGTCGTCCCGCCACATCAGCTCCAGCAGCGACAGCAGCTGCTGCATGGGCAGCTCGGGGTTGGCGGCCTGCGGCGGCAAGGCGCGGGGCGACAATAATTGGTGGCTGGTGCACTTGCTACACATTGACGGGGCAAGCGCATATCGCAGCACACAATGTCTGCCTTGCTGGCCTGCACAACTGCCTCCACCCCCTGAGCATCACCCCCCCCACCCCGGCCAGGCATGCGAAAACCTGTCCCATCTGCAGCAACCAGCCGCACCTGCAGCATGTGCATCGCTGTGATGCGCGGGCGCACCAGCTGCATGCGGTGCTGCGGCGTGTGCCGCTGGTTGAACCTGCGAATGGACAGCAAGACGGGCGCGGCAGGTGGCTGAACCTTGCAACTTGCTCGATCCACCAATCCACCAAAAGTCTGGCCAGGCAGCCACCGGTGCACATCTCTTGGACCTGCAGTGCCCTCAAAGCACAAGCTCTGTAAAATCAGCCCACTCAGTGCGGTGCAGAGGAGCAGCCCCACCTGCCCACAATGTCGGACACGCCGCGGTCCATGCAGGTCCCGCATAGGTCGAACCCCATTGCCTCGGGGCAGTCCAGGCACCGGTAGCGCCGCCCGCTGATGGGATACAGGCCTGGGAGGCATAAGTGGGCGGGAGGGACCAGTGAAGGCTCACATCAGGGACTGTCCGCCTCCCTGCTTCTAGCCAGCAAAACAGGCCGGCAACACCTGTGTACGACCGCTGCCCACTCCCTGCTTCCCCTCTTCCCCCTGTCCCACTCTCCTCACCGCATGCGTCGCAGCCCACGCCGTGGTGCACGTAGCCGTCCCCGCTGGCCAGCTGCCGCAGATTCTCCTCAAGCCGCTGAGCCAGTGCAGAGGCGGGTCCGCCCTCGGCCTGCCGCCGGCGCAGCGCCGACGCAAGGGAGGGGCTGAGCACCTGCTGCTGCTGCGCCTGCTGACCCTGCTGCGGCCCTTGCTGCTGCTCAGCGCCCTCCTCAGCTGGGCCGCTCGCCTGCTGCCCGCCATGCTGCGGCGCCGGCTCCTCTAGTGCGGACAGCACTGGAGCAGCAGCACCCTCAGATTCGGCAGCCGACGCGTGCGGTGTGGCCGGATCCCCGCTCTCCATACCTGCGGGCAGCTGCTCTGCTATGGGGGCTGCTTGCTGCGCAGTTTGCCAACCCCCACTGCTGCTGCCGGCTGCTGCCGCTGCTGCCGCCAGCTGTGCCTCCACCTCTTGCTCTCGCCGCCGGCTCTCAGCAGGGAACAGCTCCACCACTAGGTCTGACAGCTGCTTGCACACCGCCGGCGGCTGCCCCGCCGCCATGCCGCAGGCAGGGCACTCGTAGCGTGCTGCTGCGGGGGCGCTACAGCCGCCGCTAGCAGCCGTGCTCTGCCCCGCCGCTGGGCTGCCCACTGCTGCTGCGCCGGCCGCTGACGCTGCCTGCTGGGCGGCCTGCTGGCTGCCGGCTGCGCTGCCCCCTAGGCAGGTGGGCTGGCAGACACTGTGTCCGCAGTTGAGCACCGCAGGCCGGCACAGCAGCTTGCCGCAGCGGGGGTTGTCGCATGCAAAGTGGTCCGGCCGCCAGGCGCCGGGCGCGGCAGGCGGGGGCACTGGGCCAGCCTCAGGCTCAGGCGACTGAGCCCCGCTCTCCTCCTCCTCAGCTGCAGCCACAAGGACGAAGGGTGCCAAGTTGCTGCTGTGCAGCATGCAAGCCATGCGGTGTATGCACCACAGAAGAGCTGCCGTTTGGCCAGCTGCACCACAGCCTTCGATCCTAACCAACACAGGTGCATGAATCTGCAGCATGGCGTGCAGGGCACGGGAAGCTCAAAAGTAGGCTGGGTGCGCCTCACCCTCCGCCTCCGCCCGCCGCGCAGCATACTCTTCAGGGAACTGAGCAGCCAGGAAGCGGTGCAGCTTGGCGCAGATCTGTGGGTGGACGGAAGCAGTGTGGATGGTGGTTGTGGAGCAACGCGACACGGCGGTCTGAGCCAGCAGCTGCATTGTCAAAATGATCTGTGGGTGCAGGAACACCTGCCGCATGGCTGCAGAACGACTGCTGTTGCAAGTGGCATCCGGCTGCTCACCGCCGGCAGGTGGCCGTACTTGGCGCGGCACACGGGGCAGGTGGAGGGGGTGTAGGGGCTCATGGCCCGGTGGAAGCACCAAAAGCTGCAGGCAGGCAGCGGTGCGGGGCAGGGACGGGACATGGCAGCTAGCACATGCGTGGCCGTCTACTCGAGACAACCTGCAAGCAGCTGCTACATCATCGGCCTCCAGCTGCATCATCGCTGTGCACTCACCAGTACACATGGCCACACGTATTGACCGCCGGTTTGAAAAGCAGGTCCAAGCAGGTCGGGCAACGCCAGTCCTCTTGGTCCAGCATGTTGGCTGTGCGGCGGCGGCGGCAGCGGCGGCAGCGGCGGCGGCAGTGGTGGCGGCCTCAGAAGGCCGCGGCGTCCGAGTCCGCAATCGCGAGGCTTCAGTCACAATCGCTGGAAGCGCTCGTCGGCCTCTGAACAGGAAGCCAGTGAGCGGCGGCGAGCCAACCTGCGCCTGCGCAGCCCTGCAGCGCTTGTTGCGCTTCCCCACTGCCTCGCTATGTTTCAAGATGCAAGATCACAATTGCGTCGCCTCCTATCCTTGGCTCGGCATGGGGTCGCGCAACTGTGCATGGCATCTGAGGGACTTGGGGCAGCTGGCAGCTGCGATCCAGTATTGACAGTCTCGCATCGAATGCACTGCACAGTCTGCGGACAGCTAGTTTGGGCGGCTCGGGTTGGTTCGTCCTCCTCAGGTCGCCGCGCCCTCATTGCGCGGACAATTGAACGAGTGGGAAGTCGGATCAGCTCGATTCCATCGGCTGATCATACGCTAAGGCGTCCTAGCGGCCTCGCCGCCGCCGCCACCGCTGCCGCCGTCTCGGCCGCGTCCACCATGCCGCAGCTCACCAGCACAGTGTGGGAGGTTGGCGGCCTGCCAACCGAGGTCTTGGAGCTGCCGGCCTCAGGTGTGAAAATGGTGGCAGCAGCCGGGGAGCGCCTGGGAGCTCGCTTGCCCTACAGCCTGTCTGCCGTGCTACTGCTCTCCTGTCGCTTTGCAGCCCGCCAATTCACCCTGATTTACGGCTGCATCCCCCGATCTTACCTGCAGGCCCTGCGCGTGTGCAGCTGCTCATCATTCCAGGAAACCCAGGCGCAGCGCCCTACTACACCCCCTTCATGCACAGCCTGCACCGGCGGCTGGGCGGGCAGGCGGGCGTGGTCTGCGTGTCCAACCTGGGCATGGTGAGGACAGCAATTCACAGCATGGCGGTAAACTGGCGTCCATGTTGCTGGGGAAGGCACGGTGTGCCTCTTACGCTGATTGGCTCGGTCTCCCTTTGCCATTCCCCAGGACGGCTCGGGGCTGACGCCCAAGGGGCGTGTGTTCTCTCTGGAGGAGCAAATTTCGCACAAGGTGTGCTGGCCTCTGCTGCCTGCTGCTGGGCAGGGGTACCTTGCTGACCAGTCCCAATGCGCTCATTGCACAAGACTGCCTCTGTCGCTTCGTGGCACAGCACACGTCTGTGGCCAAGCTTCAGATGTTGTTCGCACCTCCACTGCTCAGGTCGACCTGCTGCGGGAGAGGTTTGTGGGGCCAGGCCGCCCTCCAGTCGTAGTGCTGGCGCACAGCATTGGTGAGCGCCGCCTGCTGTGCGGGGCAGCGGTGAGGGAGCGGTAAGGGCGCGGGCGGGTGCCTTGCTGTTGCATGCTCGTTTGCTGTTCCCGTCACACTGTGCTGAACAGTCCACTGTGCCCTCCCTTTGCAGGAACATACATGAGCATCCATGCCGTGCACCGCCTGGAGAACCACCATCTGTACAGCAGCCAGGCAGCCACTGCCGCGGTCGATTCCGTGGCGCGGCAGCACTGGGAGCACCCTGACGAGCCGCCAGCGGCGGCAGCAGGACCAGCAGCGGCGGCAGCAGGACCAGGGGCGCCTGCCACGGCTGCGCAGGAGTCGGCTGGCTGGGATGACAGGGAGGATGCGGCGATGCAGAGCATGCAGGAGGAGCTAGTGGATGCACGCCGCAAGCAGCAGGGGCAGGCAGGGGTGCCGCCCAGCAGTGGCACAGCCAGCGGCAGCGCGGAGGCCAGCGGCAGCGGCAGGGGTGGCAGCTCGAGCTATGAAGGTGCAGCAGCGGCCTCAAACATTGTAAAAGTCGTCGGGCTGTACCCCTTCCTCACCGGTGCGCCCTCTGTGTGCTGGCTGCTGGGTGGTTGGAGCAGAATGCATGCTGCGTGACGCATGCAGCTGCCGCACTGACCTCTAGCCCACGATTGCTTAATGGGAAACGTGCTTTGCTGGCCCTGTGCTGCCCAAGCAACGTGCCTCCACCGCTTGCCTCCCACCCACCCATCTGCCTGCAGTGGACCCCGACTGCAGCCACCAGCGGCGACTTTCACAGCTCACGCGCCACCACAAGCTGCTGTCCCGACTGGCTGGCGGCGTGGGCGCGCTGCCGTTTGGGCTGCGCCGCGCGCTGGTGCGCCTGGTTGTGCCCAGCTGGAGCCGCATGCGGTGGACACCACTGTGAAGGGTACGCAAGCAGACGTGTGCTCTGTGCTGGGGCCAAATCTGAGCAGGCCGGGCTATGGCTGGCTGGAATTTAGACTTGACATGACTTCGCTGCTGGCACAGCCCACTTGCGCAGCCGAGATAGGGTTGGCATTTTGAACAGCCACAAGCACTACTCACCTGTTCGCTTTGCCGCTCCCTGGCTGCCCCCCGCAGTGTTCACCAGCGCCACCTCGGCTGAGAATGGGTTGTACATGGGCCTGACTGAGTTCGAGACGCTGGCCGCCCCAGCCGACTGGTGGCTGATAGAAGATCTGGGGCCGCGCTTTGCCATTTTCGTGGCGCCTGGAGACACCTGGTTCAAAGTACGCGCAGCGAGCTGGTGCATCGCTTGCCTGGCTGTGACAGCGCCCAGCCAGCCTCACCGCGCCCTCACCGGCCCCCGCAACCGGCACCGCTCGCAGAAATGGAAGTGGGACCTGCTGCACCGGGAGGTGCCGGGAGTGGAGAGCCACTGGGTGGACACGCAGACGCATGCCTTCTGTGTGTCGGAGGCGCAGTCGGGTGAGCGAGGGGGGCATGAGGCCTGGAGGTACCAACTTAGGTGCTGGAAGGTGCATGGCGATGGCTGCCCAGGCAGCGCAGCATTCCACCCTCTTTGCATGTCAACCCTGTTCTATGCTGCCCCTGCTGTATGCGCTGCAGACGAGCTGGCGGAGCGGATTGTGCAGATCGTGCATGCGGCATTGCAGGCGCCGGCGCATGCGGTCAGCAGGCTGTGAGGGCGTGACATGCTGCGGCAGGAGCTGGGCGGCAGCACTCGCCAGGCTTTGGTGACGGTGCCAGTGCACATTTTGGTTGCTGATGTAAAGTTCAAACCAGCCAGTCAGGATTTTGCAGCTTGGCCCCTGTCGAGCCGGCCACCGCCGCGCTGCGGCGTGCTGGCTAGGGTTGCTGCTCCTTGGCCCTCTCCCCAGCAAACGCGCCCAGTCGATTGAGCTCGGATCGCCTGTTCTCGTTGCCAAGAAGGCTTCTGCAGCCGTGGAACCCTCGACGCCTGCCTTGCAGCGCGAAGGGCTGCCGTCTGCACCTCAACACAACACCAGCATCAATTAACAAAACTCACACCGCGCCTCCCGCGGGCCTCCTGCCTCTCGTCCCAGTATTCCCACCTGGTGAGGGCCTGCCGGCTTGCGGCGGAGCGGCTGTGCGGCAGAACAACGGCCAATGACGAACATGCGCGCGCGAACGCCGCTGATCGCGCAGGGGTTTGCTGCCGCCACTACTTGCCGCCGCCGCCACACCCTGCCGACCTGCTCCTTTCTGCCCACAGATTGCGGGGAGTGGACCACCCAGCAGCCATGGCGCAGGGTGCCTTGGACTACGGCCCGCGGTATGAGTGGGTAAGCCAAGCTGCAGACGGGCTGCGCATGTGCACAGGCGCCGGACCATCCTGCTGCTTTGTGGGTGGCGTCCTTTTGAGAGCGCTGCCTCGCTGCCCAATGCAGGTCAAGGAGCTGGGGTCTGGCGCTTTTGGCACGGCTCAGCTGATGCGGGACAGAGCAAACGGCGAGCTGGTGGCAATCAAGTACATCGCGCTGCGAGATGTGAGCCACTTGCTTGGGGGTTGTAGTGCTACCTGTTTTGCCGCCGTGGCCACCAGGGATGCACATCACGGGCCTGCTTTCCAGCTGTCAATTCAGCATCAAAACGTGAGTTCTAACTTCCCAAACTTGCCTGCCGCAGGTGGACCACAACGTGGAGCGCGAGCTGCTCAACCATCGCAAGCTGAGCGGCCACCCAAACATTGTGCAGTTCAAAGAGGTCAGCTGCGCAGGCTTGGGTGTGTCGCAGCCGGGGTCGGGTTGCCAGGGGTGCTGGGCGGCAGGTGAGGCTGGTGTGCACTGCCAGCTACGCCAGCGCACTGGGTGCCAGCTTACATGCTCATCTTTCATTAGTACGCAGGCCTTTGTGACCACCACCCATCTAGGAATAGCGATGGAGTTTGCAGGGTGAGCCTGCCGACTGTCGCATGTAGCATGCCGGCCTGACCGCAGCAGGCTTGCTCACGCCAACTCCTGGGCTGCAAGCTGCTTTGAAGGACCACCTGCTTGTTTCTGCGCTCATAGGCACCGTGAATTCACCCATCCCTCCCTGCCCCCTCCCCAAACCGCCCGTCCCCCCTCCCAGCGGCGGCGACCTGTTTGACTATGTGGTGACGGCGAAACGGGGGCGGCTCGACGAGCACGAGGCTCGCTTCTACTTCCAGCAGCTGGTGTGCGGCGTGGCATGGTGCCACAGCAAGGTGCGGCGGTGGGGCAGGCTTGGGGCCGTGCTGTTTGAGGAGTGCTGACCCTCGAGCTGAACAGATGCGCTTGGCTGCGTGACAGCATGCACATGGGCACAGCAGAGATGTGCCGACCAGTGGCAAGTTTGCTTGAGTCGCATCCAAAAGGTTTGTGCCTCGCATGCACACCCTGCAAGCCACGCCCAGGTGGTGAGCCAGCGCGACATCAAGCTGGAGAACGTGCTGCTGCTTGAGAGAGCATGAACCATGTCGCCCAACCTTTGTTTGTGCTCAACAGGTGGTGAGCCACCGTGACATCAAGCTGGAGAACACGCTGCTGGAGGGCCACGGCACCCCGCCCCGCGCCAAGATCTGCGACTTTGGCTACTCAAAGGTGCGGCCAGTGTGCGCGGCTGGCCCAAACCTTGGTGCTTGCCGTTTGACTCGATCACGCACGCCCTAGATGTGATGTGGCGCCTGTTGGAGACCCGACACTGGCTCGGTGTGACATGCAGCTCCAGGCTCAGAGGCCAGCCAACTGCTCAACAGCTGCTCTGCACCAAACACACTGCAGGATTCCATCCTGAACAGCCGGCCCGACACCATTTGCGGCACTCCTGCGTACATGGCGCCCGAGGTGAATGACCTGCTCGAATCAGGAAGTTTTCTCAGCGTGGTCTCCTTGCATGCCTGGCAGAACGCAGCGCCATTCCACCTGATGCATACATCTGTATTGCGGGTGACAGCTGCTGCCTACCTGGATCGATGGTCAGCTGCCTGCCCAACAACAGTAAAAGAGGGATCGGGTGACGCCTCCCGCCGTGAGCGGGAGCGGTTCGAAGAGGAAGGGTGCCTCAGCATACATGCTCACTTGCTTAAGCGACCCTGCGCCCTCCCTGCCTTTGGCAGGTGCTGGATGGAGGGGAGTACGACGGCGCCCCTGTGGATGTGTGAGGTTGGGCGTGTTTGGGTGATGGGCGTGTTGGCTTAGTGCACCCGCATCTGTTTGGGGACAGCGCGGCAAGGAGATGCAAGGCTGCGTGGAGTCGGCTGCAAGCTGCCTTGAACGTGCAAGCAAGCCGTCTGGAGCGCCGCGGTTCATGCCACGCAACACCATTGCCGCTCCCATCCGTGTGCCGCAGCTGGTCGTGCGGCGTGGCGCTGTACGTGATGCTTGTTGGCTCCCTGCCCTTCCAGGACCCCGCCCACCCCAACAGCTACCCAGGGATTGTGGAAGTGCGGCACTGTGCCGCGCATTTGCTGTACTGTCAATCTAGTAATCGTTTTTGTGCATGAGCGCGTTTCCTGCTGGTCCTTCAGCCCGTCCGTGCCATCGCCAATGCTCGTCCGCTGCAACGCGCAGCCCATGTTGAATGCCTGCCTGTGCCTACATTTGCAGTTGGGCTGAGCGCCCACCATGAGCCTCCTCTCCCCTCCTCTCCCCTCCCCTCCCTGCCTTCCCCGCAGCGCATCAGGAACGTGCAGTACTTTATACCGCCGCAGCTGATGCTGTCGCCGGGCTGTGTGCACATGATTCAGCGCATCTTTGTCCGTGTGAGCATGCGCACTGCCGCTGCTTTGCCGTTGGCGCATGGTGCCGATGGCATGGCATTGGCGCACACCTGGCAGCCGGCTCAGATGCGAACTGAACACCCGGCAACTGACCGCATGCCCTCTCTCTGCCCATGCTGTTGCCGCAGGATCCGCAGCAGCGCATCAGCCTGCAGGCCGTGCAGCAGCACCCCTGGTTCCTCGCAGACCTGCCCCCAGACTGCCAGGTGCGGCCAGGAGGGCAGGGTGGTGAGAGATGGGGGGCACTGATGGGCACAGGTTGGCGCAAGTAGGCGGCTGCTTTGAGCATGCTGCGGCTAAGTGCAGACATCGCTCCTGTTTGGGCCGAGCAGTGGCGGCCCATACCACTACTGCCCAAGCAGGCATCCCCATCATGCCACTTTACGCCCTTCCCGCCCCATGCCACTTTGCGCGCTGCCTGCTCCGCCCCACTTCACACTACTGCAGAACGGCAACCTGCAGCTGCAGCTGCCGGCGCCTGCTCAGACGGAGGCGGAGCTGATAGCGGTGGTGAACCTGGCGCGGCAGCTGCATGCGCAGCAGCAGCAACAAGTGGGCGGCGAATTCATAATGGACGAGCACCTCCTTGATGATGGCGGGGACCTGGACTACGTGGTGGAATGAACAGCCTGGTGCTCTAGTGCTTGCGTCGTCTGTGCTGTGCGCCGCGGCGGCAGCGCAGGCGGCGACAACCCACCTTTTGTCCCTTTCGCTGACCACATTGTCGAACCCATCCGTCATGAGTTTTACACCTCGTAGCAAATGAGTAATAAGCCAGCGTAACAAAGCCGGCGAGTCCACCGTGATTCGAAAGCGTGTGCATGGCTAAATAAACAAAGTGCGACAAATGCGAGTTCACAGCTCCGCCCGCGGCGCATCAGGGGCCTCGGCCTTCTCACTGGCGGCACCAGCTGCCGCTGGGCTGCCCACCGTTTCCATCAGGAAAGCTTCCACCAGTGTTGCCACCTGCCGTGGGTGCTGCAGCATGGGGCCGTGGCCTGTGCCTGGAAACTGCGCCAGCCAGGCACCTGCACGCCAGGCAAAGGCAGCACATTGGATGCAGCATTTGATCTAAATGCGCACGGCAGTTGAGGGTGGGTCGCACCATTCCACCCGGCCCCCGAGGGCCCGTGGGCCCGAGCATGCTCAAAGCAGCATGCTAAAAGCAGGCGTCTGAATCGGTTGAAATGTCCGGCAAGGATGCATGCAGATCTGGACCGCAGGAAGTGCTGGCCAACAAATGCGTCCTGCTGACGCACCGGGGATCTGCTGTGCCAGCTCCAGCTGGCCTCGGATCGGCGTCACAATGTCCTCTGTACCCGCAATCTGCAGCAGGAATGGAGTCTGGGTTTGCAGCAGTGGAGTCCTGCCTGTGCAGCTTGCAGTTGTCAGCCGGCGGTGCGTGGTGCCAGCAGGTACCGAGCAAGTTCGAGGTGTTACTACTGCCATTGAGCCATGCAGCTGGGCATTGTTGTTGTTGGGCAGCAGAAACAGCCCGGCCACTGACCAGCAGGACAGGAACGGTGCAGTTGGCCAGGGCGGGCCACACGGGTGCATCCGGCGACATCAAAGACTGGGCAATGCCTGTGCAATTAGAGTGAGTGATGGGTTTCGAAGTGAGCATTTCGGACCAACTCGATACTAAGCACGCAGTGCTGGATAGGCAAACACCCACAGCCAGGGTCGGAAACTGCTGCCATGGCTTGTGCCGCAGGTGGCTGAAATGTGCCGCTGCTCGGGCTCGCACCTGCAGCGTATCTCTGGTTGGTTTCTGGCTTGGCAGCATCCTCTGGCATGCTGTGCACGCTGGCCAGCCAGCGGCAGGCAGCCTCTTTGCCTGTGGTGGGGCGGGCATGCAGCATCATCATAGTGGTGCAACATGCGCAGCTGGCATGGTCGTCGCTGCATCACAGACGTCTGTTCGTTCAACAACTGGAACCACTCAGCCGCCCTTGCCTTGGGGCGATGTCAGGTTGAAGTGGCACTCTGCATAGCCTTCGGGCTTTAGGTGGGGGTCGAACAGCGGGGCCAGCACTGCGGGGTCGCCCAGTACCGCCTTGCCGTCGGGGCTGCTCCCTGCCCAGCTCACCACCTGCAAAGGACCAGCACAGGACCAGTCCAGATGCCTAGACTCATAGGCAATCAAGCTCAGTAACTGTGAGGCACCACCAAAGTTTGCGGAAGCACGCAAGGGCGGTTGCATGCCTCCACCCCGGTTTTAACTAACCCCACCCACGGGCCTGGCTCCCAGTCGGCTTGCCTTGCTGATGCGGTGCGGCTGCTCCACGGCCAGCTTGAGCGAGGCGCAGGCGCCAAAGGACCAGCCAGCCAGGTGGGGTCGGGACAGGTTGAGCTCATCCAGCAGCCCAACCAGCGCCTGCGGGGCGCCAGGCCAGGTGCGCAAAGCACTCTTGCACAGTCTACAGGAAGCAAACATTGAGAGATCAGTGCAGCTGCTGGCTAGGTGTTGTCGGCCGGTCAACCATCAAGCATCACTCGGCTGCAGCACACCAGCAGCCAGCCAGCCAGGCCCACTTGCCTGCTGCAGCACGTCCACCGTCACAGGCTCGGTGCTCGGCTCAGCCTCTGTGGACAGCCCCTGGGCTGGAGGGTCCCAGATCACGACATTCCGTACAGCCGACAGGTGGTGCAGCAGCTCTGTGCCCCAGAAGCTCATGGTGGCACCTGCAGGAGCAGCCCCTCGGGCAAAAGCCAGTTTGTGTGCGCTAGCACTAGCAGGGCAGCCACAGCTGCGAAGCCTGCCTGACATTGCTCTTGGCATCCATGGCTCCGCAACAGCCAATTTTCTGGCTGAAGCCAGCACTGCCAGCCATGCCCATGCTTGAAGGGCACTGCGTGGCGGACCGCATTGCTCACCATAGCCAGTCGTCAGCACCAATGGTGGGGCATGGGGAGCCCCATTGCGTGCAGGGATCCAGCGGTAGGCCAAGCGGTGGCCACCCACAGAGGCAAACTGCAGCGGCCCCAGGACATCGGCTTCTAAAGCCTCAGGCGCGGGCAGCTTCACGCCCGTGCAGTCCAGGGCAGCGGCACCTGCAGGGCCGGGCGGGGCACAGCGGACGGCAGTGGCGCCGGGCGGCGGCGGTGGCGGCGGAGGCGGCGGCGGCGGCGCTGGCGCTGGCCAAGAGCCGGAGCTTGCATGCTTGCTGCTGAACCCACGTCCTAAGCAAGTTGTGCAGCAGCTTGCCAGCCAGGTGCAGCAGCAAGGTGCAAAGGCTGCTGCTTGCCTTGAAAACCTAGAAGCAGGGAAGCGCCCAGGAGGCGCCAGGCCAAGCGCGGCATCGCAACGCTGTTGCTTGCTCGAGGAGTGAGGTGTGGGAGACGATCGTGAGAGCTAGGGGTGGATTTGCGGCGGTGCTGCCGCGTCCTCACGTTCGGCGCCCGCCCGCCCGTACAGTGCCGCTTCCAGTCCACCCAGCTGCCCTGGCCAAAAGGCCATGTGAAATGCTCCCATGATGAAACATTCGGACGTCTTGTGTTCGTGCTGCATGATGCTTGGTCCTCTGCACCTGTGCAGGCGGGCCAAAAGCGGCAGGTGGCTGTCGCCGCCTGCTGGGCCGCTCGGCAGGCGTGAATACAAACACGGGACATGCCGTCCGTTAACAGAATGTCCCGGTCCATCTCATGATTGCAATCGTGCGATTGAAATAAGCGAACTGTGGTCATTGTCAAGTGCAGGCTCGGCAACCACCAAATGCAGGCCTGCAACGCCTGTGCGCTGCGGGCGGTCGGCAGCGGGCGCCAGGTCGGCCTGTTTCATATGACCGCTGCATTGCACCTCAGCTTCCTTGCAAACCGCGATCACTATTTCACACAGCAAGCCAGACGGTCCCATACGCCATGAGTGCGCAGTTCGCTTCCGGTGCCGTCGGTGCTGCCAGTCGGCAGGCCTGGCGAGCAGCCCGAAGTGCACCCAGGATCGTTTTCAGCCAGCCGCAGGCGCGCCGGCTCGTGGCTCGAGCAGGTGGGAGAGCCGCAACACAAGGAGCTGCCCTGGGGAGCTTCTGCGCGCCTGCGCAGTGCTCAATGGCCAGTCAATGGCCACTGTAGTGTGCTGTAAGACCGCTACAAGTCAGGCCGGCCGCCTCAAACCCCGCCGCCGCTGGTGCCGCCGCGCAGGCGCCGACGCCTCGGAAGCCAGCAGCAGCCAGCCCAGCTGGCGCATCAAGATGCTGTACGATGGAGAGTGCCCGCTCTGCATGCGTGAAGTGGAAATGCTGATGAAGCGGGTGCGCCCTTCTTGCTTGCAAGCTCCCACCGCAACTATTTGTTGGGCCCAGGCACTTGACAGCTGGATGACCGGAGGTTTTGGCCTGCTACTGCTGCCGCTGCTGCTGCTGCTGTTGCCAGCATGCCCCAGCTTGTCTCATGGGGCCCCACCTGCCTCCCCGTGCTCCCAACAGGACCAGGGCAAGGGCCGCATCGCCTTTGTGGACGTGGCCTCACCAGAGTATGACCCTGCCCAGAACAGCGGCATCAGCTTCGAGAAAGCCATGGAGGCAAGCCAGGGGTGTGGCGGGGACGATCGCGCAGCAGTCAGCTTGTCCCGGAGGCGAGCCGCAGGCGTGGCATGGCTCACCTGCTCACATTATACAAGCCCCACCTGTCATCCCGCCCTGCAGCGCATCCATGCGATTGAGGCAGACGGGCGTGTAATCACTGATGTGGAGGTCTTCCGGTGAGTGAAGTGAAGCAATTGGGGCATGTGGCGGGCGGGAGGAATGAGCAACCATACAGTGCCACTGCATGCCCCAAACTCCCAGCAATGTGCGCCCTGCTAGCCTCAAACGTTCAACACTGTGTGGCTTGTTTGCCTCCCCTCTCAGGCGGCTGTACGAGGAGGTTGGGCTTGGCTGGGTGTATGCGCTCACCAAGGTGCCGGCGGTCGAGTCCCTTGCAAACAAGTGAGTGATATGGGCAGGGCATGCAGCTGCAGCGGTAGGGGCCATGCGACCACCTGTCTCACCAGTGTATGCCTGCCAATGCTCACCACCCTGCTTCGCCAACTACACTTTGCAGGGTGTACGATGTGTGGGCTCGCTACAGGCTGCCCATCACCGGCAGGCCAGACCTGGCAGTGGTCATGCAGCAGAAGAAGATGTGTCGGGCGGACGGCAGCGGCAGCCAGGCAGCGGCGCAGCCGGTGCAGCAGCAGCGGTGAAGCGAGCGGGAGCTTGACTTTCAATTTTGAACGATGCCCATCCATCTGATTTGATTATGTTTTGTTGCAAGCAACTAAGGCGCGCCGCTGAGAGCACGGAGGGCTTGCACTGGCAGTGCAGTGCAGTGCAGCCGCCCGCACGGCTACTAGCTCGGCCGGCAGCGCAGCAGCGGCAGCGGCGGCATGCTGGGCGCAGTCAAGCTGCCTGCCCGTCGCGCATGCACCATCCCGTGATCAATGCTGCACAGTTGGAGGGTGCCGCTGACCTGCTTATTCCTCTTGGCGCTTCTCGCTGTGGGTCTGGCTTCTCAGGTGCGCCTCGGTTGCCGATCTGTGCATGTTCAAGCCGCACATACCAATCCAACTGTCTTGAGCAATGCACATCGCGCCGCCGCGCCCTGCAGGGCGCGGCTGACGACCCCCTGTCGCTGCCCGACACCGCCAGCGCTCCAAACCGCGAGATCAAGCTGGGTGCGTGTCTAATTGAGCTTAGAGAAACGCTCATGCACTTGCCGCTGCTGCTGGAGCACCGCCGCTCGCCGGGCCGTCGCTGCCGCCTGCGGCTACCCTTTCTGTAGACAGCACTTACCTTCCCGACCCTTCGCACAGGCGAAAAGCTAGCGCTGGACGAGCTGGGCCCACTGATTGTGGCAGCAGACGGCAGCTTGCGGCGCATCGCCAACTGGGCGTCCCTGACTGAAGCCGAGCGAGCGACAGCGCTGCGTCGGCTGGGGCAGCGCAACCGCCAGCGACTGGCAACACTGGAAGAGCAGCAGCAGTTTGAGCAGCAGCAGCAGCTGGTGCAGCAGCGAGAGCTGTAGCTGGAGTTTGGAGCGGTTTGCAAAAACCAAGTGGCGGTTCAGCGCTTGGTGGCAGATGCTTCCGGCTGTCCTGGCTGCGGCAGCGGGCGGCGACGGTGCAGCAGGCGCAGCAGCGGCCGCGGACGTGTCCAAGGGGCAGGAGGTGCTCGCCATCAAGCAGTCTGACTTCATGTGAGCGCTATTTCCTGGCTTGCGCTGCTGCGTTGCCGGCGTGGTGATTGACTGTCGGCTGGCCAGCGCACAGTTGCAGCTTGGGGGGAGCTGATCTCAGTCCGACTTCATGTGAGAGTTATATCCTGGCTTGCGCTGCTGTGGGTGCCGCCGTGGCCGCAAACTGTTTGGCAGTTAGGCACGGCTGCAGCTTGCGGGCAGCTGGTCGCCCAACCACGCCGCACCGCCACACCACTCACCTGTTGCCTCTCACCCCCTCCCCTGCCCACCCTTACCCCCTGCAGCCTGCTGGTGCTGCTGATCGTGGCCCTGTTCTACGCGGGGGCTGCCATCATCTACAGACTGGCCCTGTCCCCCAACAAGGACCAGAAGCTGCTCGAGGCGCAGCGGCGGCGCCGCACCCGCCGCGACTGAGCCGCCGGCCCATCTTAGCAGGAGGCTCTAGCAACACCTGAGTGCGTGCAGCACCTCCTTAGAGCGTGCACAGGTGGTGCGCACACGCCAAACAACAGCCAACTAGACAAGCAGCAGCTGGATGGCGCCCCCTGCGCTCGGCAGCGGGCGCAGCCTGCGGGCGGCCTGGGAGCGGCAGCAGCGTGCGGCCGAGCTGGCAGCTGCAGTGGCATGCATTCCGCAGCTCGCCCGCTCCAAGCCAGCCTTGTTTGCAGCGCAGCTGCAGCCGGTGCTGGCGGCGCTGCGGTGGGCGGCAGAGGCGGAGCAGGAGGCGGAGGAGGAGGGGGGAGCTGCCGAGCTGCAGCAGGCCCCTGCTGAGGAGCAGAAGGAGACACGGAGCGAGCAGTCCAGCAGCACCGCCCGGCAGCAGCTGGCGGCAGCAGCCTCCCACCTGAGGCGGCTGGCCGGCGTCGACCGCCAGGCGGGCGCCAATGCCAGCCTGCTGCTCTGGCTGCTGCTGGGCCTGGCGCTACAGTCCGAGGGCCGCTTGCTGCAAGGTGCGCTGCAACAGCGCGAGTTTCCTTGTTGCCAAGTTGCTGCTCCAGGTGTGGCTGGTTTGCGTGGTCCAAAAAAGCTTGCACACCTTGCTGGCTGACCCCTCCTAGTTGTAAGCTGCCTTTTCCAAACGCCCTATGCAGGCACACACCTGGTCAGCCTGTGCGAAACGCTCGGCTGGCAAGCGCTGCTGCTGGAAGCGCTGCCGCTGCTCCTGCTCAGTGCGCAGCCAGCTCAGCAGGAGCTGCTGGCTGACCTGGCAAGCACTGCTGTGGCTGCGGCAGCAACCAGCAGCGACGTGCAGCTGCAGGCAGCCGCACACCGGGTGGCAGCATGCCTGGCGGGGTGCGCTCAGCGGCAGCTGGAAGAGCATGGCAGCAGCGGTGGCAGCGTTGCGCAGCAGGCACTGTTGGCGTTGATGGCGGCGTTGCAGCAGCTGCTGCTGGCTGCGCCGACTGTGGCTGTTGGCCCTGACGCAGCGGCAGCCCTGCAGCAGCTGCAGACAGCGGCAGATGCCAGCATGGCAGGGCTGATGCAAGCGATGCAATCGCCCGGGGAGCAGCAGGCTGGCCGGCAGGCGGTATTCCAGCAGCTGTGCCAGCTCCGTGCCCGCCTCATGCTGGCGTTTGCAGGTGCGGCATCTGCCACAGCAGATCAGCAGGGCGGCGCAGCCGCCGATGCTGTGCCAGCGGGAACGGAGGCCGGCGTTGCAGCAGGGGGGCTGCGCATTGTGGAGGATAGCAAGCAGTCAGCGGCCCAGGCCTGGTGGTCTGTGCTGCTCATGCCGCCGGACGTCGCAGCGGCAGCGGCGGCGGCAGCGGCAGCAGCAGCCAATGCAGCTGCGGACAGCGGCGCACCCAGGCACCCAAGCCGGCAGCAATTTTTGGCTTCCTGGGTAGCCGCCACCAGCTACCTGCAGGCATCAACCGGCACAGACTGGGCCAGCTGTGGCGGTGAGGGCGGCAGCAGCGGTGGTGGCCAGGGCAGCAGCGTCGCAGCGTATGCAGGGGCACAGCCTGCGTACCAGGCGGAAATTTCTGCCCTGCCAGGAGTGCGCTTCCAGCCACCTCCGCCGCTCGCTGCTCCCAAGGCCAGCCTCAGCAGTGCTGCCGTGGGCTTTGAGGCAGCAGCCGAGGCAGCTGCGGCGGAGGTGGCACAGGATCCCGACCACCAGGGGCCCGTGCACCTCACCCTCACAGCGCTGCAGCTGGCGCAGCAGGTCTCTGCCTCAGCACAGGGCTCGGCAGGCAGCTCAGCTGCCGCAGCCGCCACCGGAGCATGGTCGCTGCTGCTTGAGCTGGCCTCCTCGGCGGCAGCCACGGCTGCAGAGCCGCGCCAGCAGCGCCAGCTGCTGCTCCTGCTGCTGCACGGCCAGCAGGCCTGGCTGTGCCGGCTCAGGGAGGCGCTTGATGCGGATGACGGGCTGCAGCGCACGTGCCGGCGGGAGCTGGTTGCTGTGGCCAACCGGCTGGCCTCAGGTGGGCTGTGGGCTGTGCGCTGCGTTGCTAGGGCATGCTCTCTGCTTTGTTCTGTAGTGTGGCAGCCATTTGTTGCTGCCATGTCATATCTGATTTTCCTCGCCAGCTTGCTGAGTCTCCTCCACCTTGCCTGCTGCTTTATTTGTGCAGAATCCGGCGCCGGCAAAGTGGGCGCCCCCGCTGTGGTGCACGGCGAGGAGCGGCGGCGGCGCACGGCGGCGGCGGTGGCGGCGCTGCTGCCGCACGCGCTGCTGTGCCCGGCAGCCGTGCTGGAGCGGCTCTTGAAAGAGGCTGTGGTGCAGGCAGGGGAGCAGGTGCGTGCTATACAGCAGTTTGGTTGTTGGAAACTGGGCAGTCGCGAGGTATGTCTGCTTCTGGGCAGGCCACTATGCATGTATCAGCCCATCTTAGGCCAGGATGGATTTGCCGTGATTTCCTCGGCGCCTGCCCGCCTGCTACTGAGCCACTGAGCGTCACTTCTGGTCGCCTGCTGCAGGTGGGCCTCCTGCTGGATGTGCTTCGAGAAATGGCGCCGCTGGCCGGCTACCGCCCCCAGCCAGACCAGCCGCCCCTGCTGCTCACGCTCCTGGCACGCCTGCTGCTGCCTGGCGAGCCAGGCGCAGCGTCAGCTGCGGCACTGGACACACCCGGCAGCAAGGATGCCTTTGTCCAATTGTTGGCGGGCCTGTGCGGCTGCGGACCAGCTGCGCACGGCAAACTGCCAACCCCAGCAGGCGCAGCAGGGGCAGCGGCGGCCGCTGGTGGCCAGCAGCCCCTGCTGAGCCCCGCAGCTGTGCTAGCGCATGTGGTGTCTCCAGCGTTGCAGCTGCAGCAGCAGACAGATGAAGCGGCAGACCCCAGCCAGCTGCTGCTGCCACTGCAGCTTGCACAGCTGCTGACGAGCAGCGCGGCGGCCCCTGCCGCTCGCGCCCAGCAGCACCAGCAGCAGCACCAGCAGCAGCAGCAGCAGCAGGCGGCACAGCACCTGGCGCTGCTGCGGCTCCAGCTGGAGGCTTTGCTCGATTTGGAGGGCAGGCGCATTGACCGCTCCGCAGCAGCGCTGCAGGCCAGCCCAGAAGCATTTGAGCTGGCAGCCGCCATCATGCAGCAGGTTGGCAGCAGCGCCTCAACAGCGGGCGGCAGCGCGACGCAGGCAGCAATGCACTACTTCCGGAGGCAGCTGCAGCACGCAGGGCAGCTGGCGGCGGGCCAGCAGCCGCAGCAGACCATGGCGCAGCAACGGCAGGGCATGGTGCAAGTGCTGGCTGCACTGCTGCCCTGCCTCACGGCCGCAGAGGCAGCCGGGGTGCTGCAGGCGGCGCTGCCTGCCACGGTTCAAGAGCTGCTCCTGCCGCCTGCAGCCCGGCAGCAGGCAGGGGGCGCCATCCTGCCGGGTGCGCATGCTGCCGCTGTGGAGGCAGCCTGCCGGGCGGTCCTGGCCCTGGCCCTGCAGCCTAGCCTGGCTCCCATAGCGGGCGAGCACGCGGCAGCGATCGAGGCGGGTGCAGCAGCAGCAGCGGCAGCAGCAGCAGGCGTGCCTTCCGCCTTGCGGGCAGTTGCAGTAGAGCGAGCGCTGCAGCACGTGGTGCAGCACTGCGTCAACCTGGCTTCGGCTGGCGCAGCCGCAGTCACAGCCCCTGCAGGCGGCAGCCCCGCAGACCAGCCTGGCCTGCTGCTTCAGCCAGCTGAGGCACAAGCCCTGGGCCTGCGCTGCACTCGAGAGCTGTGCCAGCTGGTGGCTGCGCTGCAGCAGGCAGGGTATGATTGCTCCACTGCGCAGGTGGGCCTGCTGCAGCTGGCACGGCAGCTGCTGGCACCGTCAGCCGCAGTAGCAGCCAGCCCAGCAGAGGAGGCGCAGCAGGCACAGCAGGCTCTGGTCCCGCCGGCCCAGGTGCGGCAGCAGCTGGAGGCGGCAGCGGCGATCCTGCCGCAGGGGCGTGCCAGGGACATTGTCCTGCTGGGCATTCAGCAGGCTTGTGCGGAGTGAAGCTTTTGCATGGGACCTTTGTAGCCATTGCCTTTTTTGCGTCAGCCTTGTTTGTTATAGCGGCCTCTGGACCTCTCTACTCCTTGTCTGCTCATGACTGTGCCACCAGCTACAGTGGTGTTAACGGTGTGCAAAACGCGGGCGTCAATCGTTGCAAAAAGAATGTGGGTACGATGAGACGAGTCGAGAAGGGAGCAGCACGCACGGCGGCCTGCCTGAGGGACCGAGGCAGGCGGGACCAAAGACACACAAAGCACACACACCAGCAGGCAAGCAAGCGAAGCACGCAACGCGGGGAAGGGCCCCAAAGAGTGAAATCGTCGATTATGCGGTCAACTAAAGGTTGGCTGTTGATACAGAACCGGGGGCGCCGCGGCACGGGCGCTGAGCTGCCGGGGCGCGCCGGCGGTCAGTAAAGAAAGGAGTAGGAGAAAGGGATCATATGCAAAGCGAGGGGGAGAGGAGAGCCCGGAGCAGCCCAACGACAGGAAAAGAACAGTGCAAACACGCAGCAAAAGCAGGAGGGAGGCGCCCCAAACGGGCACATCCAGGCACGGGAACTAGGAATGTCTGTTGCGAGAGGGAGGGCACGCTTTCCTTGTGCGGTGTCACCCTGCTGGGCAGCCGCACGGGCAGAGGCCCAGGCTGGTGCCGAGCTGCACAGCAAGCACAGCGCCACGAGCAGCTGTGCGGCAGGCGCAGGGGGCCTGCTGGAGGCCGGCCAGCCAGCCAGCAGCAAATCACATCAGGATGCGCTCCTCCTTTGTCTTGAGCGCCCAGCCGCCAGAGCGCTGCTTGGACTTGGCTTCTGGCGCGACCCACTCGGCCCGCACGCGCACGACGCGCGGGAACTGCAGCCCCAGCTGCAACAGCTTGGACGTGCCCTGCGGCCTGCAGGCAGGGGCGGGGGCAGCGGGAGGGAGGCTCAGATGGGTGTAATACAAACAGGTGTGTGGCCTGCAGATCTGTGCAAGCAGCATCAACCGCAAGCACATGCAAACCCCAAGCACCGGCGGCAACAGTTGCGGCTGCAGGGCAGTGCAGACACACAACAGTGCCAGCCTGCGCACCTGAACAGGCCGTCTGGCCCCTCCTTCAGCAGGCCCACCCACATGGCCCCCGCCTTGCTGGACGGCTTGGCCAGGCGGTGCACCAGCGAGAAGGAGAGCTGCGGATGGGAAGGGAGAATGCAGCAAGGGTTTTAAGCGGTTGTGCAATGCAACCAGCTGCTGCCCGGCTGCGGCAAGCGGCAATATACACCTGCCCACAGCCCTCCACAGCCTTGCTACTTGCGGTCTGCCCCGCTCCCTCTCCCCCTCCCCACAACTCCTCACCTGCTTCGTGCGGTCATCACGCTCCACCACCGCAAGCGGCCGCTCCTCCGCGACCTTGCCCCACTGCGCGTGCGCCGCACCGCGCGGCAGGGCGCCCGCAGCCTGCGGCGCGGGGGTGGTTGGCAGTGAGAGAGGTTTCAGAGGAGTGGGCAGGTGCGTGCAGGTGGCAGTTCACACCGCTGCTTGGTCGCAGGCACTTGGGTGCGGCATGCCTCCACAGCACCAGCGCCTCACTCGTCCAACTCACACAACCCCTTCACACCATAACCCTCAACTGCAAAGCCTCCCAGCTCCGCTCACCCGCGTCGCCTTGACAACCTCTGGCAGCTTAGGCACGGCACGCGGCGCACCGCCCGCGCCCCGCCGCCGCTTGCGCGCTGCCCCCTCATCCTCTGAATCCTCCTCCTCACTCTCGCTGCTCTCCTCGGGAGTGGCGGCTGCCTTGGTGCCCCGCCCCCGCTTGCGTGGCGCCGCCTTGGCCGCTGCCGCCTTCTTGGCTGCCGCGCCGCGGCGGCCCCGTGGCGCCGGCTCTTCCTCCTCCTCACTCTCCTCCTCCTCCTCCTCGCTCTCCTCGTCCTCCTCTTCGTCCTCGGATCCCGCCTCAGATCCCTCCTCAGATCCCTCTTCGTCTTCCTCTTCCGAGCCCTCCTCATCTGCAGCAGGGGCAGGGGCAATAGCGCAGTTAGATCTCCACTTCACACAGCTCTCTCTCGCGCCGTGCACAGCGCCCCTGGCCAGGAAGCCAAGAGGCGGGCTCTCACCCCGGAAGTTTGGGCTGGGTTAACTACCCAGCAGGCAGCACATCCTCACTCACCCGCCGCACTGAAACCCTCCTGCCACAGCCCACCCACCTGACGACTCTCGCAGCTCGGGGCACCAGATGGCCATATTGAGCGACACTCCATCGGGCAGGCAGGTGCAGGTGCAGGGCACCGCCGCCTTGCCCGCCTCCAGCCACTCCTCCATCGCAAAGTTGATGGCCTCTGGGGGGGCAGGGGGAGGGAGGAATACGGGCAGCGGGAGGGTTGGGGGCAGCAGACGGAGCAGGCAGTGGGTGTGAGGAGGCATGGCACAACGCTGCCACGGCCCGCAGCCAATTGTCATGCTACTGGCTGTCTCGTGTCACATGCCACGCCTCTCTTCCACCAGGCACCACAGCAGCGCACTCTGCTGCCCCCGCCACGCACGCACCCGCGCAGTTGAAGCCCAGGTTGTAGCCTGCGTGGTACGCTGCGGCGTTGAGCACGATGAACTCGCCAGGCTCCTGTGCAGGGGCAGAGGCATGGCCGAGGAGGGGCAGGTGACATGATTGCAAGGGGCATGGCTGGCTGTTGTACATGTATGTGTGTGTGTGCACGTTGTGCAAGGTGCGGACTGCAAGCACCAGGGGCGGTCCGGCGCCGAGGCTCGCATCGGCACAGAGCAGCAGTCAATTGCAGGCCACCCCTGTAGATTTCCAGGCCCTGTTCCCACCTGCTTGGCCATCATATACGGCACGTTGTGCGTCCTCAGCACCTTGGGGCTGATCATGATGTCCTGCAGGGGGGCCAGCAGAGCAGGTGCCTCAATGCGACTGGCACTGTCGGGCTATCATGCACCGCTTTGATGCAGGCTCAGCCGCCCCTGCCACACCAGCACCGCATTCGCTCTCGCCAAATTTCTGAGCCTTCCCCAACCACCAGGCAGGTCTTGCGACAGGCCGGCCTCCCCTAGCGCCGCCCCGCCCCACCTTGTGGCGCATGAACCCGCGGCAGTTGCGGTGCAGGTCTGGGTACAGCGCCTCGCCCATGGCGTCAAACTTGGGGTTGTCCTTGGGGCTGCGGGGAGGGGGTGTTGGCAGGCGGAGCAGCAAGGGCAGTTTCAGTGTAGGTCAGAGGAGCGAGCCGGGTGTGGTGTGCAGGCTGAGCGGGTGGCAGGCAACAACAGGGTGAGTGGACGCATGCATCTGCCTCTGTCCAGAGCGGCGGTGCTTGCATTGGCTTCCCACCCCCCTGCACCCCGACCTCACCTGACACCGTACCAGACCTTGGGCGCCCCAAAGTGCAGGTAGTTGATGGAGTAGAGGTCCACGTCCTCCTTGTGCCTGGCGGTGTTGGGGGAGGGGGTGGGCAGGGGGCAGGTTTGGAGCGGCATGGCTGGAAAGCGCGTGGTCGGGAGCAGCATGGCAGAGAGGGCCTGGTTGGCCGGCGAACCACACGCTGCAAGCAGGTAGGACCACGCAAGCATTTGCAAAGGGCATGTGTGCTGCGACATGGGGCAGGGCGCGATGGCCAGCAGGGCTGTCCCGCCTGCACTGCAGCCGTGCGGTGCCGCGCTCACCAGCCGAAGAAGCTGCGGTACATGCCCCAGTAGGTCATGGGGCTCGTCACGCCTGCAGGGAGCAAACCAGGTGGCCCAGGTTCAGTGCCACCAGAGCTGGAGCTGCAACGCGTATGAAAGCTGCAGGATCGGACCTCCGGCAGGGGCAGAAAGGCCAGCAAATCCTGCCAAAAGCCTAGCAGAGAGGCCGTCACCCTTCCGAGGGCCAACCCCATGCCCAGCAGTGCCCAACACAAGCCCCCACCCCGGCCCCCGCCCGCCGCCGCCACCCACCCGGGATGTCTGGCACGTCGTACTGCGGGTCCTGCAGCATGCAGCCCAGCTTGCGCAGGTTCCAGCCCCACGGCACCCGCGCGTCAAACAGGCTGACCGCCGTGTCGGCGCCGTACCTGCGGGCAGGGGCGGTGTTGAGGAAAGTCAGCAGGGCGGCAGGGCCGAGGACATGCTGCTATAGCATGCGGGCTGTGCAGACTCAGCGAAAGATGCAGCTCGCAAGTACAGGAGAGCAGCACAACAGGACCACATTTGACTCACAGCGGCGGCGAGTTGGTGATGCCCGACCAGAAGGATCGCTCGCGCAGCTGGTCGTCCTCGGAGCCGCGCTGGCCTGCCGCAGCAGCAGGGCGGGTGTCAAAGAAGCAAGAGCGGGTGAGGTGCAACCCATGTGGCTGGCAAGCTTCGGCACGGTGCGGGCAGCGCCGCTGCGCAGCGCAGCGTAGCAGCAGCAGCATGGCAGCAGCAGCATGGCAGCAGCAGCAGAGCTCTGCAGTGCGCACCCCTGGTGGGCGGCGTGTGCTCCGGCCGCTCGCTGAGCTTCTTGAACTCCGCTGCCGTCATGCCCTGCGGAACCACAGCAGCGGCCGCATGCAGTGTGCACCACATAAAGCAGCTGCTCGCCGAGCACGCTGCAACGGCAGCCCAAGCAGCAGCAGAGCAGCAGCATGGCTACAGCACAGGTGCACAAGTCGGCTGCAGCGACAACAGCAGCAGCGGCAGAGACAAGCACAGCAGCCCGCAGGGAGCTGGCAGCTGAGCGAGTAGTGAGCAGCTGCGCACCCTCTGCTCCTCAAGGATGCACATGTATGCGCCGCTCTTGCCAAACACGTGCTGCTTAATGGGCGTGTTGATGCGGACCTGCGCGCAGCATCGTAACAAATTGCAGCTGGTATAATGGCCTGGAGGTTCAGCAGCACAGCGGACAACATGCATCGGCAGCCAAGCAACAGCCCGGCACACGAAGCCGCTGGCACAGCAGCAGCTGCAGCAGCAGCAGCATCAACAGCAGCGACAGCAGCATGGCAGTAGCAACGGCAGCGCATTGGCAATGGCATCGACTACATCCGCAGCAGGACGGCAAACGGCACGAGCCAGGCACAGCAAAGTCGGCAGCCACCTCGTGCATCAGCATCAGCGCTGCACCGGCAGCAGCACACGACAGCAACAGACTGCAACAGCTGAGTGAGCATGTGGGCCCCACCTTGTCCAGATCCACTTTGCCCTTGCGGGGAGACCATCCCTTGGGTGGGATCACCTGCGGCAGTGGCAGCAGCACCGTGGCGGTTGGAGCTGCAGCCTGCCACCTGCTCCACAGCTGTGCGGTTTACAGCTGCGCCACAGAGTGCTCCAGCTGCCGCCGCCGCGCCGGCGCCCGCAAGTCCTCACCTTGAACATGGGCAGGTCTGGGTGGCGCTTGAAGATTTCGCGCACATAGTCGCAGAAGGGGCGTTCAAACGCCGCGCGGCTGGGCCTGCAGGGGCGGCCCGTGGGGCGAGCGCTGGTTCAAACTCCTGGGCATCCCTGGGCAGCGGCAGGTGCCGGGCATGCACGATACAAGTGGATGGGTGATGCGCAATGCCTTGACAGTGCGTGAGGCAGCCGATGATGACTGCCCAGCACCGGCGGCTGCCGCCTGCGGTGGCGGCGGCGCTGCGGCCGCGCAAGTGCGCACGGGCTGTAGGAGGCACCCCTACCTGAAAGTAGGCGCCCAGGCGCCCTCTGGGTCCGTGCGCCCCATTATTGGGGTCTTGGGCGGGCGCGCGGGGCTGGAGAGGGCGTGAGAAGCTTGGGGGCTGAAGGGGCGTCCCGCTCTCACGCGTCCGCTGCGCTGGCTTGCTTCAGGGGCGCGTAATTGGTCGGGGGACGCGGGGAACGGCGACTATTGGGCACAAAGCGGCTCAGCAACCCAGGCCACGAGGCCTGCGAGTTCTCCGAGCATAGCACGGCATGCGCAATGTGGGGCAGGCCAAAATCGCCCATTGCACGATTGCAGGAGCCACTGGCAGGCACTGAAGGCCGCAGAGGGCAGCTTGGAGGCCACGGCACTAGCCAGCCCCTCCCCAAACCCCACCCAGCGGGCCCAAACAGGCTCTCCTCCCTGGATCGGCAACAATGCTGGCATCCATTAGCCGGGGCGCCCTGCCTGTGGCGCCAGGCGCCCGCCAGCAGCGGCCGGTGCGGCGCGTGGTTGCCGCCTCTTGGCCCGCCGCCGCACTGGGCAGCCGCAGCTCCGTGGCGGCCCGCCTGGCTCACCAGCTGCAGCAACTCAAGCAGTTCAAGGTATGTCAGGGCATTTGGGTTGTGTTAGCCAGGCTTGGCGCGCTTGCCAGCCGCAAGTGCTCGCCCACTCCTTCACCTCGCCTCTTGCATGCACATCCGCTCAAGCGCTGGTTTTGCATGCCTCTTGCATGCCTCATCCCCCCAGTCTGCCACCGCCTGTGCAGGTCTGGGACGTGTCGGCACCACCCTCCGAGCGTTGCACGCCTGCGGCACGCGGCGGGCGCCAGCTGCGCCCTGCCCGCCAGGGGGCCCCCAATGATGGCGGCGCTCGCCCGGGCGCCGGAGGCGGCCGCCGCCCGGGCATTGTGTGGTTCAGGGGAGACCTGCGCCTGCACGACAACGAGGCCCTGACCCGCGCCCAGGTGTGCTGGAGGGGCGGTGCAGCAAGTAGTCATCGTCGGCAGCCCGGCATGGCGGCGGTGTGCAAGCCTGCGAATGCCTCACCTTTGGCTGCCATGCAAGCCAGCTCTGCCCTGCACTTCTGGCTCCTCTCGCCAAGCACGCCGTCCGTCCCCGGTGGTCTGCCTGCAGGCCGACTGCTCCAGCCTGCTGCCCGTGTACTGCTTTGACCCGCGCGACTACGGCAAGAGCCCGCAGGGCTACGACCGCACAGGTGGGTGGGTGCGCACTACAGGCGCTGCGCCCCCTCTGGTTGACCTGTGTGCCAGCTTGTGTTGAAAGCATGCATGCCCCTTGCCGCTCTCTCCCCACTCACCCTCCACATTGGCCGACCATTCTGTTCCCTTTTTGCTTCCCCTGCGGCAGGCCCCTTTCGGGCCGCCTTCCTGCAGGAGGCTGTGGCCGACCTGCGCGCCGCGCTGCGCGCCGCCGGCAGCGAGCTCATCGTGCGGCTGGGCAAGCCCGAAGAGGTGGGCTGCTGCTGGTAATGTGAGATGCCTTGCACCAACAAGCGGGCAGCTTGGGCACAGCACCCCAGTTGCGCCTGTTTTCCAGCCGCATGTTGACTAGCTTGGCAGTGTGCAAGTGTCCGCATGCCAAACAGCTGACTGGCCCCGCATGCTCTCAACATCTGCAGGTGATCGGGGAGCTGGTGCGGCGCACGGGCGCAGGCGCAGTCTACTGCCACTCCGAGGTGCGCACTGCGTGGTGTACTGTGTCAATCCAGGGCTTACGCCTGTTCGTGTTGCAGTTTGTGCTTGATACACCACCAACCTTTGGCCCAAGGCAGCAGGTGGGTTTGTTCATGGTTTCCCAGCGGTCATTGTTGAACCGGGTCCCCTCAAACCAAGGCTCCCCCTCCCCTCTCCCACGCACAACAGGTGACGTACGAGGAGCGCCGCGTCGAGGCGGCGGTCAAGGCTGCGGCGGAGGGGGCGGGGGCACAGCTGCGCTCCTTCTGGGGCGCCACGCTGGCGCACCTGGAGGACCTGCCCTTCAAGCTGGCGGAGCTGCCGCAGAGCTTCGGTGAGTTTGGGGCCGGCGGCTGTTGGTTGGTTGGTGATGGATCAACTGAAGACAGCATTGGGGGGTATTTGCGCCAGGCAAAACTTGCTGCACTTGCATGCTGTAAGCGTGGCCCAGGGCCCACCCACCCCACCCACGCCACCCACCCACCCACCTGCCATTCAGACGGCTTCCGGGAGCGGACGGCGGGCGTGGCGGCGCGTGCCGCGCTGCCCGCCCCCGCCGAGCTGCGCGGCCCGCCTCTGGGTGGCCGGATGGACCCTGGAGAGATCCCTACACTGCAGCAGCTGGGCCTGGCGCCCCTGCCCAAGGGCACAGCGGCAGCTGGCAGCAGCAGCGGCGGCGGCAGCAGCGGCGGCAGCGGCCAGGCCAAGGGCGGCGAGGGCGAGGCACTGAGCCAGCTGCGCCGCTTCCTGGCGCATGCCGCTGGCGGCTCTGGGGGCAGCGGCAAAGTGGTGGCGGCGGGCGCGGCCTACACCTCCAACTTCGCCTCCTGCATTGCGCCCTGGCTGGCCACCGGCTGCCTCAGCCCGCGGCGCATGCTGGAGGAGGCGCAGCAGGCGCTGGGCGGCGGCAGCAGCAGCGCACAGGCACCCGCACCCGCCGCTGCGGCACAACCTGTCGCTGCTGCCGCTGGATCGGCGGCACAGGCGCCGCTGAGCTGGGTGCGCTACGAGCTGCTGTGGCGCGACTTCTTCCGCTTCATCACGCTCAAATACTCGAGCGTCAGCACTGCCGCTCTGGGCGCCAAGGCAGGCGCTGCGGCCGCTGCCCCCGCCGCAGCGCAGCCGGCGCTGGCTGTCGCATGATGCGTGTGCCAGACAGGCGCGTGCTGCCTGCCCTGAGTGATGTCTGACAATTTTCCGCCTTCAGTTCTAACTTGCCGCTTTGTGCTCATGTAGCGCTGCGTTTTCCATCCCTGTGCCCTTTGCTGAGCAAGCCGCCCATCCGGCTGTGTGAAGAACTTGCATTAATGGGCTGTAGTGGCCCTTCTGGATTGTACACAAATGGTTGCAGCGTGGGCTGGCGAGCGGAGGAGGGCCCATCGCGATGTGGCTGTTGCACAGGTGGCACCGCCGCTGACGATGCCAAGGAAGATCCCTGAGCTCGCCGCATCGGGGTTCTGTTGGTCTGCTTGCAGGCCGTCCCTGCTCGGGCGGCAAGAACAACAGGCATCTTGCAAGCGTCCGGCGCCCGGCCGCCCCGCCCTCAACCCGAGGCAGCTCCACCAGCTTCGCGCGCACCTCGCACGCACGCCTAGAGAGCACACCATGCAGCGGAGTGAGTGGGCGGGTGCAATGGGCCCAACTGATGCGCGCCTGAAAGCCCTAGCTTGGGCGCCGGCGTCAGCCCCCAGCCTCGCCGCCGCCAACCCGCATGTACGACTCCCTGCCCTTGCCGCAGCACTGTCGCCCCGCGACCCTGTGCGGGTGGAATGGGCCCCTGAAGCCGCAGTGGAGTTCAGTGGCAGCTCACAGAAGCAGGCAGCTGCAAAGCCGGCTGTCGCCTTGACGGCGGATGCCAGCGCACCAAGCCGCGCCGCCGCCGCCAGCAGCCAGGCTATTTTGGAGAGGCGGCGCAAGCATGTGGGACCCAACCTGGTGAGGCGGGGCAGGTGCATGGGGGGGATGGCTTTGAGATGAGCGTGGGCAGCAGGTTGTGGGCCGTCAGGCAGGCGGTGATCATGCGCCCAAGCCCCATGTTTGCTCCAGCGCATGCCCGACTCGTCGTGCTGCTGTTCAGGCTTGCAGCTGACGTGCCAGTTGCCTTAAAGTTTGCAAGCATCCATGATATGGGCACCCCAAGCAATCTCTCATACTGTTTGGCACTCTCTTCAGGCGCTGTTCTTCCAGGAGGAGCCGCTGCACATTGTGCGGGGCCAGGGCTGCGAGCTGTTCGACCCAGAGGTGCGCCAGTACCACTCGCGTGGATGTTATGGACGCCGGGGCTGCGATTCAATGACGAGTCAGTGTAGCTGCGTGTCAGCTGGTGACAGCAGGCAACATGCCCACCATGCTTCTAACCAAGCCATGCTCTCCGCCCTCCTGGTGTGTGCAGGGCAACTGCTACCTGGACTGGTGAGCGGGTGTGCGGGCAGCAGAATTGGACACGTGGAGCCAGGCATTGCAACAGCTGGGCAACTTGCGGGATCGCATGCGTCAATCAAAGCCAAACGGCATTGTTGAATGGCCCATGTCTTGACCCCCGCTCGCAGCATCAACAATGTGTCGCACGTGGGGCACGCGCACCCCGGCGTTGCGGCGGCGGTCAGCACGCAGCTGTTCACGCTCAACACCAACAGCCGCTACCTGCACGAGGCCTATGTGGAGTATGCGGAGGCGATGGCCGCGCTGTGCCCCGCCCCGCTGCAGGCAAGGCTCTTTGCTGGCCTCGCACTGCTGCGTTATGGTGCCGCGGCGCCCTCTGCATGCATGTCCCCTTCTACTGCTGCTCGCTCTGACTGTATGCAGCTGGCATGCCTGCCTTGCATTGTCCTAGACACGCCTGTCTGATGACAAAGGTGCGCCTGAAACAACGGCTCGTTTTGGCGCCGCAGGTGCTGTACATGCTGACCAGCGGCAGCGAGGCCAACGACCTGGCCTGGCGCATCGCCCGTGCGGCTGCCGCTGCTGCCGACCCCAATGACAGCCGCCCGCTGCACGTGGCGGTGGTGAGCAAGGGCGACAGGGCAGGGCAAGAGGGGGAGGTAGCAGTGCAGCGTTGAAGCCACGCTGCTTGCATCCGCTGCGCCCTCATGCAGTGTGCGTTGCCAAGCGCTCTGAAGTCTTGTGCTGCGTGCCCGACATGCCGTGCTGCTTATCTGACCCCGCAGGTGGACCACGGGTATCATGGACATACTTCCCTGTGCATCGACCTGTCGCCTTACAAGTGGAAGGGGCCCGGCGGCAGCGGCCGCCCCGCCTATGTCCACGTGCTGCCATGCCCGGATGGTGCGCCTTTCGCGGCTGTGAATGCGTGTGTAGTGTGCCTGTGTGATATGATTTGATGCGCCTCAAGGCTTCGGCCTGTTTTGCACTGAAACCTGCCTCCCAGCTGCCCTGCGTGCTGCAGTATACCGGGGCCAGCACCTGGACGGCGCAGCCGCCGCTCGGGCGGCGATTGCAGAGGCGGAGGCTGTGGGCGGCCGCATCGCAGCCTTCTTCTCAGAGTCCATCCTGTCCTGCGGTGGCCAGGTGGGGGTGTTGTGCGGCGTTGGCAGGTTGTATAATGCTGCGAGCTCAGCACCGGCCTGCACGTTGCGCTCATGGTACTAT
>VFQQ010001196.1_pt1 | contig 38579 bp, 68 predicted proteins | sample 3512341 | NCBI WGS metagenome assembly VFQQ01 (sample SAMN10412373, study PRJNA504923) | tailings metagenome | isolation source: Relicate 2 Philex TSF1 revegetated site | place: Philippines: Tuba, Benguet | collected 2017-08-29 | reverse complement strand
GCTGCTGCTGCTGCTGCTGCTGCTGCTGCTGCTGCTGCTGCTGCTGCTGCTGCTGTTGAGGCGGCGGCCGCGGCCGCGGCAGCGCCATAGCGCTCTTGCTGCGTTGCTGCTGCTGGTGCTGCGGCTGCAATCACTCACCTCATGCAGCTCGGAGGACAGCGCCTGCACCTCGCCCCTCAGCAACCGCTCATCTGCAGTTGAGGATGGATGGACGAGGGGCGGCTGGTGATGCAGCTGGGAGTAGCCTGCTGTGCATGCTGCGCTGGCATGCCTGCTGCCACGACAAGCAGTTGCAGTGCCTAACTTGCTGGCTCAGTTGCACTGACCAGCCGATGCAAGTGCACACCCTGTTTTGCAACATCAGGGCCTATCACTCACCACGCTGCACTATTGGCTGCGGCGGTGGTTCTCCCGCGGGGGTGGCAATTTGATCCACCTGCGGGGCGTGCATCCACACAGTCTGAGTGCATGGGTAATGGTTGCATGTGCATGCATGCTGCTTGACGCAAACCACAATGACAATACTGAAGAGATTGACACGACCGGATGGCAGAGTGGCCGGCTGCACTTCGCACCAGGTGTTTCAGCAGGTGGTCCAGCAGGCCGGTGTCGCCCACAGCCTTGCGCGCCTCGTCCCGCAGTGTGGAGCGTAGCACTGCTCGGTCCGCTGCTTGTTGAGGGAGGCAGGGAGGGGACGGGAACCAGAGGGTGTGAGGAGGTGGGTTGCAAGAATTGGATTGCATGATGCGCGCACCGCATGCATGTCCGCCCATGCCACGCTTCAAGCGCTTCAAGCTAGCTGTGGCATGCATGCCATGTCATGCTGCCCCAGCAACCGCGCATGCCACCTGCCGTGCCGCCCAGGCGCCGCAGGGCGGCCACCACGCTACGCTGCGCTTTCTCGTACCGATCCTTTGCCCGCCTGCACACACAGTGCAGGTGTGCACAGGGTGGGTTTGTTTGTGGAAGCATCTGGCCTGAATTGGTGTGCAGGCTGATGTTACAGGGTAGCTGTGCAGGCAGGCGAGCGCCTTCAGGGTCGGACCACTTCAACACCAGCATGCGCGGCAGTGTGAATGTGGGTAGCAGGCAGGTGGGCCACGTGCAAATGGGCAGGCGAGGCGGTGCGTTTGCGAGGTGGCGGTTCCATCACTCAAGTCATGCTTCAGGCCTCCGGCAGCACTGACCTGCCATGCACCTCCTTCTGCTGCTTGCCAGCCGGCAGCGGAGCGCTGGTGCCACTCGGGCCAGCCTCAACTGAGGGCTGAACACTGCCATCGCTGCTGCCACTCACACCGCTGCGCCCGGGCACACCGAGCGGCGCCGGCTGCGCCCCAGCAGCCGGGCGGTCCGTCCCAGCTGAGCCCTTGCTGCGTGCCTGCTGTGCCTGCTGTGCCTGCTGTGCCTGCTCACGCTGCCTCTCGTGCCGGCGCTTCTTGGGAGCTGGCTGTGGCGGCAGGTCGGAAATGGCGGCAACGGAAGGCTGCACCTCCTGCCCTGCCTCCTGCCCTGCCTCTTCTGGCCCAGATGGGGCACCGGAGCCTCGCACACGCTTGGGGCGGGGCGCAGCGGCGGCCTTGTCGGCGGCAGTGGGGCCGCGCTGCACCACCCGACCCTCCACCTGCCGGGGCAGAGGGAGGCAGCGACAAGTGTTAGAATGGCAACGCCAGGCAAGCACACACATGTGGTGCCAAAGCCCTCGTGCACATTGTCTGCGCCGCACAGGCTGTGAACGGCTCCACACGCCGGCGCATGCGTCTGTCCTACTCCGCTCGAGCACAGGCACCAGTAGACTGGGACATCCCCGTGAATCACGGCAGCAAATGTGCAAGCTTACCAGCGTAAAAGGCTTCTCCTGCAGCGTCGCCTCGATTGTCACTCCAGCGATGCCGTCGTCAAGCGGCACCACACGCCGCTCGCCTGCAGGCAGTTGGGGTGGGAGGCCAGCATGCATGAGGTTGGCAGCCATAGACGAAAATTTAGCAAGGCGACATGTGCTCCGACTGTCGTCTCGACTTGCTGGTCGAGAAGACTCACGTGAGAGGTACTTGCGGCTGCACACAAAGGTGTTGTGTCCTTCGGGGCGGGAGGCGGTGCTGCCTGGGCGGCGGTCAGCCTGAGCGGGCGTGAGCACGCTGCACTTGCCGCACACTGCGCAGGGAAGGAGGGACAGAGGGAGGGGAGCGACGCATCAGACAGCTGTTTTGGCATCGTTGTGGGAGGTGCACTGGATGCAGACCCAGTGGTGCATGGTTTTCAATTGCGCTCAGAGACACAGGAAGTGACATTGCCATCAGCGCCCCGGCGGGGCTCTGCTCTTGGCTCGCAAGTTTCCTCACAGCGCGTGCAGCAGCGGGCAGCATGCGTAGCATGCATTCATAGCAACTCCTGTTCTCACAGGCTGCTGCCTTGCGACGGACATGCCATCTCAATGCAACCCGCATGCAGGGTTTGCATGGCGCCTCGTCAGCACGTGTTAGGCGGGCACAAGTTGACTGGCACATGCCCAGCATCACCGGCCAGCCACCGCCACCCACCCGCCGCCAGATCATGCATGGCAAAGTCGTCAGTGTAGAACACCTCGTTCTCTTCAGCCTCCAGCTCCTGGGTCAGCTCCAGCTCCGCAGGCCTGGCGGGGGCAGGGTAAACGGGGGCAGCAGGTTGGTTCCGAACCAGGCAATCAGAGGTGCAAGCAAGGGCAGCCATCAGCTACAATCAGGACGCAAGGCAGGCAGGGCGGCCAGCCGCCAGTGTGCGTCCTCAAACCCCCATCCAGTCTCTGCTCGTGCACACGATGGAACCAGCTCACATCAAGCAGGCCGCTGCCGCCGGCTCACCTGGCATACCACCGAACGCCCGCCACCTTGCGGGTGCCGCCGCCGCCTGTGCCGCCGTCTGCACGCTCTTCATGCAGGCTCTCTAGCTTGGCTATGTAGGGCGGCAGCGAGGGGTCTGCGGGCCGCAGCAGAATGTGGTCGCCTGCAAAGAAGGGAGGAGAGTGCGGATGCGGATGCGGCAGGCAGCTCCGCCGCATGGCGCTGCTTCACGCCTGCTTCGGCGGCGGGGCGGCGCACACTGGCTGCCTCCAAAGATAGCCTCAAGGCGCTAGTGTGAAGCCTGTGCTCACCAAGGCCATACTCGACGCCTCCAGAGGCAAAGCCGGCAAAGAATGTCTTGCCATCTGCCTGGCGTGTCGGCTGCCCCACCCAGGCCACGCTCGCTGCCTCTGTGTCAGCAGGAGCACCACCGCTTGGCTGCTCAGCCTGGGCTGCTGCCATGGCCTAGCCTTCTCGGCCGTCCAAGACTGCAATTCTGTGGCTGTTGCTCGCCCTCCAGGCGAGCACTAAACGACCAGTCGGTAGAGGAGAACAGACAAGAAGCAAAGAGCAATGTCTGTTACAGCAGGACACCCCAAGCGCCCATGCGGGCTGCCGTCAGCACCACGCGTGCTGCTGCACTCTCGCATAACTCATTTACATTGTTGTGCCGTCCAACAGCTCACAATCCCGTGTTCACAGCTTCTGCTCCTTGATCATATCCGCAATCAGGTCGGCCACGCTCTTCACCGCCTGCTGCTGAATGACGTCTCGATAGCCCAGCTGCCCGGCACGGGCGGCTGCCCGGGGGGTCCCCCTGTTGCCGCCCAGCTGGGCCTGGCATGGAGAGCAGCGGGTCTCTGGTACATGCCTGGCTGCTGGCGGGTGCTGCCCCGCTACCGGCGAGTGCTGTGCGCCGGGGGTGGGAGGCAGCATAAACGCCGCCTGGCCCACCTTGCCACCAATGCCGCCTGCCGCACGAGCAACCGCCGCTGTAGCGTCAGCACCGCCCAGAGCAGGACGCCCTGGCTTGCCCAGCTTACGCTGCTGCACCGCGCCGGTCGGCGGCGCAGGCGGGCAAAGGCCTGACAGGAGGCGGGGTGTCAAGCGCACTGTGTGCAGAGCGCTCAGCATGGCAGGAGGGATGTAAGTGGACTCTAGAGCCGCAGCGGCACTGCTGAGCTCCTGAGCCACGCTTGCACTGCCGCTCACCGCGCCACCGCTGCCGCTCGAACGCAGGGAACCACAGGCAGAGTCGCCAAGCTGCCCGCTGCCACCGCCGCACAGGCTGTCCACAGTGCCAGTCTCCTGCTGTGCAAGCTGCGCCGCTGCTGCCAGCTGGGCCTCCCGCTGCGCACCCACAAAGGTTGCCACCCGATCCAGGAAGCGGGTGCTGGAAGACGGGCAGGCACCCGGGGGCCGGCCGAAAGCATCCCACGCCGCCTGCTGCCACGGCTGCGCCGCCAGCGGCGCCGCCCTCCCCTGCTGGCCAGCTGCTGCGGAGGCCTCTGATGCTGCACTCTGCTGCCGGCTGGCTGCTTGCCAAGCTGCCAGCGCTGCGGAGGCAGACAGGGACGCCTGGCGGTGAGGGGAGGCAGGCGGGGAACCGACTGACCCTGCCGCCGCTGCTGCTGCCTGTCGCCGCTCAATCACTGCCTCAATCGTCACTGGCTCCATCCGGCTGCTGCGAGGCCCAGCAGACAGGGGCCGACGCACCGGCTGACCTTTGCTGCTGCTGTTGCTGCTGCCGCTTGCAGGCTGGGCGGTGCCCGCCAGGGAAGTGCGAGCGGAATCGGTGCACCCTGCCGCCACACCAGCCGCCACACCAGTAACGCTCAAGCTGCAACAGTTGGGCTGCCGCCCAGCAGCCTCGCTAAGCTTGCCGCCTCGCTGAGCTGGCGCCACTTGCCCGCTGGCCCCGCTGTGCCATGCTGGCACCTTCTGCTGCTGCGCCTGCTGCGCCTGCTGTGGTCGGTTGGCGGCCCCTGCTATGGAAGCGCACAGCGGGGTGGGCAGCGCCTGCCGAGCAGACACAAGGTACTGCTGCAGGACCGCCACGGCATCTGGTGCGGTACCATCCATGCTGGCACCGCTGCCGCTGCTGCCCGAACCTGCTAGCGATGGCCCATCGCTCCCTGCCTGGCTGCCATCCGGGTCGGTGGCAGCCGCCTCTGCTGCTGCGGCAGCAGCACGAGCCTCCCGCTCCTCCCGGTGCTTCTGGCACAGAGCAGCCATCCACTGTTTCAGGCTCTCCGCCCGCCGCTGCTGCGCCTCCAGGCGAGCCGCCTCTTGGGCGCACTCCTGCTGCCGCCGCTCCCTGCAGCACGTGGAGCAGGGCGAGCGAAAAGTGGGGAGGGAGACTTGGGTCTACCAGGCTGGGCAGCAGACTGCGGAAGGCGTGTACTCGACGTCAATCAAGCCACCGCCACTTCGAGCATATACCGCGCGGTACAAGCACGCCCCTCAGCCTCACCGAATCTCGTTCAGCCGCTGCTGGTTGCGGCCCTGCATGGTGGAGCGGTAGAAGATCTGGAGGGCGCCCGCCTGCAGCTCCTCGTACTGGGCAGCCTGCTTGGACGAAAGCATGATAATGAGGCGAGTGCAAGCACAGGTGAGTTCAAGTGCTTTGCATCTCCATCACAGTTACCGGCTGAGCTCCAAAAGCACCGAGCATCCGTGCACCAGACCAAGCTGCCATGGCAAGCACACACTGCACTCGCCCTGCCCAGCACACCAGCTGCGGGTCGGACGGCGGCATCACCCGCTCAAACTGCCCCAGGTGCGCGTCTTCATAGGCCTGCTGCGCAGCCAGCCACTCCGCGCTGCCCCTCTCCGGCTCTACCGCTGGGCCAAGGGCGGCAGTGGCTGTAGGCGTGGCTGGCTCAGTGGTGCTTTCAGTCGCCGCCTCCTTGGAATTAGTGGCGCCGCTGCTACCGTATAGCGGACCCCCCGCCGCCTCCCTCTGCTGTGCTGCAACGCCAGCGCTGCCGCCATTGCCACTGCTGCTCCTGCCGCTGCTGCTGCTGTGCGCCACGCTGGCGCCATGCACGCTGTAAAGCCGCGCCTGCTTTGCCCGCTCCTTGGCTGCCAGGTCAGCCTGCACCCGCTCAGGGCGCACACCCGCAAGCTCCAGGGCCTCCCTAAAAGAAGGAGGCATGACAAGCATGGTGATAGGCTGCTCAGCAGCAGGTTTACATCCGCCCCATTGTGCCCGCCCAGCTCCTCCAAAAGTTAGGAGAGGCGCCATGGCGGGCCACCAGCGGCAGCTCCCCCATGCAAATGCGCGGAAGGCCCATTTGTGCACCGCTGACTCGGCCCTGTAAGGTGCGCGCCAGCCACAGCGGCACCCAGGCGTGCCCAGGCTCCTGCAGTCAGCTGCGGCAGCACAGCTGTGCTGTCCCGGGCCTCCACCCCACCTGATGAGGCGGGACTTGACTTGCAAGTCTAGCGGCGTGTCGGTGGTGAGGGAGGGCGCGTGGTTCACCTGGCAGGGAGCTCAGGGCAGAGAGTGCACACAGTCAGCACCAGCAAGCAGCAGTGGCAGGACGGCAGGTGGGGGTGAAGGTGTTGGGCAGGGCCGGGCATTCGTAAGCAGAAGCCGCTTGTCAGCCAACGGGAATGGGGCATCGCAGGGCCAATTGCTTGCGAACAGCATGGCGGTGCGAAGTGCTGCGATCTGGGCTGCATACATGTGGTCAGCACTGAGAAAGGGGCTGCCTCGCACACTGCATACCTCCAGCAGCCAGGGGCGCAGCGTGTCATCAATGAGCACGTCAAAGCCCAGCAGCTCGAAGCAGGTGAGGCCGTCGTCGTCGGGCTTGCGCACCGAGTCGTACGAGTACCTGGCGGGAGGCATAGGCAGATAAAGCCATTCGATGAAGTGCCTAGGATGGACCCATGAAGTAGGTTTTGAATCGCAGGAGACAGGAGGGGCTCGGGCACCGAGTCGTAGGCACACCTGGCGCAAGGTCAATTAGGATGGACCAAAACAAAGAGCGAGAGGGATTATGTGCCACAACGGATGTTCAGTAAAGGGGCCGTGGCGCTTAGCAGAGTCAAGCCAAGCAGGCCAGCCCCAGACTCACTGCAGCATGGGCTGCGCCGCGATGAGCGTCTTGGCCACCAGCTGCATGATCTGCAGGCACGCCCACAGCAATGGAAACAACTTTACGCCCGCTGCGAGGGGAGGTGTATGTGATGGGAAATGCAGGCGGGCACCGAGCTCCTGCATGTGCTGCTCTGGCCACCTGGCGCAAAGCCCTCTTCCCCGCCGAACAGCTGCTTCTGCTGCTGCTGCAGCCCACCTGGCCCCAGAGCGCCTCAAAGTCGTGCCCCTGCTGCGCCATCCACTCCGCAAAGGCGGTGAGCGTCCACTTGCTGCCCGCCCCCGCCTCAGCAGCGTCCCTGCAGGGTGCAGCGTGGCACACCGTGCTTATGCTCGACCGACTTGCGAGAGGCAGGCAAGGCAAGCCACGTTTGGCTGCGCACTGCTGCACACAATACTCGCTTCCAGCGGCTCTCACTGGTTGAACTGGAAGGCCGCGTTGTGCTTGTTGACCGCATAATTTGTGAGGTGCGCATACACGCGGTCCAGGTTGTCGGAGGCAGGCGGCGAGTAGGGCTCCGTGCAGAAGCGAACCTGCCGATGGAGGGCGTAGGAGGGCCGGCAGCATTGACATTTAGAGGCTTGAGAGGTGCGCAAGCGGACGAGCGCAGACGCAAGACCTCGTACTTGTGGCATAAAGCCCCAAGCTGATCTGCTTGTGGTCAGGCAGCGCTAGTGCTGTCCCTCACACAGGGTGGGAGCCCCTCACCAGGCCCTCGCGGCACAGGAAGACGCGCAGCGGGGCGCAGCACCTGCAGCACCCAACGGAAAATTTCAGACATGGTGCGCCCTGCATAAGCTGCCATGCAAACAAGGGACCAGCTGTACAAGTTGACCACTACGCCAGCCTGCTGGGCCACCGCCAACTGTGCGATGCATCATGCGACCCAATCGGAGCCTCATCACAGCCAATGACGAAGCAGTTGGTGGAAACAGCAGTGGTGGTGGTGCGCTTGCCTGACGAGCACGTACAGGCGCAGGTCAAACTTTAGGCCGCTGATGAGCAGGGGGTTGCGCACGTACTGGCACGCCACCAGGTTGCCTGCAGAGAGAGGAGTGCGGGGGTGTCAGGGTGTTGTTTCGCACATACCAGGTTGCCTGCAATGCGGGAGGAATGGAGTAACATGCGTGCAACACGTCGTGCAGGGGCAGGGAAGCCATGAATAACAGCCGCCAGCAAGCAAAATACACCAACTGTTGCCACCTTCACCCTGTACAGGGCAACAGCGGCGCACCGTGCTCAAAAGTGGGCAGCGCCGCCGCTGCCTGCGCAGGCGTTTGCACCAGCTTGATGCCGCGGCCCTGTTGGCAGGCAGTGGCAGCGGGGAAGCTTGCATTCATGCAAGGTGTTATAGCAAGCAAAGCAAGCGGCGACATGCTCAGGAGACGTCTCGCACGCGGCCAGGCAAGCACCCGCAGTGCGCAGGCACCCTGCCATGCATGCCTGCCCACACCCACCCACCTGGCTGCCGTTGTCTAACTTGATGATGAACGTCTGCCTGCCCTTGCCCTTGTTGCCTGCAGGGGAGCACACGCGTGGATAGCTCTGAGAGCGCTCGGGACAACATCCTGGCACGCGCAGCCCTGCCGCACATGCGGGCATGGCCCAGCCTGGACTCTTGTTGCGCACACCAGCTACAGATGGCGGCTGTGCCATAGCACCGGTATGATAGCCAGCAGCATGTGCCATCAGCCCACCTGCCAGCTCAGCGGCAAAGGCCTCCACCATCTCGGGCAGCAGGAAGGTGCGGGGGCTGAAGTCGTAGTGCTGAGGGAACATGGCCCTGCGAGGCGCAGCAGGGCATGCAGCAGCGCATGACGAGGCTGCAGCATGGCATACTTGCGGGTGCATGGGCGAGGTAGTGGGGCAGCTGCGCAGGCATTGCACAACCACACTATATCCGCAGCCCATTCCTTGCCTCATGTTGGCCAGGTTGCGCGCCAGCCCCTTCTTGCGCGCAATCTCCAGCATGCCTGCATAGAAAAAGCAGCACCGTGCCGTCAGTTCTAGCTTATCATGAATGGCAGTATGACGAGGTGTCAGCAGCGGTCCAACGTGGCAGCAGCGACAGGAGGCAGCAGCAGAAGCAGCAGCAGCAGCAGCGGCAGCACCCTGGCAGCAACAGCGGCACCGCGGCAGCCCCCCTGTGTGCCTGGGAAGTGGTTGAGGCGCTGCGGCCGCCGCAGGTTGACCAGCCGCTCCGTGCCGGCGGACGTGTCTGTTGTTGGGTGCGAGACGTGGCAAGTGATGTGATGTGGCAAGTGATGTGATGTGTGACTGGCATGTTGCTTGAGGCAGCGTATGGGCAACGGCAACAGGGCTCTGCAATGCATTCTGCCACCAGCCGGCATGTACAGGCGCATTGGCCCTCGGATGCCAATAGCGGCCATCCACCTGTCCAGAACAGGTGCGCTGCCTCATCGTCCACCTCCGCCCAGCCCAGCTGCTTTACCGCCACCAGTCTCACTGCAGGTAGGCGTGCCAGACATGGGGTGAGGCGCACTGGCGTAGCAGCAGAGTCGGGCGTTAAAAAGACACAAACGCCCCCTTGCTGCCTCAGCTATGCATGATCACACCAATCACACTCACACACGGGGTACTTGCAGCTGGCAAGGTTGACGCGGAGCCGGAACGGCTGCATCAGCGGGAGTGGGCGGAGGAGCGGCGGCGGTGAAGCGGCAGCGACAGAGGGACTCTCCCAGGCAGCCTCGGACGCCGCTTCCCGCAATCACACACGAAACACGCACCTTCTCAGCAGCGCATGGCGGCGAGGCGGGGCTAGAATCGCAGCACGAGGTGCACTCTGTCTCCGGGCTGCTCTGCTGGCTGCTGTCGCCGCTGCTGTCATCATCGCGCCAGGCAGGGCCCATCGGTGGTGCATCAGCTGCGGGCGCCAAGGCTCCCGGCGCGGACAGGTAACGCCCCGTGGGTTGCAGGCTTCTGGGGCGCGCCTGAAGGATCCAATTGAGCAAATGAGCGACGTTCGAGGACGAGACGGATGAGCAGAAGGCCCGCTGGCCTCCGCTGCATGCCGCTGCCGCCAGCCCAGCGGGCACCGCTATTCTGAAGCATCATGCATTGCCTGTGCACCCGCAGTCCCACTGCCATTTGTATGCCTGCACACTGCAGATTGTCTGTTGCTACAGGTGGAGCCTAAACTACAAGAGGCGGGTCGCACTGCCTCGGGCTGCTGCCGCCTCCCGCCGCCGCCGCACGCCTCGCGATCTGGCAGCTGCCACTTATTTGAGCAGCGACCGCGCCACCTGCTCCTTGATGGACCCAAAGGCTTGGCTGAGCGTCAGGCCGGGGTTCTGTCAGAGCAACAGGGGAGTGGCAGGGAGGGGGAGTTGGAGCAGTGGGGTGTGTGGCATCATCTGCAGGTGCCGTGCAGCTAAGCTAGGCGACCGTGCACCGCCGACCAGTTTGCAACCTAGCGCCCAGCAACCTGCCAACCCTGCCCTGCAACCCGCAACTGCCCCTCCTCACGTTGGCTGCTGCTTCCACCGACAGCGGGCTGCCGTCGCCGTCCTGCCGCATCGTGACCCGCGTCGCCACGGTCGAGGGGTCGGTCTCAAGGATGAGCCTGTGGATAAAGCAGGAAAAAGCAGATGAGAAAGCAGAACGCAGCAGCGTGAAGCCTGAGGGGCATGCCATGCAAGGTGGCATGGCTAGAGCAGCCAAGCTGACCTCATTGGCAGCCAGAAGCACCTGCATTCTCCCCATGATGGAGAGCACCTGGGCCATTCCCAGCTGCGATCGCACACCCCCTGCCATGCATGCATCCAGACAGCCAGCAACAAATAAGGAGGGCAGAGGCTGCTGCACTCACCCTCCGTCCACCACCTCGTCCATGGCCAGCAGCTACACAGCCCCGTGCACAAATAGCAAGCCACAGTGCAACACTGAGCAACAGGCAGGCTCACCCTCCGTCCACCACCTCGTCCATGGCCAGCAGCACCAGGTCCAGGTTCTCCAGCACCGTCTTCTTCTCAACCGCGCCCCTGCCGTGGAGGAAACAACACCCAGGAATGGTGTTGCATGACTCAGCATGGCAGCGATGGCATTGTGGCATAATGTCTTGCAGCACGGCCGCCCGCGTCTTGAACACGAGATCGCATTGAATGCATGTCAAGCCCAACCGAAGCGCGGCATCAAGCACCTGCCGCAGCTGCACGCGCCATGCCCCCACGCCTGGCGCTGCTTCCCTGCCGCCGCTCCCCGCCTCACCGCAGCAGCAGCGAGATGGACTCGTAGAAGGCCTGCAGCACGCTGTACAGCACCACCTGCATGCGGCCGGGTGTGCAAGAGCGGTCTCAGATCCACCAGGGCCAGGCATCAATGGCGGGCGGCAGCCAGTGCCCCGCCGGCATCAATGGTGGTTTCGGTGGGTTCCAGTTGGGCAAGCAGCATCGTACCTGTGACCGGACTCGCCAATCCCAGTTGACCCACAAAAGCACAGAATCTGCATTGCCACACAGGCCTTGTTCTAAGGGCAGCCCCCGCACCTCGTTCTCGTCCTGGTCGCCGCTCACGTAGAACATGAGGTCCCCCAGGAACTTGTACACCACCACCACGTCGTCAAACATGATGATCTCCGCTGCAGCAGCAGCAATGTAGAAGTGAAGTGGGTGGGGGGAGCAGTGTTGCGCACGGGGGAGCCAGCCGCAGGGGACGGGCATGCTCGCATGCGCAGAGCAGGGAGGGCGGTGGAGCGCCACAACAACAAAGCCAGGGCGCAAGCACCAGCCCATGAGGCAGCGGGAGCAGCAACGGTGTGCAAGAGGCCAGCCGCATAGCATCAAAAGCATCTGCAAAATGGCAAGCGCGGCCAGCTTTCGGTTCAGCCGGCCGGCTCACGCACCCTCGCCGCGCGCATTTGTTCGTGACGTCTTTGCGAACACATTCTTCTCATAGTTGGCCTGCGCTGCCACGCTCGTCCTGCAGCGGCAGCAGCAGCGGCAGACGCCAGGCTCTGTGGGTCGCACTCGAGCAGCGCTGGCGGCGGGAGCAGTGAACCGACCCGCCGCCGCCGCCGCTCTGCCAGGCGCTGCCGCTGCCCTGCCCGACCCGCCGCGGGCCCCAGGCCTCACATGTCGGGCGTGAAGTACTTGACGGCTATCCGCTTGCCCTCCGAGTCCAGCAGCAGCAGGTTTTTGACGACCGGTATGGTGGGGTCCACGATTTCGGTCATGGCTGCTGCTACAGCGAGTGTGGATCGCTGTCAAGCGGCTGCAGGGGGTGCTGGGGCCGGAGCGCGCGCTCGAGTGGCGGGAGGTGGCTGGGAAGCGGGCTGGCGGCTGCTGGCAGGCTCCGATGTGTGGACACTGGCGATCGCGATGCTTGGATCGCCGATGCAGGGCTGCAGGCGCCAAGCTGCTGCGCCTGCCGTCCGGCATGGCGGCCTGGAGCCTTGCAAGCGGCCCGGCCTGCCTGATCGCGCTGCCCACAAGTCGCCCGTAACTGATCGCCGCTCGCCAGCGCCGTCCAGCAGCCGGACGCCCCGTTTCGGGTGATCGCCTCGCAAAGCGGCGCCTGCCCCGCCTGCCAGCCCTGCCAGCAGCCCGGGCAAGCGCGGCCGCCCGTCAGCATGGCGGGCCAGGGCGGCTTCGCCTTTGACCTGTGCAAGCGGAACGAGTTCTTGGAGGCCAAGGGCGCAAAGCACCCGGGCTTCACCAAGACGGGCACAACCATCGCAGGCATCATCTACAAGGCGCGCGGCAGGGGGGCAGGGGGCCGCCTGGGCCTCAACAAGCACCTCGCGACGGCGGCGGCGGCAGCGACAGTCGTCGCCTGCGAGTCGCATTGCTGCGCTCCTGTTGCTTGCTGGCACGATGGTCAAGCATGCTGCAGCAGCCTGCAGCAGCGCAGCCTTCAACATGCCAAGCTTGGCGCGTCTCCTGCTGCAGGATGGCGTGGTGCTGGGCGCAGACACGCGGTCCACCGCCGGCACCACGGTGGCCGACAAAAACTGCGAGAAAATCCACTACATCGGTGCGCGCTGCGTTTTTGCTGGTCTTGGTGCTGCCATACCTCAAGCAGGATGTGGGGCATCGCCTTGTCGCTGCGCAAACGCCGGCGCTGCTGTCTGCATTAGCTGCCGGATGTGAAGCTCGCCATGATGCGCGAGGGGCAGTCGAGGTCCGCAAGCTGCAGGCCTTGCCATGTGCCAGCTGATGGCTCGTATTGCTTATCCCCTGCAGCGCCCAACATCTACTGCTGCGGCGCGGGCACGGCGGCAGATACCGAGAATGTGACGGGCATGGTTGCCAGCCAGGCAAGCGCAGCGGGATGGGCATGGAGGACGGCCCCAGATGCTCGGCCTGCATGGCGCAGCTCGGGGCTGCGCATGCGAGCTGTGCAGGATGCTGCTGCTGCTGCTTGTGTGATTGAGCTTTTGCATGCTCTCTTTCACTTGGCTGCTGCAGCTGGAGCTGCACCGCTACGCGACGGGCACGCAGTCGCGGGTAGTGACCGCCATGACGCTGCTGAAGAGCCACCTGTTCAGGTGCGGCGGCTGTTCCTTTGCTGATCTGGGATGGGATGCATGGCTCGATTCACCGTTGCTGCTGGGGTTGCTGGGGTTGAAGACATGGCGTGGCTGGACCACCTTTCTTTGCCACTGAATCAGCTGCGCTCACTGCTCTGCTTGGCTGCAGGTACCAGGGCCACGTCAGCGCGGCGCTGGTGCAGTAGCGCCTTGTTACCTGACCATGTGTTCGGCTTTCGACCGCTTGCACCCCCTGCCTCTATGCCTGCAGGTACCAGGGCCACGTCAGCGCTGCGCTGGTGCTGGGCGGCGTGGACTTCCGCGGCCCCCACCTCTTCACGGTGCGCGCCTCCTGCTGCTTCTGGAGTGGTGGGAGGGTTCTTCATACCGCTGATACCGCCTTGAGGGCTATATGCTGGCTCACACGTGCCCACTGGGCTTGGCATGTGGCCAGACGGCTTGTATTGAGTGCTGTGCATGGCTTTGTATTTAGATGCTCATGTCTGGTACGCAACCCGGCCCGGGCTATAGTGACAGCCCTCTTTGCTGATGTTCAAGCCCTCTTTGCTGATGTCAACCGTCCATTTCTCACAACACACCAAACACCCCTTTCAAACGCCGCAGGTGTACCCGCACGGCTCCACCGACTCGCTGCCCTACTGCACCATGGGCTCCGGCTCGCTCAACGCCATGGCGGTGTTCGAGGTGCGGCATTGGGCATTGACGGCCAGCTGCTTGTTGGCGCTGTGGGTGCCGCCGCCTCGTTCAATCGCATGTGCGCCATGGCCTGTGCAAGTCATGTGCATGCCTGGAGCATGCTGCTGCTGGTGCATGAGCACATGTGCTGCCGCATGGACAGCTGGCAATGCTCATGCTGTGCGGAACCACAACATGTTTGCCTGCAGGCGGGGTACAAGGACGACCTAACCAAGGAGGAGGCGATGGAGCTGGTGGCCCGCGCTATCAGGTGCGGCTTAGCATTGCATTGGAGCTCCTAACTGCACTTGCTGTGGGATGCCTTGGCCTGGCAATCAAAGGTGCGGCTGCACACTGTTATATCACTGTCGAGCTGGTGGCATTGCATGCTTTACTGATTTGCCCTCAAATGCCCTCAAAACTTTTCCCTTGCCTCCACAGGTCGGGCGTGTTCAACGACCTGGGTTCGGGCAGCAACGTGGACCTGTGCGTGATCACCAAGGAGGGCGTGGAGTACAAGCGCAACTACGAGCTGCTGCAGGTGGGCGGCGGTTTTGCCAGTGTGCCATGTAGGGCGGCGGGCAGTGCAGACAAGCAGCAACCACAAGCTGCTGCAGGCGGGCGCCTATTTATTGACTGCCTGCTTGGCAGATGTAAGGCGTCGTGCTGCATGGCGGGCAGGTGTCATGTGGCGAAGCGAGCTTGAAGCTTTGGTGAGCTGTGGTGCTGGCCCGAGCTCTGGGTGCCGCAGGCATGGGCTGTGGGCTGGCCTGAGCGACCGTGCTACTTCTCACTCCCCCTGCAGGGCAAGACGTACCAGCGACAGTTCCCGCAGCGGTTTGCGGCGGGATCAGTGCGTGAGTCCCAGCTGCTGCCCTGCCTGCCGCTGCTGTGCCGCTGGGTGCTGGCTTGCGGGTTGGCTTTGCGTCGGCTGCAGCTGCCGCCATTCCTGCCCTTGCGTATTCTGCACGGCATGCCATGGCTCACTCTCCCTGGCTTGCCCGCGCACGCCGTTCACTCATGCTGCCTCCCGTTTTGTTATGCCTCCCATGCAGCGGTGGTGCGGGAGCGCGTGTACGACATTCGGCGGGTGGTCACCGTCACCGAGGGCGAGCCGATGGAGATGGAGAGCTAGCGGCGGCCGCGCCGCAATGCAGTCTGTCTCCATAAACGTGCCGCTAGCCGCAAACCCCTGTAAAATAGTGCCACAACGTGGAAGCTGGGATGCTGGCGCCAAGTGGCCGTGCGCCAACGCGACGCCAGCGTGTGCATGGGGGGATTTATAAACGAGCGCCGTCCTCGGCCGCCAGAGCCTTTCTCCCAGCCTCGATCTTCCAAACCAGTGCTGTGCGACCTGCAGCCGCGGCGCGAGAGCCCCCGACTTTCGACAGAATGGCGCTCGCGCTGCGCACCCCGGCCGGGCTGCTGACCGCCTCCAACCGGGCCGCGCTGCCGCGGGTGAGATTTGTGTGGCCCTGGCGGCGAGCCCGAGGGCCCTGGCCGGCCTCCCGCCGCTGCCGCCAGCCGCCGCTGGACGCCGGCTGACGTCCAACCGCTGCCCATGCCTGCCGCGCAGCGGGCACGCTCTGCCGCCCTGACGTGCCGCGCCGTGGCCACCGGCCCGGCCAGGCCCGCGGCGCCCAAGGACAACCTGGATGCGCTGATTGCAGAGGCGATCGTGCACCCGCCCGAGCAGCACGCCAGCAACTTCAGCGACGGCGTGCCGCTCTTCGCTGGCCCAGACGTCGAGGTGAGATTCATTACATTGTGTGCTCAGTTTAGCGAGGGCGTGAATTCTTTCCACCTTTCCTGATGCACGGTGCCGTCCATGAACAGCGCATCGAGCGTGCATGGCTGAGCGCCGCCCGCCGCCTCGCTTCCCGCCCTTGCACCCACCCCCTGCAGGCGCGGCTGGTGGCCCTGCGTGCGCTGCTGGACTACGCTTCCCACGACCTGGAGAAGGCAAGCGGGGGTATTGGCATGTCTTTTCCAGCTGAGCAGTTTGCCGGTTGCAGCAAAGTGCCAGCACCCAGCTGCTGCCCTTGCATGCCTTGCGGCGTGGCCTCCCAGCAGCAATGCCCACTCAACTTCCCAAGCTGACCTCTGTGCTTGTCGCCGTAATGACCGTGCAGGCCGGCCCGCCACCCGCCCTGCAGCTGGCCATGCGCCAGCTTGAGGTGAGGGCTGTTGTGGTTGTGCGGAATGCACGCAGGGCTTGTGTTCACTAGTGAGCAACGTCTCGCGCTGCGTCTCCCCTCAAACATTCTTTGACCCGTTTGAACCAACACAGATGCGCATTGTGGAGAAGCTGGAGAAGCGGGTGAGCGCCGCGCACGAGCTGGGCCAGCTGCAGAAGCTAGTGGAGGCATCGCGCTACGTGGAGGACGAGGCCCGCGACTGAGCCGGCTTGCGGGCCCTGCTGCGGCAAGGCGCGCGACTGAGCCGGCTGGTGCAGCGGCAGCGAGACGGCCGCATGCAGCTGGGCCAGCTGCGGCGTGACAGCAGTTGCCAGCGGGCGGCTGGCGCCGCGGCTGACACGGCTGCCGCCAAATGAAGGGCAGGCCCTCACGGACACATGATAGCGCTCGTCCTGACGGCCCTTGAAGGAAAGTGTATGCTGCAGCTCGGCGGTGCAGCAGTGAACAATGCCTTGTCTCAACCACTTGGCAGCTTGCTATTTGTATCGATTAGCGACCACAGCAATCTAGCACCTTGCTGTTCTTCCCCCCAGTGACCTGACGTCCTGTCATTCTGATCATCCCCTGTACTGTATTACACTGCGTTCTTGTAACATAACGTGCGCGGACTGTGCACAACGCGGCACATGCAAGTCAGATGTAGGTCAAGTGCGGGCTTGGAGGGTCTTGAGAGCTTGCGGCACCCCACTAAGATCACACAATGTCCTTGCCAGCCAGCCACTTCTTGTCTGCGGCAAGATAGCAACAGCATCAAATCTTGGGTCAAAATGATTGAACGGACATGTTGCCAATGCCACTGTAAAACACAGCAGCCCATCCCCCACATGCAGCAGCACTCACAGAGGTGGTACGCCCGCAGCTGGCCTGCAGCAGCAGTGATGGCCAGGGAGGCACTCACATGAAAACGATAGTGTGGCAATGCAAGCTGCCTGCTGGCCTGCGAGCAGCACAACAGATCGGGGCAGCAGCAGCCGCAGCCTGCATGGCCAGAGCCCCTGCTGTGCATGGCTTGCCTGTGTAGGGCGCCTCATGTCCTGCACGACGCACTGTTACAAACGTGAAGTCCTCGTACTCCTCCAGATAGCCGCCAACCTGAGAGCTTGGCATTTGGGAGGGACTTGTTGTGTGTGTCTGAAGTGCCAGCCGCCTGAAGGTGGTGGCACGGTGTGGCCTGCTCATCAGCTGGCTGCATTTTTCATGTGCGACACATCAGAGCGCACAACTAACTTTGCACAGGAGCGGGTGCCAGCGCAGCTGCGGCAGAGCAACCCCACAGTGATGCCAACTGGCAGCTGTGGCGTAGACAAGCCACTGCCCACCTGGCCGTTGGGGTCCATCCAGTGCGTCCAGTGCCGCTTCTCGCGCTTGCCCTCCTCTGCAATCGTTGTGAAGGTTCACCGGCGCCGGTGCAATGCAGCTAGGTCAGCGGGGACTGCACTCCGCCACGCAAGCCACATGCTGGTGCCGGGCAGCAAGCACCACTTGAGCAGGCAGCCTGGCATGGCAAGGCACTTTGTGCTGATAAAACACCGTGACGGCAGCGCATCTCAATGGCACCAAAGCAAAACGCAGCGGCTGTTACCTGTGCCCAGGCGCAGCACCCAGCGCCGAGTGCCAGTCAGCGGGACCATCCCGTCGGCATCGCCTGCACAGGTGCAGAGAAAAATGCCAAACGCGTGGGTCATGAGCCGGACAGCCGTGGCTGGGGCAGCAGCTGCCTTCACAGTCAGGTAGATGTGCAGCAGACACGGCCATTCGGAGCAACAGCCGCTGCAACCAACCAACTCAGATCAGCTCGGCAGCTATCGTACCTGTGTAGATCAGCGTGCGCAGGTGCGGTGCGTCCTTGTTGATGCGGCGGTACAGCGGCAGCATGCTGTCCAGCTGGTCGTCCACGCTGTACTGCTTAGCACGGTGGTGGACCAAAGCAGGCACAGCGTGGTAACAGGTGGCAAGGCTCCAGTTGACAGATAGTTTGGGTGGCACGCGCACAGTTGAGGAGTGCAAGCCCCCAGCCTGTCCCAGCAACTTGCATCACACACCAGCTTGTCCCACCTTGAACACTTCGCCCTCGGTGCAGCCCTTGTAGTCCCAGCAAAGAGAACCACTGCGGTTGGCGTGCAGCGCGTCCTGGCAGGGCAGGGGGCAAGGGGATGCACATGCATGGCCAAGTTAGCTTGCGAGCACGCGCAGGCACAGAAGCAGCAATTCTGGTGGCACCCACAGATGCATCTGGCACTGCAGAATCAGAACGCGGGTCTGGCCGCAATCTGCACCTCCAACAGCCGGGCAACTGCCATGCAATGCACCCACCTGCACGTCGCGCCGAGCGAGGTATGCCTCGCCCTCCTGGCTGATGCAAGGGTCTGGGTCGTCTGCAAATGGAGCAACAGGCGCAATTCACGCTGTGAGAGTGGGGTGAGCCCTTCCCCTTCCCCTAAGCCGCCTGCTGGGCACATCCTAGCTGTGCAGATGCAGCCGTTCACTACATGTAATGCTCAAGTTGCATTACTCACGCTTGCCGCCTAGCCCGCGGGTCAGCCCGGCAGGCAGCAGCCGCGCCAGCCAGCTGGGGGCGGGAGCGGCGGCAGAAGTGAAGCGACTGTCCAGGCACTTGTCTCCAAACACATTCTGTGGAGGAGCAGAAGGTAAGCATTGGTGTGCAGCATGACACACGTTTTGTGGAAAATCACAAACTGAAGGAGGGCATGCAGTGCAGTGTGCGGCAGGCCAGGGCGACAAACTCTGTGCAGCTGCATCAGCCACCCGCCCGCGGCAAAAGCAGGTGCTGAGCGCGCCGCAGGGCCACAGGAAGCAGCTGCAATACAGCTTCTGTGTTACCTGCATCTTGATGGGTCCCATCTCTTCCAGCGCCTGCAGGCAGGCAGAATACCCCTTGGTAATGCGTGTTGCCACCACAGACCAGAGGCAGCTTTATTTGCATGCATCTCGGTGCACTCAAGGCACGCCCCCAGCCATCTGCTCCGCAGCATAACCAGTCGGACGCGCCTCCAGCACCCCACCCGCTCCCCTGCTTGACTGCCTTTTCGCACTTCTTGTTCTGCGTCTTGGTCTTCACCTCGATGCCCTGAGTGATGATCACCTGCGCTGGTAGGGTGGCAGGTAGCAGGGCGGCTGGCTGCGCTTGAACCCATGGTACTGCGCAGCCATTCAAGCGCCTGCAAGAGCCACATATCTGCCTGGCCGCAGAGGAAAATGCCGCCTTGTTGCTCGAAAAATGCAAGGTGCAAGCAGACATGGGCAGGCAGGGCTGTACACTTGCCTCGCTGAAGTTGCAATGGTGCTCCACCGCCCTGTCACAATATGCGCAGGGTTTGATGCCCATTGAATGGGGAATCAGCTGAGAAGGCCTACCAGCTGCCACCAAACATAGGGCGCCGCCCCCAAGCAGCATGCGGCGCACAGCTGCCACTCCGGGCCAGGGCACAAAAGTGTAGTTTGCACAGCTGCCCAGCCTCACTTCTTCACGTCCTGGGAGATGAGGCCGTGGCTCCACCAGAACATGAGGCGCCCCTCGTTGTCGTACTCCTCATCTGTGGATGGGTTGCCTGCAGAAAGAGGCCAGAAGAATAGGCGTTGCCGGTAGACGGGTTGCATGCAGGTGGCGCGGCAGGACACGAGGCGCCCCTCGATGTCGTGCTCCTCATCTGTGGACGGGTTGCCCTCAAGTGGGGTGGGAGGACAGAGCCCAACATAGCATTCTCCTCTCCATACAAGCGGAGTCTGCGTGACACAAGGGCAGGAAGGCACAGCCTCAGGCTGCTGTGGCAGTGAAGCTGCTCCAAGGTAAGGCGCGTGCCTGCCCACACAACCAGGCAGCGCACAGCGCGCAGCGCAGCGCAGCGCAGCGCGCACACCACAGCGTGCAGCGCACCCAGCAGGAAGCCCTTGAAATCAATCTTGTCTTTGGAGTTGCCCGCCTCCTGGGCGCTGTGCTCCAGCAGCTGCAGCGTGATGTGCGGGACGTAGTGACCTGCGCACGTGCGGCGACAAAAAGGAAGCAGGGCAGGGGGGTGGCTGGCACTGCATGAGCAGCTACGGTAAGCAGTTCTGCACTTCTGCGCTCCGCAGGCAAGTGAAATCCCCCACCCGCGTAAAACCGACCTGCGTACGATTCTCCAGCCAGCCAGAAGGGCGCCTTGGCCAGGCGAGGGAACAGCTTGCGCCACTCATGGATGAAGGCCACCACATCGGCGGCCATGCCCTCGTCGGTGGCGAGCTGCTTGTAGTTGGCTGTGTGAGGCGCAAGTTGGGGGTTTAGCTCCTTTGAAAAAGGAGAGGTGCTCAAGAGGGGCCATGCCCTAAAAGGTCGGTGGCGAGCTGCTAGAGGCAGAACAAAGGGGTTCAAGGGGTTGGCAGCTGCACCTGGCAAGGGAGCGCTCGGCTGCAGCTGGGAGGCACTGCGCAAGCGAACAAACGCACACCCAGAATCTGCGCAATGAAGCCGGCGGCTTATGCATACCGCTGTTGTTGCTGTAGCTGAAGCCCACGCCAATGGGCGCGTCCAGGTAGAGCATGTTGGCGGGCAGGGTGTGGTAGCTGCAGTTGGATGGATGATCGCGGTGAGAAAATCGATGCAGACAGAACCGGCATATGCACGCCGGCTGGGCAGTCCGATGTCAGCCTGCCGCTGTCCACCAGGCGGCCACAGCACCTCCCAAGCGCATCTGTGCCCTGCGCTTCACACTGCCACCCACTGCACCAGATAAAGATCCAAGCAGCGGCAACCCTTTCGGAGAGCTCGCCTGTACGGGTTTTCCATCAGCTTGGATGTTGAGCCGGGGCGGGGGAAGAAGGGCCCATGCTCCCCAATGAAGGCGGTGCCCACTGAGGAGCAGCCGGGGCCGCTGCAACAAATGAGGGGACATGTGCAAACAGCGGCGCAGGAGGGCTGGGAGTGAATGGGCAGGTGAAGGCGACAATGATGTGAAGATGCAATCACGGCGCACTGCAGCAGGCCCCAGCGTGCACTCATGCCACCTGCACGCAACTCCGGCTGGCATTACTGAAACCACCCACCCGGTCAACCACAGCACGACTGGAGCATCGTCCGCATGGCGGCAGCCCTCTGCTTCCACGAGCGCATAGAACATGGCTTTGTCTTTGGAGATGGGGACCTCTCCAGAATACAGGCGGGTGCTCAGCTTGCCCCAGCCTGGCAGCTCGTGCACCCTGTGTGCCTCGGCTGTTTCCGAGTGCCAGCTGCCGCCTGCCGGCAAGCGGCGGCCAAAGGGCAGCCAGGGTAGCAGGCGGGCGGGGCTGGGCGGCAGCAGTGCGGCGGCGGCCGTGGCCGCCAAGCACAGTGCCAGACAGGCGCAGGCGGCCGTAAAGGGCATGATGATGGAAAACCCTGAGAAAGGGGAGATGACGCAGTCAGTGGAAAGTGGAAGGCAACGCTTCATTTGATAAACAGCATGCAAGGATGAATGCATGTCATGCATCAAATGCAACAGGAGTTGCAGCGGGCGGGCCTCAGAGTTAGGGTTGGATCGGTCACTGCAGCTGGGCGGCGCCCAGTTGCGTCGACGACTCGCGGTGACTGGGATGCATCACCGGCCCACTTGCGGGTGCAACCGAGCGCAGCCAGGTGCTGCCATAGCGTGCAGCCATTTGCGAGTAATGCAGCAGATCTTGACAATAAGCAAGAAGGTAGGAAGCTGCTCCGCTGGGCGGCAGACGGGCAGCGGCAGCGGAGCGGCGGCGGCAGCAGTGTGCTGTCTGGCTCAAACCCCAAGCGCTCAGCCAGCTCGCCTCCACACGTCCCAAGCCAATCCAAGGCGCCCGTGAAGCCGTGAAGGACGGGGGGTCACGCGAGTTCAGCTGGAAGCTGAGGCAGGTGCCTGCTGCCAGGCTACTAGGCACTGAGGACGCTGGGTGATGGCAAGTAGGCTAACCCGGGATGTGTGCGCTGCTGTCTTTAGTGCAGGCTCCCTGCAGGAGATCCGCCGGCTTCCTCTCCACCCCGCCCGGTGTGCCTGATGCAGCTGCTGCTGGGATGTGCTTGATGCAGCTGCTGCTGGGGTGCGACCAAGTTTACAAAGCCGCATGCGTTCTTAATAGTGACAGACATGCCGGAAAGGATGCTTCCAGAGGCAGCTAGCAAAACTCCAAGGAAGGCGAGCAGGCACAAGCGCCCCACGCCGCCTGCCGCAACTGTGCTTTACAAGGGCGCGTGCCCTCCGCAAGGCTGCCTTCAACAAGCGCCGCGCGCTCAGCAAAGCCTGCCGTCACCACCAGGCCTCTGGGCCCGGGAAGGCGGTGCGGGTGCCGCCGGCCAGAGCGGGCGCCTGCTGCCGAGCCGCTAGCTCTTCCACAATAGGCGCCCGGGTCAGCGCCTCAACCTGCTTTGGGGGGTCGGCAAAGGGGTGGCGGGGCAGCAGGCGATTGAGCGGCAGCTGCAACGGGAGTACGGGAGCGTGCAAGGGTGCACCAGAGTCGTAGTATGCACTGGAGAGCAAAACATTTACCGGAATCCACTCCGCCCACCCACCCGCCACTGACCTGGCGCGTGCCCAGCGCTGCAGTGCTGACCAGCAGCAGGAGGCTGAGGCATCCTGCTGGCACGCCAATCAGTGCCGTGCTGGCAGCATCAACCGCCCGCGCCGCAAGCGACAGCGCCGCCAGCAGGGCGGCATTCAGCAGCTTGAGCTGCTGCCGGCGCTGGGCAAAGTAGCGGAGCGTGGGGTCGCCTGGGCTGAGGTTCGGGATGCCGCCATCGCTCTGCAGGCAGTGGTGTCCAGGGCATGGGGCGAGGGTGGTTGGGGAGAGGTGGCTGGAGATGAAAGGCCAGCCAGACGGCACGCAAGCAAAGGTGCGGGCAGCGCAGGCCGTCCAAAGTGCTGTGGGTGCTGTTAGCTGCCCCTGGGAAGACGTGTGCAGCATTGAACCTGAACCGCAGATGCCTCAGTCTACTGGTGAATAAAAGCAGTACCAAGCAGGCCTGGCTGCCCCACATTTTGCAAGTACTGCGACCTTTGGCGGGCATCCAACCCGCCACCCAACATCTGTGCAGCTACTCGTTGAGCAAAACAACAGCAGCAGGCCCGGCTGCCTCACGTTTTGCAGGTACTGCGACATTTGGCGGGGCGTCACGTCGGCCACAGTGATGCCCTCCACGCAGAACACCAGCAGCGCAAAGGGGAGGGCCGACTCAAAGGGGTTGCCCAGCCCCAGCCAGCTGCGGGGCAGTGAAGGGGGTCACACAGCGGGGCAGTTGGCAAAGCGCGAGAGGCAACTGAAAGGGGTTGCCCAGCCCCAGCCAACTGTGGGGCAGAACAATGGGAAGGGCGTGCACGGCGGGTGAGCTATGGAGGCAAGAGGGCCAACTTGCAGGGATTTCCCAGCCCCAGCCAGCTGCAGAGCAGGGCAGCGAGGAAAGGGGCAGAGCGGGGTAAGGTGCGCACGCAACGTGTTCACAATACTGCATTTGATTGTGGACAAGAGGCCGGGCAAGGTACAGCGCAAGCTCCGCCCCAGCCGCAGCCGACCACAAACCCTGAGCTGCATCCCATCACCACCCACCCACCCCCATACCTGAGCGGCATGGACAGCATCGCGGTCCAGAAGTTGGCAAACAGCAGGCTGCGGGCGCCCGAGGGGCTGAGGCGGAGGGGGAACCGGTGGCCAGCGGCACCGCCGCCGCCCCAGCCGCCGGTACCGCTGCCCTCGCCCTCGCCCTCGCCCTCCACTCCCAAGATAGGCGCCTTGGGACCCGGACGCAGGTTGGGCTCGCGCCAGCCCTGCTTGGGCGGCTGGGCTAGCAGCTCGTCTAATGGGTGGGCCGAGGTGGCGACCTGAGGGGGCAGGGCAGCGGAGGGGCAGGCATGCGCGGAGTGAGGGAGTAGGTGAGGAAGCGCAAGATAGAGCTGTTGGGGTCATGTTGATGGGCAGCGCGGCTGGTGCTGCTGGCCGTGGCAGGCCGAGCGTCACAGGGGCCGGTTAACTTCCCTGCTGCATCCACAGCTGCATTGCACCGCCGAAGTTCGCAGAGCGTTATCTCCAGCTCCAGCCGCACTCCCCCCAACCTCCCCCACGCAGCCCCCTGGCGCACCCGGTTGGGTTCGGTGCGGTAAAACGCGAGCGGCACCCACAGCTGCACCGACTGCATCCAGAGCGTGGCTGCCGAGAGCCCTGCGCACATGGCGCCCACCAGCAGCAGGGCGGGCAGGGCAGGCTGGGAGAGCGCCAGCGCCTTTGCTGCTTCCCCAAGGTACTGAGCATAGTCTGGAATCAAAAGGAAGAAAAGAAAGGGGGATGGAGGGCAGGGCCAAAGTTGGACGGGTGATGCACTTGATTGTGAAAGGAAATCAGAGACGATATAGGCAAGCTTGCATAGCTGCATTGCCTAGCACCAGTCAGCAAGAGGCACAGTGTAATGCAGTTTTAGCGGCGATCTGCACACTTACTGACGGCCACGCCCGTCGCGATCAGCAGGCTTGCGCCATCGCCCAGCCTGTGGAGGGGGCCGGAGTGGGCAAGGAGGGAAGAGTTGGCATGCAGCAAGCGAACAAATAATATGTGCTGGGCGCACAATGTGACTTGTGGTGGTGCACTGCGTGTGGTATCGCAGTTCGTGCCCGCAGCCGATGCACCGCCCCTGCCCCCGCTGCACTAAATGGCATCAGCAGTAGGCTCACCCGCGCTGCTCCACGGTTTGAGAGATGGTCTTGCAGATGGTAGCACCCGCCACAAGGACGGCTACAGCATAGAAGATGAAGCCTGGACCGCCGCTGCTCATGCCGCCTGCTGCCGCGCCCGCCGCGGCGGCCGTGGCTGCCGCACTGCCTGCAGCAGCAGCCGCTGCTGGAGCGCCTGCAGCTGCTGCGCCAGCCGAAGCGGCCGTAGCTGCTGCTGCACCTGCCGCCGCCGCGGCTGCTGCTGCTGCCGCTGGGTCGGCCAGGGCTGCCACCTCGGCTGCGGCTGCGGCTGCCGAGGCAGCCATCTGATCCACCAAGTGACGAGCCAGGGACTGCAAGTGCAGCTGCTCTGCCCACTTGCAAGCTAGCGAGTACGCCTGCGGACGGGCAGATGAAAGGGTGGGTCCAGTTGTGAGGCTGGCTAACAAGGCCGGAATGTGCTTCTGCGAATGGATGCGCGCTGCTGATACACTTGAGCGAATGCCGCATGCAGCCTTGCCTGGTTGAAGCCAGCAAGCGCCCCAGCAGCAGTGCACAGCCTGGCACAGCGTGGCACAGCACGCAGGCAAGCGGAGCGGTCTGGGAGCCCCAGCCCCGCAGCCGAGGTGCGGTGGTGCAGAGGCGGCAGGTTGGCAGGGAAGGCAGCCACACAACGGGCCAAGCATGCCTAGGCAGCTCACCTCCAACACCGCAAAAAAGCAGAAGGCGCCTGTGACGTAGGTATTGAAGACTTCCTGCCCCTTTGTGCCCTCCTCCCTGCCGCAGGGGGGTGTGGCAGGGCGGGAGCATACATACTTCACCACAATGCTGTGGGGACCAGCATAAAGTCACATGCACCTGCCGGTACCAGCGCCTGCGGCTGATGCGCCCGCACGGTGCGCCCTCAGCGCAGCCGGCGGTCCAACCGCGTTTGCCAGCCTTTAGCACAAAGTTTTGCCGCTTTGCTGCACGTGGCTGCTTGCCTGAGCGCGGTGAAGTACTGGCGGATGGGTGGGAAGATTTGCAGGACGGACAGCAAAAAGTAGGCCGTCATGAGGGGAGAGATGCTGCAGAGAGACAGGGGTGGGTGCGGGGCAGGGGAGGTGGGCGGGGTTTGGGCCGCAGGATGCACAGTGGGCAAGCAAGCTTGCACAGCACTTGGCTGCGGTTTGCTGCCACGCTCGTGAGATCTGTCAGACACACACTGTACTTTGTCAAAAACACACTGCACCCATGTGGAGCACACGAAGCAGAGCGCACAGGTGAGCCCTGCCCAGCCCAGCCAGCCCATAACCGCCTGCCATAACCACCTGAGAATGAACAGGTTGGCAGCGACCTCCGTGCGGCCCATGAGCTGCTGCACCGCCGAAGCTCCCCCCGCCTGGGTCCAGGCCACACCTGCAGGTCACATGCGGCGGACAGCGCAGCGCCGGCTGAGCGTTCACTCAACACGGCTGGTGCAATTATCATCTGCAAGCACCACAGGCAGCAGGCACGGAATGCAGTGCCAGCAGGGCAGCGTCAGCATCCAAGGCAGCGGCAGCGCCAGCAGCAGCAGCAGCGCAAGTAGGGGCAGGGGCGGCAGCAAATACATGCGCTGCTTTGTGTGAAAGTGTGCAAGCAGCAGCTGGGTGCATCCACCTGGCACAGGAATGAAGTGGCCCAGGCGGGCAATCCACACGAGCAGCAGCGTCATGGACAGCCGAGACATCAAGGCGGGTGGGATGGGAATGAGGCGGCGCTTGGGTGGCGCCCTGCCACCCGCGCTGCCGCTGCCAAAGGCTCCCAGCGCCCCAACCATGCGCTGGGATGCCCGAGTCCGGCGTGGCAGCTGGCTGCCGCTGCTCTGCCGCAGGCGTCTGGGTGGGTTCAGCAGGCGACGGCTGGCGGCGGCGGCGGCAGCCATCGGAGCAGCACGTCTGGCTCCACGCGCCGCATTGATGGCATGTACGCGGCGCCTCGGTTGTGTCAACGGGGCCGCAAGCGCTGCCGCGGCCGCAAGGTTCGCCCCCATCGCCGGGCCTTCACGGCTGCAAGCCTGCACTCACTATTCGGCTGTGGCAATGTTCTAGGCCACACGCGAGCAACAGCTGATCCATCGCCGTGGCTCATGCATGCTGCTGTGCTGCGCCGGCGGTCGGCGGGTGTGCTGCCGTTTGCTGCGGATCGGCTCAGCCACTCCGTGCCAGCCAGTGCACCACCCAAGTCCACCAGCCCATACACGCCTCACAACATGATCTACGCAAGTTACACGTCGTACAGCTGCGCATAATCTGGCCGCAGACATGTGGAAAACCGACATCAAACTCGCCCTCAGGGCGTGGCGCGGAAAAAGGCAAAAGAATTGGGAGGAAGGTGGGGGGTTGGAGCCAAGGGGTTGGGGTGCACACTGGATGGGCGCGAATAATACAAAGGGGAGGCGAGGGGGCCTCCCCAGCTGCAACTGCGACCAATTATCGGTTCTGAAGATGCGTTTGTTGGGCAGCGGAAAACAGCTGGCACGCGGGCGGCGCTCGGTGCACACACGCTAGGCAGCGGCGCAAGGGAGGGGGAAGGAAGGAAGTTCTGAAGTGTTGGTGTCAGCTCATGCATTGCAAAAGGACCAAGGTGGAGGACGAGCGGGATGCGGACGGGCGGGCAACGGGGCGGGGGAGGGAGGGCCGGCAACGAGCTGCCGCACAAAAAGCGGGCTGCCGTTGTGCACCACAAGCGGGCCACGGCAAGGGAGCAGCAGCTCCTTCAAAGCTGGCCTCCCCATCACTCTGAGAAGTCAACCGAGTCCAGCAGCGAGCCAGCATTGGTCAGAGTGGACTCAGCAGCCTCAGCCGTCAGCGCCAGCTCGCCCGAGCCCCGCCGCTCTTTCCGCAACGCCTGCTGCACAAAGGGGGGTTAAAACGCATGGCAGCAAGGGGTCATGAGTGGCACCAGGCAGAGGAGCTTCACGCGCGGGGGCGCGCAGCAGTGGTGACAGCGCACAGCAGCCACCCCCAAGCGGGCAGCAAGCTCGGCACCCAGCGCGGCCAACATGTGAAGGTAAGGCCCCAGGCCGTGGCCAACATGCGAAGGGAAGGCCCCAGCCGCGGCCAACATGTGAACAAAGAGCCCCCAGGCCGCCCCTGCGTCCAACCCTTCCCCACCTCGTCCATGGGCAGCTGCTCGATTCGCTCGCTCCACTGGAAGCAGCGCTGGATGGAGGTGAACCAGTCGGTGGTCTGCAAGGAGGGGAACGAATATCGATGCTGTGGAAATTGTGAGGCACTGGGTTGTATGGCGTGCAACTGCCGCAATGAGCAGTTGTGTTAGCGTGTTGGCGGTGGTGACGGATGTGCACATACAAACCAGCAGGGCAGCTATGAGGCCGAGAAGGCCGAGTTGTGTGCAAGGCAGGGCGGAGACGGTGCCAGCGCAGCAGAGACAGCAAGCGGAGCTGCTTTTCACGCTGCACCCAAGCAGCGCACCATGTCTGCGTTGTTGATCGTGGGCACCGGGTTGGGGCTCATGCGCACGCGGATCGAGTCGCCCTGCAGGGTGTGGCACACGGATTATGTACGCTGAAGTGTGCCGCTACACTGCCAAATTATGAGACCCAGTGAGTGCAGCAAAGGCATCTCGTCCACTTCTGCTGCAAAGCTGGTCAGCGGTTTCGCATGGTGCCTTCCGCCCCTCACCTCGTGCAGTTCCCGCGTGTCCCGACCGTCAAAGTTGGCCACCGCGGAGCAGCGCGCGCCAGGCGCGATGCGCATCTCAAGCTCCACATAGTCCGGCAGGATGACGGGGCTGCGCGGCAAAAGACAGGACAAATTTTGGGTTACAACCGACGTCACGATGCTCTTCTCATCCACATCCTGCTGCCGCAAACGGGCACGCGTCGCAGTCGCAATGATGTTCTGTGCACCTTTACACACCACTCTCCAATCTGGCTAATCAGCACGCACGATGGCCAGCCGCACAGGCTGGCACAGCATGCAACGCACCGGAAGTTGAGGGAGTGAGGGCAGATGGGGGTGAAGAGGATGGCCGGCACCGAGGGGTGCACCATGGACCCCCCCGCCGCCACGTTGTAGGCAGTGGAACCTGCAGGCAGCACACAACACTGGTTTTCACTTGACTGATTCAAGCAGGCGGTGGTGCCATTGTAGGCAGTAGAAATTGCACGCAAATGCACAGCTGGGTTGAAGTTTCACTTGACTGCAAGCAGGCGGTTTGCTCATGGAGCTGCTGGCCCCTTGGCCTACGGTGCGGTGCACCGCAAGCCACTGGCCGCACACTCTCGCAGAGTTGCTCCAGCTGCAAACTGGACCGTGCACCCTGTAGCACTTTTTCCTTGCTGTGTGCGCACCCGTGGGCGTGGCGATCATGACGCCGTCTGCCTGCACCTTTGTGATCAGCTGGTCCCGCTCGTACACCTGCACGGCCAAGACACGAGCAGGAAGCCATCATTGCAGCCCATCATGGCCAGAGCAGCAAAAAAACCACTGGCAGCGTTGCTAGGCAGCGCGCGCTAATGTGGCACTCGAAGCACCAATTGCACCGCCCTCTCGTGAGTGCAGTTCAGCGCTGGGGCCGGACCCAAACTCAGCCAACTTCGCCCTGCAGGCAGCCCGCCCACCCACCTCAATCTTTGACAGGTAAGGATTTGCGCCGCGCGACAGCACCACTTCATTCAGCACCTCAAACGTCTCTTCCGGCTCCACACAGCCGTCCCTGGGTGGATGTGTTAAAATAAAGAATAAATGTTTGGATGCAAGCTGATTATATGCATTAGAATAAATCGAGAGAACAGCAATCGCCACCTCCGACTCCACACAGCCGCCCCAGGGGAAGGACCAACCACGGCAAGCATGGCATGTTTGCTCGCCTCCTCACCTGGCAACCAAAGCCGGAACCCACCAAATCACTGCACTTCACGTCACAGCATAGATCGCTCTTTTGGCTGGCGGCGCTCACCTCCACACCTCGCACTGCAGGCGCATGCGCAGCGTGATGTGCACGCCCAGCAGCGAGCGCCCGTCCTCTGCGGAGATCAGCTGGCACGACTCGAGCTCGCGGCAGCCGTGCACCACGTTGTGCAGGTGCCGCCGATAATCAGAGAAGCTGCGGGGAGATGAGGAAAACAAGGGATTGATACAAGCCACATCCCAACATTGAGAAAGCCCAGCGAGCCCAGCGAGACAATTGTGCCGCCACCCCCACCCCCACCTTGACACCAAAATCCAAACAGCGAAACCCAGAGGCCCATGTCACACACCTGTGCGTGGTGAGGAAGCCCAGGGAGCCGAGCTTGAAGGAGATGACTGGCGGCAGCGCGGGGCCCAACAGGCTGGCCGCGTGCAGCAGCAGGCCGTCGCCGCCCAGGCAGACCACAAAGTCCACAAACGAGTGCAGATCAGGAAGGTCCTGCTTGTCATACGTGTCGACGTATTCCAGGCCAAACGGCTCCTGTGGCGGAGTGAACAAAACAGCAGTGGGCACCGTAAGTCCACAAAATGAGGAACACAGTTGCAGCTCCGGAAGGTCTTGGTCTGGTCATAGGTGTCGACGTACTCCAGGCCGAACGGCTCCTGCGGTGGAGAATGGAAGTATGGTAAAACTAAGCACAAAGGAGTGCAGCTGAGCAAGGTCCTGCCGCACTGCCACCACCCGCCGCAGTAGGGACAGCCCACAGCCAAAAAGAACTTGCATGACGTGGCAGTGCCCACATGCACCATCAGTGCGTAACCGTCCGGCTCCACCACCAGCCACAGCAGCAGCAGCAGCTGTTGGAAACGCAAAGAGATCTACCAAAGGCACGCACCAGCAGCTGATAGTCGTGCGGCTCCACCACCACCCGCATGCCCAGCTCCTCGCCGCAGTAGCGCAGCACCTCCACAAACCTGCGGGCGGGTGTTGTAACGGGGGTGAGGAAATGCTCAGTTCAGCACAATATCAACCAGGCATGCAACTTGCAGCACGCAGAAGTGCAGCACCTCCTGCGCTTCCTCTCCACAAATTTGGGGCGCAGATGAGGTACATGTGAGAAGGCACCAAGGCAGGGCAGCCAGCACGCGGCAGGCGCCAGCAGGTCATGCTGAGCGGCAACCAGCATCGGCAGCAGGCACTCCAGTACTGTCATCCAACAGCAGCAGCAGGCGTGCAGACAACGGACAAAGTTTTTTGATTGAAAATACTACAAATAAACAATGGCTCACTCCTCCAGCAGCTCGCTGCCCAGCTTCTTCAGCACCATGACCCTGCAGCCAACAGAGTTCCGTGAAAGAACAGGTTAGATGGGACATCTGGCTGCCAATACCCTGCCTGCTAGATGCGCATCTGCACATGTTGCAGAGATCAGAGCAGCGGAGCGCACCACGTACTACAATGTATCAGTGCGGGCAGCCCACCAGTGCATATCCATATGCAAGGATGGGATGCAGGAATGCACCCTCCCATCACACGCCCCCCGGCACTCACTGGCGGGGCCGCGTCTTCCACACCAGCAGCTGCTGCTGCGAGCTGGGGCACTCAAACTGCAGGTTGCCGCTGGCTGCGGAACGAGAAAGCAGCGCAGGAGGGGCAGTGCAGTCAGTACACAAGCAGTAGCAGCAGCCGTGCAACGAGCGGCCTGCAAGCAGCCCCAACCCGGGCGTCCCTGCTGCTTGCACACAAAATGGCACACAGCCGCTCTGTAAAGTGTGTTCGCACTCACGCTGCACGGTTTCTCGGGTGCACGAGTGGCCGTCGGAGCGCAGCAGGTAGAGCTCGCTCTTCTGCGGCCACTGCACCGCCGTGCGCTGCCGCGCCCGCTGCTTGGTGGCGCACATCGCCCCGCAGTCGGCCAGGTCGACCGACTGCTTGGCGGCTGCTAGGTCGACGGACTGCGGCCGCTGCGCCATGAGCGTGCCGTTGCCGCTGCTGCTGCCGTGGGCAGAGGTGCCGCCGCCGCAGGCGCCGCTGCCGCCGCTCCCGCTGCCGCAGCCCTGCTTGCCGTTGGAACTGGATGCCGCATCCTCGGCCTTTGCCGCTACGCGCAGGCGGGGCCGCTGCCGCACCAGGGGCCGGCGCTCGGGCACCCAAGCCGCGCTGGCCGCTGACCCCGCCCCGCAGCGCCGGCTGGCCTGCATTGTAGGCGATGGCAAGCAGCCGGGCGCAGCGCCGGCTTGGCGCAGGGGCTGCTCGGGGCCTGAGTTGAGACGCTGGGGCGCTGCTCCTGCTGCTCCGCTGCTCCTGCTGCTGCCCGCGCTGCAATTCAGTGCTCACAAGCCTGCTTGAAGCGCGCCCGCGGGATCGCGCCGCACACAACCCTGATCGCCGCCGCCGCCGCTGTGCACGACTCCCGCCTTGCTTGCGACGCGCTGCTTGGCCGGCGAAGCTTGCTGGCCGTCCCCTGGTTCTTCAACTGCCTGGTCACGGTTTCATCCAACTCACCAAAAGTAAGATCACAGCTTAAATGGACCAGCATTGGCCCCAAGAAAGTCCTGCCACAGCAACAAATGCAGGGCTGGCTGAGCGTCACCGAGCCAGCAGGCGAGCTTTGCATTTTGTAAGCAGCGACTGCACCGATTACACAAAAACTCATCTCATAAAAAACCTAACAGATGTTGAAGCTGCTTGTGCCTTTCAACGCATGAACCATGCTCGCTCCTCCGCACGCGTGGTCCTCGAGAAAGACGCGTTTTTCAGCCTCCAGCACAAAGCATTGCAAAGGGCGAGCAGGCCTTAAGGCTTGCCTCTGAACTCAGCATTGGCAACTCAATTGAGGGTAGTTTGCAGTGCTGGCATTTAATGTAATACAGCAGCGGAGTACCCATACGTCGTTGCAGCACTGGCGGCGGCAGAGGCACTCCAGGCAGGCAGGCCGGTAGGCACCTACCTCCCTGCAGACGCCTCATGGCGTACAGAAGGCAAGAACGAGAATATGCATCGTTCCTTTCGGTGGATGAAGCAGTGAACCAGCAGCGCTTGGGATCTGCGCAGCAGCGCCCGGAATCTGCCGCTCGAGCGCACTCCCGCCGCTCTGCACGCTGAACGGCAGTGGTCATGACCGGTCATCTCTGCCGCTCGGGCTTCCGCCACGAGCCCAGATCTGGTGCCTGCATCGCCAACGTGCAGAAGGCAATTGCGCCGCTCGGCTGCGGCGGCCGCAACCACTGCGGGATGTGGTTGGCACTGCGCTCGGGACTCGCCCTCGGCGTCCTCCTGGCCCTGGCTGCTGTCGACATGCCGAAGGTGGCAGCGCGGGTGAGCTTCCGGCGCGCGAAAGGGCGACGGTTGTTGTGAAGGGGCGGAGCCAAGGCGCCGGAGGCAGCTACCGGCGTGGCCATCCCAGATCCAGGTCCAAATCCAGGCCTGCTTGTGGCAGAGTGAAAACAGTAATTTGGCTGCCCTGTCAGCCTGAAAGCCTTGCCGGGCGCATGTAGTGATCGTGCTGCTGGCGCCAGGCCGACAGCCAGCCAGCCAGGGTTGGTCGTTTCTGAGCAGTCTTGCCCGGCCGCCGCCGCAGCCTGCTGTGCGCCTAATGTGCGGCCAACCCCCTCGCGCAAGGACTGCCGCCTTCAACCCCTGCCTTATGGCGTGGTAGCATTCCTTGCTTATTGTGTCTACAGGCCTCTCACTTTCGCATGGCCCCCGCTGCATCTGTTTTGCAGGCTGCCATCGTGCCGGCGGCTGCCGCCGTCCCGCCCTTGCCCAGCTGGGCCAGAGAGACCAACGCATTGGCTTCGTATGCCGGGGGGCGTAACATGATGTTCATGTACAACCAAAAGCTGGTGGCTGATGCGAATGCCACCGGGACCATGTATGACGTAGCATTCATGGGTGGGTGCGCCGTGGGATGCAGCCGGCGTGGGCTGGGGCCGGCGCACACATCAGCGCTAAAGCGGATGGATGGATGGCAGCCTGGTGCAGCCACAGAGCGTTGCAGCGCACTCGAGCAGCCTCCATGTGAGCGAGGAGTGCCTGCTCTGCCCTTGCCTTGCCACGCAGGCGACAGCGTGATAGCTTACACTGTTGTGGTGCCCGCGGTGGCGGCTGTGTGGGACCGGTTCTGGGCGCCCAGCACCGGCCTGAAGGCGGCACGGCTGGGCGTGGGTTGCTCTACTGTGGAGGAACTCGTGGTGCGCTGAGCTGGCCTGCGCCCCAACTAATGCAAGCTGTGACGGCAGGCGCCGCCGCTGCAGCTGATGCCCCCGATGCAGCTGATGCCGCTGTGCGTTTGCCGCCACCTACCATGTCAGGCCGCCGGTGCTGCTGGTGCTGCCGAGCCGCTGTTGGGCGGCTGTCTGTTGAATGATTTCCCGCTCACGGCCTCACCTCCTGCTCCGCTGCTGCAGTGGCGGATGATGGCCAACGGCGAGAAGTTTGCACAGGACCCAAAGGTGAACTTACGAGAGCTTCAAATAAAGAGCTGTACAGCGCGGATGCAGCAGGCACAGCAGCAGGCACAGCAGGCGTAACAGCAGCAGCAGCAGCAGCAGCAGCAGCAGCAGCAGCAAGCACGCCGGACCAGCCGTGGCTTAGTGCCGTGACATGTTGTGTTGCCGCTGCAGGCAGCGTGCTGTGTGAGCGCGAGGAGCGCAACCGTTGCCTGCACCCAAATGCTGCCTGCACCCAAACAACCCCCTTCCCATCACAGGTGGTGGTGCTGCTGGTGGGCATCAATAATTCACTGGAGTCCAAGCCCTGGAAAGCGCTGGAATTTTTGGTGGACTGGATGCGGGTGGCCATGCCGCGCACCAAGGTCCTGATACTGGCGCCGCTGCCAAACTTCCTCGGGACCTCCGACACATTCCGCGTCCAGTACAGGTGCGTAGGAGCAGGGGGGTGCGCGGCCAGCACTAGCTAGCCTGAGCACTCAGGGTATGATTATATTGAGTCCTGTTGGAACACTTACGCAAGCTATGGCACCACAGGTTTGGTGGGACGGCTGGGGTGGCTTGTGGGAGGCACAGTTAGACTTGCCCACTTGCATGGTCAGGCAGCTTTGCATGGCAAATTTTGAAGCATGAAGCGCCCCATCCTCTGCCGTTTTGCAGGCGGGTGGCCCGGCGCTGTCCGCAGTGCACCTTCTCCACCTGTGGGTCCACGCTCAACTGGCGCTCACACAAACTATACATGGATCCAGCCCACCCCAACGCCCGCGGGTGAGCACGCTGAAGTACAGGATATGCTGGCGTTGCCGCCACTGCTTTGCTGTAGCAGCGCTGCGCCTGAAAGTTCACCATTCAGACGTACTGCCCCCGCCGCCATGCAGGTACACTATAGTATGGAACTGCCTCAAACCGGCCGTGCTAAAGCTGCTTAAAACAACCTGAGCCGTGTGTGGTGTGCCACGAAACACGGCTTGGCTGACCGGCTTGAAAATAAGACGACCCACCCACCTGCATGAGATTACACAATCATGGACCTTGATACCGCCGCTTGCAATAAAGCGGATTGACTCCCATGCCTGCAATGCTGGCATCGACCCTACTGCACCCAAGCCTCTGCCATTCTCTCTACTGATTTCCTCCGCATCTGTCCCATTCTTGATTGTTTGCCCGGGCGTGCCCGTCATTCGATTGACGCCATCGGCTCTCTCATTGTCATCATTACATTGTATCATCATGTAGGCCGAACCGTTGGCCGAGGGATACAGGCACAGACACAGTGTGAACGCCGACGAGCTGGTTTTGCCGGAGGGGCCGAGACGCGTGTTGGCGGCCGGAAAAGCGGCTGGGCAGTGGGGCAGCAACCTGCGGCAGGGGGAGGCACATGTGCCTGTTTCGGTGGATGGCAGTGCAAGCTGCAGAGGGACGCGGCCGCTCTGCATGCTGTACAGCGTTGACCAGTAAACTCGGTTCTGCTGCAAAACCCTGCCTCCTCCATTTGAAGGAGACAAATGACGCTGCTCCGGCTGCAGCGCCGCTTCAAAAACTGGCTTGGGTCCTGGCTTTGCACAAGATTATTGAAAATGCGATTGATGGTGTTTGCTGTGCTGGCATGGGACACTAACTGCAGGAGGGGTTGCGCATTTGGCGGCGCAGCGGCAGCAGCAGCGGCAGCGGCAGCGGGCGGTAGCGTGGTGGGCTGAGGGCTGGCCCCAACCCACCTTTGAAACGCTTGCGATTAACTCCCTACGACTCGACAACTCGCTCAACGCGCTGATTGTGCACAAACCAAGTGGGGCCGCGGCTCTCCGAGATGGTCGCGCAACAGGCTTGTGAGCGCGCGTTCGGCCTGGACTTTGGCCAAGAGCTGGGTCTCGTTGGCGCGCTGGTGGTTCTCTCAGCAGCGCTGCTCTACCTGGCGGGGCGGTGGCGGCCGGGCTCGCCGCCGCGCCTCGCCGCCGCCGCTGCCGCCACCGCTGTCAACGCAGTCCTCCCAGCCATGTTCTGTCGCTGGGTCGACTCCACAACCATCGTCCTGCTCTCGTGAGTCTGAAGTGGTGTGGGTGAAGACCAACAGCAGCAGCTGCAGCTGCGGCACGTGATCGGGGGGAGGATCCCGCACGCCAATCCGTCCGCTTCCTTCCCCCTTCCAGCCTGTCCCATCTCCCGCCAGCGCCCTTGCCATGTTTGCCATCTGCAGGTTCAACTTCATGTGGATCTCCTCCTTCAAGGCCATTTCCTGGGCCTTCAACCGCGGCGCGCTCGTCACCCAGCCCTTCAACTTTGCTCAGTTCCTGGTGGTCTATGCCGCGCCCGTCACACCCGTGGCCACCGACGCTGCCGACAAGCCAGCTCAGCCTGCAGAGGCCGCAACGCCCTCTGCTAGCGCAGCAGCCGGAGAGCCCTCGGGCCCAGCGCCGTCTGTGTCCAGCAAAGACAGCGTCGCCCCTGCTGCTGCCGTGGACGGCGGAGAGTCGGCTGCCATTCGCAAGGGGCGGCTGGCTGAAGACGCAGGCGGCACGGCCACCATGCTGCGTGTATGGGCCACCAAGGGTGCGCTGCTGCTGCCCTGTCAGTGGAAGGTGCAGCGCCGGCGGGAGGTCGCCCTTCAGATTTGTCACAGCTGCATTCGCCTGTGCGGCAGCCGGCGGCTTGCTGCGCCGGCCAAGCCTCCTCAACAGTGCATGCTGCTTCTGGGTCTCAATCAAGCGACTGCCTCCCCCGCGCTGCAGGCCTGTTCCTGGCCTGCATGGTGCAGCTGCTGCAGTACCCCATCCCTGCCTTCCTCGAGTCCTTCTGCCTGGGTGAGCAGGATGTGTGATGTGGAGGCACTTGGTGCCACGTCGACTCCGCCTTCCGCTCAGCTGGCTTGCGGCTGTGGCCTGTGATCCAAACAACGGGACGTGCCACACTGGCAGCGCGCGCCAGGGACCCACATGCGCAGCGCCGCCCTTCTGTATCCCTGTCCTCTGCAACCCTCCACAATTCTGGCCTTCACCCTGCCCCCCTCTGCATCGCAGCCATGTGCCTCATGAGGTGGGTGGAAATACGGTAGCTGTAGCCAGCCTCGGTCAGCCTGCGGTGGCCCTTGGCAGCCATTGCTTTGCCTGCAGCGCCCTGCCGCCCCTGTTTCCCGAATGTTCAAGCCTGTTGTGTGCAGCCTGCTCTCCATGATCATGGATGGCCCGGCGGCAGCTGTGATCGGGCTGATTGGGCTGCGGGTGTCGCCTCACTTTGACAAGCCGTGGACCGCCAAGAGCGTGTCCGCTTTTTGGAACAAGCACTGGGACTTGGCCGCTGGTAAGCACGCGTTTTTACAAGCAGGCAGCAGAGGGGCTGCCTGACCTCGCTCGCCTATTGTGAGGGGCGCTCCATTTGGCTGTGCCCCAGAAAGAAAGAAAGAAGAGTGCACCCTTGGGCGTGGGTTAAGGAAGCCTGCATGGCCTTGGCCAAGGCCAGGCCTGCAGGCTACCAGGTGAAGCAAGGGTAGCCGGCCAGAGGGCCACTACCCTACTCCCTGCCGAGTGCGCTCTAGCCGCCGCCTAGCGCAGGTGATGTCATGTGCTGCCTGCACCGCTATGTAATGTAGGGCTGTGCCCCACTTGCGCAGGCAACACGCTGCGCCAGCTGATCTATGACACCGTGTGCGACGGCAGCCTGCTGCCGCCGACCAAGCCGCATGGGCGCCCCTCGCACACGCGCCAGGCGCTGGGCAGCCTGGCCTCGTTTGCGGCCTCTGGCCTGGTGCACGAGTGCATCTTTTGGTGAGCTGGGCATGCTGTGCATGCTCTGATGAGCTGGCACGCTGTGCATGCTCTGATGGGTGCCTGCTGTGAACTGCCTGGTAAGCTCACATGCTGTGCACCTTCCTGGTGAGCTTGCATGCTGGGGCTGTGGACAGCATCAAACCGTGAGCTGCTAAGTGCGAAGTGGTGTGAAAGCTGAGCATGCGCACGTCCCTGCTTGGCCACCGGCTCTCCGTCCTTCCTTTACCATGCCAGGCACCTGACCAGGCACACCACGTACGGCGTGTGGTCCTCCTACTTCCTCGTTCAAGTGCCGGCCATCATTGTGGAGCGCATCGGTGAGCGGGGCTGCTTAGGTTTGTGCATGCAACATGGCGCCTGCAGGGCTGCCAGCCCTCACTGTAGCACGCTGGCCGGTCTCTGATAGTCAAGTTGGGGATGTCTGTTTACACTGGCACAGTTGTGCAAGTGATCAGGTAAGTCGGGAACTGGTTTCTGTGCAGGTCAGAGGCAGTGCATAAGTAGGAGGGGAGCGGGCGGCGGACCGAAA
>VFQQ010001195.1_pt1 | contig 38613 bp, 36 predicted proteins | sample 3512341 | NCBI WGS metagenome assembly VFQQ01 (sample SAMN10412373, study PRJNA504923) | tailings metagenome | isolation source: Relicate 2 Philex TSF1 revegetated site | place: Philippines: Tuba, Benguet | collected 2017-08-29 | reverse complement strand
GATTTACGCTGCGCATGCAGCGGTTATATGGGCGGTTGCCCGAATTTGCAACCTGGCGAGTTCAAAAAACTCGTTCGAGCATTTTTGAGGTGGTTATTAGAGGTCCCCTTTACGGCGGGTAGGAAGGTCGGCGTTTTGCTTAGTCCCGTGCAAAACGTCCCGTGCAAAACGTCCCGCGTAGCGTCACGTGCAAACGTCCCGCGTAGCGTCACGTGCAAACGTCCCGCGCAGCGTCCCGTGCAGACGTATCTTTGCGCATGGTTGGACACCTGATAGCACCGGAAATCGAAGAGCTCGTGGTAGCACGCGACTTTGCGACCATTCGCGAGGTGTTTGCCGATTGGACGCCTATTGACGTTGCCGACGTTGTTGCCGACCTGAAAGAGGAAACACGTGTAGTCGTGTTCCGCCTGCTGCCCAAAGACCTTGCCGCCGAGGCGTTTGCCTACTGCGACTTCGATACGCAACAGGAATTGCTGCACGATATGGCCCGCGAAGATGTGGCCGCGCTGCTCAACGATATGTCGCCCGACGACCGTACGCAGCTCTTCGAAGAACTGCCCGGCAACGTTGTGTCGGAACTCATTAACTCGCTGAGCGCCGAAGAGCGAGCCGTGGCATTGTCCCTGCTCAACTATCCCGAAGACTCCGTAGGGCGCCTTATGACGCCCGATTACGTGATCGTAAAACGGCATTGGACGATTCAGCAGTCACTCGACCACATTCGCACGTACGGTAAAGATTCCGAGACGCTGAACGTGTTGTACGTAACCGAGCACGGCACGCTGATCGACGAGATTCACATCCGCGAAGTTCTTCTGGCGCCGCCCGACTCGATCGTCGAAGATCTTATGGACTTTCGCGCCGAGGCGCTGCTGGCCTCCGACCCTCAAGAGAGTGCCGTCGAGGTCTTTCGCCGTCTTGACCGCTATGCGTTGCCCGTTGTTGATGCCGATAGGCGTCTGCTAGGAATTATCACAATCGACGACGTTCTTGACGTTGCCGAAGAACAGGCCACCGAAGAAATGCAGCGCTTTGGCGGCGTGGAAGCGCTCGAAGAACCCTACATCGACGTGCCGTTGATGGAGCTCGTTAAGAAGCGCGCAACATGGTTGGTGGTGCTCTTTATTGGTGGCTTTTTAACCGCCACGGCACTTGGTGCCTTTGCAACCCAAATCGAGCAGGCCGTGATGCTGGCACTGCTTATGCCCCTGATAATCTCCAGTGGTGGCAACGCCGGCTCGCAAGCAGCTACCCTCGTTGTTCGCGCCCTTGCCCTTGGTGAAGTGACGATTGGCGATTGGTGGCGCATCGTGCGCCGCGAGATTGCCGCTGGCCTTTTACTTGGCATACTGCTTGGCGTGCTTGGCTTTGGCCGCGTTGTCATAAGCGCCTACCTTGAAAGCGCCATCAGCGAAGCCACGTGGCTTCTTGCGCTCGTCGTCTTCCTGTCCCTCGTAGCCATTGTCTCGGCCGGCGCCATTGCCGGATCGATGCTGCCCCTTCTGATGAAGCGTTTGGGCTTTGACCCTGCAGCATCCAGTGCCCCCTTCATCGCAACGTTTTCGGATGTTATGGGCATCCTCATCTATTTTACTATTGCCACGCTGCTGCTAACGGGCGTGATGTTGTAGAGAGTCCTACTCGTGGCGCAGCGCTTCGATGGGGTCGAGCGACGCAGCACGATACGCTGGATACAGGCCAAAGCCAACACCGATAAGCGTACAGGCGATGACACTAAACAGAATCGACGTCAACGGTAGGTCGTAGCCAACACCATCCATGCCCGTCGTACGCAGCCAAAAGGTAACCAGCCACGATATTCCCACGCCTCCTACGGTGCCCGTCATACCACCCAACTGACACAACGTGATGCACTCAACCAAGAATTGCCGCATAATCCATCGCCGCCGCGCCCCAACGGCCTTGCGAACGCCAATCTCGCGCGTGCGCTCCTTGACGCTTACCAGCATCATGTTCATGATACCAATGCCAGCCGCTATCAAGGCTCCAATGCCGCTAATCCAAGCAACAATGAGCAAGGCCGAGCCAAAGCCCGAAAACTGGGCCGTTAACGCCTCGTTCGTATCTAGCTCAAAGGTGTTCTCCTCGTCCGGCTTTACACCACGCAATACCCGCATGATTCCTATGGCCTCGTCGACCGTTGCGGGCAACGACATCTTCGACCATGCCTTTACCGAAACGTCAACCGACCTGTCCCACTCCCACGTGTAGTACTTCACGAAAAGGGGCATCGGTATAAGCACACGATTATCCTGGCTTTGACCAAGCACGGCACCCTTGGGCGTCAGAGTGCCAATCACCGTAAATGCCTGATGCTTGATGGTGACGGTTTGCCCGATAGGGTCGCGCTGGCCAAAGAGCTTTACCACAACGTCGTTGCCAAGTACAGCGACGTTTCGCCCGAGCGTGACGTCCTGCTCGACGATGCCCCTTCCACGATCGTACGAAACGGCGTTAACGGTGGAGTAGAGGTGGTCGACGCCAATAAGCGAAACGTCGGGATCGGTCGATGCGCCCGCCGTCTTGATGGTATAGGCGGGATTGGTGTTGCTAATCGTAATCAGCGCCGTTGTGGTCATACGCTCACGAAACTCCAACGCCTGCTGATAGGTGATGGGTTTGCGTTGCATGTACTTGCGCCACGACGAGCCAAACTGTATGGATGGCGTTCGCTGTATCAGAAACGAGTGCTCGCCAAGGTCGGCCAACTGCGTGCCCACAACCTTTTGTAGCGTCGTGGTAACGCTGGTGCTGGCTATGATGGCAAACACGCCAATGCCGATGCTCAACAGCGTAAGGCCGCTGCGAAGCTTTTGGGCACGAACGGATTCGATGGCCTGGCGTACTGATTCGCGTGTGTTCATTCGTATCGCAGGGCTTCTACTGGATCCAACCGCGAGGCACGCCATGCAGGCGCTAATCCGGCAAGAATGCCCACAACAATGGAAACAACAACGGCAATGCCCAACAAGTGAAGCTGGATAAATGGCGATACCACGGTGGCAGCTTCGAAGTCGGCCACATCGATGGCTATCCAGCGTGCCGCCGCCACGATTGCTTGCGAAATGGGAAAGGCAATGAGAGCGCCCACGAAACACAGCACCGAGCTTTCCACCAAAAACTGCAACAACACCGAGCTGCGTCGTGCTCCCAAGGCCTTGCGAATGCCAATCTCGCGCGTACGCTCGGTAACACTCACAAACATGATGTTCATGATGCCAATCGATCCCACCAAAAATGCCAATCCTGTTAGCACAAGGCCCACCACCCAGATGCCTAAGCGTATGCTTGCCGCCTGCGTGTCGAAGGCCTTCATTTCGTTAACGGCAAAGTCGTCGGGGGCTCCTGGCGGTACGTTGCGGATTTCGCGCATCACGCCCACGGCCTCGCTACGCACTATGTCCATCATGCGCTCACTACCGGCCTTGATGGCCACGCTAAAGGAACGTCCCTGTAAACCATACAGAGCCCTGAACGATGGCAACGACACAAAAATCTGCTGGTCGATGAACTCCATGAACAAGAAACCACGCTTCTCTACAACCCCTACGATACGAAAGGGATGGCCACCTATCTTAATGGTTTGCCCCACAGCTCCACCGTCGGGAAACAAGAGGTTGGCAATGCCGTGCCCAATCACCACAACATTTGTGGCCTGCAATTCTTCGACCGGGGTAAAGAAGCGTCCTTCCTGCATGGTAGCCGCCGGAGTGGCGCCGTAGGCCGACGTCGTGCCCATGATCATCGTACGCATCGAGGTGTTGCCCAATGTAATCGATGCCATGTTTCGAGAAAGGGGCACCGCAAGCTCGGGCGACTCAAGGCGAGCGCTGAGTAGTTCGGCTTGTCGTAACGAGACATCTTTGCGAGCCATCGACTTCCGCCAGTTGCGCCCACCAGCCCAGTCCCACTTGTCGATGTAGATCATGTCTCGACCAATGATGCTGATCGTCTGCTCCCAAATGGCATCAAGGCCGTTAATGGTCCAGCCCATTACCACCACAAGAACTACACCCACAACCACGCCAGCCGTGGTAAGTACGGCGCGAAGTAGGTTGCCACGTAGCGACGACGTGGCAAAGCGGAACGACTCGGCGAGTTCACTCCACGTCATGTTACTGCTTCGTCGGATTCGATGTTGCCATCGCGCATGCGCACGATTCGACGTGCATGGCGCGCAACGTCCTCTTCGTGCGTAACAAGGATAACCGTGTGGCCTTGCCGCCAGAGCTCGCCAAAAAGGTTCATGATGTCCTGCCCCGTGCGCGAGTCAAGGTTGCCCGTTGGCTCGTCGGCTAAGATGATGGCTGGGTTGGTAACTAAGGCGCGCGCAATGGCAACGCGCTGGCGCTGGCCACCGGAGAGCTCGTTCGGGCGGTGATGCATGCGCTCGCCAAGGCCCACGGTGTGCAGGGCGTCAATTGCCATCTGGCGTCGGTCACGGGCGCGCGTGCCGGAATACACCAAGGGTAGCTCGACGTTTTCAAGAGCCGTTGCTCGCGGAAGCAGGTTGAACGTTTGAAACACAAAGCCAATCTCGGCATTGCGAATGGCGGCCAAATCATCGTCGTCGAGGTCGCGTACGTTGTTGCCCTTAAACACGTAGCTGCCCGACGACGGCGTGTCCAAACAGCCAAGCATGTTCATGAGTGTCGATTTGCCCGAGCCAGACGGCCCCATAAGGGCAACGTATTCGCCCTCTCGGATTTGGAGACTGACGTCGCGCAATGCGTGCACGTCCTCGTCGCCCATTGGATAGACCTTGCCGATGTGGCGTATGTCGATAATGATGGGAGCGTCGGCCATAGCTATTGTTGCCGCATCGAGCGGAAGCGATCCTTACGGGCCTCTGCGGTTTCGACCTTGATGGCAGATCCAGGGCCCAGCAGCTTGCTTACGGCCTGATAGGGCCCCACAACAACGTTGTCGCCTTGCTTCACGCCCTTGAGAATCTCGATTTTACCTTGATCGCTAATGCCCGTTTCAACGTTTGCAGCCCGTACGGTGCGCCCGTCGGTGGTCCAGACGATGTTTTGCACCTTCTCGGCCGAATCGCGGCGCGAGCCGCGGCGTTCAAGGATGGGGCCCTGCTGCACGTCGCTCTTGCGTTCGGCATCTTGGCGCACGGTAACGGCCTGGATAGGTACAGCAAGGACGTTGCGGCGTGTTTCGGTTTCGATATCAACGTTGCACGACATGCCAGGTCGCATCTTCGCGTCGCGATCAAGCAGGCGTATGCGAACCTGAAAGTTGACCACTTCTTCTTGCGTGCCCTGGGCACTCACGCGGGCACTGTTCCCAATTTCGTACACAATGCCATTGAAGGTTCGGTCGCGGAGTGCATCAACACGCACACGCACCGTGTCGCCAAGACTAATCAGGGCTACGTCGTTTTCATCCACATCAACCCATGCATTCATTACGTCGAGGTTGCTAATCCGCAAGATCTCGGTGCCCTGCATTTGCGCTGTTCCAACCACTTTTTCGCCACGCTGAACCGCAAGCGTGGTAACAACGCCATCCATTGGAGAAAGAATGGTTGTCCGGCTTGCCGTGGCTTTCGTTTGTTTCAGTGCCCCTTGCGAGCGAATGTAGTCTGATTTGGAGGAGAGGTAGCGGCTTGTGGCAGACTGAAACGCGGCGGTTGCACGGTCGAATTCTTCGCGGCTTGCGAAGTCTTTTTTGTAGAGTTCACTCACGCGGCGCAGGTCGGCTTCGGTGCGATCGACCTCGGCCTTGTTAGCATCGATGATGAGTTTTGATGCTTGTGCCGAGGCCGTAAACTGCTCCACCTGCGTTTGTAAGATGTCGGGCTGAATACGTACAAGGAGTTGTCCGGTGCGCACGGTATCACCATCGCGAACGCCCAAGTACATGATTTCGCCGCTGGCTTCGCTGGAGATTTTTACTTGGTATTCTGGCTGGAGTCGGCCGATGGCAGAGACGGTTTGCACGATGGTGGCGCGGTCTACCGGTTCAACGCTTACGAGAATTGCTGTTTCCTTACTTCCCAGAAACAACGTAGCAGCGCCGAACACGGCCACCAATCCTACAATAGCCACGAGCAGCAGCAAACCAAGGCGGCGCTTGCGTTTCTTTCGTTCTTTAATGGTGGTCATGGTTTCTGCAAATGTTGTGTGAAAGGGTCATCGTGCAAGGCCTAGGCCGGACGCAAACTGGGCTTGGAACTTGGCGTCAAAATAGGCATAGACGGCAGAGATGCGGTTGATGCGCGCTGTGATAAGTTGATTGCTTGCCACTTGAACGTCTACTTGGTTGGCTGCTCCAACGCTAAAGCGTTCGAATGCTGCTTTGTAGCTAAGGTCGGCCGCAGCTAGGGCACGCTCGGAAATGTCAATCTGGCGTTCGGCTGCTGTAAGAGCCAGCAAGCTGGCTTGAATGCTCTGACGTATCGACTGCTCAAGGCGCTGTTGCTCGAGCTGACGTTGTACAACGCCAAGTCGAGCATTCTCGATGTTGGCATTGGTTTGAAATTGGTCAAAGAGGGGGATGCGTACGTCGAAGCCAACAGACATCTGCCCTTGCCTGTCGAAGTTGGCAATCTCGGTGTTACGCCAAGCATACCCACCGGTAGCAGTAATCGTGGGAAGGTAGCCAGAGCGTGCACCGGTAACCGAGGCCTCGGCACCACGGATGCGTACGTCCATGGCCTGCACGTCGGGGCGCACCGCCATTGCCCTGGCTATGCACTGCTCTTCGGTGCCCAAGGCCGCGCGGAAGGCGGTAACGTCGGACGCCGTGACGTCGGCCGGAAGACTCGACTCAACAACATCAACAACGGTGGTTGGGTCCATACCCATAACTGCTAGCAGGCGTCCCCGAGCTTGGTCGGCGTCGTTCATGCTACGCACAACCTCGAACTCTTGATTTGCTACATCGGCTTGCTGCGAATACAGTGCCGTTAGCGGCACCCGGCCTGCTTGATACTGTGCTTCGACCCGCTTGAGCGAAATCACGCCTAAGTCTAAATTCTCTTGGCGAGTGCGCACTACCTGCGAGGCCCGCAGTACATCCACAAAACGGCGATGTACGTCGAGAGCAGTTTGTAGTCGTTGCGCCTTCAAATCTAAATCGGCAGCGTCGACGTTGGCCTTCGCTCGGTCGTAGCTGGCTTCGCGGTTAAAGCCGTTAAAGATGAGCCAGTTAGCAGAGGCAAACATCGTGTATGTATTGGGCAACGGTTCGCCCAAAATTGGAATACCGTTAAGGAAAGAAAACTGCGGCTGTAGATTGGTTAGCTGACGGTTGTATGCCAACGAAACGTTGGCTCCGGGCAGGTAGGCGCCAAAGGCGGCCGTAAGGCCGGCTGCCGACGCCTGAGCGGTGGCATTGGCTTGGCGAACGTCGAAGTTCTTTGCAAGGGCTATGTCGACACATTGTTCAAGCGTCAGTTGCGGTATACCGCCTGACACCTGGGCACGGACGCTCGGTGCAACAATGGCGAACAAGAGAACGGTGAAACAGGGGAGCAGTGGTTTCATGTATGGTCGCCGAATGCGCGACAAAAGTATGGCCATAGTGATTAGCGCGGGCGTCGTACGACGGCGTCGGCGGTGCGTTGCAGGCGTCGCAAAGGATCGGCACTGCGCACTTCAACCAGTTGTGTGTGCTGCAACAGAAGGTGCCGCCCCTCCGTGTCCTTGTTACCCTCACGCTTTATCGTCACCTTCTGCTCGCTCGTAGCCGCATGGTGAATCGGAAGCAGGCGCAGTGGGTCGAAGGTCATCTTGCCATAGGAGTTAATCACGGTGCGCAGTGTAAAGTCTAAACCGGCCTGCTGCGGTTCGTACGACGCTATCGACGACTGCGTGTACTGGATTTGGCGGTAGCGAACCATGTTCGAGTCGACGAAGTCGAGGACGCGGTACAAGGCATTCGTAAAGGCAATACCTTCGGGTACGGCATTTTCGGTGTAAACGACGGTATCGAGGTGTTGCCACGATTGGTACTGTCGGGCACAATCGCCGCCCAGCGGCGGCAAGGCCAGCGGCCGAAAGATGCCGCCAGGAGCTGTGCCGGCCACATTGGGCCTAGCAGATGCGATAGCAAGGCGTTTACCCTGCCGCGTCATCGTGATGTACGTTTCACGGCCAACCCACGGGAACGACGTGCGGTCTACCGTGTCGCCAGTACCTGGCACGGTTTGCAGTTCGTGTGCCGCACGTAGCCACGTGCGAACGTAGTAAATGGTGTCGTGCCTGACAGAGTCGCAAACAACGACATTCTCTTCAATGCGCGTTTTGAGCAGCGTCGAAGCACCTGGGAAGATAACCGAGTCGATGGCCTCGGTTATGAAGTACAACGAATCACCTGCTTCCAAATGGTAGGCAAAACATAGCGTATCCTTGCCAATCACCGGGGTTTTCGATCCAGGTTGGACGCTAAACTGCGCCCGTGCAGGCGTAAGGCAGCATGTAAGTAGCGCAAGGATACCAAGTACGCCGACCAACCTAGGCGAGATCAACGGCGCCTCCGAAGGGTTTCGCGTCGCTCGATCGTCATGGGCACAATGATGTTGGCCATTCCAACGAAGGCCATGCGTATAGACGTCGAACTCGATGCTTCGATGAGCACCGGAAGGCCCGTCGACAATTCGATCACACATGTTCCCTGCGTCTCTTCCTCGCCTTCGAGTGTAAGCTCGATATCGCCCAGGGTTGAACCGCCACGGGCGTTGCCCGACGATCCGCGCAACGACAGTACCACGCAGCGTGTGCCCATGGTGTCGGCAAATCGCTCAACGGTATACCGCCGCGTCCGCGTATACACCAGCATGCCGTTGGCCGCAGCCGGCACACTGTCGGTAAGCGTTTGCGTCCACGATGCCCCTTGCACAAGAGGCGTAGAAGGGAAGACGATGCCGATTGGGTTCGAGAACTCGACGGCTATGCGCGAGGTGGGGCCAGTAGCCAAGGCCGAAACGACCGTGCCGTTGGGAAGTATCGTGTAGCGAATGGGGGAGAGGCCTGTTTGGCGAACAACCGAGTCGCGTGCGTCGAGTACGTTGTCGATTGCGCCAATGTTAAGAGTGACGTTCGATGTGTCGAGAGCAACGTCGAGGGTAAGCTTGCCAAGGACGTCATCGACGGCCGTTAGAGCAATAGCGTGATGCGACGTAATGGTGTTGTGTACGTCGGCTTCGCCCATAGAGCTGGTTTGATGTACTTCGGCGTCGAGTGTAAACTCGTGACGGGAATTCTTGGCTACATCATAACGGAGCACCTCCTGCGCAACACCGGCGGCGGCCGTGGCACACCATACTGCGAGAAGGAGGGAAAGCTGAGACATACGTTGACTTAGAGAGCGGCTTCGCGTTTTTTGGCGCGTTGACGTGTAGTTGCGTCGAGGATTTTCTTTCGCAGGCGGATGTTCTGTGGCGTCACCTCGAGTAGCTCGTCGTCTTCAAGAAACTCAATGTACTGTTCGAGCGACATCTGCCGCGGTGTTTCCAATCGTACCAATCCGTCGCTTCCACTGGCGCGCATGTTGGTAAGGTGTTTGGTACGACAGGCATTGACTACAAGGTCGCCTTCCCGTGCGTTTTCGCCAACAATCATGCCTTCGTAGATAGGAATGCCAGGGCTAACAAACAAGACGCCGCGTTCTTGTACCATTTCGAGAGCGTAAGCAGTAGCGTTGCCCGATTCCATCGAAACCAGTGCGCCGCGCTGGCGTCCGGGAATCGCACCCTTGTATGGCTGCCACGAGTCGAAGGTATGATTCAGCACACCCTCGCCACGCGTTGCCGTTAGAAACTCCGTCCTAAAACCAATCAAGCCCCGTGCAGGCACAAGGAACTCGGTGCGTACGGTATCAAGACCCGGCGCCATGGCCGTCATCTCGCCCTTACGCTTCCCAAGGTTCTCAATCACGGTTCCTACGTGGGCTTCGGGAACATCAACCGTTACATGTTCGATTGGCTCAAGCAGGCGGTCGTTTTCGTCGCGCCGTACGATAACTTCAGGGCGCGACACAGCAAATTCAAACCCCTCGCGACGCATCGTTTCGATCAGGATAGCCAACTGTAGTTCACCACGCGCACTTACCTTGAACACGTCGGGCGACTCGGTGTCGTGTACGCGCATCGAAACGTTCGTTCGGAGCTCGCGGTAGAGGCGCTCACGAAGCTTTGGCGTTGTGACGAACTTGCCTTCTTTGCCAGCAAACGGTGATGTATTCACCATGAAGAACATGCTGATGGTCGGCTCGTCGATGTTGACGTATGACAGCGGTTCGGTAATCGACACGTCGGCAATCGTTTCGCCAATAAAGACGTTCTCGAAGCCCGACAGGGCAATGATATCGCCCGCCGATGCCGCTTCTGCTTCCACCCGCGAAATGCCTTCGAAGGTATACATCTTCGTAATACGGCCTTGTTCGCGGCTGCCGTCTGGCTTGATGAGCGACACCGTATCACCCATCTTTACCGTTCCCTGTGCGATGCGGCCAACAGCAATACGTCCCACATAATCACTCCACTCGAGCGCACTAATCACCATTGCGTAAGGGGCATCGGCATCAACCGATGGTGGTGGAATGTGCTTCAGAATGGCATCAAACAGCGGGTCGAGTGTTGTTGACGGATCTTCAAGCGTGGCCTTTGCCACACCCTGCTTGCCAATGGCATAAATCGTGGGGAAGTCGAGTTGTTCGTAACTGGCGCCAAGCGAGATGAAGAGCTCCATCACTTCGTCCAAAACGTCGGCCGGCCGTGCATCTGAACGGTCAATCTTATTGATCACAACAATCGGCTGAAGGCCCATGTCGAACGCCTTACGCAGCACGAAGCGTGTTTGCGGCAACGGGCCTTCGGCGGCGTCCACCAGAAGAATTACACCGTCAACCGTGCTCAACACACGTTCAACTTCTCCGCCAAAGTCCGAGTGGCCAGGCGTGTCAACGATGTTGATCTTGGTGTCCTTCCAACGCACCGAGGCGTTTTTGGCCATAATCGTAATGCCCTTTTCGCGCTCCAAGTCGTTGGAGTCCATCACACGGTCGGCAACCTGTTGGTTGTCGCGGAAGGTTCCGGCTTGCTGCAACATGTGGTCAACCAAGGTGGTCTTGCCATGGTCAACGTGGGCAATGATGGCGATGTTGCGGATGTCGGAACGTGGGGTAAGAGGCATGCAATGGCCGTAATAGTTGCGGTTGGGATAGCCACAAAGATACGAAACGCATGCACGGGACGCTTCGCGGAACGTTGCACGGGACGCTTCGCGGGACATTTGCATGGGACGTTGCACGGGACGCTTCGCGGGACATTTGCATGGGACGTTGCACGGGACGCTTCGCCTGTGGGGGCGGCCCCCTGTTGCCGCCCGCAGCGTCGTGCTGCAAAGCCGCCCTAGTACACGCTTGCCGGTACGTCGATGCCGAGAAGGGTGAACAGCTTGGGGTTGCACCGTGTAACCCAGTCGCCGTGGAGTCGTGCAGCGTCGGCATCCTTGCGTAAACGCGCAAGCTGGAACATGCCAAAGTGCGATCGGATGTCGCAAGGGTCGCGGCGTAAGGCCTCTGTATACCAACGTGTGGCCTCTGCTACGTCGCCACGGTCGAACGACGCGTCGCCCAACTGCTGGTGAACCCACGAACACGACGGTGGTGTGACGTCGGCAAGGCGCTCTAAGCGAAGCATTGCTGCACCCTTGGTGTTGGGCTGGCGAAGTTCGTCGAGCGCCGCTGCATAGTCGGCAATCCACGCCGTAGCGTTGCGCAGATCTTGGCGATTAACCGTTGGGAGGCGCTTAAGCACTTCGTTGGGCTTGCGTCGAAAGACGATCTGCATGTCCGTGGAACCAGCCACAGGTACGTAGTACTGATAGTACTCCGCAAAGAGCCCTTCGGCAAGTAGGGCCCGCTCTGCGTAGGCGCTTGGCTTGATGCCAGTGCTGAACACAATGAAATCGGGCTTTCGCTGCAAAACATAGCCAGCGTTATACTTGCGTTCCTTCCACGTAACGCCCGGCGTTGCGCTTATCTCCTCGATGATGTCGGGCTGCGTTGCAATGGTTCGGTCTGTCAATCCTAACATGTCGATGACCGTAGCCGACGACGTCCACGCCAGAGCGCCAATCGTTGTTGCGGCAATGGTTAACGGACGTTGCTGCGCATTGGCGATCGTGCGCAATGTCGTACCAGTGCGACTCATCTTCGAAACTAACTCGCCCTCGATGTGGATAGACTGCTGAATGGACGCTCGCTCGGAGTAACCCACGAAGGCAATGGCAAGGCCCAATGCAGCGGCAGAGGCCCACGGCCACCGAAGGATCTGTTGTGCAACGGAATGGATGCCAACAACGAGGAAGGGAGTGGTGATAATAAAGACGGGCAGGAGAAATCGCTGGTGGCGCAATACGTCGCCACCTAAAACAACCACGGCCATCAACCATAGCGCCGCCAACGCAATTGCAACCGCACTGCTTTGTGCCCGACGTTGCCACGCACCGATTCCTACAGCAATGATGCCGATGCCCCATATCCAAACATGCTCTAGATAGGCAAGCAGGTAGGCGAGGCCGTCGGTTAGTTGGACGTCGATACCGGGCGTTTTCGCGGCAAAGGTGTTGGGCAACCATGCCTCATAGTACGTCACTCGCCAAACTGTTATGGCCACCAGTGTGAGTATTGGTGGTAGAAGGGCCAGCACCGACCGTTGGCGAAGAAGGTGCCATAGCCCCAACACAAACAAGAGCAGAATCGACTCCGGCCGAATCAGGATGGCTGCAGCGGTAAGCCACGACCACATCATCGACGAGGGGCGGAAGAGCATTGCAACGATAGCGCCCAGGGTGACGGCAAGGAAGAGACCTACTTCCATGCCGCTGCCTGCCCAATAGGCAAACGACGGCGTCAATGCTACCAAACAGCCCGCTCCTCCAGCAAGAACGCGTCGATACGACGTGGCCACATCGGCAAGCACGTGCCACGTCCATACGATTGTTAGGCCCACAGTCGCTAATCCACATAGGATGCCTAGCCATTGGAGTATTGGCAAGGGGGAGTTGGTGAAGGCAAGTAGGGCCGTCGACAACAGCATCCACGCTGGAGATGTGTAGCCCTCGACAGTTTCGCCGGGGTTAAACACTGGGCCGTGCCCAGCAAGCAGGTTGCGGGCATGAACGAGCGTAATGAAGGCATCATCCTGGATATACCGAACATCAACGGCATTCCAAAGAAACAAGGCACCGGCGGCAAGAACGGCGGGCCATAGGGCACGAAGGGCCTGCATGGGCTAAAAGAAATTCGACTCGTCGCGCCAGCGTACCACCTTCCACGGTTCGGTCGAGGCAGGTCGCTCCAAGCGCATGGTTACGCGGCCATTTGCGCGAATAACGTCGGTAGGTGAAAACGTAATGGTAAGCGTAAAGCCACGCGACACGTTATACGCCAAGGAGTCGCCATCGGCGGCTATGATGTCGTTCCACACGAGGTCGAGCTGCTGCGCAGCATTGAACAAACCTAGTGTGGCCATCATGTCTTCGTCGCGACCCCACGAAACGTCTACACTTCGATCGAAATTGCGATACACAAACGCAAACGAGCGGTCAAGCAAGCGTCCGTACGTGAGCGTATCGCGGAACACATAGGCGAACCGGAAATTCTGAAAGAAGCCGTCGACCGTGCGTTGGTCGCCCAGGATCGGAGCCGAACCATCACGCTCTGCAAGCGATGGGGCAAAAGGGTTGGTACAGGCATGCAGCACAAGCCCGATCACAAGGGTGAACGGCACGAGCGCCCTTGCCGTCATCAGAACAAGAAGTTTACTGCACCAACAAACACGAGCACGCCAAATAGGAGGACGAGGGGGCCAACCCAGCCAAAGAATGCTGCTACAGTGGGTGCATGCGCCGATGTGCCACCGGCACCAATGACGGTACCAAGGAGACCACTAATAACCGAAGCCGCGGCCTTGTGCCAGCCCATGGTGTTGGTTAAGCCCACAATGGCGGCAATGACGATGAGAGCGGCCAAGATAGCCAGGATGCGTACTGGTAGGGTGTCGTTTACGTGTCCGCCGTGGTCGTCGTGGGCGTCATGCCCCGTATGTGCGTGTGCCATGGTACAAAACCGAGTTGATGATGAGTTCGTGAAACGCTGCCAAATATACCACGATGGGCGCGTATGAAAGGGCGGTTTTAGTTAGAGAACTGTGCCTTGAGCAAACTCCACGTTGCTTCGGTCGTGTCGGCAGGGCGCTTGGCATCGCGCCATGCGCTTATGCTCCACAACCCCGATGCTTCGGGCGTTACCGTTAACACCATGGTTCCCGTTAGTGTTTGCGGTATTGCCGTAACACCATGGTTTACGCGCAAGATGTAGTCCATGACGTATACCGTGCTGTCGGGCGATGAAAACGCCGTTGAAAACGACGTTAAGTCTAATGCCGGCGCCTGCTCTTGTGTAAGTCGCGAAATCATCGACAAAAACGCTTGTCGTTCTGCCTGTGGACTCCATCGCAGGAATAGCGTGCCAAACCGGGCAGCAACTTCGGCCGAAGGCTCAAACGTATATGCATAGCGACTCCTCGACGTAGCATCGCTCAAGCAGAGGATGAAGTTCTCGGTGTTCTTCTCAAGGATGCTGTTTCGAAAATTCTCGACCACAATGTTCGGTGCCGTAGGCGGCTGAAACGTCAGCCGCGTTCCCGTTGGTGCCTCTGGTGTCCGCGTGCTGCAACCCACAAGCACGAACATACATACCACGAGATAGGCAGGCACAAACGTCATTAGGCCTTCCTGCGAGCAATAACAATGCACCGCGCCGAAGCATCGCGTTGATAGGCCGACCCATCGTAGTCGCCCAGCACGTTGTCAACCACAAGGCCGGCAGCCGCACTATGTCGCTCAAGGTCTTCGAGCGTTGTTAGCCACACTCGTTCTTCAAACTCCAAGTCGTGCGAACATGGATTCGTAATGGTGATCTTCTTTCGCACGAAGGGTCCGTCGATCCAACGCTCTTGTATGACCGTTGCCCCTTGAATCATCGTCAACGTTTCGGGTACAAGGGTGCGACGCAGCACATCTGCATTCAATACGTCGATGATCACGAGTCCGCCCGGCTCGACGCATACAGCCATATGCCGAGCAACAGCGGCATTCTCCTCGTCGGTGTCAAAATATCCGTAGCTCGTAAAAAAGTTTACAATGGCCTGATAGGGGGCGCCGGGATACGGTCCCCGCATGTCGCCTACAACGTAGTCAACCATAGGGTGCGCATACTCGTTGCGCGCTCGGTCGATAAGGTAGTTCGAGGCATCGAGTCCGGTTACGCGGTAGCCAGCTTCAGCTAGGGCCAGTGCATGACGGCCATAGCCGCAGCATACGTCGAGCACCCGCGAGCCAGTAGGCAGGTGGGCAACGTCACGAACCACGGTGACGGCCTTGCGGGCCTCCTCGAGTGTGCGGTGGCCGTAAAGGCGAGTGTACCATGGACTTTCAAACCACGATGCATACCAAGGTGCTGCTTCGGTCATAACGTGGTCCGTCCCTCGATGGCTTTCGCCAGCGTGGCGTCGTCGGCAAATTCTAAGTCGGTACCTACAGGTACCCCCCTAGCGATACGCGTTACACGTATGCCGAGCGTTTGCAGCTGTCGCGCAATGTAGAGCGTGGTTACCTCGCCTTCAACATTGGGATTGATAGCAAGGATGACCTCGTTGACGCCGTCAAGGCGGCCCAAGAGCTCCCGTATACGCACATCGTCGGGACCAATATTGTCGAGCGGACTCAGGGTGCCATGCAGTACGTGATACAGCCCACGGTACTCGTGGGTACGCTCGATAGCCATCACGTCGCTAGGATGTTCCACAACGCAAATCGTGCTTCGGTCTCGCTTGGGCGATGCACAAATGGCGCACACGTCGCGGTCGGTAAACGTGCAACACTGCGTGCACTCTCGCACGGCCGTGCGCATGGAAACCAGCGAGGCGGCAAACTGCTCGACAAACTCGGGCGGCTGGCGCAACAGGTGAAACGCTAGGCGTCGAGCGGTCTTTCGACCAATCGTTGGCAGCGTGGCAAAGAGTTCAACAACCTGGTCGATGGCGTCGGGCGCCATTATGCGTCCAAATCGGCAAATCGCTTGCCGCCACCCATGGCCACGATCTCGTCGTCGTAGTGGTCGGCAATTACGGCAACGCTGGCAATGGCACTTTCCAGCTCCTCGGTGGTAAGCGCATTGCCGGGCAAGGCATAGGTAAACACCACGGTATCGTCGAACAAGAGTCCAAAGCCACCAAAGTGCAGTTCGGCATTCTTGCGCAACAGCCACGTAGCAAGTTCAACGGTCATGGTGGCGCCGGTAACACACTGGGCCAAAACTTCCACCACAGTGTCGGACTCGGTAAACGGGCGCACAACAACCATCACACTGGTGGAGCCGTGAGGTATCGCCCACGAGCCATCATGAAAGTCAATCAGATCGACAAAGTGTGCCGAGAGTATTTCGCCCACACGCTTCCGCGTGGCGTCAAGAAGTTCAATGCTCGTAGCCATGGTGTTATGCGTCCTTATTGGATTCTGTTGATGCCCCACCGTCGCCAAGCAGTCCCATTTGTGCCTTGAGGGCTAAAAGGTCTTGTTCGACGGTAGCGCTACTGCCGAGCTTGCGAAACTCCTCGTCCAAGCTTGTGTTCTCGCCGGCAAGCTGCTCAAAGGCAACGGCCTCGGCCTCGACCTTTTCAATCTTGCCTTCGAACTTGTCGAACTTGGAAAACGCATCACTACCAACCCCCGAAAAGGTCTGTGCAATTTGCTTCTGCGCCTTGGCAGCTTGCGAGCGCGCAATGAGCGTGCTTTGGCGCGACCGTGCTTCGTCGAGCTTACGCTTAAGTTGGTCGAGCTGCTGCCGGAGCTTGACGCTCATGGCAGCGGCCTGCTCGTGCACGGGAACTAAGTCGGCCGCGTTGCGCTCGGCCGTGCTCTTCTTTTCAAGTGCCTGACGTGCAAGGTCCTCGCGTCCGGCCTGCAAGGCCTGCATGGCCTTGTTCTGCCACTCGGTTACAGCACGACGTTCCTTCTCGAGCTTTCGCTCGAGCGTTTTTTCGTTTGCAATAGCATTGGCAACAGCTAAGGTTGCCTTGTTCACCGAATCTTCCATTTCGATGACCATCTGCTTGAGCATCTTTTCTGGGTCTTCGGCTTTGTCCAACGCGTCGTTGACGTTGGCCTTAAAGACGTCGGCAATGCGTGAGAAGATCGACATTATTCCTCCGTGAAATTGTCGTGATGTAGTGCCCGTTATGGGCGTGTAGCGTGCAAAAGTACGCCGTTGACGCTCAACCCGTCACCGTGTTGTGATGCGGATGGACCGGTTTAAGAATCGCCCCTGGGGCGTAGCATCCGAGAAGCGACGCGTGGTCGACTCCACAACAATTGGGTTCCGCTCACCGATGAGTTCACTCAGAAACTGCTGCGTTGTTCGCGCTCGCTGCTCGGTAAGTTCTTTGTTGCGCTGGTCGGTTCCCAATACGTCGGCCGAACCGTTAATGACGATGGTGCGCCCCTGGGGTAGGCGCTGTGCTAGCTGTGCAAGGAGGGCCTTGACGTCGGGTTGCAACGCACTCGAGTTATAGTCGAACCGCAAAACGGCGTCAAATTCATCTGTCCGCAGTTCAACTTCCTTCCGTGGCAGTCGGGCAACGGTAATGGTCGTGTCCTTGACCCGCTCCAAGCCATCGCTTGCCACACGCGTGCCTAATGTGACCACGCTCTGCTGCGGCTGCAGTCGGCGCCGAACTGGAATCTGCGCCAAACCTCCGCCCGCTTGTACGGTCGCAGAAACGTCGTCGACGCTCACAGTAGCAGGCCCAGTTGTGGTGGATACTATCCTAACACGGGCTTCTCCAACCATTTCTGCATACTGTGTGGTGCTAACCCACTCTTGTAACGGGGCATCGGTAACGTTGACGTCGACGCGCCGATTCTCGGCGCGGCCCTCGACGAAGTCTTGATTCGAAGGCACACGCGGCATCACGTTGGCCGCCGTCGTAATGCGGTTGCTGGCAACGCCAAGCTGTACCAAGGCGTCGCGCACTGCGTTGGCACGCCGCTGAGCCAAGGCAAGGCCCTCGGCCTCGGTGGTGGCGCCACTGGTTGCGCCTACTAACTGGACACGTCCCTGTGGGTTTGCCGCCAATACATCAGCAATACGAACTAACACAAGGGCGTGGGCCTCTACGGCGTCCGAGCTAACAGTACGGCCAGTACGTTCAACAGCATACGAGGCGGGAATAACGGCCTGAGCGCTGTCGAAGAACACAGCGTTAAGAATCGGTGGCGTTGCCACCAAGGTGCTTCCGGTGCGCACCTCGCCGTCGAATTCGATGCCCCCTATCGCAAGAACAGGGGGCTGCATACGAACCGGCGGCGGGGGAGCCACAGGCGGTGGTGGTGGCGGCGGCGGTGGCGGTGCGGCTGGCGACATGATGGTGTAGCGGAATCCGAAGCCACCACGTAGGCCTAACATCGACCAGGGTGCATCGGTGGTGACGTTGGTGCCGAACCAGTCGAACGCAAGCGAGGGAACAAAGCTCACGCGTGACGACATTGGCAACACTGCCTGAAGGCCAGCCGTTGCACCAAACAGTAAACTTGCCCTGCTGGTGAGCGGCTCGTCGGCTATCACCCGCTCGGTTGTGCGTTGGCCGTTAACCACAAGGAAACCGCCTGACGGTGAAACGACAGATTCGGACTGAACAAAACGCGACGTAATGGGAAGTGCAAACCGAGGACCAACGCTTGCCGTAATCACAAAGCCCTCGCCACCGGTAACGATGGGCACGGCTACAAGGGGGTTGATTTCGAGGAAGGAAACGTCGGCAGCAACTTCCATGCTCGTCGTCAAGGTTTGTTCTACGCCGTTGATGGTGCGCGTTGGATAGTCGTTCGTACGAGTAAAGGTAGCACTACGCGGATGGAAGCCAACGCTGCCGCCAATAGAGATCCACGAGGACAGTGGCGATAGGATGAGAACGTCGCCGTAGAGCAGGACGTTCGTGGCCGACGCGAGCGGGCCACAGTCGAGTATCTGAGTGTTCTGCTGGAGGTCGGCCGAATGCGTGGTAGGTGCCAGACCACCAGAGAGCGTGACGGAGAACAACTCCCTGCGGGGCTGGGCCGACGCAGTAAGGGCTATCGCCACGAGCGCAAGAGTTAAGAGGTGTCGTTGCATTGCTGGCAAAGTTAGCGTACGCAATGTTGCGAGGATGTAACGCGTGATGCTACAACCGAATCTGCATCGCAAGGGAGAGAGGGGCCGTTGGTGTAGGCGCAAGCCGTAATGACAACGACTCGTCGACGTTGAAGTCGTAGAGATGTGCACCCACGTAGGCGTCGACGGCGGCGATAAGGTAGGTGGCAAGCAGCAGCGCGCCACTCACGTCGCGGTTCTGCCGGAAGACGTCGCGGCTACGCCGCAAACGGTCAACCACGATGGCGTTATCGCCTGCCAACACTGCTGCGTCTACCTGGCGGTCAAGGTCGGCGTACTGACTATGATTGTGCACCATGAGAACGGCCGTCGTAACGGCAGCCCCTGCAAAAATGGGCACCTTCCAATACTGCTCGGTATAGAGCTGACCCACGCCGGGAAACGCCAACGAGTACAGCACAGCCGTCGTAGGGTTCTTCGTAAGGGGCACTGCGCCAGCGGTCGAGTCCTGCTGAGCCGTAAGGGCTCCAACCGAAGCGAACAGGAGTAAAATAATCAGGGTAAGGGACGGCACGCAACGACCTCGATTTCAACCTTGGCACCCTTGGGAAGACCGGCAACGGCTACCGTCGATCGGGCTGGTCGGTGGCCGCCGAAGAAGTCGGCATAGACGCCATTAACGGCAGCAAAATCGTCCATCGTCTGCAAAAAAATCGTTGCCTTTACCACATGCGAAGGGAGTAATCCCTGCGACGACAGGATTGTGGCAACGTTAGCAAGGGCAAGGCGGGTTTGTTCTTCGACGGTGCCGTCGACGAACGTGCCATCGGCACGGAGGGCGATTTGTCCGGACAGGAATACAAGCGATCCTTGGCATTCCATGCCGTGCGAATATGGGCCGATGGCAGCCGGTGCCCCCTGAGCTGAAATATGTGTGATCATAGGTCGAGGTGGTGATGAACAGCAGGCAAGCACGAACATAAGCAGGCCGGCACGAATGGCGTTACTCATGGTGCTGGAACTGCGGTTACAAGGGCAGCGGCGCCAATCACGCCAGAATGATTGCCAAACGTGGCTGGAGCAACGGCAAGCTGCTTGGAAAGTGTGGGTAGGGCTCGCTCTCGAAGGAGTGCTGTGCTACGATCTAGCAGTTCGGGCAAGGCCTGTGCTACGCCACCGCCAATTACGAGGGTGGGAATGCCAACAACGGCCATAACGCTGGCAAGTCCGGCTGCTAGTACGTGGGCTGCCTTCTGGATAACGTCGACGACGTGATGGTCGCCCGTGGCATATCGCTGGGCTATCTCGTGAAGCGAGCATCCAGCAGCGGCTTCGAGTGCGCGCACGCCTACGTATTCCTCGACGGTGCCAGCGCGCCAGCGGTGTCCGGTGGTCGACGCCTGGTCGTCGCAACGCACAATCACATGCCCTACCTCGCCAGCCCCCCCAGTAGCTCCGCGAAACACGCGTCCATCCACAATGATGGTTCCGCCAACGCCAGTTCCTAAGGTGATGTAGATGAACGTAGAGGCCGGCGGAGTACCATAACGCACCTCGGCCATGGCTGCGGCATTGGCGTCGTTGTCGACAACCACTGGCACGCCAAGGCGTTGCTCGAGGATGCCCTGCAGGGGTATCGACGTCCACCCTTCGATGTTGGGCGGATGGTGAACCACTCCATTGGCATCGACAACACCCGGCATGCCGATGCCAACGCCGGTTACGGAATCGTGACGTTCAACGCATGAAACGAGAGCATCGATGATGGCGTTTGGACCGCGTGGCGTGGCAAGGCGCTGTTCGTGTACGGGCTGGCCTAATGGCGTAACCACTGCGTGCTTGATAAACGATCCACCAACATCGATGCCAAGAATCATGGTTGCGAGTCCCGCCGAATGATAAAGACCTCTTCGCCCGGGCGCACGTAGCCATAGCGTTCGCGCGCCAGACGTTCGAGCGTTACGGTGTCGGTGCGCAGAATCTTGATGACAGCACGTAGCGAGTCTTCGCGCTCACGCAGTTGCTGTTGCTCGTACTGCAGGGCTTCTACGTGACGTTCGTGACTGTACCTAGAAAGCACGCCATAGGAAGAAAACAACACGAAGCCCACGACGACTGCCGTTAGCGAGGCGATGATAACGAGCCGTCGTTTGGTTACGGTTTGTTGTTGCTTGGTTGCGTCGGCACGGGCCATATGGCAATATTAGCCACGAAGCGCCGAGCAAGACTCACAGTTCGTCTGGCTCGGGCCATGCATGTTTGGGATAGCGCCCTCGCATTTCCTTACGCACCTGCGCATAACTGCCGCGCCAGAAGCCAGCGATGTCTTGCGTAACTTGCATCGGACGTCCGGCAGGTGACAGGAGATGCAGGGTAAGTGGCACCCTTCCGCCACCAACGGTAGGCGTGGCCGATAGTCCAAAGAAGTGCTGAAGCTTATCGGCGGCCACTGGCTGCGAAGGGTCCGAATAGTCGATGCGTACTCGACGTCCCGAAGGTAGCACAAGGTAGGCAGGTGCAACGGCATCGAGGTTTGCATGTTCATGGTACGACATCGACGAGTGAACGAGTTGAGCAACGTCAATGGTCTGCGCATCGCGCAGTTTTCGGCGCCCCTTAACAGCTTGTGCCAGTATCGATGGTGGCAGCAGTTTGGCCAATACGTCGATGCGGGTAACGGGGCCCTGCAGCGTGTCGGCAAAGTGGATGCGGTCAACAAGCGTGGTGGCCGAATCTGTCCAATCTAGGTCTCGCCACTCACGATCTACAATCCACTGAGCTAGGGCAAGGGATAGCGTCTGTGCGTCGGCATTGGGATCGTCGCGTTCATCAAGCACTACCGAGCCCAACATACGTGCGGTACGAGCTACCACGGCCTGTTCGGCTTCGTCGATGCCATAGTTATGGCGGGATTCGATGCGGTGGGCAAACAACCACTCAACCTCGAACTTGGTAAGGGGCACTGCGTTACGGATGGTAGCATTGGCAGAGGTGGCCTCGACGTCGACGGCTACGATAACGTCGGCGTTTAGATGAAGCGATCGCGACAGGTTGGCAAAGCGTCCATTAACCATGATGTAGCGATCCTCGGCTCGGCGGCGTGCCACACGGTCGGTATAGGCTAGGGCAAGTGCGCAGGCATAATGATTGACCGACGCTGGTGCCATGGCATCGGCTTTAAGAGCATGGATACGAGGGGCGTGCACAGCATCGGCTTCGATGTCGTGCACTGCCGCCGCCAGTGCGTCGGCATCCAAACCGATGCCCCTTCCAGCAACAATCATGTGCGACAAGCGCGGATGTGTGCCAAAGGCCGCAATAGCGCGACCGTGCGGTGTGATGGAGCCTGCGGCGTCGAGGGCATCGAGATCTTGCAGGAGTTCTATGGCATAGCGCACGTGGTGGGCTGGGGGAGTATCAAGCCAGGAAAGGTCGGCAACAGTTGCGCCAAACATCGCAAGGTCGAGCACAAGCGGCGTAAGGTCGCTGGCGAGAATTTCGGGTGTGCGACGAGCAGCCAGAGTGCCATGCATTTCTTCGGTCCACAGGCGATAGCACGTGCCTGGCCCAAGCCGGCCGGCGCGGCCTTGGCGTTGCTCGGCGGCATCCTGCGTAACAGGAACGGTAACGAGTTTGGCAAGGCCACTGCGTGGATCGAAGCGGGGCTCGCGAGCAAGGCCTGCATCGATGACGGTGCGAACACCGGGAATCGTGAGCGAAGTTTCGGCAATGGCCGAGGCAACGATGACCTTGCGGTGGCCCGCAGCGGGCGACGAAAGGGCGGCGTCTTGCGTTGCGGTATCAACGCTACTATGAAGTGGAATCACGTCGACCGTATCGTCTAGTCGAGCCGAAGCAAGGGCGTCGCAGGTACGACGAATGTCGGCAATACCAGGCAGGAAGCACAAGATGTCGCCATCGTTGGCAGCCAGAGCATCGCGAACGGCGGCCACAACAAGGTCGTGGGTGGGCTTTTGCGAGGGGGATCGTAGGTAGGTCGTGGTAACAGGGAACTGGCGTCCTACACAGCGCACCACGGCGCGCTCGGCCATTGCGCCGGCAATCATCGAGGCAAGGGTATCGAGTGCGTGCAGTGTGGCCGACATAACCATGATACGCAGGTTGGGGCGCAGCAGGTCGCGACACAATAGCGTTAAGGCCAAGCCAGCATCTGCATGGACAGAGCGTTCGTGATATTCGTCAAAGATTACGCATCCAACGCCATCAAGATCGGGGTTGGCGGCAAGTCGACGTGTAAGGACGCCTTCGGTTACTACCTCGATGCGTGTGGAAGTCGATACGCGCCTATCGTTGCGAATCGTGTAGCCAACCGTGCGGCCTACGGCTTCGCCGAGTTGTGCAGCCATACGCGTGGCGGCGGCGCGGGCGGCCACACGACGCGGTTCGAGCATGACGATGCGCATGCCGTTCAACCACGGCTCGTTGAGCAGTTCCAGCGGTACAACGGTAGTTTTCCCGGCGCCCGGGGCAGCCTCGAGGATGCAGCACTGTGTGGCATCGAGCGCTGCGCGAATGTGCGGCAGTACACCGTAGATGGGTAGGCTGTTCACAGCTGCAAGTTACGGTCAAATGCGTCCAAGCATGGCGTCACGTTGACACCACGATATCGCAGTCGATTTTGCCAAGTCAATCAAGAGTGCTATCTTTGTAGCCCTTACCGCGGGGTGGAGCAATTGGTAGCTCGTCGGGCTCATAACCCGAAGGTTGTAGGTTCAAGTCCTGCCCCCGCTACAATACCACAGACTAAGGCCCATGTAATTCAACAACTTACGTGGGCCTTCGTCGTTTTGGCTTACGTTTTGGCTTACGGTTTTGACAACGACGGACATTCAACGTTAGAATCCAGTTAAGGAGGCGAGATGACGCACTATGCATTTACCGAAGAACAGGAGGAATTTCTGGAGAGCGCCGCTCCTGCACGCCCTTCGCTTTGGCGATACGAATGCGAAAGGGCATTAGTGCATGCTCGTAAGAACAACGAGTTAAGCGTTTCCAGAGAAGCTATTCAGAACATGCGGTGGTACTTCAAACGTGGTTTAATCAACTTGCCACCGGAACGGAACCTCGACCAATACTGCACAGCCGTGCATTCCGCAGGCAAAAGTACAAGCGCACAAACGTCGTTCGCCACTGTCTCTCGCAGAGGTAAAGATGGAGAGGTTCTAATAGATCACCTTCGCTTTATCGGCTCTGATGCAAGAGCATGGCTACTTGTAGCGTATCGTAATGCAGAAGAGATCATTCGACATGCGGATGAGTTGCTGAAACTATGCGATGACTTGCTAGACCCGCACTTCGAATTCGTCCTCGACCCACCTGAACCAACGAGTGACCCACGAGAGGCGGCGATCACCCCGGTCCTAGATCACTTCAGTAACATGACGGAGCGAAAGATTCTTGGCGTATTCCAAATGGGCTGTGGGAAACTTGTGATGAATGAATCAACATGGTGGGCTGTTGGCTGCATTCTCGAAGCAATTCGTATTGGCCTAGGACTTCGTGTGGCAATCGTTCGCAACATTGAGATTGAACTGAGCGACGGCCAGCGGTCCTCGTGGGGTAAGCGAGGCGACAACGGCAAATGGCGAAACTTTATGAACGAACATCGAAACAGTGCTAGCTCCAAAGATTTCGCCTTGTTCACACTGTATGAAGCTACAGCAACGAAAGTGGAGTCAGAACTTAAGTTACTCACAGGCCTGTCTAGCCATGAGGACTAAGGTTGTATAGCCGGCGGATATGCGGTGAGCTACTGTTCACGACATAGTTAGTTTAGACGGAACCAGCTCAAGTTTAGATTTCGATGCCATTAGTTTAGACAAAGACTGAAAAGCGGACTAGATTCGCACCCAAATCTAAACCGTTTCGGTCATCGTCTGAACTAAAATCGCTCTGAGATCTCCTGACATTTGCTGATGAAATTTCATCACAAATCAGGAGTTACTTATGTTCAGCGAGAGCGAAATTCAAGCCATGCGGGAGGCCATACGCCGTGCCTTCCTCGATGAGCTACTACCCTTGATCCAGAGCGTACTGGGTCGAATAGATTGGCAGCCTACGACGTTGTTATCACGGGACGAAGCAGCACAGCTGCTTGGAGTTTCGGTTCAAACGGTGGCTACTCTAATTCGCGAGGGCACGATGCCTCATGTCAAGATCCGACGAAGGGTCTTGATTCCCCGGCAGGCAATCTGCGACTATATGGAGCAAGCGAGTGGCTCGAGCCGCAAGGAGGAGCGGCCATGAGTTCGTCACCTAACAACCATCGATATAGCCGCAAGGTCGTTTGCCCTTGCCCACTCCGGAAGTTCTGTTATCACCACAAGCTCGACAGGCATGGCAACATCCTACCCTACGGGAAGTGTTTCCGTTATGGATGTCCATTCAGCGCATATACGCCGTGTATAGGTTACAAAGACCATCATGATCGCAGCGCATCTAGCTTGCCGAAGCCGCGCCGGATCGTCACAGAAGTCCGTATCCATGAGTATCGAACCGAGTCTGACAAACAGTTCATGCGCGTGGTTGTCAAGAAATTCGACGACGGTAGCAAGTCGGCACACTGCCAGAGGTTCGTAAACGGCCATTGGGAGTACGGCAGTCCGCCAATCGATTCACGAATTCTCTACAATCTCGCGATGGTGATCGAACGTGTCGCCCTTGGGGGTACGGTAGTCATTTGTGAAGGTGAGAAGGACGTCGATACACTGTCAAGCCACAACATCGTTGCCACGTGTAACCCCTTTGGAGCCAACAATTGGCAGGACAGATACTCAACCTGCTTTGTCGGCATTCACGTTGTTGTACTCCCTGACAACGATGCCGCAGGACATAAGCACGCGGAATCCGTGAGACACAGTGTTCTTGCAGCTGGGGCGGCCTCCGCGAACATACTCGATTTGCGTACCCTCGATCCCGCGTTGCCCAATAAAGGGGACGTCACAGATTACTTTCAGCGAGGTGGCACCATCAGGCAGCTGACAATGGCAATCGATGCCGCCGTGCTTGGAGGTGGTCTATGAAACTCGAACCCCAACCTAACGACGCTGGCGCAGTAGAAACGCCATCGGAAGGCCAACTCGAGCTTGATGAGCATTGTGTGCAAGATGAGCATGATGTCAATCCAGACTTTGAATTGCCGAAGTACCTACTTGAGGACCTACCATTACCGTTTCGCGGGCTCATTGCGTCGATCGAAGATCCTACGAAGGCATCGGCACTGCTCTATGCTTCGATTGCTTCAGTAGGCGCGGCACTTCCGTTCGTCGAGACAACCTATCGAGGATGCCCCATCACGCCCGTTTTCTACTTCTTTCTCCTTGGCAATGCTGGCTCAGGTAAGTCAATAATCGCACCGGCAAGAACTCTCGTCGCCTCCCTCGATGCTAGTATCCGCAAAGCCAGCGACGAAGAAATTCGTCAGTTTCACCGAGAAAATGCTGCACGGGCAGACGCAGAGAAGGACATTGCGCTCGACGTTGTGCCGCCGGCAAAGAAGAAGTTCCTCTTTGCCGCTAACAGCACGGGGGCTAAGATGGTCAGAGATATGTGCAACAATCCGGCTGGACTCATATTTGACTCTGAAGCAGACACCCTCAAACAAGCTCTCAGAGCCGAAACCGGTGACATTTCGTCGGCACTGCGTCAAAACTGGCAACGAGAACCCATCTCGGTGTCACGTGTGACGAACGACCTCGACATAACCACATCCAAACCGCATGTGGGTATCGTGATTAGCGGTACGTATTCACAGGTCTTGCCGCTTGTACGCGACATAGAGAACGGACTTCTTTCAAGGTTCAACTTTATGTGGCTAAATGACGCTGTCGTGTTTGAGGACCCGTTTGCTCCGAACCTGTCAGTACCCTCCGAGGTAGCAAAACACAACGCCGATAGTGTTCGAGACCTCTACATGCATGGGACTGCCAAGGATAGGTTGCCTTGCACGTTCAGTTTTTCAGGCGACCAACAACAGAGATTTCGAGAACATTTCGTGCCCATCGTCGCGGATAACCTGTTTGACTACGACAATGCAACAACACTTAGGTCGGCTCTTACGATGGTCCGGATAGCAATGGTCCTTACGGTCTGCAGGGAGTGGTTCGACAACGGCACGTTGGGCACCAGTGTAGTCTGCAACGAGCAAGACTTCCAAACCGCGTTGGCCTTAGCCGAAGCTGCTCGAATGGGTACCGATACAATTATCAACCGACTTCGATCACGTGTTGTGGCGCATACACTACCACCACCACGGCGAAGTAATCTCGAGTTCTTCGAACGGTTGCCGGAGGAGTTCAAGACCTCTGACGCTAAGGAGCTAGCAGACCATATTGGTGTTTCTCGCTCTAAGATGTTTGAGCTCCTAGGCGACTCACGCCTATTTGAGAAAACGAAGCATGGCCACTACAGGAAACTCCCTCCAGATAAGCCGTAAGCCACGAGGGGTTACCGATAGCTCTCTTATGCATTCACATCGGAGATTTCGCGCTAGGTGGACTACTGGACTTTCAGACTTTGGACCGGAACGAACAGATCGACATAGTTCCAAAGTCTCAAAGTCCAGGAGTCCACAAGGCGTACTATTCCAAAGCATCACCATACCAGATACCAACATGCCCACTAACCAGCAAGTAAGCAAGCCCTGCCTGCCACCACCACCCATCCCCATACCCCGTACACTACCAACAAGGCCACTGTTGAGGGCCGCCATGGACGCGAAAACACGCTCTGGATGCCCTCAGAGCCTCTATTTCGCGCATTTCGAACACCCTGTACAGTCGATTTACACCCGTATCCCCCTCACGATTCAGCAGAAAACTTCCTTCGACTTCATTCTTCCCTGCTAAGACTGGTCTTTTGCTGTACTAACGGTGCTTCAACACCTTCGGAATCCTGCCGTTTGCCCTGCAGATTTAACCTAGCCGCCACCATTCTTGACATTTCTGAACTGATTTGTACCACTTTCACCCTCCTTACCCACATGAGCAAGACGCAGTTTGTCACCGTACCCATTCTCTCCGGTCGTGAGCTTCAACGAATGCTAAAGGTCTGTGGCTACACAGGCCGCGCCTTCGATCGTTTTATCAACCGATCGTTGGACTACTCGAGCAAACGACTGTTTAGTATGCGAGAACTTCCGCTATACGTCAGCGAAGCCCTCTATCTGTTTGCAGGCCATGACATGTTTTGGACGGCATACAACCACCCAAAGGTGCGGAAGCAACCACCGCTGCCCCCTACCGACGCTGCCTAAGAGCTCGAGGACATACCCGCATCACCAGAATCGACGTCGACCGTCGCGAAGTGCCCATAACTGTTCGAATTTTTGGCATCTTTGGTGGCCTCGTTCTGCATAGGTTCTTCAACCTAGCCGTCGCGCCATCGGCACAAGCAAACCAACGTATCCTAAGTACTCAGTGACCCCTTCAACACTCTCGTCATTTATTTGGTCTGTAGCTGATTTGCTGCGCGGCGATTACAAACAGTCGCTCTACGGCCGCATTATCCTGCCATTCACGGTGCTACGTCGGTTGGACTGCGTACTTGCTCCAACGAAGGAATCCGTGCTCAAGGAAAAAGAGAAGAGGGAGGCACAGAACGTCAACCCAGAACCGTTTATGATACGGAAATCGGGGCTTCGGTTTGTGAACACATCACGACTTGACATGAACCGGTTGATGGGTGACGTACGCGCAACGAAGGAACGATTCCCCGAGTTAGTATCGATCTATCATTTGGAGCGTGTTTTGATGCGAGGGTTGTCAGCCGGTATCGCTTAGCTTGACAACGACGTTCCTTTTGACCAGTACACCAATGTAGAATTACTGATGTGAAATCTGTAACTTGACATTGTGTTAAGAGCCCATGTTTAGGAACCGTGTACGCCTACCATCTTTACCGTTGGCTGGGATTTCCATCGTTGGCGGGCCAACTTCGTTCCTCTCCCGGCTTTGGAGGCACGGGGTACGGACGATTGGACGGCCGTCAGAAGATTCAATGAGATGCCCTCGATAGGTTTCAGATTGAGTTTGGTCGGTGCACGCCGCATGCCATCATCGACGCACAATTGTTGGCCAGCACGAAGATGGGCAACGCCCTTGACAATGTCTGTCGTGGCTTTGCGATTCCGACATGGTCTGCTCTTGTGATCCCTTGTCGATGGAGAAGTTTGCTTGTTCCTTGCGAATGGAACGACGCACATGAGCTGACTGCTCCTGACCCGAATGTTGCCAATTGTTGCTGGACATAAGTTCCGGAGAACCTAGCAGCCTTATCGAACACGATACACATCGTCACTTAATCGAATACCACTTGGTTGAACGCATGGACCTCATCACCGCAGGCATAAAACGAAAGCTCATCCGATTCGAGGATGGTCAGAAATACATCGTCTATGTTCATCAGGACAAAAGGCGCAACTTCACCAACCCCGAGGAAGTTGTTCAGGCAGAGTCTTTCCTCCGCCTCGTGCTTATTTACAATTACCCTGTCAATCGCATCCGCCAGTTTGTGCAGGTCCAGATGGGTTCCGAGGCGAAGGAAGCAGACATTATCGTCTATGCCGATGATGCACTGAAAGCACCGCTCATCATCACCGAGTGCAAAAGGGAGACTGTCAGTGAGCTTGAGTTTGCCCGCGCCTCGGATCAAGCCGTGAGCTACGCGGTCGCAGAGGGGGCGCGGTACGTTTGGGTCACGAGCAAACTCAAGAACGAGTACTTTGAGATTCCTGCCAAAAAACCTAAAGACCGTATCACCATTCCTGATGTGCCGCAATTCGGCGTCATGGAGTTAGCACGGTTCAAGTTCGCCAAAGACGGCGGCACTACCAAGACGGGTCAAAAGCTCTTTGCACTGGAAGTGGTCGCGGAGGACGAACTGACTCGGCGTTTCAGCCAAGCCCACCAAGCACTTTGGGGCGGTGGCGAACTCAATCCCTCCGAAGCTTTCGACGAACTCGACAAGCTCATCTTCTGCAAGCTCTGGGACGAGCGAAAGCTGCGCCGACCTGGCGAACCCTACGACTTTCAGATCTATACCGAAGAAACGAAGGAGAAGACGGAGCGTGACCTATTGGAGCGGTTGAAGAAGCTCTATGAGGAAGGCCGGAAAAAAGACCCTGAAGTCTTCAAAGACGATATCCGCCTCAGCCCTTCAAAGGCTCGTGTTGTGGTCAGCTATCTCGAAGGCATCAACCTTTCCGACACGGACCTCGACAGCAAAGGCCGTGCGTTCGAGACCTTCATGGGCTCGTTCTTCCGGGGCGACTTTGGCCAATACTTCACGCCGCGCGTCATCGTGAAGTTCATCGTGGATGTGCTGCCCATCACCCACGAGTCCATCGTACTCGATACATCCTGCGGCAGCGGAGGCTTCCTTCTTCACGCCTTGGACAAGGTGCGACGGCAAGCTGACGAGCATTTCAAGCCCGGCACCGCCAAGCATCACCGTCACTGGCACGACTTCGCTCAGCACAACCTCTACGGCATCGAGATCAACGAGCAGATTGCCCGCACAGCGAAGATGAACATGATCATTCATGACGACGGTCACACCAACGTTGTTGCTGCCGACGGCCTGCTCCCGGCGGATGAGATCCGCGCTAAAACGAAGAACGAAGGCTTCAGGAAAGATCACTTCGACTTTATCATTACCAATCCCCCGTTCGGCTCCACGGTAAAGCAGACGGAAAAGGCCTACCTCAACCAATACCGCCTCGCCACTCGCAACGTGGACTGGCTTAACCCCAAGAGCAAAGCCGCCGAGCGCCCTGGGCAGGACACTGAAATCCTCTTCATCGAGCAGTGCAGCCACTACCTCGCTGAAGGCGGCTATCTTGCCATCGTCATCCCCGACGGCATCCTCACCAACTCCAGCCTGCAATACGTCCGAGACGAAATCGAAGACCTTTACCGCATCGTCGCCGTCGTCTCCCTGCCCCAGACCGCTTTCACCGCCACCGGTGCCGGGGTAAAAAGCTCCGTGCTCTTCCTGAAAAAGCACACCGCCGCCGAGACCAAGCAGATGCGCGACACCAAGCAGAAGCTCAAGGATAGCATCCGCGCCGAGGAAAAGCTAGAGGAAAAGCTCGACACCCTAGACCATGAGAAAAAGGCGGCTCTCAAGGAACTCAACGACCGCGAGGAGTTCTCCTCGCTCACCAAGGACCAGCGCAAGGACAACGAAGCCTACGCCACCGCCGCAAAGGAAATCTCCGACCGTTTCGCCGCGCAGGTCGACGAACTCCGCTATCATCTTACCGAGCTATACGAGGAGCGCCGCCGCAAAGACCTGCCAGACTATCCCATCTTCATGGCCATCGCCGAGGACATCGGCTACGACGCCACGGGACGCACAACCAAGACTAACGAACTCGAGCCCATCGCAGAGGAACTCGCCCGCTTCATCACCGCCATTGAGAAGGGGAAGGCATGAGTATCACACGAAAGAAACTGCATGCTGGCGGCCTAGTTTTTTCAAGGCTTCTCACAGAGGTTAGCGGCGGGCGACTCGACCCGATTGCCAATCAGGATAGGAGAAAGGAATTGGAGCGAGCGCTTCGCTCTTCGCCATTCCCAGTAACACCACTTCGGAAGCTCGTGAGCTTTAATAAGGTACTCGTCAACGAAATCGCAGACGGTGAATGCTACATCGGCCTTGAAAACGTTGATCGTGATAGCGGGGAATACGTCGGCACGATTGATAGGGAGTCCATAAGTTCAGCCATTCAGTTTTCACCCGGGCAAATACTCTTTCCCAAACTACGACCCTATTTGAACAAGACCCACTTCGCTACATTCGGTGGGCTTTGTTCTACAGAGTTTCATGTCTTAACTCCCGACGGGGTGAGTGGCGAATATCTCACGGCTTTGCTGCGTTCCAACTCTATCGTCGGCATTACATCGTTGCTGATGACCGGCAACACACTACCACGCCTCCAAGTGAGCGACATCGAACAGCTGCCTGTTCCAGTTCCGCCGAAGCCTATACAAGAGAAAGTAGTTGTCATGTGGCATGGCGCACTCAAGCAAAGGGCTGTTTGCCTAGCACAGGCACAGCAACTTCTTCAGAGCATCGACGACGTACTGCTCGACGAACTCGGTATCCCCCGCAAACCCGAGTCGCCCAACACCCTCGAAAGCCGCATCTTCAAATCCAAGTTCTCAGCAGTGACAGGCCATCGATGGGATCCCGGCCGCTACAACGATAGACACGTGGAGAAGCGTAACCTCGTTAAACGAAACGTCGACACGTTCCGGAAGCTTAGAGAGTGTGTGACGAACGTCCGCGCTGGTGACTGGGGAAACGATGACGAAATAGTCTTCGATGACAATGCACTGCAACGGTGCTTGGTAATCCGCAATACGGAGTTCGACAACTCCTTCAATCTGAGAATCGAAAGCGGTCGTGCGAAGTATCGACTCGTCGAGCGCACGAAGCTGAAGATGTTGGATATTCGCAGCATGGACCTTCTCGTTGAAAAGTCTGGGGGGAGTATTGACCAGCCTGTTGGGCGTGTCGCACTGCTTTCATCAGAGCATTTGAAACTAGGTCCGATTGGATATAGCAATTTCATCGTCAAGATGCGGGCAATGCCAAGAATAGTGCATCCTGTGTTTCTCTATTACTGGCTCAGAACCGCACATCGAATTGGCATTACAGAATCAATGCAGTCTCAGACGAGTGGGCTTCGGAATCTTATTCTAGACGAGTATTTTGACCAAGAGATTCCAGTCCCAGACGTAACTGAACAAGAAAGGATAGCAAAGAAACTCGAACGGATCAGCGATCAAGCAAAAGCCCTCCGCGAGCTAGCACGCAACGACCTCGAAATAGCCAAGCGCAACATCGAAGCCCTCATCCTCGGCAAGGAGACCGCCGAATGAAACTCAAAGGCATCCTCGACTTCTCGCTTGGCAACTTCCTTTGCCTGCGCGGCTTCGCGCCAATGGGAGTCCTCCAAGACATCTCCGCAGCCCCGCAGGACATCCAGCGCGTACCCGAGGACGCCCGCTTGAAGGAAGTCGGTGACTACCTGCGCAAGGGCGAGTTGGTCTTTTTCCCCGAAATTATCCTCTGCGCCAGCTTGCACGATGACGACCTGACGTCCGACATCGCCGCCTCGTTCTTTGCCAAAGTGAAAGCAGGCGAGCCGTTCAAGAGCGGCCACTTTGCCCACGGCGTGACAATCAACTCGATGGTGAACAAATCACGCGGCACGGGCGACATCCGCGCGGTGCAATATTTCCAAACGGCGACGCTCTCGTTTCGCGGGAAGCTGGCCACGCCATTCGCCCGGCTGGATGGGAACCATCGCCTCGCGGCCACCAAAGACGACGAGGTCCGCAAGAAGGTCGCCCCGTTTTGCCTCATCCTCTGCCAGAACCAGACCGAGTTTCGCCGGTTCAGCCGCTCGCTCTTTCACAATATCAATTACAAGCAAGTGCCGCTCACGATGGAGCACAACCTCAAGCTCATCCTTGAGGACGGTGGCCTGTTCCCGGATGAACTGCTCCAGAAGACCGAAGAGGGTTTTGGCTGGCCCTATTATCTGACACGGCAACTTCATGGTCGGCTCGAATTCGATTTGCTCCCGAACCTCAAGCCATTCTTCGCCTGTGAACCACGCGCTCAACTTCTGCAGCTCTTCGAGTTCCTGATTGGCCGAAAAGCGCTCGGGGAAAACGAACACGCCATCAAGCGGCTTTCAGGAGCACTCTGGCAGGTCAACGCCCTATTCGAGACCCATCCGTCGCTTAAAGGGGCCACAAATCCCGGGCTCTTGGTTGCACTCGTGTATTTTCAGTTGGAGCCGCGTGTGCCTGTGGTGGCGTTCGTGCGCTGGGTGCTTGCGAACCATCTTCATGAAATTGCCGAGTCAAACGCCGCCGACCTCGTGGCGATTTTTGAGAAGATCATGCTCAGCCGGAAGCGGACGATTTTTGTCTCCATGCCCTTTGGCAAGGATGCCACGGAGAATCATTTCACCGAGATCACAAACGTTGTTGCCGCCATCAACCGGGATTACCCCGACTTCAAACCGCAGCTCAAAGTACAGCGGGTGGATTTCCTGCAAGATGGAACCTCGTTTCCGATCCGCGCGAAGATCGAAGAATTCATGGCCAACTGCGGCCTGCTCATTGCAAACCTGACCTACTGTAATCCGAACGTATATCACGAAGTCGGTTTTATGGATGGCAAGGCGAAGGCTTTGGATGCTGACAAGGCGGACGTGCTGCTGTTTCTCGATGAATCGGTCGCGGTGGATGCGAGTGTCGTCGGCTTCAATCTGAGCGGCAGCAAACAGATCCGATTCAAGCGCACTACAGACTTCACAAATCAGCTTCGAGAAAATCTCGAGCGTCACTTCAACCTTAGACCATAGCCATCTTGGCAATCTGGTTATTCCGCGCCGGGTCAAACGGCGATTACGAACTAAATCAGTGATAGTCGATCAGCTATCGCAGATCGTCAACGACATCATCACGCGGCAATTCGAAAGCGACGATGTCGAGAATCTGTTGCGTCGTAAGCTTGGGGATTATCAAAGGAAGCTACCGGCACAGCTTTGGGATGTATCGTAGCGTTTCAACTTTTCGGCAACTACGAGGGGTTGCTCAGGTGGGGCAGTCTTTAGTGACTATCGCCAGACCCTTTGCCCGTCTCAATGTTGTTCGATGGCCGTTGCTACAATTCAGCAATGGCCGCAATGCCCGCCAGACCATTTATGCACATCATAACCTATCACAGTCCAATAATTGTAGATTCCGGAGCATACTGCCCCCCCTGTTCCGGAGCATACTGACCCCTGTTCCGGAGCATACTGACCCCTGTACCGGAGCATACTGACCCCCCTTCGGGGCATTATCGGGTATGCCATACTGGCACATGCTGACCCCCTTGGGTTCGCATTCGCGTCGCTTGTTGCTTCTTTGTGGATTTCCTATCTGGAGTCCGCATGGCAGGCCGAAGCATCCCAAGCAACATGTACAAACAACTGATTCAGTTCTTTCTCCAGTCGGTGGGCATCAAAGAGGCTACACGGCGTCTGAAGATCAGCCGGAACACGGTGCGTCGCTACTATCGGCAATTGGAGGAGTGTCCAGATGGTCTAACGAGATTATTGGAGAAAGAAGAGCCGGAACTTCATGTGTGGTTCAATCCTCCTTGCGTCGTCGATGTCGACCGTGAGCGTTACCAGGATCTCGCAGCACGTGTCAGCCATCTGCTCGCCGAACTAGGTCGGCCTGGTGTAACGAATCTGCTGCTGTGGCACGAATATATCGCAGAGAACCCTCAGGGGGTACGCTGATAGCCAGTTCTGTCATTGGATGGCTATCTTCGGCGCCCCACGCCGTGTTAGCATGGTACAAGATGTACCGCCGGGAGAGACGGGCCATGGCGGCGTGTGTGAGACTCCAAAGGACTGGCTTTACAACATCATTAGCCGCATCAACGACCTCTTTGACGACGAACTCACCGACGGTGACATGATTAGCTACGTAACGGCGATTCGAACCAAGCTGCTGGAATCGGAGATATTACAGACGCAGGCGAGGAACAACACCAAGACGCAGTTTCAACAATCTCCAGACTTGCAGTTCGAGCTACAAACAGCAATCATGGCCGCCATGGACGCCCACGGCAACATGAGCAAACAGGCATTGGACGACCCGAAGATTCTTCTGGGCATTCTGCGCGCACTATTGGATCATGGTGGGTTGTATGAGGGATTGCGGGGGTGATGGGGAGGCGAAGACCACACACAAAACTCATGCGTGTCAAACACACTTGACTAACCTTCGACATACGAAAGACAACGTAGAGCCTTGTCATTTACTGTCATCCGCAAACTAAGGCTTCGTTCCAATCTGTTCGAAGGCCGTTAGAGCCCTTGGCGAAAAGGAATGGTAGCTCCACTTTGGGATAAGCTGTGGTTCCTTTTCAAAACGATCCAGCAAATCCGCTAAGTCAGTCTTAGACGATATTCCGAGAAGAGGCTTCATACTATCGAAGTAGCGCGCTGACTTTGATCTTGCGAATACTTCAAAGGCGGCAGCGTGTTGATACACATACAGCAACGTCTCAGGGTACCAAAGAAAACGTCCAGCCGGTCTGTCAAGATGGTCTCGAAGGAACAGAATGAAATCCGCCTGCAGAATGTCTCTAAACGGAACATCCGTATGCTTGCTCCGCTGCTCAAGCATGTCGGCTCTGAGTGAAAGGCGATTGAGTTCTAGTCGTTGGTTGCGAGTGAAGAGGGAGGGCATGCGCTTGCGTATCACCTCGAATGAGAACATCTCGCTATCGTTGTTTGCAAGTCTAGGAACATAATAGTCCGTTTCGATTAACTCTGCTGCCAACTGAAACCTTTCGTTTTTGACGAGTAGCGCGATACAGTACAGAAAGAGCTCGTGGATGATGAATCGATAGTTATCGGCACTGCTATCGTGCAGGTAAAAGGAGTTAGAAGGTTCAAACAAGAACGGGATAAGTCCTTCAAAAAATCTGTGGAGCGAGCGCCGCACTTCGGGCGTGTCGCGGAATCTTGCTATCGACGCAAAAACGGAGATGACTTCGTTCCGATAGGGCAAGAACGCATTGATTGAGGAGACGATGGTATCGTCAATAACGGTTCCGTCCTGTGGCGCAGATAACCTGAGCTTCTCGAATTCGGTGATAAGATGATCAAAGTACTCCTTGATAAGACCATCTGCATTGGCACTATTCGTGCGTATCGCTTCAAGTGCACGACGACAACGTGATGATGTCGCGAGCTTGAAATCAGAATTGTCATCGTTCAAGAAGTTTGGCATACTGCCAAGCGCTGGCTTCTTATGCACTGGCTTGTCGAAGATCCAGCGGAGGAGTTTATCGAAGTTATCTGCATACGTAGCTTGATCACTTAGATCAATGTAGATACGGCTACGATAGTGGATTGGGAGAAACGGCTCTCCATTGGGCCGTCGTTCGCGTACAACGGCTACAAATTTCGCTTGGACTGAGGCAGAGTAGATCTCAGGCGTAATAATTTGTGTCTCGGTACCAACACCACCTTTGCGTTCGTCGGCTTTGGTAACGTAGTCCTCGTCGCAGATCATCAGTACTTTCTGTATTGAAGCATCGCTCACCATCTGCTCCATGAAAGCGTGCGCATCATCTCCTTCTTTGAGGTCCCACTTATCAAGAATTACGTCAACGCCAGAATCGCGAAGTTCTGTAGCAATCTGTAGCACCCATGCCTCATGAGCACGATTGGACCAACTGTAAGAGATGAATAGTCTTGGGGTAGCCACTAGATGACAAAGCACAGGTGATAGTAATGCAGGATTTTTGAGAGGGACGCTCATCTAAGCATCCAGCTACATCCGCGGCGCTCAAACTTAGCACAGTGGAAGCTCAAAATTACGAATCGTATCGCATCAGAGGTCGATCAATCGCTCTGATATGCGCATTCACGAGGTGTCAGTACAAATTGACCAATGTTAACAGTCGCACCGTTCCACCGTCGGTGCTTCAATTAGGTCAATCTAGGACCGACATTAACAGGCACTCTACTCGACTCAACTTCTATTCGGAGACGTGTTGGAGTGTCGTACTTCAGTATCATTCGGTATCGAGAATACTTCATTTTGCTGTCGTATGAGTGGTCTCGCACGAGGCCAAGACTGACAGCGGATATATGGTAGTCGAGAATGGACTGGGAACGCCGCTTTTGATATTCCGCACAAGCTATACTAGGTTGAAAGCACGGTATGCTTGTGATGGTGTCCGATAATTGGCAGTTCAACCCGACCGTTGAAGCTAGTTGTGTGTTAGACTCGCTAACTAGAGCCTAAACCCGCTTAAGGAGTAATTATCGTTGATTTGTTTGGTTTTGTCGAGCGATGCCGTATTTTGGCGTACGTAACCATGTGCTGATATCATAGAACTCTGTACGTCCTGTGAAAGGAGACATTCATCTTCCAGTTCCACGTCTCGAACACCTCAAGACATGTAGTGGTTTTGTCAAGGTTTTCACTAGCTATTTCTCCCTACATTGCCTCATGAGACGTGGAATCAGGCCTGAGGAGACGGTCAGTTGTGCTCGTGACAGTAACGCTACGAGTACTTACAAGGGGTCTAGTTTTTGTCGTCAAGGCGTGACGAAGCTCATTATCAATTGCATATATATAGGCACTACGGCAATGTGACACGCCGCGGCTGCCATATCCATCCACTCCTATCTAACGGAGGTTCTATGTCACAGCTCATGCAGTCTCGATTGCGAGATAACGGCTGTCAATCGTTCTGGCATTGCCTAGCAGCCGAGGTATGCCGCATTGCGTGTTGCGTCCCGGCGCTGCCGGTGGCGCTTTTGGTGATACTCATGCTGAGCGTTGGCGTTGGGCGAGC
>VFQQ010001194.1_pt1 | contig 38634 bp, 63 predicted proteins | sample 3512341 | NCBI WGS metagenome assembly VFQQ01 (sample SAMN10412373, study PRJNA504923) | tailings metagenome | isolation source: Relicate 2 Philex TSF1 revegetated site | place: Philippines: Tuba, Benguet | collected 2017-08-29 | reverse complement strand
GGTTCACAAGCGGCAGACAGCATCAAAGAGGGCAGAAGGGCACGCAGGCAGGGAGGAATCGAACCTCTGGGCCGTTAAGCCCCCACGGATTTGAAGTCCGCGCCCAGGGCCACCTGGGGTCACGCCGGCCTCACGGGCGCAAGCAGAACGGCACGGCAGGCCAGCGAGGGCAGGGTAAAAAGCAGGCGGTGAGCGGTGGGCGGGTGCTGGTTATGGGTGGTGCCATGCATGCAGCGGCTTGGCTGGCCCAGTCCAACAGCCGAGGACCAGTCCAACAGCCGAGGAAGTCGAAGCAAGAAGTATGCATTGGCAGGCTATGTGTGCGCAAGCAATAGCGGCCAGCGCAAGAATGCACGAGCGCAAGTGGAGAGTGCGGGCGGCGGCGAGCGGCGGCGGTGGGCAGTGGTGAGCGCGGCGGCCTGCCGCCCCACCAGCAGCAGCAGGCAGTGCAGCGCAGCATGGCAGCGGCAGACAGAGGTGCAGCGCAGGGCGAGTGCATGGACGGCGAGCATGCAGCACCCCCGGGGAGGGGGTGGGGGATTGGGGGTCAGAGTTGGGTTCGCCAGGCAGCCCTCTACGTAACAAGGTAGTGGGGCGGGCTACCCCTCAGCCAGGCGGCTTGTGGGGACCACTCATCACACCTCTTAAGAACCTACGCTGGCCCGAGGGCACAGCGAAGACTCGGAAGGATGCTGATCGGGCCGGCGGCCCGGCCTTTGGGGTGGTGGCGGCGCAGCACGGTCGGTCGGGGGTCAGCATGGTGAGGGAGATGGGAGGTCTGTTGCCTCCAGGCGCCAGTGCAGTGCGCCGACAAGCCATCCAGCTATCGCCAGCAGCGCTCGGCGGCCGGCACAGCTGCACCACTAAAAACTCTCAAGCGGGCGGCCGCTCGTGGCGCGCCCAGCAGGTGCAGCTTGATGCCGTTGGGCTTGTGGGTCTGCTGGAATGGCCAGCAGCCGCGCAGGTGGCCCCCCTCCTGGCCCTGGTGCAAGCTGGGGCTGCCCGTGACGAGCTGGCGGCCTCCCAGGCTTGCTGGTGGCCATGGCGCTGCTTGCTGGGAGTGTCCAGGGTATTTGGCGGTCGCCCGCCAGCCGCAGCTTGGCCCCCTGGGCACTTCGCCTCGCCGCCGCCGCCTGCCGCCTCTAACCGCGCCCGCTATCTGATTCGCCCCTGCAGGGTAGCCTTGGCAGCCGCAGCGCTTTTGTCATCGCCATGCTGCGCTGCCAGGCGCTCAACGTGGCCTGGCCGGGCGCTGGCGCTGCCGCCAGGCCGCTGCGCAGCAGCGCTGCCCGCCCGCAGCGCTGCCTGGTGGTGGCGGCGGCACCGCCTGATGGTGGCAGCGGCCAGCCTCCCTCCAGCCGCCGCCCCGCCAGCCGGCTGGAGCCGCTGCCTGCCGCGGAGCAGCTGGGCAGCAGCCCGCGCTTGGAGCAGCAGCAGCTGGGCGGCAGCCAGGGCGCCGCGCCGCACGCCAGCACCCACCACGGCCCCCACGGCGCCGGCGCGGCGGCGGCGGCACAGCACAAGGCCCCGCATGCGCCGGTCGAGCCGGGCAGCTGGGAGGACTGGCAGCGCTACTTTTACGAGATGGATGACATAGTGAATGAGCTGGAGTCTCTCTACACCGAGCAAGAGGAGGCGGTGGCTCGGGAGGACTATCGGGCGGCGGCCGCCCTCAAGGCGCAGCGCGAGGTGCGGCAGCACAGGAGCAGGATGAGCTGTTTGTTGCCTGGCAGCCGCTGCCTCTTGCGGTGGACCAGCTGCTGCTGTGTTCATCTCCCGGCGCGCCCTGATCTGATTTGCAGTGTTGCGCGTGTGTGCGCGCGTCGGTTGGGCTCTGCAGCCGCACTGCCTGTCTGCTGAGCAATGCGCCGCTTGTCTGTGCCGCTCTGCAGGCGCTGGAGGCTGGGGATGCGGTGGGGGAGGCGATGGATCGCCTGGATGCAGCCATTGCCGAGGAGCGCTTTGAAGGTGGGTTGGTCAGGCAGTGGCAGCGGCCGTTTGTTGCGCTTTGAAGGTGGGCCTGACGCTGACGCATGAACCGCAGGCCTTGCCATACCGTGCTGTGCTGTGCTGTGCCATGCATCGTGCATTGGTGAGGAGCGCTTCGAAGATGGGCTGGTCAGGCAGTGGAAGCATGTGGTGCTGCTGTGCGGTTTGCATTCTCGTGCCATGCACATGCCTCATGCTTTGCACACTAGCCGCTTTGCCGCGAAAGCCGCTGGCCACGATGTGTATGTACCCTTCGCCCTCACTGCCATCGATGCTTGCATTGCCCCTACCTGCAGATGCTGCCCGCCTGCGTGACCAGGCCGCAGTATCGGCGGTGGGCTGGTGGGTGGGGCGCGGCAACGGCGACCCTTGCGGCCACCTGCTGCGCATCACCCCAGACTTCAGCCGCTACGTGGGCCAGGTGTACTCGCCGCGGGACCTGACTGAACTCATGCCGGTGCGTGCAGTGCTGTTTCGTTGAGCAACACCAATGCCTATGCACGCTGGCTGTGTTGGTTGCAAGGAGGGAGCTGCACTTTGTATGCACGCCGCGGGACCTGGCCACACTCATGCCGGTGCGTCGATGTTTTGTGGAGAGCTATGCTGTGCTAAGGAGTGGTGTGCTTGCAGTGTGTGCACGCTGCGGGGCTTGGCGGAACCTATGCCGGGGCATGCCGTGATGCGCTGTGTCCAAATGCTCTGACTCGTTGGATGCCAAACGTCGCACTGCCCATGCTGCTGCATCTGTCCCCAGCTTCCGCCCTGCCGCTGCGTCCAACCTGTGGCACCCTGCAAACTACGTCTGCAGGACAAGCTTGGCGGCGAGGGAGATGACATGCGGTCACGCATGCTGGCGGCGCTGCAGCAGAAGCAGCGGGAGCTGGCCGGCGGGGCGTTCAACCCGGTAAGGGCCGCCGCCACACTTTATGTAACAGAGGTGCCCTGCATGCAATGCTGCTGGGGCGCAGGCATGCACGGCGTTGGCAGGCCTCAGCCGCAGGCTGCCGCTGCTGTGCGGGCGGCACCATGCTGTCGTCAGCACGTGCATCTGCCTGCCTGGCCGCTGCCTCGCCTGCCTGCTGAGCCTGCTGTGCCTGCTGCGCAGGACGAGGAGGAGGAGCAGGAGGAGCTGACCCCCGATGAAGTGGGCCTACCGGTGCTGGAGCTCTTCATTCGGCGCGACGGCGATGGCTACGAGCACCAGGTGCGGCATGAAGGGCACAATGGGTGGGTGGGGTAAATGTGGATGAGGTGGGGCCTGCCGGTGCTGGAGCTCTTCATTCGGCGTGACGGCGATGGCTACGAGCAGCAGGTGTGGCATGAAGGGCACACTGGGTGGGTGGGGTAAACGTGGATGAAGTGGGATCTGTTCATTCGGCGCGATAGTGATGGCGGCTACGAGCCGCAGGTGCGGGCATGCAGATGTGCCTGTGTTGGGGTGTGGCAGGAGTCGGGAGGAAGAATGGCGCGTGGGCAGTATGCTTGGCGCACTGCCGGCTGCCTGTGCAAGAGCAGCTCCAAAGCATTGTCGTTGCACTTGTTACGCCCGCTTTGGGTGGGCTGGCACATTTATCCCTTTCCCTGCTCCTCTCCTGCCTTCTGCTCCGCAGGCGGTGGCGCTCTTCGCCCCCGCACAGCCAGAAGATGAGGAGGAGGAGGAGGCAGAGCTGCTGGCGCCCCAGGCCGTGGCGAATGGCATTGCGGAGATGATTGCCACTGGTAAGTGCAGGCAATACCTGTATTTGTCCGTATCACTGCTGCGGCTGCGGCTGCCGCTGCGTTTGCCCATGTCTGCTGCTGCCGCTTGGTGCGTGCTGCGCCACTACTCTGCTGCCCGCAGCCCCTTGCCGGCCGTGCCCCTGCCGGTCCTACCACCCCTGTGCTGCCGGCCGTACCTCGCATTCCCCGGCGCCCACCCTGCCAATCAACCCTGCCGCTCCTGCCACCTGCCCGCCCGCAGACGCCGGCGACGGCAACGTGGTGAGCGTGGAGCGCGGCCAGAAGGAGGACGGCTCCTCGTTTGTGACCATTGAGATCAGCAGCCTGGCGGACGAGGGGCTGACTCAAGAAGAGGCGGAACTGCAGGTGGGAGCTTGTAGTTATTGTTAGTAGTTAGGGGTGTTGGGGCAAGGCTCGTTGAGAGGTCAGCAGCCTGGCGGGCGCTGCTGGCACAAGACCAGGTGGGAGCTATTACCGCTGGTGCTGGTGAATTGCAGGGTGCCTTTAGGGTAACAAAATTTTGTGCGTATTGAACAGCTGGTCCTTGTGCCTCCAGGCCTCTCCCTGCTCCTCCCGCCTTTGACCCTCTCTCCACCGTCTCTCTGCCCATCATCCTGCAGGCGCGGCTGTCCGGCGGCCTCGACAGCGATGACGAGGATGACGCAGCAGGGCCGGCAGAGGACACAGATGACGATGAAGACATTCGCACCATCGATGACCTTGCAGCCAGCGTGGGCGTGCGGCCTGACGACGATGTCAGCAGCAGCGCCAGCAGCAGCAGCAGCAGCAGCAGCAGCAGCGCGGCGGCGTCAGCGGGTGCGGCGGAGGTTGGGGAGGAGGAGGCCGAAAAGCTGGCCCGCTGGCAGGACATGGCAGCCAAGCTGGGGTCCATGGATGAAGAAATCGCGGAAACGGTGGAAGCGATCGAGCAGGCGCTGCTGCAGGGCGTGGGCGGCAGCGGCAACGATTCTACAGGTGTGGGTTGGATGGAGTCAAGAGGGGGTGTGACAGCTTGCTCCGTGGTGGCGCTGCGCTTTGTAGTTGTGCCCAAGCGCGGATGGCAGTAGCTTGCAGCCGTGCGTGCGGCATGCGCATGCAACAACACCGCTGGCTCTGACCGCAAGCAGCTGCTCCAGCACTCTGTCCCTGCCACGGTGTGCCTGCAGACATTCAGGCGCTGGCGTGGCAGGAGGGCCCCACCGGCTTTGGCGAGACGATTGATGAGGTGCGAGCGACTGTGCTGCAGCTTGTTTAGTAGTTTGGCTGCTATTGCGGCAAACCAGGCTTTGCCAGCATGGCCGCCAGCTGCAGAAGCTTGCTGTGCCGGCTGGCTTACCCTGCTTGCCTGCACCGTGTGCGGCCGGCGGCACGCTTGCAGCACTGTGAGCAAGCTCAGCTGGCATTGAGTGCTCCCACTCTCCCTCCGAGTGTGCAGGCGCTGTCCCAGGTGCAGTCCCCCTCGGACATGGGCACCTTCCTGCAGCGCGCACCCGCCAAGGTGAGGCAGCTGCAGCCCAAGGCCTCCCAAGGCCTCAACAGCGATCGGAGCCCAATGCCTGCCCCAGCACACAATGCCGCGTGCAAGCTGAGGATGCATGCATGCGCGCCTGTGGCACACGCACTCTTGGCGCCCTCCCATCAACCACTGTTCTGTGCTGTTTAACCTGCAGATCTCTTGGCACGGCCGCGACTGCTTCACTGTGAGCGTCAGCGAGCCGCCCCAGCTGCGTGCGGCACGGCAGGCACAGCAGGCAACAGCGGCAGCGGCGGCGGTAGATGAGCCGCCCACGCTGCAGCGGCCGCCGGTGCGCATCATCTATGACGGCAAGGAGCAGCAGCGGGGCCGGCAGCCGCAGGGCGGCCCCGACGCCAGCAGCAGCAGCAGCAACAGCAGCCAGCGGGGTCAGGATGGCAGCATGGATGTTGAGGTGACCGCCGAGGAGAGCGACAGCGAGGAAGTGTCTGTGCTGCTGTCCCCCACCGCGCAGCAGGCGCAGCAGGCGCAGCGCACACAGCAGGCACAGCAGCAGCAGCAGCAGGACGTGGCGCAGCCGCCCGCCAGCACAGAGCAGCGGCTGCAGAGCGAGCAGGAGGCGATTGCGGCCGACTCGGCTGCTCTTGCGGAGCAGATTGAGTCGCTGCAGGGCGACATGCTGGCAGGCCGCAAGCCCAGCCAGGAGAAGATCAACGAGATTGGTGAGCATTGCTCTTAGCTGTTGGTGCACTGCACTGTGCGGTTTGGGAAATGCGCACGCCCAGCCAGGAGAAGATCAACGAGATTGGTGAGTGGGCTGCTATATTTCCATTGAGCTGCGCTTTGTTGCGTGGTCGCGGGGGTGGAGAAGGTCAATAAATTGGTGAGCGATGGCGGCTTGTGTGCGGCCTCTGCTGCGTGTCCTGCATGTGGTGGGGGCGCCATCGCAGCGAGCGCGTGAAAGGCATTGGGGAGCCAGGGCCCACTGGAGCCGTCTGGACCAAGCAGGCTGCCTTGCTTCCGCCGCTGGACAGCCACCGCTGACTTGCTGCCTCCGGCCTGCCCTCCATTGCCTGCCTGCTGACCCCTCCCAAAACCGATCCTGCCTGCAGCCAAGCGGGCCATGGGCCTGGCGCTGGCACAGGGCATGAGTTCAGCGGCACAGGGGGATGTGGCCGAGCGGTGGGGGCTGGAGGGGCAGACGACGTACCAGCGCGTGCGGCTGGGCAGCTTTGTCAAGACCGACCCCTTCAATGGTGAGGCTCAACACAAACTGTCTCGTTTGGTGTGCGTCTAATACGTACAAGAGGAGCATGTTTGGGAAACTTTGTCAAGACCGACCCCTTCAATGGTGAGCTTGGCACTTCACAAGATCGTGCCTCGGGTTGTGGCCACCTGGCACCTCAGCCTGCTCGCTCTCACTCATTGCAACGAGCAAACGCAGTCTGAATGCTCCCACACCTTGTGTTCTCTGTGCATCTGCCCTCCTCCCCGCCCACCTGCCATCAAGTTCCAACAACCTCCGCTCTCCTGCCCTTCCCATGCAAGCGCAGGCCTGTACCTGGGCACCTTTGGCCCCCACGGCCCCGAGCTGCTGCAAGTCGCGCGCCAGATGGAGGGCGTGCAGGAGTATGTGGTGGCCACCAAGCTGACAGGTGGGTTCTGGGTCTGGTGGCGGCTGATCGGTTGGTCAGCTGCCTGGGTGCAGCTGCTGATGGAAGTTTGGCCAGCGGGTGGGAGCAGGGGGATTTTGGACCTTACCAATGTTGCACGGGCGGCGGTCTCGCCTGAATCACGTCTGCCCCTGATCACGCATGGGCTGGCACTTGCGCTGTGAGCACACCGCCTCCCTGGCCCCCTGCAGGCGACCCCAATGTGCCAGCTGGCGCGGTCAGCTGGAAGGCGGCCATCGGGCGCGGCAGCCGGCTGCCAGGTGAGCTTGCTCTGCATTGGTGGGAAATGGCGGGCAGGGCGTGCTGGTGCCATGCCGTGCCAGCTGGCGGCTGGCGGAGACTGCACGGCCGCTTGCGCCTTCGTGCCGCAGCGCACTGTTGCCGCTGCCTGGGACTGCTTTACTTGCATGCGCCGTGCTGTGCGCGCTCTACGCTGTGCCTGATGCCCCTGCTGACCTGCTGCATGCTGTGCCTGCTGCCCTCCACCCGCAGTTGAGATGTACCCTCCTGAGATGGGCGTCATGGGGCGGTACCGCGGCCAGGGCCAGGTGGCACAGAGCGTGAGTCGACTGGGGGCGTAGGGTTGGGGATTGCGCACAGGCCACACATGCTGGACATCTCGCACATGCTGGAAGGCGCACATGCTGGGAGGCGGCCGAGGCGCAGCCAGGGTGTCCAGCCTGCCACACCCGCTGTCACCACTGCCCTCCTCCCACCGCCTCGCCTTGCACCATCATGAGCGCTGTTGTTATTCGCACCCCCATGCCTGCAGGGCTACTCCAACCCGCGCTGGGTGGACGGCGAGCTGCTCGTGTTTGCCGCCGGCTCGCCCTTTGTCCAGGGCGCGCAGCTGGGCTTTACCTACGATGTGGGCACCCACCAGAGGTGCGCCGCTAAGCATGGCAGATATTGATTAGTGCTCGCAATAGTGCGCGCACGGAGCGGAGCCAGTGGCGTGCAGTGCATCTGTGCCCGCGCAAACCAGGCAAACTTGCGCTGTCTCAAATTGTACAAGCAGTTCATGGCTCAGTCAAGACTGCTCATAGTTTGTACTCCGCCTGCCTACCAACCTTTGGGTGCAGGTACCTGATCGTGCTGCACCGCGTCAACCTTGATGAGATGTTCCCAGAGGATGCTTAGGCATGCCATGCTCCCCAGGATGCCCAGAAGCGGCATGCCATGCTGCCCGGAGCACGATCCGACTGATTATGCACTGCAGTAAATAGCCTGTGAGCCTCGTTGAGTTGCGCAACCCGTATACGCAAAGTCCTCGGCCGCGGCTCGAGCAAGTGACCCTCCAGCTGGGCCGCTAGCGATTGGTGAGCCAAGCAGCCAGCAGCGGCGGCATCTCAGAGAGTTGAGCGACCAGGCGACAGAACCGTTTTGAACCTACCGCCATGCGCCTCTTTTTGAAACCTCATTTCATTACGCCAGTGCTCCTTGAGAAACACCCGCTGCCAAGCAGGCACTTGTATTCCTTGCCTTTTGCTGCTGTAAGGAGCCTTGTCTTTGATCGAGCGTGCTGCCGAGGCGGCGTGCTGCGCGCATGAGAGGCAGGGCAAGAGGTGAAGCCGGCGCAGCTTGTGATTTGAAGCCAAGGAGGTCCGCGCTGTGACGCATGCAGCATGGGCGGTGGGATGAGTGGTGGTGCTGGGGCAGCTACGCTACTGCCCTTCAGTCCGTGTACCTGCTGCTCAAAAAAAATCAGGCACCGTAAGCAGCAGCACTGCTGCCTCCCAGCCGCCATGCTGCTCCGATCGCACGCGTCCAAGGCGCTGCGCTGCCTCCTGGCTGCGGGCTGCAGCAGGGCAGGTGCTGCTGGCGTCAGCAGCGCGGCCGAGAAGGCTGCAGGGGCGGCCACCGCGCCCGCCGCCGCCCTGCTGCGGCAGCTCCACTCGGCCAGCGCTGAGGCAGCTGCTGGCGCCGCAGCTGGGCAGCCCTCGTCCAAGAAGGGAGGGCTGAGCGACGACGCACCTGCAGCTGTGGACCCTGAGACCGCGCTGGCCTTCTCTGTGCCGCTTGATCGCCAGACGCGGGACACCGTGGAAGAGGTCACGATGTGAGCGGTTCAACTGCCGCTGCTGCTGTTGCGAGTACATGTCAATTATCATTGCAGCCGACTGGAAACCCTGCACAGAGTGATAATTGTCAGTGGCAAGGCGACATGCTGCAGTCATGCACACCTGCCTGCACACCCCTCCTGCCCTGCCCAGCTACAGCCCACTCTGCTCCCCGCCTGCGTCCCCCTTCTCTGTCCTGCAATGCTGCCCACTGCAGCTACCAGCTGGGCGAGCTGCTTGGCGCAAGCACCTTCCCTCCATGCTCACCTAATGTAGCCCAACGGCATGCTGACCACCAGGAAATCCTGATTCCTTTTCTCGATTGCAGCTACCAGCTGGAGGAGCTGCTGGCGGCCAGCCTCTCATCTTGATGCTCATCTGATACATTGCAGTAACATACTACTCAGAAACAAAGCGATTGTCTCCTTCTTGCTGCAGCTACCAGCTGGAGGAGCTGCTGGCCGCCAGGACCGGCGTTGCAGCCGACCCAGAGGTGATGTGGGCCATGTATAGCATGCTTGATTTGGTGTGTGCATTATGCATGCATGCACGCATGCGCTCACACATGCACGGCTGCCCTGCTGCTGGCCGCCAGGAAAGTCATTGCTGCCGACTTAGAGGGGAGCTGCTGCATGTTTTTTGTGCAGGTGCGCGCCGCGGCCGAGGCGGCCCTGGAGACGCTGTCCGTGTGTGAGACGTGCAGCCAGGTGGGCAGGCTGCACTTGGCATGTGCTTCCTGCCAGCTTGCAGCGGCACCCGCAGGTTGGCTGTGTGTGAGTGCGCGCGCCCCTGCTCGTCTCGGCTGTTTTCAGCGGTGTAGTGCTTGGCCCAGTGTGCGTGGCAGCAGCGGCAGCCTGCCTGGCTGACACCACCAAACAGATGGGAAGTGCAGCGGGCACCGACCTGCATTGACCACCCATCTCGTTGCCCCTGCTCCTGGCTCTGCTTCAATCCAACGTCCAATCTGCCTGCCTGCCTGGATTGATGCAGGAGCTGGATGAGGCTGGGGAGTGGGAGAGCCTGCTGTCCAGCGCTGGGCTGATCAACAGCCCCGCTGACTATGGGAGCAGCGGCCAGCAGGGCAGCAAAGGGTAGACGGGTTGAGGGGGCACGCTGGTCACCGCTCGCAGAGCTGCCAGCAGCGTTCCAGCTGCCACCGGTCAGCAGCTTCGACTCGATCCCTGGCGGCGCTGGCGCTCAATCCCTGTTGTCTCTGCTGATGTTTTTCTACATGTCACCCCACCCAAACCTCAACATTACCCGTGCACCTGACGGTTTCTTTGTGTTACATGGCATGGCAGTCAAGCCGCATCCAGGCTGCAGCAGCTGCGCAGAACACGATTCAACCGCAGCGCCACAAGAGCAGCGGATACATGGAGGGATCGCAGCCGCGGTGCCAGCAGCTCGCATGGGGCCCTAGCCTTGCCGCTACAGCAGTGTCTCCTGCTCCAGCGAGCGCAGGAAATCGCGGCGCAGGTCGGTCGGCGGTCACATGCAGAAACCGGGCATTTTACAGGGGGCCCTAAGCCTGGCTACAGCAGCGTCTCCTGCTCCAGCGAGCGCAGGAAATCGCGGCGCAGATCGGTGTCCTCAAACAGCGCCAGCACGAGGTGGCTCACTTCGTCCGCACTGCACACAGCGGGTGCATGGGATCGATGGAAGTTTAGCTTAGTTGAGGGGTGGAAGCAAACAAGAAAGCAGAACGAGGTGGCTGACTTCGTCCGCGCTGCGGAAAAGGTACGTAGGATGCACGTAGGTTTAGTTTAGCTGAGGGGCGGAGGCAAGCAGGGAGCAGCACCAGGTGGTTCACTTTGTCCACATCGCACACAGCAGGGGCCAGGGAGGGACGAAAAGCCGTGGGCAGGCACACTTCAAAAGTCAAACGAGCACACACAGCCGAGGTCAGCAGCCCACAGGTGGCCGTCCTGCCAACACCGCAGTGATGCTGGTTCCCAAGCCTCCGCTTTGTATTGTCTGCCTTGCCAAGCATAGATCACCAGACGCACCTGAACCCGATGGCCTGCAGGCGCCCCTCCTGCCAGCGCTGCCGGATCTCCACCATGCGGATGTCCAGCAGCTCACACAGCTCCTGTGAAAGAGACGATGTTAAATGGCATCAGCGTCAAATGGAGCAAATTAACGCTAGATAAGTGTCAATGGAGCAATATCAAAAGGGTCTCCACCATGCAAATGTCCAGCAGCTCGCACAGCTCCTGTTGAATGAGTGGGCAAACTTCAGCATTACTGACAGCAAAACCTGGAAGACCCGGGCTAGGCAGATGCGGCCATGCAGACCCAGCTTGCACAGGTTCCATTGCATGGCATGCCAAGCACACCCAGTGTGCAGCCATGCCAGCCACCCCCAGCCATGCCATTTCCGGGGCACAGTACGTGCACGGACGCTCAGACATTCTCCTTCGTTGGTAAGCCAAACCAAGACCTTGGCACAGCCCTTCCCTCACCCGCAGCTTCATCACCGCCGGTGTGCGCTCGTGCAGCGCCGCCGACAAATCCTCCAGGCTAACGCCGCCCAGCGCTGCCGCCACTTCTGCTGGGCCGCCGCCCGCCGCCGCTGCTGCCGCCACTTCTGCTGGGCCGCCGCCCGCCGCCGCTGCTGCAGCTCAGGAGGTGGCAGATGGAGGGGAGCTTGCATATGAGGGTACCGCTGGGGGGTAAGGACCAATGCAGCGCTGCCGCCACCTCGGCTGGGCCGCAGCCGCCGCCGCTGCAGATCCGGAGGAGGCGAATTGGACTGCAGATCTGGAGGAGGCGAATTGGATATGAGGCACTGCACGCCGCCATCATGCACCGCAGAAGAGCCTCCACCACGGCCTCAGCTCAAGTTGGTTCTAGCCCAAACCCTCACCTGCGCGCGCCGCAGCCCCGGGTGCTGTGGGCAGCACGGCCTCGTGCACTCCCGAGGTGAGGGGCTCCAGGATTTGGGGGATCTGCTCCGACTCATCGACAGAAATGTCTGGGAGCACCATGATGTCCTCTGCAACAGGTGGAGGCGGGTTGCTTGTAGGCACCTCGACTTGGGAATTACCAGCTCAACGAGCACAAGGAAAGCCGGCCAAAGTGCAACAGCTGCCAAACCAGTGTGCCAATGCAAGCCGCAAGGCAGAACTGATACAGTGATGAATGACACACAGCTCACCAATGATGCGGGTGCACACGCGCCGCAGAAAAGCCAGCAAACCCAGCCCGACAACACACAGCATCCAGCCGGGCTCTCACCAACGATGCGGGTGCACACGCGCTGCACCAGCTGCGCCGCCACCTCAACGAGCACGCCAGGGGCCAGCACGCCGCGCAGCACCGAGCCCAGGCGGCGGAAAGCGTGCAGCAGCTGCTGCACCGTGCGGCGGCATCTGACAGGGGTGGGAGTTTGGGTGCAGATGCGGTGATTACTTGGCAGCGTGATCGGAACCCATAGCAAGACCCTCAGCACCACTGGCATTTGCAGCTCAGCCGGACACAGCCGCATCCCTCTCCCATGTCAAACACAACCACCCCCCTATTTGACCACCCCCTATCTGACCTGATGCCCGCCTGGCCATCGGCGTCCAGCCCAGCGAAGTGCCGCAGCTCGTCGACAAGGCCGAGCAGCTCGGTGGTTTGGTGTGCCACCTGCAAGCAACATGCCAGAGAAATTGGCACACACAACTAGTCAGCAAGTTGCATGCACAGGGGCAGCTCGGCAATAAGCCCCAGCAGCTCGGTGGTTGGGTGGGCCACCTGCAGTTGCAAATGGGCGAAGAGTTGGTGGCGATACAGCCAGGAACGCTGCCCAGCGCCCAAGCCAGGCAGGCAGCTAGAATGCCCGCTGCACACGGCCCTGTACGCACACATGGCCATGCACCAGATGCATGGTTGTGCCCCCCTGCGTGTTTGGTCCGCCCAGAACACAGCCACCCATCCCTGCTCCCAACCGCCAATGCGCACCATGGCATCGAGGCAGTCCTGCCCCGCCCGCCGCACGCGCGTGGCCGGGTTGACAAAGTTCAGGTTGCGGTGCACCAGCTGCTGCAGGCGCGGCGCGTACTGGTAGGGCAGGTTGCAGAGCGCCTGCGGGTAGAGCGGTGAAGGTGGTGGGCAGTGCCAATGAGCAGTGGGCAGCGAGCAGCGGTCAGCATGGGCTCATGGGCATACAGGTAGGGCAGGTTGCACAGCGCCTGCGGGGGCATGAGCAAAGATAGTGCCGTGAGCAGATGGGGTTGGACACATGTGCGCAGCAGAGCGCCTGCGGGGCAACAGAGCAAAGGGCAGATGGTTTCGAGAGCTGCGTTAAGAAGCACGGCTGGAATCGCACACGTGTGCACAGCGGAGGGGTCTGGCACATGGGAGTTTGGCATGTTCAGTCTGGCAGGCACTGCCGTTGCCGATGCCTGCCCGCACACCCAGCAATGCCGGCACGCCCATTGAACAGCCGACCTAACAAGCAGCCCTCTTGCCTGGTACACATAATGGCAGTCATTGTGCCGCAGCGCCGCTGGGTATGGCAGCAGCAGCTGCTGCTGCGCCGCAGCTGCCGCCTGGTCCTGCTGCCCTGCCGCAGCGGCAGGGTGCGGCGGCAGGCTGCTGCCGGCTGCCCCGCCTGCTGCTGCGGCCGCGCCCTGGGCAGGCAGTGCCACTACCAGTGCCGCCACATCCACCACAGCACCGCACATGGCTTGCGCCAGGGCCGAATTGCCTGCAAGGGCGAGAGTGTGGAGGGTAGCAGGCAGATGAATGAAAGAGCATGTGCATGTGCTGCTTCGCTGCAGCGACAGCCAAATGTGCTGCAGCTACAAGTGCAGAGTCAGCACACAGCCGCGCCTTGTCTGCGAACCGCGTCGTCACAGCAGCACGAGTGCCCACCTGACCGCACTGCCTCTGCCAAAGCCTCCCGCATGAGGTTGACTGCACCCTGGGCCGCCTTGCTGCACGCCAATCGGGTGGACAGGCAAAAGAGCTGAGAATGCAAGCCCATTAGGCAGGCGAGAGTGCAGTCCATCAGGTAACAGCCGATGCAAACAGGCCGCCAAGCCCAACCAGCAGCTCTTCAATTGGCTCCCCTTGACACATGTTTCCATGAGCAGCACACCTGATGGCGTACTCTCCACTGGCCAACAGCGGATCCTCATCCTCTAGCCCATTCAAGCTGCTGCTGCTGGCCGCTGCCGCAGCAGACGCGCCGGTGGGCGTGCCCGCCCTGCTGCCGCTGCGGCTGCTGGCGCCACTGCCGGGCGGCTGCTGTGAGGCGCCAAACAGGGAGCGGGAGGCGCGAGGGGCGGCGTCGCCGGCTTTGAGCCGGCGGGGCACGCCCACAGTGACTGCCTCTTGGGCGGCAGAGGACAGCAGCAGATCGCGCGCAGCGGCGATGAACCTAGCAAGCAAGGGAGGAAATCGAACCTTGTTAGAACGTTTGTATAGCCCACAGAGGTGGGTCAGCTGGTCTTTGATTCAGAGCACAGCAAACCTTGCTGCCAATACACCGATAGCGACTGAGCCCGCACCAATTAACCCAACGGCAGCAGCAAGCAACGGTTGCGTGGCACGAGCCAATCCTGTGTATGCACGCACCTGTTGCGCCGCACGTTGAGGAACTTGTTCAGCGTGTGCTTGATGTGGCGGGTGATGGGCCCTTCCCGCTCGCCTGCTAGGCAGAACACAGGATAACAAACGAGCAAAAACTGGCCGTGGGTGTGCTGGAGGTGGTGATGGATGGGATCTTGCCCTCCCGTGCAAACAGGAGCAGCAGCAGCAGCAGCAGCCGGCAATGCACAGCGTGGGCACCGACGGGCAGCAGTGAAATCCGCCGCTGATCTGTGTGCTGACCTCTGTTGACTCAACTCAACACCCACCTGAAAGCAGGTGCAGCTTGACCGCCTTCTGCTCCAGCTTCGCTCCCAGGCTCGACCGCCGGCTGTAGCCCTCCACCTGCACACAGCATTCGATAAGTTGTAAATGCCTGTCAGGATGATGCATATTCTTTACGAGATGCAGGCCCCGCCTGCACAGGGGACGGTTGACACAGTGGTCTCGCTTGAATGCTGGTGAACTCCTCTGCCCAACCACAGGGCAACCAGTGTGTGCTGCGCCAAGCGTTGCACCTTCTGCACGCTTCTTAATTAGATCCACCACCCAGCCGAGTGGGCTCCACTTCACAACAAGCTTTCCACACAACCACAACCTCACCTCTGCATCGCTCTGCGGCGCAATCGGCTTAAGCTTGGCGGCAATGTAGGCTGCAGCCAGCTGCGGCCACAGCAGCGCCCCCAGCTGCTCCGCATACTCTCCGCTGCCGCCCAAGACCTGCAGGAGAGCAGAAGAGCCATGAACGGCGGCAAACGCACTAGCAAGCTCTCTGAGGCAACATGCCAGCCGATCTGCGATCCGTGTCGCCTCCTGGCACCTGCACATCCTGGCACCTGCACATCCTGGCACCTGCAGCGCAATGCTGCAGCACAATTCTTGCCTGCTCCAGAACAGCGCAATGCGTTTTGTGCAGCAGCCACCTGGCACATGCCAGCACTGCAGCACCGCATATCCCTGCTTGCCTGTTCAGTCAGCGCTCGCAGGGCTTTGTACAGCAAGCGCTCGACGCTGTTGCCGCTTCGGCTGCCGCCTGCCGCCGTGGCACGGCTCAGGTTGCTGCTGGCCACGCTGCCGGCGGGGCTGTCAGTGATCAAGGAAGGATCGTGCTCTGCACAAGGGCAGGGGGTCGAAGAACGGCGCCGTTTGCAGCATGGGGAGCATGGGGAACATGCGCAGCATTGAGAAAACAGAGAATGTGCACTGCCAGGCCAGGAGTGAGCTGGCCGCATATGCTTCAACAGGCACGCACCCGAAGCCAGGATGGGCGCGATCGAGTGCTCCATAAAGTGCGCCGCCAGCTGGCCCAGCGCCTGCGGCAGCAGGCCGAACACAGCCAGCGCCTTCCAAATCTCTGCCAGCATGGCTACCGCCGCTGAGGTGTCGCCGCCGCCCTGCTGCGCCTGCTGCGCCTGCTCGGCGGCTGGCGGGGCGGCTGCCAGGGTAGGCAGGCGGGTTGCGGGTTCGACTCCCCAGCAGCTATACACGCCTGCCAGCAGCTGCTGCTGCAGCGGCTCGGCGCGAGCCGCCACCGCTGCCGCCGTCTCCTCGCTGCCTGCGGAGCAGAGGCAGCATGGAGTGGCACAAGGTCAGGCCCCTCTCCTTGCCATGCCGACAGCTGCCAGAAAATAAACTGCAATTGAGGCGCTTCTATCATCTAGCTCACTGCAAGCCCAGCAGCCCAGCTCAGGCTGCCTCAAACTAATCATGCTCAGGCAGCTGCTCCCAGCCCAGTGCATGCCAACCATCCACCTGCCAACGAAGCAGCCTGTTTCATCATATGAAGCACCACCACCGTCCAACCCACCCTCACCTGGCACCGCCGCCACGCCCTTCTGCAGTTCCACCGCGATCCAAGCAGCTTCTGAGTAGCTGCCTGCCGCGTACGCCGCATCAAAGTCTGCCAGCCGCTGCTGCAGCTCGGCCGCAACACGCACAGAGGCCGCCAGCTGTGCGGTTTCGTGCATCGCCTGCAGCACTGCAGCGTGCTGCGCCGCCAACGCCGCCAGCTGGCTGATCGTGCCGCCGCTTTGGCCGGCAGCCTCCTCCTGGGCTGCCAGAGCGGCAAGGGAGGCCGAGAAGGCAGTAGCAGCTTCCAGCTCTTCAGTGCTAGGGCCTGGTGCTGCTGCCGCTGGGTGGGCGGCGCCGTCCTCTGCTGTCCCAGCCTCCTCCTCCTCGCCGCCGGCATCGTCTGCGGCATACCGCTCTGCCACTGTGGCGTACAGCGTCAGCAGCACCTGTGCAGAGGACGGCTTACATGAGACAGTCAGTGTGCAGGGCATTTTCGGCCTGGGGGCCCAGCGATGCTTGGAGCGGCAGCGGCAGCGGCGGCGGTTCAGGCGGCGGGGCAGGTGGGGCGGCGCACCTCCTCCCGCCGCACGTCCACCTTGGACAGCGCCTCCTGCAGCGCCCCGGAGGTCAGGCCCTGCGCAGGGAGGCAGGCACGGGTCAGTGTTTGCCGCAGACCGCTTGCCGGCGCGATCAGGGGGCCGATCAGAGGTCCACTCACCTCGCCTTCCGCATCGGCGGCGCCGCCGAGCAGCTGCTCCAGCAGCCCAGACGGCTGCGCCACCGCTGCCATCTTGGGGGGCGTGCAAGCAGGCGATCAGTGGTGCGGTACCTAGATCACACTGCTGACAGGCGCTGGGAGGACCGCCATGCCCATTGGCGAGGGCAGCACGGCGCAGCATTTGCTCGAGCTGCGCAGGGTGAACCGAGGGCCCCATCAGGCTGCTCACAATAATTCAGAGCGGGTACATATCTCTCATATCTAACCAGCACCGCGCCAGGCCCGTCCAACAGCGGGGATGGCCGATGCGGAGCGCTGGGCGGGCCGTCGGAGCCCCTCCAGGTCTCGGAGCAGGAGCATGGGGCGGCGGGACCGCGACGATGGCCACCGCAATCGCAGCCCGCCCTCCCGCCACGACCGCAGCAGCGGGCGGCGGCGCAACGACAGCGGCGACCGGCGCCGCCGCCGTTCGCGCAGCCGCAGCCGCAGCAGGGGCCGCCACGACCGTGGTGAGATGATCAAGAGGGAGCACTTTGCTCGAACTAGCAGGACAGTGTGTCAGTGATCGCTTCCGTGCAACTGTGCAAGCATGCGACAGAGCAGAGTGCCCGCTCGCTTGCCCGCCAGTCACTTCGCCCCTGCCCCTGCTTCTCTTGTGATGCAGACGACCGGCGGCGGCGCTCGCCCTCGCCCCGCGGGCGCGGCGGATACGGCCGCAGGCGCAGCAGAAGCCGCAGCCCGCGGCGCCGCGGCGGCAGCCGCTCTCCAGCCAGGCGTGGCGGCAGCCGATCGCCGCCCCGCCGCCGATGGTCGCCGCCGCAGAGGGGCGGCGGCGGGGCAGAGGGCTATCGGCGCGGCTCTCCCGGCCGCGACTTCCGGCCGCCACCACAGATGCTGTCAGGTGTGCTGTGTGCTGCTTGTGTGCGTCTGCGGCAGGAGTTTAGGGTCGACTGCAGGGCTGCAGAGGGTGAATTGCAGCCGCTGTGGAACGACATGCAGCCAGAAGAGCCGGCCATTTCTGCATGCCTATCCATGTCTCAAATGTGGTACCTATCAACACATCCTCTGATGGTTGTACTAGGTTTGCAGATGAGCTGCCCGAAGTCAACTCGATCCACCGCGGCCGAGTGGTGTCACGTGCCCCGCCTACTTCCCTTAGCCATTCCTGTATCCATTGGTTCCCTTGTTCAATGTGCAGACGAGCCGCCCGAGGTTGGATCAATTCACCGCGGCCGAGTCGTGTCAGTGCGGCCATTCGGCGTGTTTGTGGAGCTGCCGGGGCGGCGCAAGCAGGCGATGATCCACCACAGCCAGGTGCAGCTTTGTTTATGTGACTGCTGTTGCTCCTGTTGCTCGAGTGTGTGCAGGGTGTGGAGCTGTAACGATGTTGGATGGGATTGTCAGAAAAAAAACCAATTTTAACTATCCCATCCAATCCACTGCAACTGCAGATCGACGAGGGCGTGCACTTTGGGCGGGACGACGACGATGAGAGCAAGGTCAAAGCGATGGAGTTCTTCTGCCCGCGCGGCGAGCAGGTGGGCTGGGATATGCATAGCCCCCACATCACGAGAGGCAATCGCCTGAGGGTGGGATTTGTCAAACGGCGCGGGTGCATGCTGCAAAGTGAATCCAGCGGCGGCCGTTCTCAAGCGCAGGTGTGGGTCAACATTCTGTATGTGCGGCAGGAGGAGCATGGGAACTGCAACATGTGCTGTGCCTGCCTGCTGACTAACCCCTGCATTCCCTTTCGTTTGCCTGCTTCTACACTCCCAGGTGTGGGTCAAGATTTTGGAGGTGCGGCAGGAGGGGCCCGGCAACTTCAAGCTTGCGGCCAGCCGGAGGGCGGTGGACCAGGAGAGTGGTGCTGACCTGGACCCCGACAATCTGCTCGCACAAGGTAAGCTTACTTCAACTTGGCGCTTAATGATTTGGTGCTTGATAATCACCAACGGGAGTTGCAAGGCGGGCTGTGGATCAAGACAGCGGCGCTGACCTGGACCCCGACAATCTGCTGGCACAAGGTGCGGTTGATGACGTTGTTGCAGCGGTGTTGCGTTGTACGGTAAACAGGGCGGTGGACCAGGAGAGCGGCGCTGATCTTGACCCCGACAATCTGCTGGCACAAGGTGCGGTTGATCCCTTAACTGCGTGCCAATCGAAGCAATTTGGAGAGCAGGCATGCTAATTAAACAGTTTGTAGGGCGGCCATGCTAGTTGAAGCAGTTTGCTGGGCAGGCGGTGGACCAGGAGAGCAGTGCCTGCCCGCCCACATTCTATTTGCAGGCTGCTGCGATACTCTTCGAGCACAGCACCCGTGCATGCGCTCGCTGCTTGCCCCTGGCTGTTGACATTGCAGAGCTTCTCTCAACAGCCTCGCAAACCGCGCTGCGCACTGTCCACACTCTACAGCCCGCGGCGGCCCGCGTGCATGCTGTTGCCCATCCTGATATAGCTGTCATTGCAGCATGTGGGCAGCACTGATGATTGCAGCACATCCCCACACTCTGCAGCCCGCGGCGGCCCTGGCGGCGGCGGTGGCGGCGGTGGCGGCCGGGACAGCGACGAACCGCCGGAGCTGCATTCCATCCACCGGGCTGGTACGCAAGCAATCAAACACGCAGTGTTTGGGGGCCGTTGCCTTGCACATCTCCGGAACGGCCCGTGTCCTGCGTTGCTTTTCCTTTCTTAGAGGGCCGCAATGTTTGGCACAGTATAAGTATAATCACTAAAATCCAAAGCTTGACGACTTGCTCCTCTGAGTCGCTTCCCTGCAGTTTAATCAAGGCTGTGTCCCTCCTTTCCGCACCCACCCTGTTCCCCATGCAGCCGTGCAGTCGGTGCGGCCGTTTGGCGTGTTTGTGAAGCTGGACGGCTACCGCAAGTACGGCCTGGTGCACTTCAGCCAGGTGGGGTTTTACCACATCAGCTGTCGTTTGTGTTGCTGGCCTGTTGCTTGAGTTTGTGAAGCTGGACGGCTACCGCAAGTACGGCCTGGTGCACTTCAGCCAGGTGGGGTTTTACCACATCAGCTGTCGTTTGTGTTGCTGGCCTGTTGCTTGAGTTTGTGAAGCTGGACGGCTACCGCAAGTACGGCCTGGTGCACTTCAGCCAGGTGGGGTTTTACCACATCAGCTGTCGTTTGTGTTGCTGGCCTGTTGCTTGAGTTTGTCAAGCTGGACGGCTACCGCAAGTACGGCCTGGTGCACTTCAGCCAGGCAAGTGTGGTCTGGTGCACGTCTGTCAGGATGACACACGTCTTAGCGTGCTTACTGTAGTGTTTTGGCAGCTGGCTTGGGTGTGTAAAGATTGGGTTGTGTGAAGCTGGACGGCCACCGCAAACTCGGGCTGGTGCACTTCAGCCAGGCAAGCAACAGCTGCAAAGCGGTATGTTGGCTTGTGGGGAGCTGCTGGTGTGCTGCTAATTAGACGTTTACGAGGTCATGGTTAGATGCCTTGCTGTTGTTTTTTCTGCGCAGATCAGCGACCATCTGTCCTTCTCCCGTGATGACCCCGACGAAGTCAAGGTCAAGGAAATTGGAGAGATTCTGTCGGTCGGCGACCCAGGTGGGCACGCCCCACAAACCAGGTCCTGCACAGTTTGTGGTGCAGGAGGCCGGTGCCAGCTCACTCACAAGCACTTTGCAGCTCTGCCTGCTGGCGCCACGCACTTAGAGTATGCTGTTTCAATCGACTGGTCCACTCGTCTGTTCTGCAGTGTGGGTCAAGGTGGTGGACCTTTCCTTCGACGACCGCGGACCCAAGGCAAGCCCCTGCTGGCGGCTTTGCTTTGCTTTGCTTTGTGTGCTGGCCGGCAGCTGCTGGCCTGGGCACTTGCCCTCCTGCCCCAAGTGCTCCATCCCTCTATCGACTGCCCCCCAACCCCACCCGCCCACCCACACCCACACCACACCCCTGCTGCAGATCGGCTGCAGCATCAAGCACGTCAGCCAGTCGGATGGCACAGACCTGGACCCAGCCAACACTAAGTACCGGCCGCGGGGAGAGGGCGGCGGCGGCCCGCAGGTGGGGCTTAAGGGCTTGTGCTCGGGAGGGATGTCGGCGGGCAGCAGGTGCGCTGAGCGCAGCAGGGCTGCTGTTAGCGGGTGCAGGCGTGCTGCTGGGAGCTTGTTAACAGAAGTATTCTCTCCTAAAGCCCAGTTTACACCACATGGCAACAACTGCGCCTGCGCTCATCCTCTTGACCTCAGGGCCAGCAGCCAATTGGCGCGCAGGCGGGCGTGGCCCACGATGGTGCCGTGGATTGGGGCCACATGAAGGCTGACGTCGTGCAGGCAAGTTTTGGCGTCTAAGGGTAGTGGGTGTTTTGGATTGAGGCACGGCTGAGCCATCAACTGGGGCCACATGAGGGCGGATGTTGTGCAGGGAAAGGCTGCTGCTGTGCCCTGAAATGGTGTGCATGCTGTGCAGTGGTGTGCATGAGCTGTGGAGCAGCCATGCATGGGACCACATGAATGCAGACGTGGTTCAGGCAGGGATCCCCTCCCATGCACTGCTGCGGGGTTGCGCACTCTGGCCGACTCAGATTTCGGTGCCTTTGCACCCCTGAAATTTGCAGTACGGCGGCGCAGCGGGGCAGTACGATATCCTGGCTGATTCAGGAGACGAGGCGGGACCGCCCGGTCCTTCCGGCCGAGGACCGCCGCACCGGCCGCCACCTGGCATGGGGAGCGGCGCCAATGCGGCACCACTGCCGCCCAGGTGCGTGTTCTGTTTTTAGTATACGTGCTGTGCTGTGCTGTGCGGCACCTGGGCTGTGCTGTGCGGCGCTGTGCTGCCGCATGCCAAGTCTGTGCTGTGTCCTCGCCGCCCAGGTGAGTGCGATATGTGCTGTGCTGCTGTGCTGTGCTCCCACTCTCTCGATGCTGCACATCTCACGCTAGCTGAGCCGGTCTGGGAGGAGGGTTTTGGAACTGCTCTAGCCAAAACACGGCAGGAAGCCTTTACAGAGATGCTGTACGATAAGACACAGTTGCGCTTTCATATATAGCCGTTTAGCTAGCCTTTTGCCCGCGCCTGCCGCCGCTCGGCCGCCCGGGCCAGCAGCCGCTGCCCCAGCTTGCATCTTTGCGGCTCTATCACTCCTTCTAGCTCGGCTGCCTCCTCCTGCTGCTCCCGCTGCTGCTGGCCGTCCCCTTCTCCAGCCGCTGCTGCCGCCCCCGCTGCCGGCAGCCCACCGTTGGCTGCCACTGCTGGTGCCGCTGCTGCTGCTGCACCACCTGCCGCTGCGCCACCTGCCTCGGCGGCTGCCGCCTCTGCGGCTGCCCGGCTGCGCTGCCGGTATGCAATCTGCTGCTCTATGTCCTCCTGCTCTCCAGTGAAAAGGTCGTACAGCTGGCCGGGCTGCAGGAACCAGCCAAACACGGAAAACCTGCAAACCACACATTAGGGCAGCAGGGCAAGAGTTGGCATGGTGCACATGCTACCTCGCTGGCTCCTGGACCCCAAGTGCTGCAGACCAGCCAGGGGGGAGCGCTTGCAAGCACAGGCTGCAGTGCAGGCCGGTGGCAGGCAACGCACACACACATGCGCCGCCGCTGCCTGCTATTTAGGCAAGCCCAAAGAAATCCCCACCGGGGGCGGTCGGTTCGCAGCGGAGTCACGCTGCATGGCAGTGTGGCGGGCAGAGAACAACGTTCATGCCATTGTGCAGGCTTGGTTAGCACAGCTTCCACCAAACGCGGCCGCCCTGCCAAGAAGGGCCGCATCAAGCAGCATCGCAGCAGTGCCCACATTCAGCCGGTCCTGGAGCACGAGACCCGACCAATAACCCAGCTGCCCTGCTTGCCTGTGGTACCGCGGCACTCGAAAGAAGACCGCGGAATTGAACTCCGGCACGTACAGCCGCCCCTGCCGCTGCTGCGCCGGGTGCTGCTGCACGCTGCCGCCGCCGCTGCTGGCACTGCCGCCGCCGCTGCTAGCTGCGCCATTGGCGCCAGCGCTGCTGCTGGGCTCTGGATCAGCTTCTAGATCCACAAAAGCGCCGCCCATGTCTTCTGTCCAGTCCTGTGTCAGGGGAGGGGAATGGCGCGGGACTTGGGGGATGCAGGGCCGCAACCGGCATGCCCCCTTGAGACGGTAGGGGTGTCTGCTGATTGGGTTGAGGCCTTGTCAACAGAAACCAAAGCTTGCGTGCCTCCCTGTGCGGCCGCACCTTAATGAGGTGCTAGACACAGGCGGTTCGCTAAACTTGAAACGAACGATTTCATACAGATTGTCAACGTATTGGCACTACAAAATGCAAATGAAACAAACCTTTGTGAGGTAGTAGACACATGTGAGGTCTCGCGAGCAGGAAATGACCTCGCCTGCGGCAGGCAGGCAGTTGCGACAGGCAGTGCAAGCTCAGGCCTCCCCCGAGCCCCTATGAGGCTCCTGGATCCATTTACCCCAAAGCCTTCAGACCTGGCTGATACAGGCGCAAGGCAACCCCCATCTGCAGCCATCCCACCTGAGTCCAGCGGGACAGTATTGGAAACTGAGTTGGGTATCCAGCCCCTGCTGAACTTACAAGGTTTTCATGCCACTTAGATCGGCCCCCCCACCTGAGTCCAGCTGCACGGGTGTGTAGGCCCGGTCGTCATGGGGTGCAATGTGGTGGTCGGTTTCGTAGCGAGCGGCACTAAAGGCGTTGAACTGCTCGGGGGCCAGCAGCGAGAAGGCTCGAAGCAGGGCTTCCAGAGCCGGGCCGCCGCCGGTGGCGCCTGGTGGTGGGGCAGGGCAAATGAGATCAGTGTGGGGGTTGGGTTCAGGACAGCGGGTGGGGCTGCGTGCCAAGCAAGGCACTGCATGCCGTTCAGAGGCCGGTTTGCACGCCCCGCCTGCGCGCTGCTGCCGCCGAGCTGCCGCCAAACTCCATGGCAGCTTGGGCGGCCCAGCAGGCACCCACCCTTGACGCTCCAGAAGCGGTGCGCGATGTTGTTGTGCGTGTAGTCCTGCGGCATCCGAGCAGCATGAGGTTGTGGCAGCAAATGCTCAACTCAACAACCCGACAGCATGAGCCTGCTGTGCAACCTGGTGGTGCAGCTCGTGCAGCACCCTGCTCCTGCCTTGGCCAACTAGAATTTGAAAGCACAGCATGTTCATTAGGATCGAATGAATCCTCCCGGCACCCACAACACGGGCAGCTGCAAGCTCCCTCCCCACCTCGTCAGCGGCCGTGTCGTTCCAGCGGCCCGGCGGCAGGCGCTGCAAAATTTGCAGCGCTCCCTCCGCAACAAAAGGCGGCAGGAAGTTGGACACCTTGACAATGCCGCCACCGGAGTCCACCAGGGCGTTGAGGTCGTACTGTGCCATCCATTTGGACACCTGTGCAGCAGGGGCGGCAGCGGGGGTGGGCAAGTTGGGCGGAGGCGGTGGCGGCGTCGGCGCCGGCGGCGGTGGCGGCGCCAGCAGCCGCCCCCTTGCTGCCGCCGATGCTTCCTGAGTGCAATTGTGCGCCTGCTTCCTTGACTGGATTCCTGCGAGCAAACAGGGCCCTGGGCCGCACGACCGGCGTCCTGCCGGCGTGCACCCTGCCCGGGCGCTCCGCTTCCATTGCTCATGATCACGCACCTTGTTGTACGAGTTCAGCCAGTTGAGGGCGCGCGCCAGTTCGCCGCCACTCGGCTGGTCCACCTTGGCCCGCTTGCCCGGGCGCCCCATCGAGCCCAGCTCGCTGTTGATGCTGCTGCCGATAAATCCCGCTGTCGATTGGTGTAGCGGTCAGGCCTGCCGCCACAGGTTGCCGCGCCGCCGCCGCCCGGCTGGTGCTCACGCTGCCCTGCCCATTTCACTTGCTGCACACACAATGCTTGGTCATGGCATCTGCAGGGGCCGAGGCGGCGGCGCAGTGCTGCCTGCTTGGATGACGGGCGGCGGCGCACCGGCAGCACCCGGCAGCGGCGGCGGCGGCGGGGCACCTGGCAGCGGTGGCGGCGGCCAAGCGCACATCACTTCGGCAGAGCAGGCGCTTGCCATTCTGGAGGAGCATGCCCGGTGAGTAGCTGCTGGTTTTGTGCCTGAACAGCCCGATGGCAGCATGCCTTTCTATTGCCCACATGGCTAGTGCCTTGCACACCCAGCTGCCTGCGGCACTCGCCATGGCACCGCAAGGTGCGCTTGAACCACCGCAACTTCAACTGCCTCTGGCCCCTCCACTGACTCTGCCCTGCGCTGAACACATGCCTTGCAGGTGGAAGAAGGAGCAGAAGAAAAAGAAGAAGGAGAAAAAGGCGAAGAAGGACAAGAAGGCGAAGAAGGAGAAGCGGAGCAAGCACAAGAAGCGGAGCCGGCGCAGCGGCAGTGGCAGCAGCGGCAGCAGCAGCGGCAGCGAATCCGACTAGCTCAGTGCCCTCGAAGACTATGAGCACCGAGCATCGTTCGTATGCATGCGGATGCTCGCATGCACATGCACGTGTTCACGTGCACATGCAATGAGGCATGGCCGGCAAGGCGCTGTGCAGAACAGCAGTGGGCAGGATGGGGGCGAGGATTGTGCACTGCAACTAGGAACGCATGGCTGGCACGATGCAGTTGCAGTTCGGGAAGCAGGGCCAAGAGTCAGGGGGCAGCGCTGCGGTCCCTCTGGGCGTTGGCAGCCGCACATGCGACGCATGACAATCGCTCCATGACCACCAGCTGCTCTACTGCTGCCAAGCGGCGCTCCATGGGCGCAAGCGCATCCTTGGCCGCAGCCGCAGCCGCAGCCCGTGCTACCGGCGCCGCTACTGCCGCCGCTTCCCTAGCTGTGTTTTCCTCCATGTGCTGCCGCTGCTGGTTCATGTATGTGCCGATCGCCCTGCACATGTGCAGGAGGATGGAACGCGCACATGCTCACCCACTCACACACATGAGAATACCCTAATAGGCAGGGGGCGCTTTGGCGGGGGCCTCTGGAAACGCCAGCGCCATCCCCTCACCAGATGCAGCCAATGATCAGATTGATGCCGATGATAGGAATGACGAGGTAGCCCTGCAGGTGGGAAGGGGTCAACGTCAGGCTGGGCGAGCCTCGGGGGCTAACATGCGCATGCGGCGGGCAAGGAACAGTAGTGGTAGCGACGCGGCCTGTGCTTTGGGTGGGCCGCTGCCACTGTGCGTTTTGTCAACTTGCCGGTAACCCCCGCTCCGCTGGCTGTCGCGCGCCGGAGTTTTCCTTGTCCACGCCCGAGCGCTTTGGCTGCATCTTCCGCCTTGAAAGTGCATACATCGACTGCGTTTGGCCTCCGGCTGCTGGGGCGGAGCTGGCACAATGCTGCCGCCCCGGCGGCGACATGGCGAGCGCGGCCCATGCACGGCGAGAGGTCTAGTCATCTCCGATGCTGGTGCGCAGCAGGCATGCTGCACTTCTTCATGCTGTGACCTTGCGGGTACGTGTGGGGTCACAGTGATCGCCAAATGTCCCCGATCGAAGCTGCGGTGCGGCGCACTCGGCTGTGGTGTCACCCGCCCTGCACAGCCCCATCCGTCCTGCGTCCAGCGTCGGGTGGCAGCACCCTCGCTTCATGTCAGCAACACCTCTCACGCATTGCACAGCGTTACAGTAATGAGCAGAACAGAAAGCACAAAGAGCGATGGGAAGGTGTGGGAGCAGGCCCACAGAACATCCAACAGCCAGCGGCAGCTATCACGTCTTGTTAAAGCGCTGCGCCCGGCGGAGCTTGCTGCCCCACTGGCGGCCTGCAGGCGTGGCCAGCCATGTGCGGTTGAAGGCATCAACCTCAGCCGCGGTGGTGCTGGTACGGTCAGGAAACCGTACGTGGGTCAGCAGGGACAGCAGCGGGCCAGGGCCACGGGAGGCATACTCTTGCCACAGGGCGTGGCGGTGCTGGCGCAGGAAGTCGGCGCGCATGGCGATCTTGGCAACACTATACGTGGCATAGCAGGGATGGTGCAGCAAGAAATTAAACTGGGTAATTCCTATGTTTTCTTGCACCCAGGCTAACAGCCGCGGCTTGGCCCCGCCATCCCAGTTCAACCCAAGCACAGCCGGCTGCTTGTGAACCACTTCCAGAAGCTGGCTGCTGCTCAGGCCCAGCTGCTGCAGGCTGGCCCATGCCGCCAGCAATGCAGCTGGCGAAGCGGTCCAAACCGCCAGGCTGCGCTGCACCAGCTCCTCGCCCTGCTGCCGGTACCCGTGCTGCAGCGGGGCGGGCACGCCGTTTGCTGCCTGCAGCAGCTCGCCCAGGGCTTCAGCTGCCGCCTGTTGGCGGCTGGCTGGGTCTTTCAAGGTGTGCGGTTTCGTGCCCCTGCCGCCACTGCCCTGCCGACGCTGGTCCAGCTGGGCTGGGGTCAGGTTGAGCGCGTTCCACAATGCAAGCGCAACAACTGCAAGGGAGGGACAGGAGGGCTATTTGCATGAAGCAGTGCGACGCAAAATACCGGCGAAGGAGGCACCCTCACAAGTGGTACATCCGGCCTGCAAGCGTTGAGTTGACAACCTTGCCCCAACAGTGCCCTCACCCTGCTCCTGGGTCAGCGCGCCGCTGGCCTGCAGGCCCTGCAGGTGGGCCGCCATCGCCTCAGCCCGCTCAAACTTGCTGACAAAAGCCAATGGCTGCTCGAACAGAGCTTTGGCTGTGGCTGCATCGCTGATGCCCAGCCGCCGCCGCAGCCGTAGGTTGCTCTCAATCTGGCTGCCCAGGTTGGTTCGCGTCAGCATGCGCGCAGCAGATGTGGGGTACAGCCACATCGCCACCCCCAGCTGTGTGGCCCCCGGCGGCGCCTGCACGGTGCGGGGGTCGTCAGGCAGCAGCGCCGCCAGCTGCCGCAGCGCTGCAAGTGCGCTGGCAAAGGTGGCATGCTTGGTGGTGAGCAGCACGGGAAACCGCTCAAACAGGGCTCCAATGCTGGCTGAATCGAGGCCCTCCGCCCGCAATGCTGCAACTTTGGGCGCCACATCCCGCTGCACCTTTGCTGCCGTCATGGCTGTGTTGTTCACTATGCTGCACCACTCCCCCTCACGGCTGTGGCCCATGCGCGCTGCACGGTGCATACGGCTGATGCTGTCCACGCTGAAGCCCTGCTGCGCCAGGAAGCGCCACAACGGCTGCTCAACAAAGGCAGCATCTGCTGCTGGCTCTGCTGGGCTGCCGCCGTTTAAAGCTGCCAGGACTGGCAGTAGCCGCTGCACTGTGCTGGGCTGCCACCAGTGCGGCCAGGCTGCACAATGGCTGCTATTGCTGCTGCTGCTGCCGCAGCACAGCCGCCGTGCCGTCAGCTGCCTGTGCGGTGCTGCAACGGCTGTGCTGCGGCTGCGGCCCGCTGCGCTGTGTATGGCCGTTTGGCACCTGCAAAGTAATGTTGCACGCGCAGCTGTGAGCGACACGTCTCAGCAGAGAGCATCTTCACAGCGAGCAGCACAGCAGACATTTCGCTGCGGCTGCGCCCAGCGTGGCACACTTGCCTGGCCGACAGCATGGCCGCCGCTGCTGCTGGGGCCGCACTTGAGTTGCACAACAGTCAATGTTCCTGGTCACCGGCAGCAAGTTGAGAATCCTGCAGGCAAAGGGCGCGACATTGCCGTGAGTCGGGGCCAAGCCCGCGGCCGCCAGCGGCGGCGGCGGCCGTGAGTCGGGGGGGAGTCGGGTGCAGGCTGAACTAGCCCGCACGGCGACATTGCGCACCTCCGCGATTTCAGTAGGCAGCAGGCGCCGGAAGACGGTGCAAAGTGGACGTGCGGTGCGGGTGCCGGGCGTCCAGGGGCCCGCTGCTCGTTGACGGCGCTTCAGATGAAGCGATTCACTTGGTGTGTATCGAGGCAGGATGGCGTGTATCAGGCAAGCGACGTAACACGGAAATAGCACACATTGCGCAGCTCGTGGCAGTCGGCGGTCTGCTGCGCCGCTCCCCGAACTGCTGCACCGAATCCTGCTGTATGGAGCGATTCACCCGACTGACACTGTTCCCTGTTGCCTGCACTTGTGTTCTAAAGCTGCTGTACAAAATGGGCAAACCGGTCATGCTAAGCTGCCACAGAGCAAGGTGCAAAAAGCCTGCTCAAGGGTCCCAGTCTGCCCGGCCGTCCCATCCTGCTTCTGCCGCTCGCTGGCCCAGCTCCCCTGATGAATTATCTGCTGCCGCTGCTGTTGCTGTTGCTTCTTCTGCTGCTGCTGCGCCTGCTGTGCCTGCTGCGCCTGCTGAGGCACCAGCCAGCGCCTCATGCAGATCCATCGATGCCTGCAGCACCGCCGCCGCCTCCTGCCCAGCATGGGAATCCGCCACAGCCTGCGCCGCCTGCCAACCGGGCACTGCGCCCTCTCCTGCGGGCGTCGCCTGGCCCACTGCAGCGGGAGCCTCCTGCTGCTGCCCATCTTGGGTTGCAGGCGCGTCTGCTGTGCTGCTCGCTGCCGCCTGCTGCGGCTGCGAATCAGCCAGCGAAGCAGCGATGGCTGCCGCCAGCATCGCCTCCTCTTCGTCCCTGCACCCAGAGAGGCAGAGAAACCTAGTTATGGCCAACGTGCGCTTCATGCTGCAGGCAATACAATCTGGCAGCATCCCTCCTGTACCTACTGCTGCACTCACGCGCTGTGCGGCGCGCCATCGCCGCTAGTGCCTCCATACAGAGGGTTGCGCCGCCCCTCGCTGCCGCTGCTTGCGAATGCCGGATTGTATCGCACATGCATGCGCTGCGCTGCTGCGGCTGCCTCGTCCGCCGCACCCACTGTCGCCTGCTGCTCGGCGCCGCCAGCTGCCGCCGCTGCCGCCGCTGTGCCGTCGCCCTTGGGCTGAGGCGGCGGCTGCGCTCCATCTGCTGCTGCAGCCCCTGCCTGGCGAGCGTCTGCCAATGAAAGCTCCAAAGCCCGCTGCAGCGCCTCCTCCTCACTAAACTGCAGCCCTTCTAGCTCAGCTGCAAGAGCACTGCTAGCCCCCAGCACGCTCGCTGCCTCTAGGCTGCCCAGACCGCCATGCAGCGGCGAGTGCGCCGCTGCTGCCGCTGCCGCCGCGCCCTCCTGCCCTGCGCCGCCTGCTCCACTTGCTGCCGCTGCGGGCACCGCCTCTGCCCCCGTGTCGCCGCCGCTGTGGCGGCGCAGCGCCCAGGGCGGGCGCAGCGTACGGCCGGGGGAGGCAGTGCTGCTGGGGCTGCGTGGGCTGGAAGCGCCGCTGCCAGCTGCCGCCTCCGTTGCCGCCTCTGCTAGGTCTTGCGACAGGTTGTTGGAGGCGGTGACGTAGATGCTGTTGCCGCGGGGGTGCCTGTAAGTAGAAGTGGGTGAGCATGACAGGATGAGTGCAGCCGTCACACACAGGTGGAGCAGGGCATTGTGCGCCAGACCTGAAGGTCGACCGTGAATTTGGGCCAGGAAGTGCAGCTAGCCCAAAACAAGATTGCAAGCTACAGCTGAGCCATCAGCAACTCACAGGTGTGGCAGGGCGTCGGGCGGCAGGGCTTGCAGATCGATGTCTGGTCCAACCAGCTCCGGCACTCGCAGCGCGTGCAGCAGGAAGATCAGTGCGGAGGAGTACCAGAACTCGTCCCGCACTGCATAGGGAGCGGAGGGGAGCGTGCAGATGGGGATGGTCAGCGGGGCAGGCGCCGGCGGGGTACCAATACGGCACCCAAAGGCGGCCAGGCTGAGCCATGAGCAAACTGCCTAACAAGCTCACAACCAAGCCAGCAAGGAGAGCAGGAGGGACTCACTGCTGTTGTGGTCCCCATCAAATGAGATGAAGTTCTGCAGCAATGCGAGCAGGGGTGCAGGTGCAGAGGGTTGGGTGGACAAGTCTAGCTTGCTGCGTGCTGCTCTGCATGTTGACGGGCCAACCAACCAGTCACCAGCTGTCTGCGAGCTCAACGGCAGCATGCACCCAAGAGGATGGCCTAGCCCCTACCCCACCTTGTCCCCTGCATAAGCTGCAAACAGCCGCTCGCTGTGGTGCTTGTTCACGAACGTGTCGTCCCGCGCATGGCCTGCAGGACCAAAGCCAGTACAAAGCATGTGGCAGAGCACCAGGTTTGCTGGACTAACCACGGCAGGCATGTGTAGGCCCCAACAATGTCACAACAGGCAGCGTGTTAAGCTCACCGAACAGCGCGGGAATAAAAGCGTTGCCCACAGCATCCAGCGGTGCCACTGAATCGACACTGAACCCCGCCCGCTTCTTCACGCTGCGCTTGAGCATGGCCAGCGCCATCTGCATCCAAAACACGTGTGGCACAGGGTGTAGCAGAGGCAGGTAGCGCACTCTCCATGCTGACTGGATTCGATGCGCAAGCTGCCACCAGGCACCATCGCACTTCCTGCCCTTGTGGTGCAATCCAATCGGCACAGAAAAAACAAGGTGTCAGTTCGGCTTGCGGGCTGCAGCTCACCTTGATGAGCGGGCGGGGGATGCGCAGCTGCTGCTCGGTGGCCAGCTCCAGCATCAGGTCGACCAGCCGGGAGAAGGGGGAGTCCAGCACCTTCATGATGGCAGAAAAACAGACAGCATGGTGAGTAACCAGCTGGAGTATCAGGTCGATCAGCCGTGAAAAAGGGGAGGCCAGCACCTACGAAGTGTCCATGATAAACGCAAATTTTGCATCAGGCGGTCGAGCGGGAAAAAAAGCTGAGTCGAAAACCTCAAAGCGGCGCCGCAAGCACGTAAACTGCAGCACCCAAACAACGTGCAACGCAAACAGCGCGCCATGCCTGCCACCGAAGGGTTGCGCTGACCGCGCAGTAGCTCATGGACACATGCACTACAGCCCCTGCAAATTTCGCAACACAAACAGCGCACCATGCCTGCCACCGAAGGGTCGCGCTGGCTGTAGAGCAGCGCGGTAACCGCCCCCATAGAGCGGCCCCACAAACCGATGGTGCTGGTGCTGCCTGCGGCGCAACCAGAGGGGCCAGAGTGGGAGCAGCTTGTATAATGCTAGGTGGGGCAGCCAATTACCTGCAGTTCGGCAGGCAACGCGCAAATACGTGCCGAGCAGCCACGGTGCGCACGGGTCGTCAAACTCCAGCCTGTGACTGAGCAGACCTACAGCCGTGCTGCTTGTACTCAAGCGGGCGCGCACACCCTCCTCACGCAGATAAGCCACCACCGCCTCCAGATGCGCCACCTCGTCTGTTTGCGAGCATCAAAAGTTGAGAGCCTTTGGACAGTTCAGGCCTTTCCCAGCACGCACCTTCCTCCCGCAGATAGGCCACCACCGCCTCCAGATCCTCCACTTCATGTGCCCCCAGCGTCACATAGCCGCCGTCAGACAGGCCTGAACCCTGCAGGGAGAAACGAGGATGAGCTGAATTCAACTCCAGGCAGTGGCGATGTTCTGGTGGCAGGCAAGCACTGTGCTGCCTTGACTAGGACGCAGCAGGGCGTGCCAGCACAGCAACCAAGAAACAGCGGCTCACCGCAAAGTCAAATGCAAACACGGTGATGCCTTTTGGCAGCAGGTGGTACAGAATCTCCTCAGCGTCCCGCCGGCTGCCGCTGTTGCCTGCAATCGACATCAGGCATCGACCAGGGAGCTGTGTTGTTCGGTGACTCCAATGCTTGACATTGCCAATGTGCAGCCCAAAGCCCGGCAGCGCCAGACATGCTCCCGGTGCCTGCACTGTCAAACCACCACCACCCCAACCTCAGCAGCAGCAGCAGCAGCGGCGGCAGCAGCAGCAGCAGCAGCCAAAGGCTCACAATGCAGGTAGACGCTGCAGGGCAGGCGGCCGTCGGGCGAGGTGGTGACGCAAAACGCGCGACCATACAAGGTTTCAACAAACACAACTCACAGTGCAGGTAGACGACGCAGGGCAGGCGGCCGTCGGGTGAGGTGGTGACGCAGGGGCGGTAGTGCGAGGCCTGCAGCCGCTGGCCCCGCGCGTTGCTCAGCACCACGTCCTGGCGGTAGTACTTGTGGCTGGGGAACACAAGGGCAGCAAGGAGCAATGAGGGTGAAAACTGACAGCTGGCCAAGCGGACCACATCCTGGCGGTAGTACTTGTGGCTGCGGCACGGGAGGAAAGACATGCCAGCGCATCAGCAGGCGCCACAGCTGGACTGTGATACTTGTGGCTGAGGCACGAAAGCAGTGTGGGGCAATGCGGCAACAAGTGCCAGGGTTGCGGCCGATCTGACCAGCACCCAGCTGCTCATCCGCCTGGCCACCCACCCCTCCTAGCACCCACTCGCGTCGACAGACAGCTCACCTGCGGTCACTTGGCCACCAAACATATCCCCATCTCCCGCCCAGCACCCAGCACCCAGCACCCGCTCACTTGTAGAGGCGGAACGCGGCTCTGCGGCCGCCCACCAGGTCTGCATCTGTGTAGGCATCGTCACGCGGCGGGCGGCACACCGCGTCCACCAGCTGGTCCCTGGGAGGCGGAGCAGGGGTGCTTCGGAAAGTGGGTGCAGGGGTGCAGGAGAGCGGCAGCAGGGCAGCAGCACAGGCTGGGTGGTGGGCGGTGGACTGGGGCAGGCGAGGGCAGGGAGCCGCGCACTGCAGTGACAGTCGAGAGTACACTTGACGCAACAACGCATCAGCAACACAAACTAAACGCACCACAGGCCTGCGATGCTCATCGCGCCCGAGGCAGCGGAAGGCGGCGAGGCGGCGGCGGCGGGAGACCCCGCTTTCCGCTGGCGGGCTCGTGGCTCGCTGGGCGGTCTCTGATCGCTGCCTGCACACCGGCTGAAAGCTCAGCTGCAGTTCGGGTGTGCTATTTGGCGCTCGGGCTGCGCGGGCGGACTGAGTACAGGCGCAAAGGCGCGATCGCCGCAATCAAGTGGCGTGGATCAGTCTGGTGTTTCTCTGATCGGTCTTTGAGGGGGTTTCAGCCTCTCAGGGCCTGCCGCATGGGCAATGCCCGCGGGTGCCCTGTGCCGGCACGGCTGCCGATCGCTGCATTGCACTTGGCGATCACTGCAGTGTCGCCCGCCATGGACAGCGACAGCTCCCTTGATAGCGAGCTGGTGCGCGCCTCCAAGAAGGGCGGCAAGAAGCGCAAGGCCGTCAGCGACTCGGAGTACGAGGAGAGCGACGAGAGCGTGTCTCTGGACGAGGAGAGCGAGTGGGAGGAGGAGGCCCGCAGGCGAGTCCGCTCGGGGAAGCGCCGTGGGCGCCCTTCGGGCCTTCAGGGTGCTGCGGGTAGTACTATCAATACTGTGGATTGCGACAGTGCGGCGCCAGGACGCCTACAGGGCCGCCACTGCTTGCCGCCGCCGCTCCGCCGCCACCGCTGCCGCTGCCGCCACTGCTGCCCTGCCAACCCGCTGCCCTCGTGCCCTTGCCTGCAGCAAGAAGAAGGGCAGCGGGCAGAAGCCGGCACGCAAGAAGCCTGCACGGCACGGCGGTCGGCGCGCTTCCCCATCTGACGAGGAAGAGGACGAGGATGAAGACGACTTTGAGGAGGCAGCCGCAGGTGTGCACAGCTTTTCGCAGCGGTTTGTAATCATCCAGCTGCCAATCCGTTGCGGTTTTTGCTGTGGCTGGTCCCTCACAGCCGCAGCTGGGTGCGTCCTGCCACATGAGCTGCCTCGCCTTCCCTGATCCTTCATCCGTAGCGGCGCCCAGCGCACGGGGCGGCGGCGGGCGCCGCGGCCGGCAGCAGCAGGAGTCGTCTGACGATGAGGATCGGCTGGAGATAGATGAGGAGGACTTGATCGAGGACGAGGAGGACCGCAAGCGGTGGGTGCTGGGCAGTGGGGTGTTGTGGCATTGGGGTGCAGCATGGCACAGCATGTGGAGCGCAACATGTCCCACCGCGCAGCCCTGCTGGCTGGCCACTGCAACGAGGGCTGCCACGGTGTTCTCCGTGTGGTGTCGGTTCATGTACACTCTGGAACCAACTCCATCTGTGCTGCAGGCTGGCAGCCATGACTGAGCTGCAGCGCGAGTACGTGCTGGCGGAGCGCGCCGACAAGCGAAACGCGGAGATGCTGCGCCAGAAGCTGCTGAAAAAGGTGGCCTGGGTTGTATTGTGCGGATGTGTGCCGCAGGCAGCAAGTGGAGAACGATGCTGGGCTGCCTGGGCAGCCACAGGACATGCACGCGACAGGCGGTTTATTTGCGTGCAGCATGCAGAATGCAGTCAACCATAGCCTGCCCTGCACCTTCTGCAGAACGATGCCAAGGCGGCAGCAGCGGGTGCCAAGGCGGCCAAGACTGTGCGCGGCAAGAGCGGCCGGGAGGAGAGGTGAGCATCGGGCGGCTGCGTGTGAGGGGCTGCCTGGTTTGCGGCGGGTGGTAGACGAGCGGGCGGGAGGAGCGGTGAGCGCTGTGTGGCTGGGTGCAAGGGGGCTGCTCACTTGCGGTTGCTGGCAGGCAGATGCTGTTGGTGCACTGGCATGCTTGCATGCGGCCCATTGTGGTGTGCACATTCATGCAGATGCGCAGTTAGCCCATCAGATTTAGCCTTGCCAAACGCTGCAGGGTGGAGGCTGATAAGAAGCGAGCAATCGAGGAGCTCAAGGCGGCTCGGGAGAGGAAGAAGGAGGGGGCAGAGGAGCGGTGAGCAGCAGCCGCTGCCTGTCGAGCTTTGTTTCTTCGCGCCACTGGCCGCCGCGGGCGCTGCAGCGCCTACCGCTGCGCGCCGCTGCTGCTGCTGCTGCTCTGCATTGCGGCACATGTCAACATATGCAGACCGTCGCCTGCAGACGCAAGAAGGAGGAGGAGGAGGTTAAGTTGAGGAGGCTGCTGCTCAATCCTACAGTAGTATGTGCTGATGTATGTGCCCGCACTGCCACCCACCCGCAGGCGGAAGAAGGAGGAGGAAGAGGAGGATGACATGGAAGTTGAGGAGGCTGAGCATGAGGCGGCAGAGCGGCGGGAGGCAAGGCGGCGGGAGCGGGAGCGGTCCCCATCGGAGGAGGGCGCACTGGACTCTGGTGAGTTGTAGTGCATGCTCGTATATCGCGGCTGCTGTTTGTAATCGGGGGAGCGGCGGGAGGCGCGGCGGCGGGAGCGGGAGCGGTCGCCGTCGGAGGAGGGTGCTCTAGAGTCTGGTGGGTGTGCTTTCTGGAGAGTGGGTGGCTCATGGAGTGGGTATTAGGCGGCAGCTCGTCATGCTGCTGGTAGAAGGCTGTTTCGCAATGCGCGCTTGCATCAAATCGACTCTGCACTTGCTGCATTTGGCCCCACCTGCACACACTTCAATGGTCGTTCTGCACACCCGCCTGCAGACAAGGCGCTTTCAGATGACGACCGTGGAGGGTACGGGCGGCGGTACGAGGTGCGCTGCGCCTGCGGCGCCTGCTTTGGTTGGTCCTGGAAGCAACCTGCCAGCAGCCCGCGGCAGGCAGATGCGCAAGCTCCATGCTGTGCTTTGGCTTGGGATGTGCACGCTGGCCCGCTGTGCCTGCTCAACCCGTGATGTGCATGCTAAGGTGCTGTGCGCGCTGTGGTCTGGGCTGTGCAGGAGGGGGAGGACGAGGAGGACGAGGCGCCCCTGGAGGACGTGAAGAAAATCCAAGGTGGGTGGAAGGAAGCTGTCAAGTTATTTTAGTCATTCGGCTCCCATGGAGGATGTGAAGAAGATCCAAGGTGGGTGTTTGGCTGGTAAATAAACATTCAGCTGCTGATGTGTCGCTTGTGCTGCTGCTGCAAGCGATGAGCACCAACACTCCCAGCGCATGCAAGCGACAGCTGCCGCACCACACATCATACAGCACCGCTCCATTTCTCCCCATGTTCTGCTACCTGCCTGCTGCGTGCAGTGCGGCGCCTGCGGCTGGAGGAGTGGGTGACCGAGCCATTCTTCGATGAGACGCTGCCCGGCTGCATGGTGAGCTGCTGCGGCATTCATCAGGAATGGAATCAATCAAATACCAGGGCTGTCGGCTGTGGGTGTGACTGAGCCCTTCGAGGAAACGCTGCCCGGCTGCATGGTGAGCTGGTGTGGCAGCCCAGGCGGTCAGCTTCTTTTGCATACCACCACACACTGACCAACCATCCCACTCCTCCCCATATTCCTGACGCTCAGGTGCGCGTTGTGCAGCCCGGTGGCGAGCAGTACGGCCCAGACGGCCAGCTGCACCGCCGATACATGGTGTGCCAGGTGGTGGCGGTGGAGTCACGGCAGCCGGGATACTACAAGTGAGCTCAAATGGTTTGGTTTGGTTGATGTGCTGGATTGGAAGGTACCGGCTTTCGATTGGCGGCAGCCGGGATACTACAAGTGAGTCTGTTGGTTGTTTAGATCCATGTTGAGTCACTGGGTGGCTGTCTGTGCACGAGATGTAATGGCCAGCTGACATCAAGGGTGTCAGCCCCCCTCCTCTATCTGACCTTGTTTGCGCTGACTGCAAGCTCAACTTCCAAGCATGGTCCCTTCCCCTCAGGGATGCGGGCGAGCGGTGGCCCTGCCCCTACAAGCTGGGGGACACCATGCTGCCTGACTTGTGCGATTACTGAATCACATGCCGTTTCCTTCCTTACATAACAGGGATGCGGGCGAGCGGTGGCCCTGCCCGTATAAGCTGGGGGACAAGGGGCTGAAGACGGACAAGTGGCTGCTGCTGGAGCGCGGCACCAGCCAGCGCTACTTCCCCATGGCCCTGGTGAGGGATTTTATTTTAGCTGCTTGCTCTTACTGTCAGTTGTTATTCAGCGCGGCACCAGCCAGCGCTACTTCCCCATGGCACTGGTGAGGAGCTTGTTGAGCTAGCTGCTTGCTCTTACTCTCGGTTATTATTGAGTGACTGCCAAAGCCGCTGCTGCTGGCACTAGCCAGTGCTGCTTCCCCGTGGCACTGGTGAGCTGTGTGTGATGAGGCTGAGGAGTCGCTTGCTTTGCCAGGATACAATTCCATGCTTGTGCTAGGCTTGACTTCATCCAACTTGGAAACTGAACTGCACTTCTTCCACCACACGTCTTCTGCCCGACTGTTGTTTGCATCCTTACTTGCAGGTATCCAACACCGGGTTCACAGACCAGGAGTTTGACAGCTGGCAGCGCTCGCTCAAGGACGCGGGGCGGCCGCAGGTGCGCCGCTGGTTCTGCCAATTGCTGGACGCTGTGTTTTGCACTGGTATGCTTTCAGGTAGGCTGGCACTGCTGTGCGGCAGCGCTCGCTCAAGGAACCGTGGCGACCCCAGGTGAGGTGCCTTGTTCATGCAGGCCGAGTGACCTGCGCAACTTCCCTGTGCTGCACATCGGCGACAGTGCAGATCCGGTTCACAGCGCTCTGCGGGGTCACCCTGTGCTCCCATGCAGGTCAGCCGCCGCGTCGTGCGCGACGTGCACGACCGGCTGACCAAAGCGGCGCAGTACCTGTACACTGGTGGGCTCTCATTGCTGCTGGTTGCCTTTTGTTGCTGTTGACCTTGCTTGTTCCTGGGGCAATCCAGCTGGCTGACAGCTGACCAAAGCGGCGCAGTACCTGTACACTGGTGGGCTCTCGTTGCTTGCTGTCTCCGTTGATTGCTGCTGGTGCCATGGCACACCAAGTGATTCTGAACATGGACAGCCATCACTTGCAACAGCCTTTGCTCTTCTGCGGCTGGTCGCTTATGCACGGGAACCGGCTGCTGCCCGTTATCAACATATGCTCAGTGCTCCCCTCCTCCCTGCTGTGCTTCAGCCGCTGATGTCAGCCGGCTGCTCAAGGAGAAGCGAGCCAAGGGGCAGGGGCCGCGCAACGTTGGTGAGCTGTCCCACAAACTGGATCCGCCGGGTGCATCTGCTTGCGGCGCTTTGTTGCCTCGAGACAT
>VFQQ010001193.1_pt1 | contig 38745 bp, 38 predicted proteins | sample 3512341 | NCBI WGS metagenome assembly VFQQ01 (sample SAMN10412373, study PRJNA504923) | tailings metagenome | isolation source: Relicate 2 Philex TSF1 revegetated site | place: Philippines: Tuba, Benguet | collected 2017-08-29 | reverse complement strand
GGGCGAGCCTTGGACGGGCGTACGCAACTTTCAGGCGCGCAACAACATGCGCGCCATGCAGATCGGCGACCTCGGCTTCTTCTATCACTCGAACATCGGCAAAGAGGCCGTGGGCATCCTCGAGGTGATCGCGCTCGCCCATCCCGATCAGACCGACGACACCGGCGCCTGGCAATGCGTCGACGTCCGCGCAGTCGAGCCGCTGCCGAAGCCGGTTTCTCTGGCCGACATCAAGGCAAATCCGAAGCTCGCCGAAATGAAGCTCGTCACCACCGCGCGCCTTTCCGTGCAGCCTGTGACGGACGCGGAATGGGCGGAGGTTTGCCGCATGGCCGGCCTTGCGCCGTCGAAGGCGTCCGCGGCCAAGAAATCCAAAAAAGCCAAGGGATGAGCACCTCTCCCGAGGCCTTCATAGCCGCCAACACCCGCATCTTGAGCCCGCCGCTGGTGCCGGAGATTCGCCTGCATCTCGCCGAGGAAAGTCTGCCGATCTGGCAGAAGACCGAGGAGGAGCTGGGCGAGATAAACGTGCCGCCACCGTTCTGGGCGTTCGCTTGGGCCGGCGGTCAGGCCCTCGCGCGCTATCTCCTCGACAACAGGCCCCTTGTGGCTGGGGGATCGGTCATTGATCTGGGGTCGGGCTCCGGCCTCACGGCCATCGCTGCGAAGCTTGCGGGCGCGGGACGCGTTCTCGCGGCCGACATCGACGCCTTCTCGCTCGCCGCCGTTCGCCTCAACGCGGCGCTGAATGGCGTTGAGGTGAGCGTCACGCAGGAAGACCTATTGGCTCGCGATCCTGATCCCGCCGATATCGTGCTGGTCGGCGATCTCTTCTATGAGCGCGAGCTTGCGGCGCGCGTCACCTCCTACGTCGAGAAGGCTGCAGCGTCCGGTGCGCGCGTGCTGATCGGAGATCCCAAGCGCAGTTATTTTCCGAACGGGCTCTTTTCGCGCGCGGCTGAATACCAGGTTCCCGTTACGCGCGAGTTGGAGGACGCCGAGATCAAGCGCACCTCCGTCTGGCAGCTCTAGCTCGGTGGATGGATCACTGCGGCGTTTCCGGCTCGTCATGACGACGCAGCAACTTTGCGTGCAGCGCCCGCGCCGTCGCCTCGATTTCCGACATGCGCCCATGTGGCATCTCCGACGCGACGACTTTGAGCGCGGCGGCAAGCGTCATGGGATGGGCAAGGCCGAGGCGCACCATAATGCGCAGCGCCTCCTCGTTGGCGAGGTCCCGCACGTTGATGGGCTGGCGCATGCGCGCAATCAAATCGTCCAGTACGGCGTTCCGCGCTGGCATAGTTGCTCCCCTCCGTTGGGTACGCATGGTGGGGTTTTGACCTATCCAACGCTTTGACACCCAAGCAGGGTTCCCCAAAAGCAGTGGATCGGAGTGGAGCGCCCGCGCCAGGCCCTGAATTGGCGGCATCGGGGCCGCGATACGGTAGAATTTGCCGCAAGCTGGGCCTTGAACAGCCGGCCGTTTCGGCCTATCAAGGCGCGCTGCTTTGGCCGGGGCGACGCTCCCGGCATGGAGACGGTGGCACAAGCCGCAATAGCTCAGTTGGTAGAGCACGTCATTCGTAATGACGGGGTCACAGGTTCGAGTCCTGTTTGCGGCACCACTATTTCCAGGGACTTTCGAAAAATCTATCTCGTCGGCGGGCCACCGTGATCGTGGCCGGCGCGCGCGCCGCCGGATCTGGGCGAACCGGCGTTTGTGGGGCAATACCCTTACATCAAAACCTGATTGCGGCCCCGAAGCTCCTTCCAGGCCGCGAAATCGATGACCTCACCTCCGCCAGTACGCGTGATCGGCCGGGTTGTGACGACATACCGGCGCTTGGCGAGGTTCTGAAGGAGCACGGCGAGGCTCGTGCCAAGGACAAGAAAGCAAAGGGTCTGCTTGTGCGAGTCTTTCATAAGGGGCCCCCGAACGAATCAGCCCCTTATCTTCGCCAGCGCGCGACTCCCTCTCTAGTGCGAGGGAACCACAGCCGGGACCAAACCCGGCCGCGCCCGGCACTTTAGCTGGCGCCTAGTGCAGCCCGAGCACCGCTTCAACGAGCCGTTGTGGATCACGCTCGCCCTCGCGCGCGGCCTTGAACAGCCGCATGGTCATGAGGTCGAGGGGAATGGCGGCGCCACATGCCATGCTCTCGGTCATGGAGGCGTCGAGCACGGCTTTGAAAAGTTTGATGTCGCTGTCGGTGTAGCCGGACACGTTCATCTGAGCGCCCTCGCGAAGAGCTGAAGATCTCTCGTCGAACGCGCCACGCCGAGCGTGGGTTCCGGCACCCGCTGGAACGAAATGCGCGCTTCTGCGTTGACCGGTTGAACCTTCCCATTCACCCCCGTTCACTCACAACGCCAAGGAGCAGCACATGGCCCAATCGTTCGAGTCCTATCAGGGCAACGCATCGGCGCGCGCCCGCGACGCGCAGGACACCGTCCAGCAGCTCAAGAACAAGGCCGAGGATGTCGCCGATACCGTCAAGACGGAAGGCGCGAAGGCGCTGAATAGCGCGGGCGAGAGCGTGGACGAGGCGGTCTCCGCCACCAAGCGCTTCGTGCAGGAGCAGCCGCTTCTCGCTCTCGGTGTCGTCGCAGCGTTCGCCTGCGCGGCCGGTGCGCTCTGGAAGATGTCGCCGGCCCGCCGCAACAACGATCTGCTCGAGCGGCTGTCGGATTACGTCGAGCCCGGGTATCGCGCATTGCGCCGCCGCATCTAGAACGCGCGGCGTTTTTAGATCGCAGATGGGATTTCGGGAGGAAACCATGACAGTGAAAGAAAAGCTTCCGAAGGCCGAGCTCGAGAGCCAGCTTGACGAAGCGCTCAAAGACACGTTCCCCGCGAGCGATCCCGTCTCGGTCGGCGACGTGACGGCAGACAAGCCCGACCGCCCTATTGGCCGCAAGCCCGCAAAGATCGACAAGGCTCTTGTCGAGAAGCTCGCGCGCCAGGTCGCAGCAAAGACCAAGGGCGCGGCTTGAGCGCGGCAAACGCGAAACGCGCTCCGTGACAAGGTCACGAGCGGTTAAGACTTCTTAATACGGATTGAAAGCAATGGCGGCGACCTATCGAGACTCTTCGTCTCGCCAGGCCGCCGCTATCTGCAACCAAGGTACGCGGGACCAATTCCCTGGCGCTTGAGTGTCATTAGAGCGCGAAATCGTTTCAACTCTGCAAACTTTGTTCGATCGGGAACGCTAAGGACGCAATCCGTACAATTGGTCGCACCGGAAGAGATCAAGAAGCGCGGCGCGATCCGTTTGAAAGCAGAAAGCCCACCAGCGGCACACTGAGGGCGTGAGGCAGGAACTTGAGCGCAATTGCATTGAGCGCCGGCAGAACGCCGGGAACGATCACGGTACGGCCAATTCGGTAGCCTCTGTAGGAACTGCGCGCCACCGCCTCCGCGCTCATGCTCGGCACCAGGGTTCTGTAGAGCGCGCCCTCCGCCCGCATGGAGCGATGGAACGTCGTCTCGACGGGCCCCGGCGCCACCACGGAGAGGCGCACGCCGCGTCCACGAACCTCGTGGCCCACCGCCTCCGTCAACGAGATGAGATAGGCCTTGCTCGCATAGTAGGCCGCTTGATTGGGGCCAGGCACGAGCCCGCCGAGCGAACCCACGTTCAGGATGCCGCCACGTGCACGCGCGAGCATCGCGGGCAACGCGTGATGCATGAGGCGGGTCGCGGCGGTGACGTTGAGAGCGATGAGCCGCTCGACGTCCGCGTCCTCCTGTTCAACGAATGGCCCGGAAAGTCCGATGCCCGCATTGTTGACGAGCACGTCCATATAGAACCCGGCGGCCGCGAGCGCGGCGTCCAGCCGTTGCGGGGCATCCGGCGCCGTGACGTCGAGCGCAAGCGGAACCACGCGAGACTTGGTCGAGCGGGAGAGCTCCTGCACGGTCTTCTCGAGCGGATCCGGCGCGCGCGCGATCAGAACAAGATCGTGCCCCGCCTCCGCGAAGCGTTGCGCAAGCGCACGTCCTATTCCACGCGACGCACCGGTGATGACGACGGCAGGCGAAAGATCGCGAACGAGAGCGAAGGCCTCGGGCTTCGGAGCGGCAGCACGCCTGATCCAGAGATCCGCGAGTGACACGAAAAAATTCGACATGGGCTCGCTCAATTTGAGAACGCCGTTCGCGGGGAAATTTTCCGCGTTGAGATGAGGAACGCACGAACGGGTTTGATTTTGAAGACCAAACGCCAAAGCCGTTGAGAAGGATCAATCTGCGTGTGATTTTTGAACGCATCTCCCAGCCGGGACAAACCGTCGCAAAGGTGCCTGGATGTTGTGGATAACTTCGAAACAATCGCGCATTGTTGCCTAAGCGACGAGCACACTGTGGGTGCTCGATCACGTGATAAGGGAGGAGATCGTCTCGTTCGTGAGAGCGCTCTCCTGGGATTGGTCGCCAGGCTCATTTCCGCGCCAGTCCGGAATAGTGATGTGCAACCACAGAAGGCATTGTGCATTTCACAATTGCCGATCGCGTCTTCGATATTTGCGTAGGTCCGGCGTCTCGTGCAGCCGGACGACTGGTGGAGGAGCGTACGATGAATGCAAACGCGTCAAGATCGCTAGCCGACCAGGGCCTGGATAAGAATCCAGGACTGGCCTCCTTCGAGGCCTGGTTGAGTATGAACCGGCCGATGTTCGCAGCCATGACCGAATTGAATGGGCGCTTTCTCGAGCAGGTCTCGCGGGCGAACAACGAGTGGCTGGGCTTCGTCAATCGGCGCTTGAACGAGGATATGGCCGCCTCGCAGCGGTTCATGGAATGCAAGACGGTGCAGGATCTGTTTGCGGCGTATTCCGACTTCATTCAGCGCGCGCAGCAGCAGTACCAGGCCGAGTTCCAGTACTTCGCCCGGCTCAACCAGAAGCTCGCCGATGAAACGGCGAGTGTGATCAAGTCCCACATGGATGAGGTCGAAACGGACATTCGGCACTAGCACCCTGCCGAAGCGACCCGCTTTGAGATCCGGCGCGCAGTTCTGCGCGGCCGGAGTGACCACTTATTGTGTTGCCTCCGTCGCCTTCACGTCCGATCCGACGAACACGCGGCGGGCAAACGGCGACATCAGAACCACCACCGCCAGCAGCGCCAATCCGATCAGAACCGCAACGGCCAGCGTATCGGCACCCGAGCCCAGATAGCGCACGATGATCGAGACCAGCAGATCGTACTTGAACACGGCGATCGTACTGGCGGCCACACCGGCGAGCTTGGCGGCCAGCTCCAGATCCTGATCGTGCTGGCGGAACGAGAACAGCAGCAACAGCATCGCCCACGCGCCGAACAGGAAGCTCATCAGCGTCACAATGGAGCGAAAGCCGCCCTTCTGCTGCACGCCAAACAGCGCATCCGCAGACTGGACGTACGCCTGGCTCATCAGCGGGAAGAAGATCATCGCCGCAGCGCCGACCAGCACGCTGACCTCGATCCGGCTGATGCGATCCGGATAGTGCCGCTTCACGCCGGTATGCCGCAGCGTGAGCAGGACGCTGATGGCGAGCAGCAGGAACAGGAAGAACACCTTCGCCGGCAAGAGAAGCTTGTGAATGCGCCCCGTGATCGACTGCTGCGTCGGATCGACGTACAGGCGGTCGATCGTCGATTGGAAGCGCTGCTGCGCGCGGCAGCATTCCGCATCCGTGCTGAGGCGCGGCGCTTCCGACAGTGGCGTCGAGGCGAAGCAGAAGCGCTTGGTTTCCTCGGCAGTGCCGGCCTCGATCAGCGGTTCCGCTTGGCAGGAGCGATAGAATTCCCGCACGCCGATGCGCCGGCGGCTGACCTCGGAGAGATTGGTGACGCCTTCGATCAAGGCGATGCGTTCGCAGGGCTTGCTGGCATCGCCGCACCCCGCAGGCTCGCTCTTGTCGGCCATGAGCGTCGCCGGCTTGATGTCCCACACCGAGCGGTGCGGATTGGCCGAGAGCCCGAGCGCGATATAGACCGCCGCCGCGCCGACGATGATGAGGCCCACGAGAAACCTGAGGCGCCCGAACGAGACGTGCCGCCAGTACATGTCCACGAAGGCGCAGGACGGAAGATAGAACGCCGCCAGCGCCACCAGCCCGAGCGTCGGGAAGAAGAGAAAGAGGTGGCTGTCGAAGGTCGCGAAGATCAGCGCCTTCTCCGGGCCGAACTCCCAGAACAGGAGGGCCGTCTGCGCGACGAAGGAGAGCGCCAGCAGGAAATAGACGACGAACACGAAGACGCGTGCACCGAGAGACATGAAAAGCCTGCCTGGAAGTGAACCCTATGCGCCAGTATGCCGGAGGGAGACGCGGAAAGCCTAGAGCATCCGGGCAACGCCCCTTTGACGCCTTCCGTTTTCCTCGAAGGGTGAGCAGCCGGGCAAGCCCCCGTCCGCACGATCCCTAATGCCCCCGTCCGATCCGGCGCTTCCGAGCGCGCGAACCGGGGCTGAATGAATTGAATGTCTGGAGTATTACGTCCGCAATCGGTGCCGATCAAAGAAAATGTTTGTCGGCTGACGACGGCTTGGGGCATCCGGGTTGAACCCGAGATGGATCGTCCCCCGGAACGTCGGCCCCAGGAGCGTTTGGCGGAGGCTTCGCCCGATGGACAAGATCGGTGAGGTTTCAGAGAATGGCCCGACGGGACACACGGCTAGGGGATACGCCTGCAACATCAACCGACAGACACAGGACACGGCACCAGGCCCGTGCGCGTGCTCCTGATCTCCGACGGCCGTCCCGGCCATTATCGGCAAAGCGAAGGCGTCGTGGCCTCGCTGAGCCGCCGGGGCCCCATCGTCGTTGATCGCCTCGAGATCGGCTTGCGCCTGCCGCTTCCCAAGGCGTTGGTGCCGAAGCTCGGCCGTCTGCTGCCGCCTGGTTGGTTTCTTCCCGCCGTGCATGGCGTCGATCCCGGACGCATGGAGAAGCCCGACATCATCGTTTCCGCGGGCGGCGCCACGCTCGCGGCCAATGTGGGCCTCGCGCGGATCTGGAACGTGCCGAATGTCTTCAGCGGCTCCACGCGCGGCTTCGCGCTGGACCGTTTCCGTCTGGTGCTGACGCCCTACGCCTCGGTTGCCGAGCCGCCGAAGGTCGTTGCCGGTCCGAAACCGACGCCTTTCGATCCGGATCGCGTTCCCCTTCCCCGCCCCATCCAAAGCACTGCCGACATGCGGGGCGCGCGCGTCAGCATTCTGATCGGCGGCCCGACGTGGTACGCGGCCTTCGAGCCGGACGACTGGCGCCGCCTCGCGTCTCTCGCGGAGGCGCTTGTCGAAAAGCTCGGCTGCCGCCTCACCATCGTCACCTCCCCGCGCACGCCGTCCGCTGCCTACGATCACGTGCTGCCGCTGGCCGGGAAGCTGGCAGGCGCGGTGTCGCTGATCGACTTCCGCACGGCCGGGCCCGGCTCCATCGAGAGGTCATTCGATTGCGACCTCGTCCTGGTGACGAGCGACTCCATGTCGATGATGACGGAAGCAGCCCTCTCCCGCCGTCCCGCCGTCGCACTGGTGCCGGACAAGGTGAAGCCCGCGCGCGATGACGAAGCCGTCGCCGGCCTCGTGGCCGAGCGCTGGCTCGCCACGCTCCCCCTCGCCTCGGCCGACGCGGACGGACTGGCGTCGCTCGCCGCGAGCCTCGAGCCCCTCGACGGCAATCACCTCGATCGCTTGGCGGCCGTGGTGTGTGCGGCAACGGGCCTGGACGCGTCCTGAAGCGCGAAGTGAGGGGGGCTTGAACGCCGTACCGCTCGCGGACAAGCCCCATGCCACACAAAGGCCAGAAAGAAGAAAAATCTACCCACCTACCCGCGCGCCGCTCGAATCGTCGAATCCCGGCGCGGATGGTTGATTGCCAGCACAGATGCGGCTAGTTCGGCGCCCATGATGAAATGTCCTCGACTGAGCCTCGGATGCGGCGCGCTTGCGTTCGCGTTCTTCGTTATGCCCGCAGCATCGCTTGCCCAGGCCCCGCCGCCTGCAGCGCATCCGGCTCCGGTCCAAGCCGCTCCTGCCGCGCAGCCGCAGGCCGCGCCACCGGCACAGAAGCCTGCTGAGCCCGCGGCCAAGCCAGCGCCGCCCGCGGCTCCCGCAGCCGCCGTGCCGCCTGCTCCTCCAGCTCCTGCTGCTGCGGCCCCTCCGGCAACAGCCCCCGCAGCCACGCCCGCGCCGGCTGCCGCGGCTCCGGCAACGCCGCCGCCTGCCGCCGCGCCCGCCCCCGATGGGGCGGCCCCCGCGCCAGCCGCAAAGGGCGACGGGACACCGGCAACCAAAGACGATGCGGCGGAAGCCCCCACCGGCCCTGAGCGCGCAGTCGATCGCATCAAATCGAGAATTGCCGAGCTCGAGGCACGCACCGACATCGCCCCGGGGATTCGCGACCAGGCTCTTACGCTCCTGCGTGCTTCGCTCGGTCAAAGCGAGGCGGCGGTTGCGAGCGCGGCTGCGGCCGGACGCTTCCAGGAATCGAGCCAGCGCGCGCCCGAGCGCCAGGCGGAAGCCAAGCAGCAGCTGGAAGCTCTGCAAAAGGAAGGAAACGACGATGAGTTTGCCAAGCGCACCGAAACGCTGCCGCTGACGGAGGCGCAGCAGGCGCTCGATGCGGCCAACAGCGAGGCGGCCACTCTCAAGACCGAGCTTGGCCAGTTCGAAACGCGGCTGCGCGACATGAGCACGCGTTCGACCGCGGCGCGCGACGAGCAGCTGGCGGAGAAGCAGGCCCTCGATGCGCTCGAGAATCCGGAGAACATGCAGCCGCGCGAAGAGGATCCGATCATCGCCGATGCGCGCCGGTCGGCGCTTCTGTCGGAGCGGCGTGCGCGCTCTGCGAAACTCAACATGCTGGATCAGGAGCTGATCAGCCTTCCCTCGCGCCAGGCCGCGACCACGGCCCGGCGCGATCTTGCAGCCGCCAAGCTCGAAAAGCTGTCACGCCGCATTCCCATTCTGGAAGCCCGCGTCAACGCGCTGAAGCAGGCCGAGACCGACAAGCGGCAGCAGGAAATCGACCGCGAAGCCCGCAAGCTCGCTTCTCAGCACCCCGTATTGCGCGCCTTCGTGAAGGATACCGAGGTGCTCCGTCAGCGCGAGGCCGAGACGGCGCGTGCGCTCGAGGAGGGCAAGGCAAAGCTCGCAGAAGTTCAGGCCGAGATCGCGCGCATTCGCGACAGCAAGGCCGCCGCCCAGCAGGTTCTGGAGATCGGCAGTATCGGCGGCGAGTTCAGCGAATTTCTGCGCACCATGCGCGCCCAGCTTCCCTCCACCAGCAGGCTCCAGCGGCGCATCTGGGATCGCGACCAGGCCATCGTCGATGCACGTCTGAAGCGCTTGCAAGCCGATGAAGGCCGCCGTGCGCTGGCCGATGCGGCCGGCATGGCAGATCGCGTGCTCGCAAGCTCGCTCAAGCAGGGCGAGCCTGTGCCGCCGCCGGATGTCCGCCCCGCCATCGAGAAGCTCGCGGTCGCCCGCCGCGAGGTTTACGTGCAGCTGCATGACGCGCTGGCCGCCCGTATCAGCCAGCTCGCCGAGCTGAACGGCGCCGAGCGGGATCTGCTCAATCAGACGACCCAGCTCGGCGCGCTTCTCAACAGCCGCCTTCTCTGGCTGCCGAGCTCAGGACCGGTGAGCTTCAGCTCGCTGAACCAGGTCAAGGAGAGCCTCGATTGGATCGCGTCTCCGGAGGCCTGGATGGCCACCGGCAAAACGCTCTTCGAGCGCTTGATGGCGAACCCGATCCCGGCGTTGGCCGCATTCGCCGTCTTCGGCGTGCTCACGGTGTTCTCGCGGCGGCTGCTGGCGCGCCTCCGCGCCATCGCCGAGGCCGTGGGCCGCTACTCGACCGATAGCTACTGGCGCACGCCCGAAGCGCTGTTGATCACGGCTCTGCTGGCCGCCAACACCCCGATCCTGATCGGCTTCGCCGGCTGGCTTCTCACGCAGCCACCCCTTGCCTCAGAGTTTGCGTTCGCCGTCGGCGCGGGCCTCCTCAGTGCGGCGTCCCTTCTCGCATTCCTGCGCTTCGCCCAGTTCGTCTGCGTGGAGGGCGGATTGTTCACCGCCCACTTCGGCTGGTCGGATCGTGCCCGCGTGGTGCTCTGGAAGGACCTCAAGTGGCTGAAGTACGTCGTCACGCCGGTCGCGTTCATCTTGGGCGCCATCAGCGTCAGCAGCGCCCAGAACCTGCGTGATGGCCTCGGGCGGCTCGCCTTCTTTGTGGGCGCCCTGGCGGTATCGATCTTCTTGGCCCGGGTCACGGGACCGCGGCGCGGTATTTTCGCAGAGCGCCTGACGCCCGGGGGCGCGCTCTGGGTCACGCGCGTGTTGTGGCACAGCCTGCTCTGGATGACGCCACTCGCCATCGCCGGACTCGCGCTCGCGGGCTACTATGATGGCGCGGCGCAGATCCAGACCAGCCTCATCCTCTCGGTTGCCATCGCGGTCGGCGCCTTCCTCGTCTACAACGTCGCCATGCGCGAGGTGCTCGTCGCCCGACGCCGCCTCGAAATCAAGCGCGCCCATGAGCGCCGCGAGAAGGCACGTGCCCAGGCGGCCGCCGTGGAGGCGAGTGAGGCCGCCGGAGAGGCGCCCCCCGTTCTGCAGCAGGAGCCGGAGGTCGATATCGCCTCCATCAGCGATCAGACGCGCAAGCTCGTCCGTCTCATCGCGTTCCTGCTTCTGGCTGCCTGCCTGTGGTTGTTCTGGCGCGAAGCGATTCCTTCGCTCGCTCTCCTCGACGTCGCCCTCTGGCAGCAGACGGTGACGGTGGACGGCGCGACCCGCCTTGTCCCGGTGACGGTGTCCAACGTCATGGTCGCGCTCGCGATCGGCGTCATCACCTTCATCGCCGCCCGCAATCTGCCCGGGCTGCTCGAGATCACGGCGCTTCATCGCCTGCGTATCGAGGCCGGAACCCGCTATGCGGTCGGTGCGGTGAGCCGCTATGTGATCGCCATCGTCGGCCTCATCTTTGCCTTCCGCAGCATTGGTTTCGATTGGAGCCAGGTACAATGGATCGTGGCTGCGCTCGGCGTCGGTGTCGGCTTCGGTTTGCAGGAGATCGTCGCCAACTTTATTTCGGGCCTCATCATCCTGTTCGAGCGCCCGGTCCGTGTCGGCGACACGGTGACCATCGGCAATCTCACCGGCACCGTCTCGCGCATCCACATCCGCGCCACCAGCATGACCGACGGCGAGAACCGCGAGATCATCATCCCCAACAAGGCCCTCATCACCGAGAAGGTCATCAACTGGACGCGCACCGACAGCATCACGCGCGTGACGCTCAAGGTCTCGATCGCCTACGGCACGGACACGCTGCGGGCCCAGATGCTCATTCTCGAAGCGGTGAAGGCGACGCCGCAGGTGCTCGATACGCCTGCCCCGAGCGTGTTCTTCATCGGCTTCGGCGCCCACGCTCTGGAGTTCGAGGTACGCGCGTTCGTGCTGCAACCCGCTCACCGCTCGACCGTGATCAACGACCTCTACGTCGCCATCGAGCGCGCACTGCGCGAGAAGGAAATCGCGATGTCGTAAGGTCGCGCCCGCGGAGCGCCATCGGCGCGTGAGCGGTACAGCGGAAGGAGATTGAGCTTCGGCCCTGAGGGCCGGGGAGCAAGGCGACCCGCGGCGAGTGCCGCGCCCTCGCGGAGCGCCATCGGCGCGTGAGCGATAAAATGGCGGAGAGAGTGGGATTCGAACCCACGAGACGGTTGCCCGCCTACACGCGTTCCAGGCGTGCGCCTTCAACCACTCGGCCATCTCTCCGCAGATACACCCTGCCCGGAACAGGCGAGGGGACAGGACCGAAAGCCGGAAAACCCAGAAATTGGGACCGAACGGGCCTGAAGCGGCGCACTATACTCAGAACCGTCTGGGAGGCAACACGCCAACCGGTGCGACCCATCTTCTTTTTCCCTCCCGCATGTTAGATAGGAGGCGGCTGGAGGTCCCACGAGTTTCGGGGCTCGTCCGGCTGCCGCCGATACCCGCGCCCGAGGCATGAGCTGCAAATGGCCGTTTTCCGCTTTCTCGCCGCCGTCTTTCTTCTGGTTGCCACCGTCGCGCTCGTCGTCGATGCCACGCCGCCGGTCTATGGCTCTGGGGGCTTCCACGCCACTTCCCTGGACGAGCACTGGCAGGAGCTGAGCCCCAGTTCTTTCGCGGCGGCCAAGAAGGCGGTCTCGGCAGTCGCGCCATGGTTGTGGAACGGCCTGCTCGGCCCGATCCTGGACATCCCCACGTTTCTGACCTTTGGCGCCCTCGCGCTGCTCAGCGGTTACGCCGGGAGGCGCCGCAGGAGCGTCAGGATCTTCGTCAATTAACGGCGCGGGCAGGCCAAACGAGCCACGTGGCGGCATGAGCCTGCCGTGACGCGGTCCGAGCGCCCTCACCCGAAGGCTACCGCTTACTTTTTCTGGGTTTTCGGCGGAGCAGTCGCTGTGGGGGCCAGCTTGCTCGCGGTGGGGAGCGCGGCCGAGGCCGTCTGCCCGATCGGCGTCTCGCTCGCGAAGTCGTCCACGATACCGATCACGATCAGCACCACCAGCGCGCCGACAAGCCCCATCACCACGTTGTGGTGCGATTTGTTGAGATCGGCGATCTGCGCTTCGTCCACCAGATCGACCTCGTTCACCCGGCTGCCCTTGATGCCGAAGAACTTGCGGCGGAACGAGCGGCGCACGTTGCCCCGGTCGATCAGCGGAAGCCGGGCCCGGTCCGCGATCTTCTTGGCGATCTCCGTATAGGGGAAGCACGGGTCCACGTTGGCTTCGCTGACGTAGCCGATGGGAATGGACTTCTCGTCCTTGGTGATGATCCGCGCGCCCTTGAGCAACATCGGCACCAGAGACCCGCCATAGATCTCGCGCCGGGTCTCGACCGTGTGCACCTGATCGTAGGGGATCTCGTAGCTCTTGTAGAACAGCATCGGCGTCGGCCCGCGCCCCGTGGGCAGCGTCATCTTCACCGACGTCTCGCCGAGCTCGATGCGCGTGCGCAGCGAGAACAGAAGCTCCACGAACACCAGGAACATGAGGATCGTGAAGGCGGTCGCCATGATGCCGAGGCCGATCGCGTCGAAAAACAGCCCATGCTTGAGCCGCATGTACATCATGGCGGGTAAGCTGGCAAAAAACGGCAGCAGGATGAGGAACACGAAGGAGAAGAACGTCTTGCGTCCCCCGCTTGCGGCGTAGACCGTTCGCTCGTGCTTGGTCTCGGGAACAGCGTCCGCCCCGATCGCTGCCGCTTGCGTCATGCCCGTACTCCCCGAACCCGTCTCCACTGCGCGGGCGATCCTAAAGAGGTTGCGGGACGGTGGGAAGCGTCTACCCGGGGCGTGGCCGTCTGCCCGGGTGCCGGAAAGCAAACGGGCGTAGCCAAACGGCCACGCCCGTTATGAACGTCTCTGGCGCGACGGCGCGCTAGGGTGCGTCGTCCGTCTCGCGGTGCTCCCTGAGCTCGGGCGTCGCCTCGGGGATTTCCACCTCCGCTGGCGGCTCGAAAGCGGCGCCATCGCCGGAAAGGCGGGCGTCCTGCACCACCGCCTCCGCCCTCTCGGCGGAAAGACCGAGGCTGGTGAGCGCGTAGCCCAGAAGCCCGAGCGCCACCTCCCGCGTTCCCATGATGGCGATGCCGATGCCCTGCTCCTTGAGATAAGCAAGCTCCGAGGCGCGATGGGTGCGCACTGCGGTGTCGATCCCCGGATTGGCGGCACGCGCGAGCTCGAGGATCTGGCGCTTCTGGTAGCTCGGCGGAATGGCGAGGATGAGCAGCTTGGCCGAGTCGATCCCGGCAGCCTCCATCACGCCCGCCGCCGTCGCATCGCCATAGACGGCGGCGATGCCCTTCTTGCGCAGATCCTCGACCCGGCGCCGGTCCTCGTCGATGACGACGAAGTCGAGGTTCTGGGCCTTGAGCACCTCGCCGATGGCGCTGCCCACGCGGCCGTAGCCGATGATGATGGCGTGGTTCTTGAAGCCGGAGCCCTCGGACTTCTCCGGCAGGGTCTCGAACTGGCTTGGCCGTTCGAGAAGCGCGAGCAGGCGCGGCCGTGCGCGAAACCAAGCGGTCAGCGGATCCACCGTGGCGAACACCAGCGGGTTGAGGGTGATCGAGAGGATCGCACCCGCGAGGATCAGGTCGCGCCCTTCCGCAGGCAGCATCCCGAGCGTCACGCCGAGTCCCGCGAGAATGAACGAGAACTCGCCGATCTGCGCGAGGCTCGCCGAAACCGTGAGCGCCGTGTTGATCGGATAGCCGCGTGCCAGCACGATCGCGAACGCCGCGAGCGACTTGCCGAATACGATCAACAACACCGTTGCAATAACGGCCAGCGGCTCCCGCACGAGAATGCTCGGATCGAACAGCATGCCGACCGACACGAAGAAGAGCACCGCGAACGCGTCCTGGAGCGGCAGCGAGTCGGCGGCGGCCTTGTGGCTGAAATCGGATTCGCTGAGTACGACGCCTGCAAAGAACGCACCGAGCGCGAAGGAGACGCCGAACAGCTCCGCCGACCCGTAGGCGATGCCAAGCGCGATGGCGAGCACAGCGAGCGTGAAGAGTTCGCGCGAGCCGGTACGGGCGACGAGCTGCAGCACCCAAGGCACCGCGCGCGTGCCCACCACGAACACCAGCGCTGTGAAAATGGCCACCTTGCCGAGCGTGAGAAGCAGCGTCATGCCGATGCTGCCGCCGGAGAAATGGCTGGCAACGCCGCGGGCGCTACCCTCAGCGCCGAACGCACCGGCAAGAGCCGGCAGCAGCACGAGCGCCAGCACCATGGCCAGGTCTTCGACGATCAGCCAGCCGACGGCGATCTGCCCGTTGAGCGAGTCGAGCGCATTGCGCTGCTCCAGCGCCCGGAGCAGCACCACCGTGCTTGCAACCGAGAGGGCGAGGCCGAACACGAGGCCGGCTCCCACGCTCCAGCCCCACAGCAGGGCGAGCCCTAGGCCGCACCCCGTTGCAGCTGCGATCTGAACCACGGCGCCCGGCAGGGCAATGCCCCGAACGGCGAGAAGATCGTTGATTGAGAAATGGAGGCCGACACCGAACATGAGCAGCATGACGCCAATTTCGGCAAGCTGGCTTGCGATGTGCGCGTCTCCGACGAACCCGGGAGTGAACGGCCCCAGTGCAACGCCAGCGAGAAGATAGCCGACCAGGGGCGGCAGACGCAGCGACTGGGCGGCGAACCCTCCGATGAAGGCGAGCACGAGGCCCATTGAAATTGTGGCGATCAGCGAAATGTCGTGTTCCATGTTCCTCCTGGCCGATTTGAGCCAGGAGTTTTCGTGCCCGGAGCCCAGATTGCAAGGCAAAATCCGCATTTGCGCCGGGATGACGCCCGAGAATTCGCCGAACGTCTCGCCATGCTCCGTTTCAGGATGAATTTCTGAAGTGCGCGGCCGCGCGAGAACGTTTGGCAGCGCTGGGCGGCGTGCTAGATCAGCGATGGGGAAGGACTGTTCAGGAAGTCGAAACACCTAAGGGCGGAGCGTAATGCCGATGTCGAAGTCCAGAAGATTGATCCCAAGCGCCTCGCTCGTTTCGGCGATGGCCTTGGCGCTGACAGCCTTGCCTGCGTGGGCGGCCAAGGATTTCACGTTCAGCGAGAAAGCCAACGAGCGTCTGGCCAAGAAACTCAACATACCGATCTATTTCACACTTCCCTCGAGCACCCGCGCGCCCTTGCCGAACGCCTTCAACACCACCGACATCCTCGTCGACTTCAAGCACCCGGATGCCATCAAGACGGGGAGCGACGCCGGTTTCCGTCTCATTGTGACGCCCCGCTCCGGCATGGCCGCGCGCCTCGCCAAGAGCGGCCTCGTCCAGACGGGCGACCTCCTGCTCACTTTCCGGCCCGAATGGGGCGGGGCTGGCGCCTATCCGAACGTGCAAATGGGGATCAGCCACACCGGCCTCGCCTACATCAAGGATGGCAAGGTCCGCAATTTGGACAACCCCTTGAACGAGGAGTACCTCGGGAAGGGAATGACGGCGGACCTGACGAGCGAGCACTACAGGACCTTGAGCTACCTCCACGTCGTGCGCCCGCGCGGTCTCACCGATACGCAGCGCGCTAATATCACAGCCTGGGCCACGCGCTTCAACAGCAACGCCAAGCGTGTCTATCCGAGCCAGATCAAATTCAACGACGACTACAACGCGCCGAAGTACAAGCCCGGTAAGCCCCTCGAGTTCGTAAAACATGTCGGGCAGATCGCGCTCGGGCAGAACCCGGCAGGCACGATCGATCTCTACTGTTCGGAGTTTGCCTGGTCGCTCCTGGCCTTGAAGGATTGCGATCCGGCCAAGACCGCAGACGACTTCAAGGGTAGCCGTGTCCCCTCCTGCGTGAAGCCGCCGATGAAGCCACTCGACGCGGCGGGCAACACGGTGACGAGTGCGGGCCGCACCTCGGTCGTGGGGCTTGCAGACGGGCCGCTCACAGTGATCGACGGTCTCAAGATCCCGGCAGCGGATCGTAAGGCGCTGCTGGAGTCGGTTTTCGTCGAGAACCCGAAGGCACTCTCGAAGATGTCGGAGGGGCACCGCAAGGTGGCTGAGACGATGCAGCCGAAATTCGAGAAGCTGAAAGACTACTATCTCGGCGTCAGTGGCGGCACGGTGGTTCAACGGCTGCGCGCCAAGCTGATCAGAAGCGCTTTCAATCGCGCTGTGCCCGAAAATTACTCACCGACCTCGTATCTGCTGAACTCGATGCTGCCCACGGACAACGTGAACCGCACCATGGACTACGTGGCAACGATCGTGATCGAGTAGGAGCTGCTTGCGGGCGGCCGTGCCAACTGCCGCCCGCAAATCGGATCGAAGCTCGAGTTACGCGGCGTTCGCCGTCCAGACCTGCACCTCGGCCGGCTTTGCGAGGTGGCCGAGAAACTTCTGCAGCACGCCCGTGGACTCGCGCCAGGCCATGTAGGCCTGCTGGTCCTCGGCCGAATCCCACTCCTGGATCAGCAGAAACTCGCCGGGGTTCGAGCCGGTGTAAGTGTTGTTGAAGCGGCAGCCGCGCGCCTTGCGCGTGTCGGGAAGAATCTCCGTGAGGAAGGATTCGAACGCCTTGGGGTCGGAAGGCGTGAGGCGCAGCGTGACGACGATCGGAGTGTTCGACATGAGAGGTCTCCTTGGCAATGCGGCGGTCATCGGCTTGACGTAATGACCATATGGTCACTAAAATGCATGCGAGACTGCCGTTGACCAATTGGTCAACAAGTCGCACCTATTCCCCTCCGGGTGTATCCGGGCGTGGACACGCTGGTCCGGTGCGACGCACGAAACAACGATCCCCTGAGGCGAGCGAGCGCCATGTCCGAAGCAAAAGTCGAGACTGCGAAGCCGAAGCGAAAGCGTCTCGATCCCGGCCAGCGCGAGGAGGAGATCGTCGAAGGCGCGAGCCTTTATTTTTCCGAGGTCGGGTTCGGCGGCAGCATGAGGGATCTCGCGGCCCGCCTCGGCATCTCGCACGCCCTCTTGTTCCGCTATTTCCCGACGAAGGAAGCCTTGGTCGATCGCGTCTACGACCGCATCTTCCTCAGCCGCTGGGACCCGGCTTGGGATGCGCTGCTCGACGAGCACTGTTTGCCGCTCGCAGAGCGTCTCGTGCGCTTCTACAGGGATTATCTCAATGCCATCGATCGCCCGGAGTGGGTTCGCACGTTCGTCTACGCCGGTCTCGCCGGCGTGAACATCAACCAGCGCTATCTGAACCTCATCAAGCGCAAGGTCATCACGCCGGTTGCAGTCGAGCTGTTGAGGCTCGCAGGACGGCGGGATGAGAAGGCAGTCTGCGACGAGGCGATGGAGCTGTCGTGGGGATTGCACGGCGAGATCTTCTACCTCGCCATTCGCCGCTGGGTTTACGGCATCAAGGTCTGCCCGGACCTCGATGAGTTCGTCGGGCTGACGGTGACGAAGTTTCTCGAAGGTGCCCCTGCGGCTTTGCGCGAGAAAGGCGGGCGGATGCGTGCTCCGTGAGGCGGGAAGCGCGCGGGGGTGGTTCGCGGCGGCGTTCTACTTGTGGCCTTCGGCGGTTTCCTCGCTCGTCACCATTCGCCAGAACGCCGCCATCTTGGCGGCGTCATGGTATTCTTCGAGCCTGATGATCTTGCTGCCGCGGAACGTGATGATCTGGCGATACGAGCCCGAGAGCACGTGGCCGGTGCGGCGATGGCGGATGTAGGCTTCCACCTTCGCGCGGCCGATGCCCTCCTCGAACTGGAAGTGCTCGGTCGCCGTCGCGCTCTCGGCGACCGATAGGATCGACCGCAGGAACGTCCGAAGCCCCTGCTTGCCTTCGATGACGTAAGGCACACCGTCCAGAGATCCCGCATTGCACCAATAGGTAAGGTCGTCCGCATAGAGCGCCAGCAGAGCCTCGACGTCGCCCCGGCTCCAGGCGTTGTGCGTGCTGTCCAAAATCTCGCGCGCCATGTACGCGTCCAATTTCTTCAACGTGAAATCCCCATCTGTCGGTGTCCGAACACGTCTGGGAGCAGCCCTCTTGAAGCTGCAATAAATAAAATCACACTTTCAAGTACGAGCGCTAACGCGCTCGGTTCACATACTGTACGCTGCCCTTACCACCATTAGAAGTATCAAACAGCATTCGCCACTACCTTATGGCGAGAGCATGCTGTCGTCATTGAGTCTACGCAACAGCCTCGCGTTCGGATTCCCGCTTCCGCTCCTGCTTCTTGCGCTCGTTGGGATCGAGCCAGCGCTTGCGAAGACGAATGGTTTTCGGCGTGACTTCCACGAGCTCCTCGTCGGTGATGTAGCTCATGGCCCGCTCCAGCGTGAGCTTGATCGGCGGCGTGAGCAGCACCGCGTCGTCCTTACCGGAGGCGCGGACGTTGGTGAGCTTCTTGCCCTTTACAACGTTCACTTCGAGGTCGTTGTCGCGCGTGTGCTCGCCCACGATCATGCCGACGTAGACGCGCGTCTGTGCGCCGATGAAGAACGGACCGCGGTCCTGCAGGTTGAAGATCGCATAGGCGGCGGCTTCGCCATCCGAGTTCGAGATCAGAACACCCGTGTGCCGGCCGGCGATCTCGCCGCGGAACGGCTCGTAGGCGTGGAACAGCTTGTTCATCACGGCCGTGCCGCGCGTATCCGACAGGAGTTCCGCCTGATAGCCGAGCAGGCTGCGCGTCGGCACGTAGAACACCATGCGCGTGCGTCCGCCGCCCGAGGGGCGCATTTCGCGCAGCTCGCCTTTGCGCTCGGAGAGCTTCTGCACGATGATCCCCGTATGCCCGTCGTCGACGTCGATGATGACTTCCTCGATCGGCTCGAGCTTCTGGCCGGTGGCTTCGTCGATCTTGAACACCACCTTCGGCCGCGAAACCGTGAGCTCGAAGCCCTCGCGGCGCATGTTCTCGAGCAGAATGGCGAGCTGCAATTCGCCGCGTCCGGCGACGTCGAAAGAGTCGCCGCCTTCGAGCGAAGGCGTCACGCGGATCGCGATGTTGCGCTCGGCTTCCTTGAACAGCCGGTCGCGGATCACGCGGCTCTGCACCTTGTCGCCTTCCTGTCCGGCGAACGGCCCGTCGTTGATGCGGAACGTCATGGAGAGCGTCGGCGGATCGACCGGCTGCGCGGCGATCGGCTCCTCGACGGACGGATCGCACAGCGTATCTGCCACGGTCGCTTCGCTCATGCCGGCAACCGCCACGATCTCGCCCGCGTGCGCTTCTTCCACCGAGACGCGCTCTAGGCCGCGGAATGCCAGAACCTTGGTGACGCGGAACGTCTCGAGAAGCTTGCCGTTGCGGTCCAGCGCCTTGAGCGGCTGGTTCGGCTTCAGCGTGCCGGAGGAGATGCGCCCCGTGAGAATACGGCCGAGGAAATTGTCGGCCTCGAGCGTGGTGGCGAGGATGCGCGTCGGGCCGGGCTCGACCGTCGGCGGCGGAACGTGGCGCACGATCAGATCGAACATGGGCGCGAGATTTTCGCGCGGGCCTGCGGGATCGAGCGCCATCCAGCCGTTGCGGCCGGAGCCGTAGAGCACCGGAAAGTCGAGCTGCTCGTCGGTGGCGTCGAGATTGGCGAACAGATCGAAGATCTCGTTCAGCACGTCGAGATGCCGCTCGTCCGGGCGGTCGATCTTGTTGATGGCGACAATCGGCCGGATGCCGCGCTTCAGCGCCTTCGAGACGACGAACTTGGTCTGCGGCAGCGGACCTTCGGAGGCGTCCACCAGCACCACGACGCCGTCCACCATGTTGAGGATGCGTTCCACCTCGCCGCCGAAGTCGGCGTGGCCGGGCGTATCAATGATGTTGATGCGGGTGTCCTTCCACACCACGCTCGTGCACTTCGCGAGAATGGTGATCCCGCGCTCGCGCTCGAGATCGTTTGAGTCCATGGCGCGCTCGGCGATCTTCTGGTTCTCGCGGAACGAGCCGGACTGTTTCAGCAGCTCGTCGACGAGGGTCGTCTTGCCGTGGTCGACGTGCGCGATGATCGCGATGTTGCGGATGTCCATGTGCGTCCTGAGATGTGGGCGCAACTTTAAGTGGAGAAATATGTGCGCCGCAATAAATCTGGCGCGGACGTAGCATACCCGGCGTCTGACCGCCAGTGACAGCAAGGGCCCCGCGTCAATCGGAAAGGTGTTAGCGCGTGTTTTGGGCCAAAGTCCTCAAAACTAGCCAAAGTTGACGGGTTTTCAGGCAGGGAATCCGCCTCCCCGAGGAAAAATGAGGCATCGGCGCCCGGGGCTGCCATCAGACCCTCTGCGATTTACCGTCTCCGTTGGGCGCCGGGCTCGCCTGCTCAGCCTCGTAAAGTTGCGCCAGGAAAGCATCCACCTCGGGCTTCACCGTCGGCAGCGCATCCTGCCGCTTGCGCTGCCGCTCCTGCCGGACGCGGGCGGATCGGGCCGCCCCCGGCTGCTTGAGGCGCCGTCCGGCCGAGATGAGCAGCGGATGCGCCGGCTCGTCGAGGTCCAGCTCCTCGAGCATGGTTTCACGGAGCGCATAGAACGATTGCATGATGGCGTCGCGCGCCAGCCGCCGGTCCTCGGGCGGAATGTCCGGCCGCTTTCGGGGATCGATCGATTGGAGTGCGCGGCGCATGTCGTGCAGCGGCGCATAGGGGTAGAGGCCGATCAGCGACGACGTCTCGCCCGCGTTCGCATAGACGATCCGCATGTTGTCGATGGTCTCGGAAATGCGGCAGAACGCGGCCAGGTAGTCGTCGGTCGAGACGTAGGGCTTCTCGCAATAGGTGTAGAGCGTGGACTTCGTCCGCACGATTCCCCGCCACTCCTCCTCCAGGCTTTCCACGAACTTCGAGCGCTTCTGGAACACGTTGGCGAGATAGGCGGCCACCACCGTCACGAACACGAGCGCCATGTCCTTGAGATACTCGTAGAGGTCGGTCGCCGCCGCCTCGACCGGTGTGCCCGCAACGAAGGGAATGCGGTCGGCAAACTTCGAGAGAAGCGAGATCACGAGCACCAGGGTCAGCCAGAAGTAGGCCCGGCGCAGCGTGCGGTTGAGCGAGGAGCGGGTCATGTGGCTTGGAGCTTCTGCTTGACTTGGGAGTTATGAGAAGAACGCTCAACCGTGACGGGGAGACGGCGGCAATTCAAGGGCAATCGGGGCCGCCCCTGTCCCTCTGTCACGGCCGGTTGCGAAAACGACGCGCTCGAAGGGGGCTTCGCTCAATGTTCGGACTGACTGCCGACCAGATGGCTGCCATCGCCATCGTTGTCACCATGCTCGGCTTTTTCATCTGGGATCGCTGGCGTTACGACGTGGTCGCCTTGGGGGCCCTGCTCGCAGCCATCGCGGCCGGCATCGTCCCTCAGGACAAGGCCTTCGTCGGCTTCTCCGATCAGGTGATCGTCGTCATCGCCGCTGTGCTGGTGGTCAGCAAGGCCATAGCCCGCTCCGGCGTCCTCGATCGTCTCGCCCGGCGCCTGCTCAAGAACGTGGACACCCCCTCGGCTCAGATCGGCATTCTCGCCGCCGCCGTCGCACTCCTGTCGGCCTTCGTGAAGAACGTCGGCACGCTCGGCATCTTCATGCCTATTGCCATCCAGGTCGCCCGCCGGTCCAAGCAATCGCCCTCGATCTATCTGATGCCCCTCGCCTTCGCCTCCCTCATCGGCGGAACCATCACCCAGATCGGCACCTCTCCGAACCTGCTCATTTCGACGGTCCGCCAGGATGTCGTCGGAGAGCCGTTCCGCCTCTTCGACTACGCCTGGGTCGGCCTCCCGCTCACGGTGCTCGCAGTCGTGTTCCTGGCGTTCGGGTGGCGGCTCCTTCCGAAGGATCGCAAGGGCGCCCCCACGGCAGAGGAACGCTTCTCCATCGAGGACTACACCACCGAGCTCGTTATTGGAGAGAAGTCGCCGCTCGCGGGCAAAACGGTGGGCGATCTCGAAAAGGCGGCCGAGGGCGATGTCGTCGTTGCTGCCGTCATCCGCGAAGGCGGGCACAATTACATCCCGAGCCCGCACTGGCCGCTCTATGTGGGAGACATCGTAACCGTTCAGGCGGAGCCGTCCGCCCTCAAGCATCTGGTGGACGAAGCGAAGCTCGATCTCGCGCACGCCCGCGAGCTCGCGAAGACGGAGGGTGAGCAGGACGAACTGGCGACCATCGAGGCGGTGGTCGGCGCGGACTCGCCGCTGATCGGCCGCACGCCGCGCAACTTCGCGCTGCGCCAGCGTTACGACGTCAACGCGCTCGCCGTAAGCCGCGCCGGCAGGCGCCGCTCCGCGCGGCTCCAGACGCACGAGTTCCAGGTGGGCGACGTGGTCGTGCTCCAGGGCTGGGAAAAGAACCTGCAATCGACCATCGGTGATCTAGGTCTGTTGCCCCTCGCCGATCGCGCCATCGGCCTTGGAACGACATCGCAGGGATTGGTCTCTCTGGCTGTGCTCGCCGTCGCGATGATCCTGATCTCGTTCAAGGCGGTCACGGTGGCGGTAGGTTTCTTCGCCGCGGCCGTCGCCGTCATCCTCTTGAAGCAGATCTCTCTCAAGGATGCCTACGAAGCCATCGAGGGGCCTGTTCTCGTTCTCCTCGCGTCCCTGATCCCGATCGCGCAAAGCTTGCAGGCGACCGGCGTCACGGACTTGATCGGCCACAACATGGCAGTTCTAGGCGCCGCCGTTCCGGGATACGCAGCACTCGCCATGATGCTCGCGTCGGCAATGATCCTCACGCCGTTCCTCAATAACGCTGCGGCCGTTCTCATGCTCGGCCCTGTGGCCGGCGTGGTGGCCAAATCGCTCGGCTATAACGCCGACCCGTTCCTGATGGCGGTAGCCCTCGGCTGCGCGTGCGATTTCCTCACGCCCATCGGACACCAGAACAATCTCTTGGTGATGGGGCCGGGTGGATACCGTTTCGGCGATTTCTGGCGGCTCGGTCTTCCGCTCTCGCTGATGGTGCTGTTCATCGGCACGCCGCTCATCATGTTGGCTTGGCCGCTCAACTAGCAAAGGTGCGTCCAAAAAAATCGTGCCGGGAGCAGAGGCTCCCGGCACGACTAAATTCTCGGTGATGATCCGGTTACGGGCAGAACCAAACCGGGCCGACTGCGATGCAGCCGCGAGTCTGCCAGTACGCGGGACGCTTGCTGTGGCGGTGCCAGCCCTTCGGCGCATGAGAGTAGCGGCCGCCCGGACGGAACTGATGCTTCGGGCCATAGTACTTCTTGGGCCCGTAGTACTTCTTCGGCGGGTGGCCGGGCTTGTGAGCGATCATGTCGACGCTCGGAGTTTGCGCGGTGGCTGTCCCGGCTGCCGGCGACGATGGCAATGCGCTTGCGGGCGAGAGGCTCATAACGCCAAGTAAGGCGGCGGAAAGTGCGAACGCGGCAATTTTCACAGTGAAGTCTCCTTTAGGTATCCGGCGTAGTAACGAGCGACTGAGAACCAGGGTTCCACGCCCTGTTAGTCTGACAACGTGCGTGACGCGCAAATCCGTCGCGTATTGAGAGAGATCTGGCTATTTTTATCGTCTGTCGACGGATTGAGCGCGCATGCGCACGGTTCGAGGCGCACGAGACATGCGCTAGACTGAGGATCGGAAAACGAGCGAAGGATTGCGTCGATGGACATCAAGCGAGGTGGCAGCGAGCCTTCACGCAAAGGACCAGCGGAATACTTCACGGGTGCCGTCCGCATCGATCCGTTGTTCCAGGCGCCGGAGCCCGCACGCGCTGCCGGAGCGAGCGTCACGTTCGAGCCCGGTGCCCGCACCGCCTGGCACACGCATCCGCTCGGCCAGACGCTGATCGTCACGGCGGGCTGTGGCTGGGCGCAGCGGGAAGGCGGAGCTGTGGAGGAGATCCGGCCCGGCGATATTGTCTGGTTTCCGCCTGGCGAGAAGCACTGGCACGGCGCCACATCGACGACGGCGCTCACTCACATCGCCATTCAGGAAGCGAAGGACGGCGTGACCGTCGACTGGCTGGAGCAGGTCAGCGAGGCGCAGTATCGGCGCTGAGCGGACGCTCCAAAAGAGCGACACGCCGGAGTGCGACACTGGCGTTCGCTGCCGCCAAAAAGCAAAACGCCGGCCGCGCGAGACGGCCGGCGTTCGAGTTTCCATGCAACGGACGCGCGCGTCTTACTTGCCCCGGTTCCGCATCTCGAGCGTGCGGAGACGTAGCGCGTTGAGCTTGATGAAGCCCTGCGCGTCCTTCTGGTCGTAGGCGCCCTTGTCGTCCTCGAAGGTGACGAGCGTCGGCGAGTAGAGCGACTTCGGGCTCTCGCGGCCGACGACGATGACGTTGCCCTTGTAGAGCTCGAGCGTCACCTCGCCCTCGACATGCTCTTGGCTCTTGTCGATCAGCGCCTGCAGCATCTCGCGCTCGGGCGAGAACCAGAAGCCGAAGTAGACGAGCTCCGCATAGCGCGGCATCAACTCGTCCTTGAGATGCATCGCGCCGCGATCGAGCGTCAGGCTCTCGATGGCGCGGTGCGCCTGCAGCAGGATCGTGCCGCCCGGCGTCTCGTAGACGCCGCGGCTCTTCATGCCTACGAAGCGGTTCTCCACGAGATCGATGCGGCCGATGCCATTGTCACGGCCGAGGTCGTTGAGCGCCTTGAGCAGCGTCGCGGGCGAAAGTCGCTTGCCGTTGAGCGAGACGGCATCGCCCTTCTCGAAGCCGATCTTGATCGTGGTGACCTTGTCGGGCGCGTCCATGGGCGAGATGGTGCGCTGGTACACGATCTCCGGGGCTTTCTTGGCCGGATCTTCCAGTACCTTGCCCTCGGAGGACGAGTGCAGCAGGTTCGCGTCGACCGAGAACGGGCTCTCGCCTTCCTTGTCCTTCGCCACCGGAATCTGATTCTTGCGGGCGAACTCGATCAGATCTTCGCGGCCCTTGAAGGTCCACTCGCGCCAGGGGGCGATGATCTTGATGCCGGGCTCGAGCGCGTAATAGGTGAGCTCGAAGCGCACCTGGTCGTTGCCCTTGCCGGTCGCGCCGTGGCAGACGGCATCGGCGCCGGTTTTGCGTGCGATCTCGATCTGCTTCTTGCCGATCAGCGGACGCGCGATGGACGTGCCGAGCAGATAGATGCCCTCGTAGAGCGCGTTGGCGCGGAACATCGGGAACACGTAATCGCGAACGAACTCCTCGCGCAGGTCCTCGATGAAGATGTTTTCCTTTTTGATGCCGAGCATCTCAGCCTTCTTGCGGGCCGGCTCCAGCTCTTCGCCCTGACCGAGGTCGGCGGTGAACGTCACCACCTCGCAGCCGTAGGTCTCCTGCAGCCACTTGAGAATGATCGAGGTGTCGAGGCCACCCGAGTACGCGAGCACCACTTTCTTGATGTTCGGCTTTCCGTCTTTCGCGCTCATCGTCCCGACCTCTTCCTTCTCGATTCTCCGCATGCCCCGGCTCGTGGGCGCGATTGCCTTACAATCCCCGCCCCGGGCCTACAAGGCGCACTCCGTCTCATCTTCCCACAGTTAATCTGCGAGCCGCGACGATGCTTTATGCTACGGAGGGGAAAATCTCCATCATCCCGCCGTGTTTTTTTGCGTCAAACGCCCTAAGCTGGCGGAAGAGAGCCAAAAGGGGCATCAGCCGTTCGGGGGAACGATTGTGAAACTGAAAACGGCCGCGCAGATCGTGGCGGGCATCGCGCTGACCGGGGTGGTCGGCGCCTATTCCGCATCCGCTGAAGAGGTCCTTCCCTGGGCCAATCAACCGATTGCGCCGGTGGCCGAAGCCGCGCCGGCCAATCCCGATCCCGCAGCCACCGAGGCCGCTGCCGCCCAATGTGCGGGTCTTTTCGAGGCCTCCTGCCGGGATCTCAAGACGTGTGCCTGGATAGCCGACATCGCGCTCAAGGACGGAACCACGGTTCCGGCCCGCTGCGTCGCGCGTCCGCCGGCTCCGCCCAAAAGCGCCAATAAGGCCGCAACCAAGCCTAAGAAGACGGCGGCTCCTGCGCCGGCCACAGCCCCCGCGGCTCCGGCCGTGAAGGCGGCGGTGACCCGGATCGAGGACGAGGAGGCCCCGGCCAAGCCCCCGGCGGCCAAGGTAGAAACGAAGAAGACGGCCGTGATCGAGACCGCGCCGGCTGAAGCTCCGCCCGTCGTGGAAAAGAAGGCCGCCGGGAAGAAGGCGGAGCCCGCGAAGGTCGAGACGGAGGCCGCGGCTGCTCCCGCCGAGGAACCCGCGAAGGAGCCGGAAAAGAAGGCGGAAACCGCCAAGGCGCCGATCGTCGTGAAGCCGCCGGCCTCCACCAGCAGCAGCGAGCATCCCCCGATGCCGTCGTTTGGCTCGATCTCGCCGGTCATGCCGGGCGGCAGCAATGCCGTCGTGGTGACCGTGCCGATGCCCGCGAAGTCGGAATAGATCCCCGGCGGATCAATCGCCGCAAACGCGACGATCGCTTTGGGCTCCATGTCCCGAAGCGTGAAATACGTGTTGAATTAGAATGTTAGTCGCCAGTCTTGGCGGTCACGCCCAGGGAAGCTTCATCGACGAGGCGAACGGGGCGAGCAGCATCGCGCTGAGCACCGCCTTGGGCGAGATGACCTGCGCCACCGCAAATCCGCTCTCGGAGCGATAGCTGGAAAACGCGCGATCGATGGAGGTGGAGGCGGCCTCCGCCGCGTCGATGGCCGCCATGTTGGCTTCGGCGGCAGGCAGCGCGACCGAGCGGGGCACGCCAGCCGTCATCATGGCATAAGCCATGGGCCAGCAAGCCGGATTGCCCTCGAGCGGGAACAGGCCCCACCAGGCCCGCATGGGCGCGAACATGGGCGACGAGGCCCAGGCATCGGAAATACGGAAGAAATCGAGCGGAACCGGCACGGCAGCGGCTTCCGGCGTGTACGCCGACCGGTACGGGCGCGGACCGGTGATCAGGTACGGCTTCGACGGTGTGAAGGCGTCGCTCCGCGACGTGCCCTTCGTGGCCTGGCTCCAGAAATCGAGCGTCTGGTCGGCGAGAACGGCGTAAGCGGCAGAGGCCGCGCGCGCATAGCCAAAGGCCGCCGTCGTGTAGCTCTTGGCGAAGCGTGCGGTGAGTTCGGTGTCGACGTGATGCATCACACTCTCCCCTTCCTGTTTCGCCTCTGATTATTGTGCAGCGCACAAAATACGCCTCGGGTGGCCCCCTGGCAACTGATAATGCGGGATTTAACCTAAAGGATGATGACCCGAAGCAGCCTAGGCCGAGGCCGGACGGGCGCGTGGCACCGCCACCAGCCAGTAGACGAGGCCCGCGGCAAAGCCGGAGGCGACGTAGGCGGCGAGCGCGTAGCGGTTGAGAATGGTCGCGCTTCCCGCCTCGCCCGCATACTGGGCAAAGAACCCGGCAAGCGCGATCAGGATCCCGGCGGCTATGAAGAAAAGGCCGGAGCGGATCGGCTGCCAGGCAGCGATGGCGGCGGCAAGGAACGCAAATGGGGCTGAGAAAACAGCGGATTGGGTGGCGGCAAGGAGCGTCAGCAACCCGAGGCCTTCGAGTTGATCTGAGATCGCGCTGAAGTTGCCTTTGAGGAGATCGTCGTATCCGGCGACGAACAGCACCTGCACGGCGCCCGCGACCAGCACCGCCGCGATGAAACCCAGGATGATCCTGACAACCGTGACGAACATCAGGCCACTCCGGTCTCGCCCCGCCCCACTCACGGGGACCCAAAATAAGGGAGTTGCATCAAGCGCTCAAGCGTTGCGCCCGGCCAGGAGCCAGTAGATCAGCCCGCCCGCGAACCCGGCCGTGGCGAACACCTGCCAGAGTGCAGGCAGCGAGTACGTCATGGCCGAGGTATCGATGCGGGCCAGAAGCGGAATGATGGCGAGCGCCAGCCCCCCGCCCACCATGTAGTAGAGCCAGGAGCGGATGCGCGCGACTTCGCCCACGATCACCACCAGCAGCGCGGGAATGAGGGTTGCGCCCGAGGCGATGATGGTGCCCTGCCAGACCACGTCGTAGGCGGCCGAGATCGTATCCGTCTCGTCGAGGTTGTGAACCGCGTGTGTGATGGTTTCGAGCCCGAGCGTCACCAGCACGAACATCGCCCCACAGGCGGCGAGCAGGAACGCGATCGGAATCCAGATCATCCGCCCGAGGGTCTTGAGCACCATGCCGCTCAGGCTCCCGTTCCGGCGGAGGGCTCCGGCGTCGTCTCGGCGGCTTGCCGATCTCGCGCCCTGAGCTTCACGCTTTCGCTCTTGAGCTGGCCGCAGGCAGCGAGGATGTCGCGCCCGCGCGGGGTGCGCACGGGGCTCGCATAGCCCGCCTTGTTCACGATGTCCGCGAAGCGCTCGATGGTCTCCCAGTCCGAGCACTCGTAGCGCGAGCCCGGCCAGGGATTGAACGGGATGAGATTGATCTTGGCGGGAATGCCCGCCAGCAGCTTCACCAGGGCCTTGGCATCGGCCGGGCTGTCGTTCACGTCCTTCAGCATCACGTATTCGAAGGTGATGCGCTTGGCGTTGGAGGCGCCGGGATAGCTGCGGCAGGCGTCCAGAAGCTCCTTGATCGGATACTTCTTGTTGATGGGCACCAGCTCGTCGCGAAGCTCGTCGCGCGTCGCATGCAGCGAGATCGCGAGCATGGTTCCGGAAAGCTCGCCCCAGCGGGCGATTTCGGGCACGACGCCGGAGGTCGAAAGCGTGATGCGCCGCTTGGAGAGCGAGATGCCTTCTCCGTCGGAGGCGATGTCCATCGCCTCCCGCACGTTGTCGAAATTGTAGAGCGGCTCGCCCATGCCCATCAGCACGACATTGGTGATCTTGCGTTCGCCAGCCGGCAGAAGGCCGGTGTCGTCCGGGCGTGCGGCACCCGGCCAGTCGCCGATGCGGTCGCGTGCCAGCAGGATCTGGCCGACGATCTCGGCCGCTTCGAGATTGCGCACGAGCCGCTGCGTGCCGGTGTGGCAGAAGCTGCAGGTCAGCGTGCAGCCCACCTGCGACGAGATACAGAGCGTGCCCCGGTCGCTCTCCGGGATGTAGACGGTCTCGATCTCGGGCGCGCGGGCCTCGTGTCCGCGCCTGGGCAGCCGGAGCAGCCACTTGCGCGTGCCGTCCACGGAGACCTGCTCGGCCACGATCTCGGGACGGTCCAGCGTGTAGCGGGCCTCGAGCTCCCCACGCAGATCCTTCGAGACGTCCGTCATCTGGTCAAACGACGTCGCGCCGGTGATGTAAAGCCAGCGCCAGAGCTGGATCACGCGCATGCGGAGCTGCTTCTCGGGCACCCCGGCAGCCGCCAGCGCCTCCCGCAGCCGCTCGCGGCTCATGCCGGCAAGCGTCGGCTTGAAGGGAGCCGTGGCGCTCGCCTCTGCTCCGCTCTGACGCGGTGTCTGATCCAAAACCAGTGTCATCGCCTTCGCTTCAAATAACTCCAACGCCGCTGTTTTCTTCGTCATCCCGGCGTAGGCCGGGATCCAGAGCACGTCTGGAGGAGAACGCCGGTTGCCTCCACGAGACGAAGCTGGAGGCTGGCCTCCGCCAGCATGACGTCCGGGCGAAAGAAGGTCTGCTTAAGCAAGCACGTTGAGACAGGACCCTATGTAGCGGCTTCGCGCCCGCTTCGGAAGCCCGCTTGCCTGCGGCCCTCTGGTAACCTTTTCCCCGCCCGCCCTGTCCGCTATAAGGCGCCACGCGCTGAAATCGGCATTTTCCTGCGCATCAGCAACTCTCGAAGCAAAGAACCGACGCATGGCCAAGAACGACAAAGACGCTCCCAGACGGCCGACGGCGCGCCTTCCCAAAGGCATGCGCGACATCGGCCCGGCGGAGCTGCGCCAGACGCAGGCCATGCTGGAGACTATCCGCACCGTCTACGAGCGCTACGGCTTCGAGCCGCTCGAGACCCCGGCGTTCGAGTACACGGACGCGCTGGGCAAGTTCCTGCCCGACAGCGACCGTCCGAATGAGGGCGTCTTTTCTTTTCAAGACGAAGACGAGCAGTGGCTTTCTCTGCGCTATGACTTGACCGCGCCGCTGGCCCGCTACGTCGCCGAGAACTTCCAGGATATGCCGAAGCCGTTCCGCCGCTATGCCACCGGCTCCGTGTTCCGAAACGAGAAGCCGGGCCCCGGCCGCTTCCGCCAGTTCACGCAGTTCGACGCCGATACGGTTGGGGCCGAGAGCGTCGCGGCCGACGCCGAGATGTGCATGCTCGCCGCCGACACGCTCGAAGCGCTCGGCATCCCGCGCGGCCAGTACGTGGTGAAAGTCAACAACCGCAAGGTGCTGGATGGCCTGCGCGAGGTCGTAGGCCTGACGGACGAAGCGAGCAACGCCCGTTGGCTGACCGTCATGCGTGCGCTCGACAAATTCGACCGCCTCGGCATCGACGGCGTGAAGGCTCTGCTCGGCCCTGGCCGCAAGGATGAGAGCGGCGACTTCACGAAGGGCGCCGAGCTCGACACGGCCGCCATCGTCACAGTCACCTCGATCTTCGAGGCCCACAGCAACGTCGAGGACAAGCTCGCCCAGTTGGGCCAGCGTTTTGGCAATAGCGAGATCGGGAAACAGGGCCTCGGCGAGCTGCAGACGATCTGGTCGCTCGTCTCCGCGGCCGGCTATGGCGACGGACGCATTGCCATCGATCCCTCCGTCGTCCGCGGCCTCGAATACTACACCGGCCCCGTCTTCGAGGCGGAGCTTCTGATCCCGGCAAAGGACGAGAAGGGCAATCCCGTCCGCTTCGGCTCGGTGGGTGGCGGCGGCCGTTACGACGATCTCGTCGCCCGCTTCACCGGCCAGAAGGTTCCGGCCACCGGCTTCTCCATCGGCGTCTCGCGCCTCCAGGCTGCTCTGAACCTGATCGGCCGCGCGCCCCCACCAGCGCTGGGACCGGTCGTGGTCACGGTCATGGATAAGGACCAGATCCCGGCCTACCAGAAGATGGTGCAGACGCTCCGCGAGGCGAACATCCGCGCCGAGCTCTATCTCGGCAATCCGAAGAAGTTCGGCCGCCAGCTCGAATACGCCGACAAGCGCGGCGCCCCGGTCGCCGTCATCCAGGGCTCGACCGAGCGTGAGGCCGGGCAGGTCATCCTGAAAGACCTGATCGAGGGCGCCAAAGCAGCCGCCGCCATCAAGGACAACAAGGAATGGAAGGAGGCCCGTCCTGCCCAGGTTTCCGTGCCCGAAGCCAACTTGGTCGAGGCGGTCCGGGAAATCTTGGCCAGACACGGCTAGCTGCAGGCGCGTGGGGATTGACGGATCACAGTGCGCCTCTACCTCCGGACCCCCTAACCCTCTCTCGCGAACAAGATTGCCCCTGTCAGCAAAATGCAGGACGCCCTATGTCAGGGTGCAAGGGGATGATCATCTTTACCATGTAGCTCTCCTCTGACGCCCGCCTTTCCCCTTCCGGGGACAAACCAAAAACGACGAACCCGACGAGATCCGATGCCCGCTGAGACGGCGAAACATTTCGAGGCGCTGGAGGCCAGCTCGCAGACCCTGCTCTCCGTGTTCACGCGGGCAGGCTTCGAAGCTGTCTCACCCGCCATCATCCAGCCCGCCGGCGTCTTTCTCGATGTGGTGGGCGAGACGCTGCGGGCGCGCACCTACGTTTTCACCGATCCGGACGGTGACGAGCTGTGCATGCGTCCAGACCTGACGGTGCCGACCTGCCGTCTCCACATCGAGCGCCATCCAGAGGGCAACGTCGCCGCCAAATACAGCTACAACGGTCCGGCCTTCCGCTTTCAGCCGCAGGGCAGCGGCCACGCTCACACGCGCGAGTTCCGTCAGACCGGCATCGAGGCGTTCGGCGAAGCCAATCGCGAGCGCGCGGAGGCTGAGATCGTCGCGACCATCGTGGCCGGCCTCGATGCGGCGGGCCTCACCAACTACACACTTCGCTTCGGCGACCTCGGCCTGCTCCGCGCCATTCTGAAGGCGGCGGACATGCCGTCGCGCTGGCGCCAGCGCCTCATGCACCTGTTCTGGCATCCGGAAGCCTTCAAGGCCGAGCTGAGGCGCCTGACGCTGGAGCCCGGCGCCGCCTCCGCGCAGATTCCAAAAGCGCTGCGCGACGTGCTCGATCCCGATAATCCCGCGGCTGCCGAAGCCGCCGTCGCAAGCTATCTCGAAGCCAACGGCATCGAGCCCGTCGGGCTGCGCTCGACGGCCGAGATCGCGGAGAACCTGCTCGGCCGCGTGGCTGATGCGCGATCCGATCCGCTCTCGGAGAAAACCGCTCAGCTCATCGCAAGCTATGTGGCGATCGTCGCGCCCGCCCGCTCCTCCGCGCGCCGCATTCGCGAATTGGCGACGCTGATGGGCGTCAACATCGAAGCGGCCGTCGGCGCCTACGAGTGGCGGCTCGAGCTGATGTCGCGCGCAGGCGTCGATCTCGATCGGGCCGAGTTCTCGGCGGAGTTCGGCCGAGCCCTCGAATACTACACCGGCTTCGTGTTTGAGGTCGTGAACCCAAGCCTCGGCCGCAAAAGCCCGGTCGCTGGCGGTGGCCGTTACGATCATCTCGTCAAAGCCGTCGGCGCCGCCGAAGATGTGCCAGCAGTCGGCGCCGCCATTCACACCTATCGCCTCCTTGCTGCCCTCAACAACGGAGGCGCGTCCTGATGTCCGACAAGCTGATCTTGGGCGTGCCCTCCAAAGGGCGCCTCATGGAGCAGACCGCGGAAGCCTTCGCGGCCGCCGGCCTCACGTTGCGCAAGACCGGAAACGAGCGCGGCTATCGCGGCGAGGTGGTGGGCTTTCCCGATATCGAGGTGGCCTTCATCTCGGCATCAGAGATCGCCTGGTATCTGAAGACCGGCCGTGTGCATCTCGGCGTCACCGGCGAGGATCTCGTGAGCGAGCAGATGTCGGATGCCGCTTCCCGCGTCACGTTCCTGAAGAAGCTCGGCTTCGGCCGCGCCGATGTCGTGGTGGCCGTGCCGGATTGCTGGATCGACGTCCGCACCATGGCCGACCTCGCTGAGATCGCGTTGCCTTTCCGGCGCGCGCACGGCCGCTGGTATCGCGTCGCGACCAAGTACTTGAACATCACGCGGCGCTTCTTCGCCGCCAAGGGGCTCTCCGACTATCGCATCGTAGAGAGCCTCGGCGCGACGGAAGGCACGCCCGCGGCGGGCACCGCCGAGTTGATCGTCGACATCACCACCACCGGCACCACCCTGGCCGCCAACGGCTTGCGCGTTCTGGACGACGGCGTTGTGCTGCGGTCTGAGGCCAATCTGATCGCCTCGAACGCTGCCGAGTGGTCGCCCGCGACGCAGGCCGCGATGAACGAGATCGCCGCCCGCATGACGGCTTGAGGCCCCGCGCCTCCCCACTTCCCCCGTCTCCGCTCAGAAAAAAGCTACGGCGTGTGCGGATGTTATGAGCCGCGCCACCGGCTGCCACGTTTCCGACGCGCCAAACGAGTTGAATTTTCCTGCCGCCTCGGTTCACATTCAGGCCGGGTTCATGAGGGGTGTTCTAGGGATAGGAACGATCCTGCACGAGGATCGGCAGAGAAGGGGATTGGTAGGACTATGCTCACACCGCGTCTCTCAGCAGCAGCTTGCCTCACGGCGCTCGTGGGCGTGGCGGGGCTCGCGTCCGGCGCAAGCGCGCAGGCCAATTGCGACACCTATGGCAAGCTCGCGATTCAGCAGCAGCAGGAAAACGTAGCGTTGAAATGCGGCTTTACCGGTCCCGAGTGGAGCCCGGATCTGAAGGCGCATGTCGCGTGGTGCGGCGGCGTCGGCCCCGACCAGTGGAAGGTGCAGCTTCAGAAGAGGAAGCAGCAGCTCGACGCCTGCAAGGCCAAGGGCTAGTCCGCCCCAACTCCACGAGAGAAGCTCGAACGACAAAGGGCGAGCCTTGCTCCGCAAGGCCCGCCCAAGTTGTTATTGGAGTTGCGTGATCCAAAACGATGAAAAGGCGTCAGGCCGGGTGGCCTGACGCTCGCAGGGTCGTTCAGTGCAAACTGGCGATCTCGAGCTCGCCATCCATGGCGTGGCTGAGAGCCGCTTGCCGTGTATCGGTCAGCGCGATCGGCGTGCCGTCGGCGGCATGCAAGGCAAAGAGGTTGATGCCGCGAGGCAGATCTTCGATCGCGGGAAACATGCGGAGCGCTTCGTCGGAGGACAGGGTTTTGATGTAAGCCACCTGTCCGCCACCGAGCCTGGCCAGCTCGATCTCGCTCATTACCGGGGCTACAGCAGGCCGCGAAGCGCGACGCCGCTTAGAGGTATTCTCCTTCATGACGCAACTCCTCCTCTCTCGAGGCATTCCAACGTCATGGTAACGAGGCAGGCGGTCAAAATCCTTCGCCACCGAGACCATGATCTTACGATTCTAGAAGCTTGGCTGTAGCGGACGGGCACCTAGCTGAGGCGAATCAAACGTCCCGGCTTTGGCTTCGCGTCGAAACGCCGCATCAATCCTTTCCGGCACCGATCTCGATCTTTCTTACGAGCCGGTGGGGCTCGTGTCGGACGAGGTCGATAGCCAAGAGCCCGTTCGAGAGCTCCGCGGACTGCACTTCGATGCCGTCGGCCAGGACAAAGGTCCGGGTAAACTGCCGCGTTGCGATTCCGCGATAGAGATACTCGCGGGATTTGTCATCCTGTTGGCGTCCGCGCACGGTGAGCTGATTGTCCTCGACGACAATCTCGAGCTGATCGCGTGTGAACCCGGCGAGCGCGATTGTGATGCGGAGCTTTTCCCTCGCTCCGTCAGCAGCGCCTACACGTTCGATGTTGTAAGGGGGGTAACCCTCATTTCCACCCTTGCCGGTACGATCGATGAGACGTTCGATCTCCTCGAACCCCAGCAATAGCGGGTTGGACAGCACAGATAACCTGCTCATGGACACGAAAGCCCTTTCGATAAGCGACCTTCTTCTTCCTTAAACGCGGCGGCATCCTGTTGGATCTCCGCCCTCCGGCCCCTTTCAGGCTCCGGATCTCTGATATGCAACAGATATGGGATGGAAGCGTCGCTATTCAAGCGGGGAGCTGACCCGCGTCTGCAACCCTCAGGCGCTGGATTTGAGGGCCGCGCCGGCGTCGATCCGGGCGGGCTCGAGCACCGCGCGGAGCAGCGTGGCTTTGCGCTCGAGATGGCGGGTGACGCTGTCGAGCAAGTCCGGATTTTTCTGCGGCCGGGCGATGGCGGCGATCAGCACGCCTTTGAGCTCGTCCAGCGTGTCGCGAAGCGCGCTGTGGGTGCGCGCCATGGCCTCGTCCCGTAGCAGCGAGGGATCGCGCCCTGGAAGGGCAATCCGGCGTGAAGGGCGCGTCCACCGCACGGGCTTGCCCTCTTTCAGGAACCGCCCATAGGCCGCCATCACGTAGCGTCCCAGCTCTGTCAGGGCCACCGTGGCGCGTGCAGGGCGGAGAACGCCGGGCGGCCCCTCTCCCTTTGGCATGGCCACGGGCGCCACGAGACCGGCTTTTCCGAGCGACAAGGCAGCCCGCCGCCGGGCCGCGCTGAGCGAGCGCGACATCCCGGGCTCCGTCACGACGAACACGCCGCCAGCCGAAGCAGCGAGCAGAACCTCCCGCTCCCGTTGTCCGAGGCGGAGGTGGCGCAGCGCATCCCGGCCGCTTTCGAACGCAACCCGGCAATGGCCGCAGGGGGCCAGCAACTGGACCCACGCTTGCGCCTCGTCTCCGGAGGGCGCGAGCGATCCGAACAGAGCCGCAAGCGCCGGGCAGGATACGCCGCTGCGTGGGCAGGCGAGGGATGAGAGGACCCCGCCAGCAGCCTTGGCCGGCACAGGATGATGTGCCGCCCCTGCAACGTTTGATGCCTTCGGCACGAGATGGTGCACGGCTTCCCTCTGACATCCCTGGTGGGCACGAGACGATTCAGGCCCCTGGCACCAGACGAGTCAGCATGAGCTGCATCGGCAAGCGAAAGGCATGAAACGATACGATGAGTCAAAGAGTTACTGGCATTTGCTGATGCGGAGCTTGCGCTTTGCGCCTGCCGAAACGCCGCGTGAGCCGCGCACGCGGCGCTTCCAAACCCGGCCTCCGCCGCGGCGATCATGGGAGAGACTGCCCGGTCGCCCGAAAACGGCGGATCCCGGGTGATGGTGAAGCCGTGCTTCGCGGATCCGGCCGCGGGCGAGACACGCCCCTTGAGAAAGGCACGCGGCAAAAGTTCACTCCCGCTGCCCGCTGCCCGCTGCCCGCTGCCCGCTGCCCGCTGCCTACTTGAAGCGACCACCCTTCTCGAGCACCTCGATCTTGTAGCCGTCCGGATCCTCGATGAAGAAGAACCGGCCGAACGGCTTCCCCTCATGGGTCATCTGTTTGATATCTTTGGGGGAATACCCAAGGCCGGCGATCCGGGTATGCTCCGCCTCGAGATTGTCGACCACGAACGCCAGATGCCCATAGCCGTTGCCGAGATCGTAGGGCTCCGTGCGGCCCTTGTTGACCGTGAGCTCCACCTCGAAGTCGGCTTCCGGGTTGCTAAGGTAAATGAGCGTGAAGTCGGCGAAGTCCACCCGCTGGGCGACCGAGAGCCCGAAAGCCTGGGAGTAGAAGGCGACGCTCCGGGCTTCCTCGAGCACACGCACCATCATATGGATTGCTTTCGCCACGGAAGGTCTCCTTGCTCGTTGTTGCAACTCTCTGGCTTCCGAACGAGCCGCGAGGTCGCATACGTCCATTGGCTGGCCGCCGGGGGCTGTGCTATCCCACGCCCAACCACATCCTGTCACCGGACATTTACATACGGGGAACGTCTCAATGAAGGAAGTCATCGAGGAGCTTGAGCGCCGGCGCGATAACGCCCGTCTGGGTGGCGGCATCGCCCGCATCGACGCCCAGCACAAGCGCGGCAAGCTGACCGCCCGCGAGCGCATCGAGCTCTTGATGGACGAGAACTCCTTCGAGGAGTTCGACACCTTCGTCGAGCATCGCTGCACCGAGTTCGGCATGGAGAAGACCAAGGTTCCGGGCGACGGCGTCGTTACCGGATGGGGCACAATCAACGGCCGCGTGGTCTACGTCTTCGCCAAGGACTTCACGGTGATGGGCGGCTCGCTCTCCGAGACGCACGCCCGCAAGATCACCAAGATCCAGGACATGGCGCTCAAGAACCGCGCGCCCATCATCGGCGTGTTTGATGCCGGCGGCGCGCGCATTCAGGAAGGCGTCGACGCGCTCGGCGGCTACGGCGAAGTGTTCCAGCGCAACGTGCTCGCTTCGGGCGTGATCCCGCAGATCTCCGTCATCATGGGCCCCTGCGCGGGCGGCGACGTCTACTCGCCCGCGATGACGGACTTCATCTTCATGGTGAAGGACACGAGCTACATGTTCGTGACGGGTCCTGACGTCGTGAAGACCGTGACCAACGAGACCGTGACGGCCGAGGAGCTCGGCGGCGCCAAGGTCCACACCACCAAGTCGTCCATCGCCGATCGTGCTTATGAGAACGACGTCGAGGCGCTCTTGCAGATGCGCCGGCTGTTCGACTTCCTGCCGTCCAACAACCAGTCCGGCGTGCCCGCGCTGCCGACCTCCGACAGCCCCGACCGGCCGGACTATTCGCTCGATACGCTGATCCCCGACAACCCGAACAAGCCTTACGACATGAAGGAGCTGATCCTGAAGGTCGTGGACGAAGCGGACTTCTTCGAGATCCAGGAAGCCTACGCCAAGAACATCGTAACCGGCTTCGCGCGCATGGAAGGCCGCACGATCGGCATCGTCGCGAACCAGCCGATGGTGCTCGCAGGCGTGCTCGACAGCGATGCCTCGCGCAAGGCTGCCCGCTTCGTGCGCTTCTGCGATTGCTTCGAGATTCCGATCGTGACCTTCGTCGACGTGCCGGGCTTCCTGCCGGGCACCGCGCAGGAGTACGGCGGGCTCATCAAGCATGGCGCCAAGCTGCTGTTCGCCTACGCCGAGGCCACCGTGCCGAAGGTGACGCTCATTACCCGCAAGGCCTACGGCGGCGCTTACGACGTGATGAGCTCGAAGCACATCCGCGGCGACGTGAACTACGCCTGGCCCTCAGCCGAGATCGCGGTCATGGGCGCGAAGGGCGCAGCCGAGATCCTCTATCGCGCCGACCTCGGCGACCCGGTCAAGATCCAGGCCCGCATCGACGAGTACCAGAAGCGCTTCGCCAATCCGTTCGTGGCCGCCGAGCGCGGCTACATCGACGAGGTGATCCTGCCGCACGGCACCCGCCGGCGTATCTGCCGCGCGCTCAATATGCTGCGCAACAAGACCCTCGAGAACCCCTGGAAGAAGCACGACAACATCCCGC
>VFQQ010001192.1_pt1 | contig 38783 bp, 74 predicted proteins | sample 3512341 | NCBI WGS metagenome assembly VFQQ01 (sample SAMN10412373, study PRJNA504923) | tailings metagenome | isolation source: Relicate 2 Philex TSF1 revegetated site | place: Philippines: Tuba, Benguet | collected 2017-08-29 | reverse complement strand
CAACGGCCCCCGCCCAGCGCCGTGCCCACCGCCTGCACCCCCTCCCGCCCCTGGCGCGCAGAACACTTGTCCAACGGCTGGAGCGTACCGACACGTATCGGAGTACCAACTATTCGGATCCTCTCAAGTTGCATGTGGCAAGGACATTGGCAACTTGGACACCTGCAGCAGCGGCGACGCCGGCAGCACGCGCAGCGGGTGGGGCGGGGATAGAGGCTGCCGTTGGCCCTTGCATGCGACGCTCTCGATCGGCTTACGACACTCCACAGCTGCCCATAAGTTGTCAGAAGCTGCTGGGCACGGCGTGCGCCGCTGGGGGCCTCGCTCGCGCGCCCAGTATGGCGTTGGCGGCCCTGCGCCGGGCGCTGCAGCGCGGAGCTGGATCAGAAGCGGTTCTAGCAGCTTGTGACAGCCGTGCGGCAGCAGCGGGACGCCCGTCAGCGGGCGCTTTCAGCGGCGCCCGATGGCTGAGCGGCGTGCCCGTGCACGAGGTGCGAAGCAGGCTGGGCAGGAGTGGATTGCTGCTGGTTTAAAGCTGATTAGGTTTCAAGTATTTCACTTTACACTGCTGACGTGATTGAGGCTGTGAGGGGGCCAGCTGCTGTGCCGTGAGCTTGGAACTCGGCACCCCGCTCGCAGACACTCGTGAGCCCCCGTCCCTCAGCAGCTCCCCCTGTGCCATTCGTGGCAAACCTTGCTCACGGCTGACAAATATTCCATTGCCGCTGGCAGGATGAGGAGGACCACTCGCGCCCCACCACGCCCTGGGTGCGCAGCGTGATCAGCGGCGTGGACCTCATGCGAGATGCCCGGGTGGGTGCTGGGCTGTGGTGTGCTTTGGTTGGTCCCTTGCTGCACTGCCGGCTCAGCTGTGTGTTTGGGATGTGGTCAGCGCCGGGGACCTCATGCGGCCTGGGCTTCCTCAGCTGCCTGGTGGCTGTCACTGTTGCTGTGGCCACCGACCTCAACCGGCCCCGCTTCTCTTTGCGACCCGTGCTGCTTGCCTGCAGTACAACAAAGGTCTGGCCTTCAGCCAGCTGGAGCGCGACCGGCTGTACCTGCGGGGCCTGCTGCCGCCCGCGGTGCTGAGCCAGGAGGTGCAGGCGGAGCGGGTGATGACCAACATCCGCAGGTGGGGTGGCCGCACAACAGCCTGGCCGCACGACAGCTTGCCTGGGCACTTTTGCGTTAAAATTTTTGTTTGGGTTAATTTGCCCAGTGGTGGCTTGCTCTGCCTGCAGGGAGCGGCAGGGGGGTATGCAAGGCTGATGGGGTGCCAGCCAGGCCGTTGCTCAGCCACGCTGCTCAGTCCTGCCTGCCTCCCACCCGCCCGCTTCCGCCCCTGCAGCAAGCGCAACGGCGTGGACCAGCACACGTACCTGATGAGCCTGCAGGAGCGCAACGAGCGCCTCTTCTACTACGTCCTCTCACAGGTGATGAAATATTGCCGGCCAGCACAGGTGGCGGGCGGGGGGAGGCCAGCTGTGCTGCGCAGTGCACTTGCCACGGAGCACCCAAGCCAGCCAGCCCATCCTGCATGCTGGGGGTTGCTGCCAGTTGCGTGCCCATGCCTGACCTCAGAAAGGCTTGCAAACAAGGCACCGCAGCACCCTCCCCCATGCAATGTCCCGTGCAATGCTCGGCGTCTAGATGCCACACCTGCCTGTACACTGCCCTTGCAAACAAGGCACCACAGCCATCTCCCACGCCCCCCTTGCCACAGAACCTGGAGGAGCTGCTGCCCATCATGGTGCAGCCAGTCACCGGCGAGTACTGCGAGGGCTACAGCCTCATGTTCCGCAGGTGCCTGCCTGCTCGGGGGGCTGGTGGCTGGGAGCGGCAGCCTGCACAGGGCTGCACGGGCAGCTGGCTGGTCGTGGGCCAGGGCTTTGGGAGCGGCAGCTTTGCTTCGCTTTTTGCTTCGCTTTGAGCTTCGCTTTGCTTCGCTTCTCTGAGCTTCGCTTCGCTGCGTGCTTCTCACGGACCTTGTGGTCCCTGCACCCATTGCTTTCCACGTGCAGCCTGCCGCACTTTGACTTGGACTCGCATTGGCTCTCCACCCCTACTCTGCAGCCTGCCGCGCGCCATGTACCTGTCCCTGGAGGACAAGGGCTCCGTGTTCTCCATCCTCAAAAACTGGCCGGAGCGGCGCATCAAGGCCATCTGCCTGACCGACGGGCAGAGCGTGGGGCACCTGGGCGACCTGGGCGTGCAGGTGGGGGAGGCTCACTTTGCCGGTGCAATTGTGGCTGTTGTGCAAGGTGCAATGGGCTGGATGTGCCGCACCTAGCAACTGATTCACCCCGTGGTGCCCCTGCAGGTGCTTGCTGCTTCCCAGCGCTGCACCGCAAGAAGCCACTGCTTCCAGCCTGCCCTGCCTGTTGGCGCTCCTGCCCTGCAGGCCATAGGCGTGCCCATTGCCCGCCTGGCGCTGTACACCGCATGCGGCGGCATCGTGCCCTCAGCCTGCTTGCCGGTCACCATTGATGCCGGCACAGACAATGAGGCGCTGCTGCAGGTTGGGGGCAGTGGTTTACTGGCTTGGGCTTTCGTGGAAGGTCCTGCATTACCACAGCATAGCACGCCTTTGCCTCAGATCAAACCTACATGTGCCTGTTACAGCATCCAAACGTATCCCCACCGCAGGACCCCATCTATGTGGGAGGCAAGCACCGGCGGGTGCGGGGCGATGCCTACTGGGAGCTGATGGATGAGTTCCTCACAGCTGTGCGGCGGCGGTATGGCACCTCAGGTGGGCGGGCGCCCGGCGCAGTTGTTGGCACGCCAAGATGGCAAGCATGCAGTTGCAGGCAGGCGCATGGGCGCACGGCGGGCGGCGGGGCCCCCAGCGCCGGCCGCATGTGCCTCTGCAGCATCCCACTACCATTGCTCGCCGATGTCTGACTCACGTTGCAAAACCTGGCCACTGCCCACGTGCAGTGCTGATCGACTTTGCCAGCATGGACTACGGCACACAGAGCAAGCTGATTGGCGCGTACCGCGGCATGTTCCCCATGTACAGCGATGCGGGTAGGTGGAGGTTGTTGGCGAGAAGTTTATGTGTGCCGTTGGCGCCTCCTGAAGGCTGGAAATGATTGGAGTTGCGGAGGGCTCCTTGTATCCACAGTTGATTCGGCCGCTCCCCCACAACCTCTGCCCCTCTTGCAGCCTTTGGCTTGCCCACGGCGGTGATGGCAGCCATCTATGCAGCACTGCCACCGGGCGCCTCCCTGCTGAGCCAGCGCTTCATGCTGGTGGGTTGGCTGGAGGGCCGTGGGGTGGGGAGCGCCTGCGTGCACGCTGTGGCATGTCTCACATTTGCAGCAGTGGGTTGATCTTCGGTTTCATGCAAGCCCACCAGTCCAGCTGTGCCTCACTGGCAACGTTTCATGCCTTCATGCCACCCGTTCTCTCACCTGCCTTGCAAGTGGGCGAGCCGCCATTGCTGACGGCCATTGCAAATATCCCACATCCTCAACCCTGTCCCATCCCTTATTGCAGGCGGGCGAGTCGCCGCGGCTGACTGCCATTGCGGAGCTGCTGGAGGAGGCGGTGCAGCGGGAGGACGGGCGCGGCACGGTGCTGGATGCGCGCCAGATCATCCACCTGGTGGACAGCAAGGCAAGTTGGAGATGGTCAGCTCGGGTGTGCCGGGGCAGGGCAGCATGGCATGTGGCAGCGCCCTGTCATCTGTGGGTCAGCATCTGGTGGACAGCAAGTTGAAGATGCGGTGGCAGGGCTGAGTGAGGGTGTTCCAGGGCAGGGCAGCGCCCGGTTGCGAGGCTGCCCTGTTGTCAAAGCTTTGTCATCTGTGGCGCCTGCCTGCCCTCAAGCCTGGGCTGGCGAGCTTGTGGCGGCTTGCTGGGTGCACATTGCGCTTGGTGGCGTGGGCTCAGGCGGTTGCTGGCTCTGCCCATCTCAGCCAGTGCGTCACTCCCCTGCCCGCTTTCCCACCTGGTGCAGGGCCTGGTGGTGCGGGACCGGGCAGACGCAGAGCACCTGGAGGACCACAAGCTTCCGTACGCGCAGGTGGGTTCCACACTTGCTGCACCGTCTCAGGCATCTTGCTTGCCTCTCACTGTCAACCAGGTGGGCTGCCGTGAGCCCACAACGTTGGTTCTGAGACTGCTGCGTGTCATCTCGCTTTCAACAGGATCGTGCCCCCTGCGACAGCCTGCTGGAGGCTGTGCGCCAAATCAAGCCCACAGTGCTCATCGGCCTGTCCGACGATGTGCCGCCGCACGCGTTTGATCGCGAGGTGCGCTAAATAGAAGGGATTAGGCGGTGGTTTGTGGTGTGCAAGTGGTTTGGCTGGCTACAGCATGGGTGAGTCCGCTGCCTCTGTTGGATTGCATACTGCCCGCCTGTGCAGTGCTCCACCCGGCGGCATGCCCGCTGCGATCACTGCCACCCTACTCCTGTGCCCTGCAGGTCTGTGAGGCCCTGGCTGCCGGATGCGAGCGGCCGCTCATCCTGCCGCTGTCCCGCAAGTCAGCTGATGGCCGGCTGGAGGCTTCAGAGGTTGAGCCCACCGATGCGCTGGCCTGGACGCAGGTCGGCCTGTGGGGCGGGGCGGAGGGCAGTACGCCTGCTGGCTAATGTGGGGAGTAGAAGCAGGAAGGCTGGCTGTTCACGATGATATCACACGCAGTGTTTCCTTCTGCATGCTGCTGTGTCTCCATGTCCTACTGGCCACCACTGCAGGGTTTGCACACGCTGCAGGCAGCACCAGCGTCCCACCGGTGCTCTGCGCCACACCTACCCCCTGCATCAGACCTGCGCTGCCACACCCTTCCTCTGCGCCGCCACCCCTTTCCTCTGCAGGGCCGCGCCCTGTTTGCGGACAAGGTGACCAGCGGGCCGGTGGCGCTGCCGGGCGGCGGCGTGCGGCAGCTGCGCAAGGTGGACACCACCTACATCTTCCCTGGTGAGCCCCTAAGCTCGAGCCTTGCACTCAAAGAAGCAACAGTTGGATAGGCAGTAGGAAGGGGGGCCTCCAGTAGGCTGCTCTTGTGCACCGGAAGTGGCCGGGCAATACTTGCACCTGCGAAAGAAGTCACAGCCTGGCACAGAGCGCCCACTCTGAACGTGCAGTTGTGGCACTTGCTTCATCCATCGCTGATACCCTGCCTGCAGGCCTGGCGCTGGGGGTGATGATGTCTCGGTCCACCCGCGTGCGCGAGGACATGCTGCTGGAGGCCGCAAAGGTGGGTGGTCGCTCTGCTGTGCATGCTGTGCTGTGCATGTACCGTGGTGGATTGCATTGCCCTGCTGTGGTCCCTGCTTGTCCTCGTCTCGGTTTCCCAGTGTTGGCGGTTTGCGTGCCACATGCCCCATCCCACACTGGCTGCTGCCCCACAAACCCCAACTTGTGCAGGCCGTGGCGAGGCGGGTGCCGGATGAGGACCGCGCTGCGGGGGCCCTCATGCCCCCCACAGATGCACTGCGCGACATCGCAGGTGGGCTGCCCGGCCTGGCATGATGGGAGCCGGTTTGCGGGGCTGCAGAGAGTGTGCGTGCCGGCTGCTTGTCCAGCGCATGGTCCCTCTTGTCCGCACTGCCACTCTCTAAGGACTTCCCGCGGAGCCCACTCACACCGACTCTCTTCCACCCTCCACCCTCCCACCTGCACCTGCAGCCCATGTGGCAGCCGCCGTGGCGAACAAGGCCTACAACGTTGGAGTAGCCACCGAGCTGCCTCGGCCACACGACCTGCTGGGCACTGCACACAGCTGGATGCACAACCCTCGCTACCGCCGGTATCGCTGAGCCAACCAGGCGGCCACATGCAGCTGGCTGCAAAGCAAGGCGCCGGCAAGCAAGGGCCGCGCATGCGATTTTTCTGTGGCGCATCAGTTTACACTGCATTTTGGCAGCTTTCCCTCCTGTATCTATTCCGCGTTTCCATACAGTTGACTGACTCTATCTGTGGCTCCCTCCCTGCCCATTTCATCGGCGCTGACATTTCATCCCTGCCAACCTGAGCCATGTGACTGTTGATCACTGGTGTGCCTTCTCATTCTACGCCTTGCTTTACAGCAGCAAGCGGTAAAAGGCAACGGGGCAGGCATACCTTATTATTCCAGCAATGGAGCAGAATGCAACTGGATGAAACGCGTGGGCAAAAGGGGGCTGGGCCAGCAACCAAGCCGCGGGCGCATGATACAGAGCTGAGGGCGCGGTGGTAGGAGGGGAACGGCGCAACTGGGCTGGAGAGGAGAGCAAAGCAATTCAGCAAGGAAGCGCTCATCAGAGGTCGAGTGCATCACACACAGCGGAACGTCAAATGGTGGCAAGTGTGGAGGGTCGCAGCGATAGAGGATAGGGCTCAGGTACGGCGGTCAACGGGAGATGCAGCAAAACAAGCAGTGGGGACCAACCAGGGCGGGGTGCCAAAAGCGCACAGGTTGCCGGCGGGAAGCAGGGGCTCCAGGTGACAAGCCTCTGCGGCAGCAGCCCACCCCGCTGCGTGTTATTGCTCCCACACACGCTGCTGCGGCTGCGGCGGCGGTGGCGGGCCTGCTTTCTTGGGCGTGGGCCACCGCTTGCACACTTCAGTGAGCACCGGCAGGGTCATGAACGAGATGACGTCTGCACGAAGCAGAGGCAGCAGCAAGCGGTCTTGAGCCGGAGCAGCGCACGCAGCAAGGGGCACGCATTTGCGCTGCCCAACTTGGCTGCGGCGCACAGCTGCAAAAGCACGCGCAGAAACATGCCACACCCTGCACAGCTTGGCAAACCCGGCTGCATGGCACAGGCGGCCTTGCATGGGCAGTAAAGGCAGCTTGGGGCACTCAGCACACCCTGCAACCTGGCTGCCACAGCCAGCGCAGCCCTGCATTGGAACGTGTACATCGCAGTGGCCTGCATGGGCAGCAAGGGCACAGCCCAGGCACGCACCCGGGTTGCGCTGCACCAGTGCCAGCCACTCCTCGGGATTGATCACCCCGTCCTTGGTCAGGTCCATCTCGTTGAACGTCTGCAGAGTGATAATGATGAACGATTGCTCAGTGATGCTGCAGAATGGCAGTAGAACGCGACGGGCCCTGATTGCAGTCCTTGGTCAGGTCCATCTTGTTGAACGTCTGCGCAGAACGGGTTGCTTTGCGCTTGGTTTAGGCAGGCCGTCTGATGATGTTGAAGGGCAGCAGGGCACAGGACACCTGCTCTCCATGAAACACGCCGCATGCCACGCTGCACCACCTGGAAAGATCAGGCGCCCCTGCCCAAACACCACCACACCCAAACCCTCCCACTCCTGCCCACCTGGTCCACGATGTCGTCCAGCGCCACCTCGTCCAGGTCCACGTCCGGGTTGTCAGCCATCAGCGCCACCTGGGCATCGATTGAAGGGGCAGGGCGGCAGACAACGATTTAGGACAGGCTGGAGGAGCTGATTCAGGGGCATTCTCCATGGTGCTCAATGGAGCGTATTGCGCCGATGTGTGCTCATTCAGCATCAGCATGTCAACACTGTTGCACAGCCGTGTCGCACAGCCGTGTTGCACAGCGCATCACAGCCGCACCAGGAAGCGCTTGAGCTCCGGCCGCTCGATGCGCCCCGTGGCATCAATGTCGTAAATGCGGAAGGCGACTGCTTGCAAGGAAGGAGAGAGGGGAGAGCCAGTTGGGTGGTGTGCAGCAATGTAACTGTGATTTTGCAGCGAGATGTGCATGGCGACACCGTGGAGAAGGGTGGCAGGCAGCTGCACCCCCGCACTTGAGTCGCAGTTTGAAGCAGCTTGCCACCGCTGCTGTGCGCTATCCGCTCCCTGCCTCCCACTCACACTTGGCCTTCTCCACGAGCGGCGCGTGGGGGTGGAACACCGACAGGCTGCGCACAAACTCCCCAAACTCGATCACTTGGTTGTGCTTGATGTCAAAGAGGGTGAACACCTGCGGGCGGCAGACAACGGAGTGGCAGCTGAGCTTCGGGTAGCAAGCAGGCAAGCAAGAGGCAGCAGGGGCAGCAGCCACTCCCAGACCCAGCCGCAGCAGCGCAGCGGGTGCAGCGCAGGCAGCGGGCAACACAGCCACTTGCCCGCTCCGCAAACAGGTTGTCCTTGTTGGCCTTGAACAGCGCCCACATGAAATCGTCCTTGTGGATCAGGTTGTACTGGTGCAGATCTAGAGGCCGGAAAATTTGGAGGCGGGGGCAAGCGGCGCTGAGAACACAGGCGTGTGCTGGTGCTGGCGCTGCCCACGGCAGGTTCAGGCACAAGGATCGGCAGCAGCAGCAGTGCACATGATGAGCAAGGAAAGGGAACACAGGCCATCTTGAGTGCATCATCAGTACCACAGGCAGCAGGCTGTTTGGCCCTAAGGCAAACTGCCTGCCACAACCTACTGCCACCCCATCTCAACGCAACCGCCAGAACAGCCAGGGAAAGAAGCGCACCATTGCTGAGCTTGGTGTACAGCTCTCGCAGCGCCAGCACCTCGTCCCTCGTGACTGCGCAGCAGGCAGGAGTCCAATGCATGAGACAACGATTCATGTGTGCAGCAGCGTTGACGACCAGCCAGCTTGCTCTCCGACCCGGCGGCGCCGGCGGTGGGGTGCGTTGGGGGCACCGCAGCCTAGGGCTGCCCTGGCCAGGCACCTGACAGCCTGCCCCGTTGTCACGAACTTGCACATGCCTCTCCAAGCACGCACGGAAGGCCCGCAGCGCGCTCACAGTAGGTGTCCCGCGCCAGGGCCTCCGGCGAGTCGGGGTCTGCAGGCGTTGGGGCATTCTGTACCTTGCGCAGACCATTGTTGGCGCGGCTGGGCGGCGGCTCAGCCACTGCCGGCGCGCTATGTGCGCAGCCCATGTCCGAACAGCCGCTGTTAGAGCATCTGGGCCAGCTGCTGCTGATCAGCTGCTGCGGACAGACAGATGGTGCCCTGCACTGTGGACAGCCGGGCCTTGGCTGGAAGTTTGAGGCTTTTCATGCGCCGCCAGCGCGGCGGCCAGCGGCGGCTGGCACTTGCATTCTGCGGCCCCCCGTAGACTTGCATGCTTGCTCACGATTCAAGCATCCTGCCATGTTCCACAGGGTACTCCTGACTCGGGCAGCGGCGGCCGGAGCTGCCTTCCCGGCTCTGCCCCCGCTCGCCCAGAGGCGCACAGCCTCCTCAGCTGCATCTAACATGTATTTCGGTGAGAAAAGAGCATAGATAGAGGGGCAATGCGGGTCGCAGGCAGCTCCGATGGGCGCCGCCGCCAATGGCAACACCCGGCGGCAATCGCCGCCGCCACTGATGGTGACCAGCTGCCCTGCGCTCACGAAGAGTGCTTGCACAATGCTGCACCGATGGTGACCAGCTGTGTAACACTGGCTGATACACTATAAACATTTGGGCCTAAACCCGCATTCCTCGCAGCCTGCGCTGTCTACGTGAGCGAGGCGCGTAACGCAGCAACTGTGGAGCGCCTGGAGCAGCTGGCACGCTCCTCTGAGGGCGCCTGCCTGGCCAACCTGTTTGTTGATGAGCCGGTGGGTGTGCGGCGCCAGTTGATGCATGGTGGCTCTGCAGTCTGCTGTCGGTTGCTGCCGGTGCCTCAATCAATGCCCTGCCGCGCAGCTGTTGGTTCGTCTGCTGGCCGTCCGTCCGTGGTTCGTCTACCAAGCTGCCCTGGACAAGTCCTCAACTTCACACCCCTCTCCCGTCCCACCCTGATGCAGTACAACCGCACCAACTTCACCCTGGTGGGCCGCTCGCCGCCCCAGCTGGCGGCGGCGGTTGTGGCGCTGGCCCAAGAAGCGCTCCAACTGCTGGATTTGCGGCGGCACACCGCCACCCACCCGCGGCTCGGCACTGTGGACCACATTTCCTGCCACCCGCTGACAGCCCTGCCGGCAGCCGCAGCAGCAGGAGCAGCAGCCGGCGCGGAGCAGCAGCAGCGGCAGGCGAGGCAGCAGCCAGGAGAGCAGCAGGCATGCGGCACCTCAGCAGCAGTAGAGGCAGCACCCTCTGCAGCAGGCGCAGAGGCAGCCACGGCTGCTCTGGCACAGTCGATCGCTGTGCAACTGGGCAGCGGGCCGCACGCGCTGCCGGTGTTTACATACGGCTGGGCGCATCCACAGCGGCAGCCCCTGGATGAGATCCGCCGCCAGCTCGGTTACTTCCAAGGCGCCGCAGCCAGCAGCTGGCAGGGTGCGCTGGGCACAGTGCAGCTGCCGCTCGCGCCCTGCTATGGCCCGGCATCCGCACCGCCGCACAGCGGCGTGTGCTGTGTGGGCGCGGTGCCCTGGCTCATCAACTACAATGTGCTGCTGCACACGACCGACTTGGGGGCGGCACGAGCAGTTGCACGGGCCGTGAGCGAGCGCGGCGGCGGCCTGGCGGGCGTGCAAGCCATGGCGCTGCGGCACACAGACGGCATCGAGGTGGCGTGCAACCTTTTGGACCCAGCTGCCTCGCCGCCTGAGGCTGTGCTGGCGGCGGTGCAGCGGCTGGCGGCACAGCACGGCAGGCTGGTCGTGGGCCCAGCCTACCGCACCAACAAGTCGCCAGAGCAGCTGGTGGCAGCCGCCGCAGCGCAGGGTGTGTGAGGCGTGCTTGAGGCTGGACATCTGCGCAGGAGTTTGGGTCGTGTAACATCACATGGTGCTCATGCCCGGTGTGGCTCATGCGCCATTCGGCGGTTGTTGTGGGGCTTGCAGATGTGAGACTGCAGGAAGCCAAGCCACCAAGATTGCATTGCCTGGCGGTTCATTATATTTTAAAATAGTGGCCTTGTGGTTTCCATGTCGAGCTGTAGCCTGACAGAAGCTGCCATCCTGCGCAATGCCAGGGGGCCACCTGGGCCGCCGGCAACGGCCAGCAGGGCGGTGTGGCTCTTGCCGGCCGCCCTGCCGTCCCAGCCGGTCGCCTTGATCCCCGAAGCCTCGATCCCCGAAGCCTCTGAAAGGTCACAGGAGGGCAGGGAGTGGGCTCAAAACGAACGCAACAGAGGGCCTGCTGCGCGTGGATTGCTCGCGAGAGGTCTCGCGACAGGGCATTAGCAGCGCGCTGGGCTACGTGGCCCGACCGCATGTCAACTTGCCGCTGCGATCGAAGCAAGCATTCTCAAGCCACTTGCACGCAGCAGAGACGCAGGGCCAGCCTTTTCACACTCCGACCGCCGCTACAGCTACAGCCATGGCGCCCGTGCAGCTGAATTTTTCTAACATGTTTCCTTGGAAGGTAAATGATCGTCCTGTAACTGCGGGAGGGTGGGGTTTGAGGTCTGACCGCTGGCCCGGCTAGTGGCAGGGCAGCCCCTGCACGCCGCCTTTGCGCGCCCCCTGCCGCTCCTTGAGGCATGTGCAAGACCCTCAGTGAGGCCGGGGAGGCGCGCGAAGCGCCCCCGCCAGCCAGGGCCAGATGCCCTGCCGCCCGCCGCCAGCGGCGCCGCACTGCCGGTGCCGCCTGTGCAGCACGTGTGCGCAGTTTGCCTCGCCCTCCAACACCTGCCTGACCAGCGCAACCTGCCACCCAACTCCTGAAACCACCACCACTTGCTAGCTCCCGACAACCCGCGCCAGTGCCTCACTAGCCCTGTCTGGCCCGCGCTCTTCTCCCAACGGTTTCACCCGCCCCCGCCCCCGCTCCGCTTTTATGCGCAGACCTGGCACTTCAAGGGCGCGTACGCGGTGTGGTTCATGACTGCCGTCTCCAGCAGCGCCTGCATCTACACCTGCATCCACGTGAGTCCTCCCGCCTGAGCCCGCCTTTAAATTACTGCCCATCTTCTTGTGACCGCTCGCCCAACCCAAACCCAAACCAAGCATGTGCACGCTCTCATTCCCAGCCGCACCCTTGCCCCAACCTCACTCCCCATATCCGCCCCTCCCTCCTCGCCTGCAGTACATCAAGAACAGGTGCGTCCGGGAGCAGCGCACATGATCACCGCAAGTGTGCACAGGGGCCTGCTGAGCTCTACTTGCGAACAAGCGATGCATCCTGCCCCTGCTTGCCAAGCCCGGTCCCTCTCATCCCTGCAACCTTGTGCTCGCTATCATCACATCTGTGCCTCTGCTTCAGCATGTTGACACCACCCGCACACATGCCTCTTCTCGCCAGCCATGCCCGCTGGGCTGGCACTTGCCGGTACCGCGCACCGCCTCGCCTCCGCTCATGTGCCTGTCCTCACCCCCTGCCCGCCCTGCTTCCCTCCCTTCCTTACCTGCAGCCCCGACTTTGCGTGGCGTGAGGAGATGCGCAAGGATGAGGACCAGGAGAACTCCTTCCTGAAGGACCGCGCGCGGGCAAGTCGGGGCGCGCTTTGGGGGAGAGCGCGCAGCAGGCGCATGCCCAGCGACAGCAGGCCAGAGTCTGGCCCCGCGTGCACCAGCCAGTATCTGCCAGCACATGGGAGCTGCGTCAGTGCATGTGCACTGCATGCGTCAGTTCTCTGCAGCCTCGCCTACTCCAAAACAAACCACCTGTTCTGACACCTTACCTGCCCCTCTGCCCCTCTCTCCTGCTCTCAGGACTCGCACGACAACAGCTTCTTCCGCAAGCTGGCCATGCTGCGCGACCGCTCCGTGAGTGGCAACCCTCTGCCGCATGGCATTTCCCTGCCGCATATGGCTTGCCTCCTGCGTTTCGGCTGTGTCCGTGCCCCACTGCCTGCCCTGCCTGCTGCCCGTGCGACCTACTGTAGAGCCCGCAGTGCCCAGCGCAGCTCGTGCTGGCACTCACCAGCCCTCTCGCTGCCCCGCCCTCCCACCTGCCCCACTCCTGCAGCTGCCCGGCGGCCCCAACGAGAAGGACACCCGCATCTTCCGCGGCTTTGCGTAAGCCCCTGGCGGCCCTCCCGGCGGCTTCATGGTGACAACCCCCGCACCGGCCAGCGGCGCAAGCGGGCGGCGAGGGCCCAAGGCCTGAGGCCTCCCACCCCTCCCTTGCCCAGCTTGCGGCCATCGCTGGCGCTGGCGCAGCAGTGGCGAGCTGGCGCCACTGCGGGGACAGCCAGCGCGGCTTGGCAGCGCCGACACTTCGCTCAGGCAAGGCGGCCGCATCCGTGCTGGTGCTGGCCCGTAGTGCTCGCAGCCCCGCCTGCTCCTTGCGCTCTATGTATGTTTCATCCTCCCTCGTCTGCACTGCTTTTCCACCGCCCCCATTTTTGCGTGCCCTGTATGCTACTGAACGAATTTATGCCGTGCCCTGTGCAAGTGACACTCGCTCGCCCCGCCGCCCACGCGGCGCGGCAGCAGGTGCGGCAGCGTGGCCACCTGTTTGTGCTGCTCGTGCCGCGTCCCTTTGCTGCAACACTGTCATAGACTTCAGGGCCCCGTTGGCCCAGCCTGCGTGCACCACCCGCTGCCGGCGGCGGCGGCGGTGCCCCTCCCGCCGCCGTCCTTGCGCCCTCGCAGGGGCGGCGGCCCCGGCGGCGCCCGTTGCATCTAGCCCCGGGCCGCCTCCCTGGGCGTCAGGGGGTGCCTTTGCACCGGTTGGGGGCCCGTTTGGCGGCCGGTGCCCCGATTCACCAAGCTGCACAGCACTCGGAGCAGCCTGTGTCACGCAGCCCCGCGAGCAGGATCTGCATGGCGGCCTCAAACAGGCGTTTTGACTCGCAGTTGCTCCAGTTTTAGGTTTAGCAAGCCGTCGCGGTTCCAGCCCCTTTCGCAACTCCACCAGCTCCCCCTGCCTGCACACGCCATGGCTCCCAAGGTTTTCAGCTGGAACTTCGTGAGTGGGGTCTCGGGGGGGCAGCAGCAGGCGTCACGCGCGCCCCAGCGCACCTGTTGGCTCGGCACTGACCGGCCCCTCACTGCTCCCCGCCTGCTCCCCTCCCCTCGCAGCCCGGCGCGTGAGTATGCTGCCACAGATCGCCTTTGTCGCTGCTGGGAGCTCTCCCAGGCCCGGCAGCCGCAGAACCTGGGATGACTGTCTGCTGAAGGACTGCTTGCAGCGTCCTTGGCGGGCCGCTCCCCGCGTCTTTCGATGCCAGCACGCATTTTAGAGCGGCTGGGCGCGGCGCGCGGGCCGGCAGGCCAGCGCCCTGCCCGCCGCCGTTCGAGGCGGGGGTTCTGCGGGGTTTAGCCGACCTTGCTGTTGCCTCCCCTCCCCACCTTGCCTGTTGCAGTTACGCCGTGCAGTTCATGACCGTGGTGTCGTGCACCGCCTGCGTGTACACTTGCTACCACTTCCTGGTCAAGAAGTGAGTGCATGCAGTACGCGCCTAGCGGCTGCCGCTTGCACCGGATGCGACGGCATGCATGCGACAACCAGCTCACCTGATGGATCACCTACGCCTACTGCACCTCCTTGCGTGCATGCCTGCAGCAGCCTGTCTGCGCCCCGCCCAACGTGCTCAGCCTCGTGGCCCATCAGCATTCAATGCCCAGCCTCTTCTCGCCCCACCCCTGTGCCGCCTGCCTCCAACACTCACCCGCTGCCTCCCTTGCCCGCCCCCCTGCAGCCCGGATGTGCACTTTGTCAAGGAGCTGAAGCAGGACGAGCTGGCGGAGAGCGCGCGGTGGTCCCAGCAGGCCAAGGCCGTCCAGGGCAACGTGTTCCGCTGGCTGGCGCAGACGCGCGACACCGCCGCGGTGAGTGCGCCGGCGGCCGCCCCCGCTCTGCTTGCAAGGGCAGCATGGTGCGCACTTGACTGGAGACCCCAGGCAGCGGCAACTCTGCCGGACAGCCAGCCGGGTTGGGGCGGGTGGGCGGATAGGTGGCTGGACTAAGCAACTGCAGGGCTCGCAAGGAGCCAGCAAACGGCCCGCACATTGCACACTGGGTTTCATGCCCGTGCAACACTCCACACCATGGCCTTACACATGCGGCCCCTTGCTCCCTCCCTCCACTCATACCTGCAGGGCGAGCAGAAGGACACCCGCATCTTCCGCGTTTGAGCGCCCGCCAGGCTGCTGCGCTAAATCGGCGCGCAATACCAGCCGCTCACCGCCACTCGCCGCCGCTGCGCTTGCTCTCAGGGCCTGAGGCCCTCTGCCAGTCAGCCACCTGGGGCCGGCACCCCCTTGCCGCTATGATATGCGTCCCCAAAGCTGGAGTGAGGCGTTGCGGAACCCAATGCTGTTTTTCCACCGCCCTGCTTTTAATATATCTGCCTCGAAGCACGGCTGACGGGCGAGCGCTCGCCCGCCAACGATGATAACCTGTTCTTTTATGCGTATGTGTAGCATCCCCTCTGCATTCGCTCAGCGTGTAACCTGTACCAAGATGATTATGGCAGAGCATGCAGGCGGGGCAGCGGTGTTGGTGCAACTGGGCAGGTCCGGTGGCACGGTGGACAGGTTCGGCCGCAGATGCACGGTTTTCGAGCTGCCCTTAGCAAGCGAGCAGCGGGTAGGGCTGCTCCACAAGCACACCGCTTGCACAATATATCTGAAAAAGCGGTGGGCTTGCTATATTACACACTCAGGAGTGGAATGGATGTACATGGCTCGTCTCAACTGCCCGCACTCGCACGCGCACGCCTGGCAATGTGCACTCAACAGATGGGGCCGCTCAGGTGCAGCCCTCGCGTGTGCACGAGCCGCCGTTGGCTGCGCCCTCACTGCCGGCTGTGCCGCTCGCGCTGCCTGCTCCTGCCTCCTTCAACGCCCGCTGCACTGCCTCTTGGAACACTTCGGGCGGCTGTGCGCCTGCAAAGTGAGAGCGGTGGGCACAAGGGGGTGCCTTCATGCCAGAGTGCTGCTGCTGCATGCTGTCACAATCTTACCATCTGGCCACTAGACAGAAACTTAAAGGCACAGCACACACAGCTGTACTGCTGCTCTGCCCAAAGACCATGCTCCCCCCAACATGCTGCGTGCACCTGAGAGCGCGTAGGCCTTGCTGTCCCCACTCTGGATGAGGAAGAAGGGCACGCCCGACACACGCAGTCTGCGGCAGCAGGAGCGCACCAGTGCAGGCTGTTTGTGTGCAGGCAGCTCACCGGTTTGGCCTGTATGATGCATGCCACATAAACTGCTATAGGCGTGCCTGGCGCACAGGCTGCACCGCCCAGCCGCAGCGCTGGGGGTTAGGCCAGCGGCTGCACACAGCTGTTAGGGACTGGGCACTCACTGCGACTTGGCCACCGCATCGTCCTGCTGCACCTCCGCGAGCAGCTCCCCGTCCAGCTCATCACCGCTGCAGCCAGGCGGTGGGGCTAGCGTGGTGAATGGCAGCAAGGGCAGGGCAGGTTGCGTGGTGGGCAGGCACTGCAAGCTCAGCCTTCCCTGCACTACTGCGCAACTGCCCACCGCCCTTCAACAGTGCCAGCCCTCTGTGCAGCCCTGCCCAACTCCTCCAGAACTGTCTAACCCCCTTCCTGCCCCCCAGCCTCACCCCAGCGCCGCCTGCAGCTCCGCCTCTGGCAGGCCCAGCTGGCGCCCCACCTCCAGAAGCACCTCTGCATCTGAGATGTTGCCGCCCTCCTCGTAGCTGCGGGAGGGGAGGAGGGAGGGTTCGACGTGGCGTTTCTCAGCGGGGGCTGCAGCAGCAGGGCTCCAGCCTCCTTGCAGCCACTTCAACCTTACTCTGCCACACTCTAGACTTGCAGCCAAGCAGATGGCAACCATGCAAACGACAAATAGCAGGCTGGTGCAGCTGAGCTCGCACACCAGCTGGCCCCTCCACCCCCTCCCAGCCGGCTTGCCTCTTGCGGAACAGTGCCTCGTTGGCCTGGTGGCTCTTGCCGCGCCGCCGCGCCAGGGCCACAAGCACGTGGCCTGCAGAGGATGAGAGCCAGGGTGAGAGCGAGCTAATCTGAGGAGCCCTTTGGAGGCAGTCTGTTGGCAGGAGAGCGGCAGTGGAGTGCTCTCAAGCCGCCCAGCCGAGATGTTCCCCAGCATGGCTGCCTGGTCCAGCCGCCTGCCCGCCCGCCAACAGCCCACCAACCCACCCCTGCCTGATCCCAGCTGCCTGCCCGCTCTCCCACTCGCCCACCCACCCTTCACAGTGTTGGCCCTCCACTTCCAAGAGGCAAACTCTGCTCCGTCCTCGCGCCCGCTGCCAATCACGCGCTGCATGAGCTGCGGCGCGTTGGGCCCAAACTTCTTCTTCAGTGCATCCTCAATCGGCTCGCCTGCAGCATGTGATGGGACACAGGGCAGGGCCGGGATCAACCTTTACTGCAACAGGTGCATTGTTTCTGTGCATCCGTGACTAGCATCCCCAGGTTCGTGTGCAGGGCAGTGCAGGCATGGGGGTCATCCACAGCACGTGCGATGCAGGCTTTGCGTGTGGCTGTCCTGAGCTGGCTGTGGACTGTGCAGCGATGAGCTGCCCGCAGCATGCAGGCAGGTTAGCGCAGCCAGCAGTGTGAGGCATGCTGCTGCTGCTCCTCCAGCTGCGGCAGCTGCTGCTGGGTCCGCTCACCGGCAGAAGGGGCGTTCCAGTCCAGCAGGTAGGCGTGCCTGCGGGGCAGCATGGACAAAGCACGACATGGTGGGTGTTCCAAAGACGTGAATGCAGTGCCAGCGTGCACTGGTCTGACGCAGCGCTGGCCGGCTGGGCTGAAAAAAGGAGCTGCAAGCATTGGCGTCAAACTCCAGGCCCCAGTGAAAGCGCACCACTCCTTCTCGGCTTCCACGCCCGGCATGGCTGCGAGCGCCTTGTCCAGCCTCCGGAGGCCCACGTAGCACCTGGCACAGCAGGGCGGAAGTGGGGCACGTTTGTCCTTTGGAAGCTCAGCAGCTTAGCTAGGCGGTGCACGAGACCCAATGGGTGTGTTCCGATGCACGGGCAGCCCCGCTGACCACCGCACCCCCCACTAAACTCACCATGGGCAGGCCAGGTCGCTGAACACCGTCACTGCACAGCCAGTAGGATGTCAGCGAAACAGTGTAAGCAAAGGAAGACTCTGGCACCAGATGACGTCATCGAGACAGCCGGCGGCAACTTTGCCGGCGCTGCCGCCGGCGCCTGGCTGCACGCCAGGGGCGGCGCGCTGGCGCTACCAAGTCAACGAGGTCACATAAAGCGCTCGATCAGCGCCAGGGACCCACCCTTGACGCTCTGCCCCATTTTCGTGGCGAACCGGCGCGCAGACGAGTGGGAGCCCACTGCGCGACCTCCCAATCGTGCCGCAGAGCCGAGCATTGGAAGCAAAGGTGCCGAAAGCGCCCGCACAGCAGCTCCCAGGTTGGGGGCTGGTCAGGCATTGGGCCCCATGCGCGCTGGCGAGCTTGCAAGCGCGATCGGCCAGCTCAACACCGTGGATCGGCGTCCGTAGAGTTGCGGCAGCGCTGCAGCGAGGGCCTCCAGGCTGCGAGCAGCGGGGCCATCGCTATGGAGGTGGAGCAGACCTCCACGTCGCAGCCGGCTGCTCCGGAGCTGCCCACGCTGACACTGGATGTGCTGCAGATCGTGAAGGATGCGCAGGGCCTGCACGGCCTCAAGCACTCGGACTACCAGCGCTACAGGTGCGCTGGGCGGGCAGGGACGGTGCATTTGTGATCTGAGGGGGCTTGATGGCGGCCTGGAGTCGCCGTCCGATCGCCTCACGGCCCAGGCTGGCTGCTAGCCGCCGCCGCCCGCGCCGCCACCGCCGCCAGCTCGCTTCCACGCTCACTGCCCCCGCCTTTTGCCCGCCCATGCAGGCAGTACTGCAGCCGCCGCCTGCGCCGCATCTACAAGGCCGTGCGCTTCCTGCACGGCCGCGGGCGCTACCAGAAGAAGAAGCTGGAGCCGGAGGCGGTCAAGGATGTGCGGTGAGCACGACTGATGGAGGCATGGCTGCGTTGATCAATGGATGTCTCTGCTCGTCTGCTCTCGTTGTGATTAGCAGATGCTTGTATGGTCTCTGCGAGTCTGCAAGGCAGTGGGCCACCTGGCTCCATCTGCGCCCTCCGCTGCTGCCAACTGCTGCCAAGTGCTGCCCAACCTAGCCGCCGCCGCCCCTGCGTCCCTGCAGGCACCTGCACATCCCGCTGGTGCAGGCGGAGCGAGCCTGGGCATATGCCATGGACTTGAAGGGCCAGCTGGAGCAGCAGATGGAGGCGCAGGTGCGGAGCGACTGCCTTTTGGGCAATGGGGAATATCAAACTTGTTTGCCGTGGCTCCTTTCATGGCCAGCCAGCAGGCAGCGACATCTGGCGCCTACTGTTGGCAATGCAGGCGCCAGCATTGCCTTGCGGCACAGATGTCGTTGTGTGCATGCTGCAAGGCTGTGGAGCATTTGCTGCTGCACTGGCCTCCCTGCTGCGGCTCCTGATCTGCCTGCCCTGTCCGCCCACCATTGCCCTTTCAACCGCAGAAGCGGCAGCACTTGATCCGCCGCCTGGCCAAGGCGGTGAGGCATGCGGCTGAGCTGGTGCAGCTGACGGCGGCACGCTGCGACGCTCGCACGCAGGCAAGCGAGGGGGCCTGCAGCTTGCAAGGCTGGTGTGGATGGCTGCTGCGCCACGCTCGCAGGGGCTTTCAGCTGCACTGGCCTGCGCTGCCTGCCGATTGGTGCGAGTGTTCAAGGCATGCAGCGCCGCGGCCGCCTGGCCGCGAAGCAGCGGCCAAGCCAACCACCTTGCACTGCATGCGCCTGCCCCTATGCTGCAGCTGGAGGCGGAGGCGTACAGCCTGTGGATGGCGGGCAGCCTGCTGCTGGAGAAGGAGAGCGACTGGGAGGGGGCGCTGGCGCGCTTCCTGCGGGCCAGGTGTGCAGGGGCTGTAGAGGCAGGGCCCGGTGGCAGGAAGCGCGCAGGAGCCTATGAGCTGCAGCCCTTGGGTAGCACCAATGCGCTTGCGCACCTGCATCCATCGCCGCTGTGTGCTGCATATGTGGGCGTCCCACTTAGGGGGTTTTGGATGGATGTGTTGGGCACCGTCGGAGCACCTGGCAGCAGCAGCCCTGCACATCCTCAAAGATTTGACCCACGGTGCATTCCCTGGCACAGGAAGCGGTTTGAGAACTCCACCTCATTACTGAAGTCGCTGCCCTTGCCTGCTTTCACTTCCTCCCAACCACGCAGGAAGCTGTTTGAGGAGCTGTCCAAGGTGGGCAGCTTTGAGCAGCAGGCGGTGTGCAAGCAGTTCCTGGACCACGTGGAGCCAACCATCCGGTGAGCAGCTAGTGTTTTCTGCTTTTTGCAGCAGGCACCTTCTTGCTGTGCATGCCCACTTTGTGCTGCTCTGCAGCCGCCCTGAAGGCCTACAGCTAGAGTGCCCACTCCATCTCCTTCTTGGCGGCCACCCTAATGTAGCGGGCTCCTCTGTTGCCCATGAGCGTTTTTGAGCCCACTGTTTTGTCCGTGCCCCTGCAGCTACTGCCAATACCAGACGAGCCGCAAGGGCGGCGCGGCACCCGACGCGGCAGCGCTGCTCGAGTCGATTGGCGGCGGCGGCTCCGACCAGCTGCAGGTGGCTGCACTGCCGATTTGTTTGCCTGGCCTGCAGAACATGGTTGCGAACACGCCATAAGTGCCGGCTGGCCTGAGGGGGCGTTGCGTGGCGGCTTGTCCGAGGGGTTGGGGCTTCCAGTTGCCTGCCGCAACCTTGTGAAGAGCTCAGCTGCCCACCTGCCTGCCCTGCCCCGCCCTGCCTGCAGTCCAAGCTGGCCAGCCTGGCGGCTCAGGCCAAGGCGGCGCAGGCGGCAGCCACCTCCAGCCTCAGCTGGAACGGGGAGAGCTATGCGGTGGGTACCTCGCTGGCTTGGTCGCGCAGTCTGGGTTGTTGTGCAGGGCCTTGGATTCTGTGCAGGCGATGACCTGCACATGTTGTACAGGATGCCGCTGCAATTGCAAGTAGTGGGCGGTGATTACCTGCCACACTGCGTGCTGAGCCTGGCCAGCCCAGCACTCGCTGCCCCACCCTGCGCCTTGTGGCTGCCTGCCCACGGCAATCAATCGCCGTGCCCGCCCCATGCAGGTTCGCGACGACAAGATCCGCGTGCCGCTGCACACCGCTCAGGTGTGTCTTGTGCGCGAGGGGACAGTGTGCGAGGCCTTGGCCGGCACAGGGTGCATCACAAGGACTACAATCCTTGCACCTCAGGATTCCTCTGCCAACCATCACATCCTAACCTCTCCCTCTGTGTGTTGTTGTCCCTCCGTGTGCAGGAGCTGCAAGCTGAGCTGGACGGTGCAATGGATGTGGACGCAGCAGGCGCCGGCGGCGAGCTGGACGCTCGTGTGTCCCTCTTCGACCGCTGCATCAACGCGTACGGCGAGGCACGGGCTGCCATCAAGAGCGCGCTGCAGCTGGGCGCGAGTGAGTGCGGGGCAGGGTGTTGGGCTGGGCGGGCGGTTGTGCATGTTATGCAGTTCATACGATGATCTGATTTGTTGCTGTGGATGCTGAATGCTGAAGAGGCGGGCGAGCACCCCTTCTTCTTCTTCCGTTGCATCCGTCCCGCGGCTCAACTTTACACCTTTCGCCATCCCTTGCTGCAGGCGGTGCGGACAGCGAGCAGCTGCGCCAGGAGCTGCTGTCCCTGGACAGGGCGGTGCAGGGGCTGGCGCTGGAGCTCACGATACGGGTGCGGATACACGATGCGGTGCTGGAGGTGGTCCTGCAGGGATGCCATGCCATGCCAGCCTGCAACGTTGCACTGGCTGCCTGCATGTGCGCCTTAACTCGTTGCTGCATGGTGTGGGAGGCAGGGTGCTGCTTCTTCAAACACTTGCGCTTGGGCATTGACTGTCCCCCGCAACTTGCTTACCGCCCGGCGGCACAAACCCATCCCCCTGCGGTCAATGCTTGCGGCACAGCGACTTGTTTTGGCTGTTCCATATTCCTCGGCGGCTGCCATAGGCCACAGCCGCCGCGGTATGGTGCAGCTGCACACCCTGACTCTTGAAATTTTACCCCTCTGGTAGCTACAACATGCCTGCACTCGCCTGCAAGGCATTCCTGGCAGCCCTGGGGTACTTCCTTGGATAGCTCATGCCATGCCCATCTACTCACACCTGCCTGCCTCTGCCCCACGCCTGCCCACCCGCAACAGCGCAACCTGTTCCTTGCGGCGGACGCCGAGGCGCGCTTGGCCCGCACGCAGCGCCGCCAGCTGTCGGGCAGCAAGGCGAGCAGCAAGGATGGGCCGCGCGAGCGGCCGGCGCGGGCAGAAGATGTGGTGCGGCTGTACGACACGCTCATTGCAAACGGTGAGACAGGGGGGATGCGGCAGTGCAGGAAGGGTTGGGGAATCCCTGGGCGCACTGCTCTGGTATGCATCTGATGGCATGCTGCCAACGATGCATTCCGTAGCGAGTGCACTTCCTCCTTGGTGCTCAACAAACTTCTTCTATGCCATCGCCCCCTCCTTTGCAGTGCTTGAGCTGAATGAGCTGGCGGGACACGTGGGCGGCGCCGCAGGAGAGATGCTCATGGACGACTGCGCAGCCAAGGTGCGCTCAAATGGAACGCGAATGGTGCACAGCCGGCCCCTTGCCACGCTCTGGCCCCTTCATGGACGGTCCCCAGCAGAGCAGCGCCTGCCAATTGAACCCTTCCTTGCCCTGCGCCCCCGCCGCCCCTGCTGCAGCAAGCGCACTACCAGGCGGCGCGCTGCGTGTTTGTGGCGCACTCGCTGCTGGCGGGCGGCAAGCCTCGCGAGGCCGCGGCGCTGTTCAGCCGCGCTGCTGACCGCTGCAAGCACGCCGCCAGGTGGGCGGCTTGTGTGGCCGAGTTTGGCAGTGTGGGCTTAGGCTGGATGGGAGCTGCGGTCCTACCACCCGCCCTTTCAACATCTGAGCTTGCTCACGCTTGCAACGGATGTCTTGCAGCCAGTACGTTTTCTGCTACACGGCTCCCACACACCACTACCCACCCTGCCGCACATCATCCCTGTGCAGTCAGTACGAGGGCTGTGCCAAGCCGGATGTGCCGGCGGGCGAGCATCTTGCGGCGCTGCAGGCGGGGGCCGCCTCCTGGGCCACTGTTGCGGCGGCGGAGCTGCAGGCGGGGGAGCTGCGAGACAAGGCGGCGGCGCAGGCGGGCATGGAGGGCATGAGCTTGGAGGGCGAGGCGGGTGAGTAAACGGGCGGGTGTGCAGCGGCCCGACTTGCAAAGCATGGGGGTGGTGCAGTGATGGCGGGTGCAGGGTGCCTGGTGCGTGCCGCTGGGAGCAGTTGAGGCACGCCTGGTTGTGCTGTCATTGTCCTTCAACAAGCCGGCCCTTGTCCGTGGGGGCACCCTACCTTGCGCCGCTGTCATCCCGCCCCTTCCCTGCCTGCCGCCTGCCGCAGGCAAGAAGCGGGAGCGGGAGGAGTCGGATGCCTTCCTGCCGGAGGACCTGGATGCCTGGGAGGCGTTTGTGGGCTCCGGCAAGGGCCAGGCCCGCCTGTGCAGGTGCGCAGGGGCAGCAAGCGCATCTGCAGCGGTGCACAGCTGCTGCCGCTACCGACGCTGGATGCCTCGGCCAAACTACTGCTGTACTTGCAAGCGCTTTCATGCATCAAGCGGAAACTTCTTGCCGTGGCTTGGTGTGCAGCTGCCGCCCGTGCACCCAGCTCGAAACCGACCTCACCCGACTCGTCCCGCCTGTCCGCAGGGTGCCGCCGCCGCCGCGCGCCGTGGCTGTGCGGCCCATCTTTTTGGACACCGCCCTCAACTACATCCAGCCTCCCGACCTGTCGCACCGCCTGCCCAAGAAGCAGGCGGCGGAGGCGCAGGGCACCTTCTCCCGCCTGTTTGGCGGCTGGGGAGCGCGCTGAGCTGGCAGGCAGCATGCTGTGCACGTCGTGTGCGGTATGCGAGTGGCCTGCGCTGAGGCTAGCCAATTGCGGCAGGCAGCCAGACCTCCCGAAGCTTGCTGAATTGGCTGGCCACTGGGCTTCACCAATTGAGAGTGACAGTTGTAATCGATGGATGCCATGTGGCGCTCAGCATCAGTCGGCAGGCAGGGTTGGCATGCAGGAATGAACACCCAGCTAGTCACAGGCTGCGGCAGGATGGCGCAGGCCTGCTGCAAAGACTGCAAATCACATTCGACAGAGCGTGGCGCCAAGCTGGAAACACTGCCGCAGCAAAATCACGCACATTCCTGCTGTACGCAGCTGCGAGGTGGATGGAAGCTCCAAGCCACTGGCCCGCAAAGAAGCCCACTCAAGTTAGCTGTTCCATGAGGAGCAAGCTGCTGCTTCCATGTACTACAAACTGCGCTTCCCTCACTTCCTGGCCTCCAGCTCCTCGTCACTCAGGATGTCCTGCTCGGTTGGGGATGGTGCAAAGGACATTATTGCGGCTGAGCACAGGCGGGCACCCGAGCTTGCCACCTGGGCCTCGCAGATGCAGGTAGCTGGCCTGCAGCATGTGCCAAATATCTCTGCCCTTCCCCCCCCACCCACCTCCTCCTCCGAGTCGGGCGGCAGCAGCGGCCCCGCCTCCTTGTACGCCTCCTCGCCTGTGGCAGGGCAAATGGCGCTTCATTGATGCACAGGCTTGTGTTCCCAGCACATGGGCCAAAACACACACGGGCCAATTCACACTCAGTCCTGGCTGGGGATGCACTCCAAATCAGCCACGGCTGGCCATTGCTCAGGCCCTCACCAGGGGCCTCCTCCGCCGGTGTCTCCTCCTCATCAAGGTGGCGCTCCTCCCGCTGCTTCAGCCGGCGGCGGTGGATGTGGGCGCGCACGCTGCACAGCAGGGCAGGGTTGTTGAGGCGGGATGGGGGTGTGGGGCGCATGAGAGGGGCGCAGCACAGCTCGGAGGCACGACGGTTTCAAGCGCGTGTGCCATGAAAGCATGGACACAGATGGAAAGTGTAAACCAGCATTAGGTTGGCTCACGCATAGTGCTCCGCCTCGTCATCCTCCTCCTCAGACAGCGTCATGCCTGCGGCAATGGGGCACACGCGCCAGGATTGTGTGGGCCACACACGACGCTCCCCCGCAGGCGCTTGCCCGTGCGGCGTGGAACACACACTGCCCATGAAACGTCTCCTCGCGCCCAGCGAGCTGCAGCATGCCACTCCTCCCCACCTGGCCTGAGGTCCCCCAGGTCCTCATCCTTGGCGCCGTCCTGCTCCCCGTGCTGGGTGAAGAAGGAGGCCTCGGCCGCCACCATGCCGCCCAGGCCGGCGATGCCGCCCGCCGCGGGGCTGCCGCCCAGCCGGCGGCCCCACAGGCTGCTGCCTGCTGCTGCAGCTGCTGCACTGGCGCCCAGGGCCCCCGCACGGCCCACTCCGAGGCAGCCAGGTGTGCAGGGTCTGGTGTGCAGCAGGTGGGAGGCAGCCGAGGCTGCTGTGGTGCCCAGGAAGCGCCTCATGTTCTTGATATAACAAGCCAAACACGCAAAGGGGCCTGCAGGTGGGCAGCCTGCCGTGCCTGCTCGGCTTCTGCCCCATGCTCTTTTGGTTCCTCCTTTGTGCTCCACGGCCTGCTTCCTGCACCATGGCGCCACCCACCATACGTGTGGAAGTGTGGTCAGACATCGCCTGCCCGTGGGTGAGCACCTCACTCACTGGCCACAGCGTCCAAGGGCCCAGAGCAGAGGCCAGCGACTGGCCAGGGGCAAGAGGGCAGGGCACCAGCCCCTGCCAGCAGCCAGCCCACACCCTTCCGCCGCCTGTGCACCGCCGCCGCCGCCACAACAGCCCAAAATCATCCTCCTGCCTTTGCAGTGCTGGATTGGTTGGTCGCGGCTGCAGCAAGCGCTGGCCGACTTCCAGGGGCAGGCGGCGTTTGACGTGCGCTGGAGGGCGTTCCTGCTGGACCCCGACTTTCCAGAGACAGGTGCAGCCGAGCTGGTCTGTGGCTGCAGTGTAATGCCCCACACTTGCTCCTCTGAACCCGCACACGATTGGCACCAGCCATCCACCTGCCTGCAATGGCAGACTCAATGGCGCTGCCACCTTGCAACTGACCGCAGGGGAGCACATTGAGTCGTACTACTCGCGGCGGTACGGCCCCGACCAAGCAGCCGCGCTGCGGCAGCGCCTGCACGACAGCGGTGGGGCGGGCTTCGGTGTTGTGGCTTGCTCTTGGTGGAGGAAAGGTTGCCGGGTGGCTGCCGTCAGGCAGTAGAGCTGCGGGGGCGCGGCACAGGCCCTGCTCACTCTGTGGGACTGTTGGGTTCAGCCGCCAATTCCAATCTAAACCCCTCCATGTCGCTGTGGCTGCAGGCAAGTGGGATGGCGCCCCCTTTGCCAACTGGCGCTGGCGGCCGCACACGCAAGGCGCACACGAGCTGATTGCGCTGGCGGGCCGCTGCCGGCGCAGCCACGATGCTGTGGGGCTGCTCTTCCGCCGCACGTGAGGCGGGTGGAGGGCTTTTTAATGGTCTTGCACCGGCCAGCCGCAATTGGGCGGCTGGCTCCCACCCAGCAACCTGGATGCTTGAAAGTGCTAGCACTGCCAAGCCGCTTAGGCTGCTCCAGAATGAGGTTCCGGCCCTGCCGTCTGGTGCACCATCACACCCTTTGAGCCGCAGCTACGAGGAGGGCGCAAACGTGTCGGAGCGGCGGGAGCTGCTGGACGCTGCCTGCCAGCTGGGCCTGCTGCGCGAGTGAGCGACATGGCTGTGAGGGGCAGATGGGGGCTGTGAGGGTAAACCGGGTATACCAGGACGATGGCGGCAAGAGAGCAAGCCAGCAAGCCACCCTTTTAGCTTGCAAGTTCAACTTCACAGTCCGCTCTTGCTCCCACCTGTGTGCCAGCGAGGGCGAGGTGTGGCTGGGCAGCCAGGAGGCGGCGGCGGTGGTGGCGGCTGAGGACAGCGAGGCGAAGCACAGGTGAGCAGGAGGGTGTTTTGGAGCAGAGCAGGGCGGGTGCACAGCGAGCGGCTGGAGACATGCCTGTGAAAGCAACGGGCATGCGCACGCGTCTCACTTCTGTTGGTTCAGAAGCATTGCAGACATACAACACAGTCTGCATGTGGCTCTCTCTCATTGGCGGCTGACCATCTCCCCCTGCACCAACCCATGCCGTCCATGCAGGCGCGGCATCGATGCCGTGCCCACGTTCTACATCAGCTGCGGCAGCAGCAAGGAGGTGCAGATGGTGGGGGCGGAGAGCGTGAAGGCCTTCGAGGTGGCTTTTCGCAAGGTGGGCTGCTTCTGACACTCTCTGCTCCTGAAGCTCATATTGCCACCCAGTAGATGAGCGCCAACCGTGTCGACGTGGGTTTCAGCAGAATCGGGAGGCAGCCTGCTCACGAGGCCCGTTTGCCCTCAAAACATAAAACCTTGAAAAATCGTAACCCAGGAGGTCGATTGTTCTGAGCCGCCCAGCCGGTCCTCTGTCTGTGCAGGTGCTGCACGAGGCCGGCGGCACCCCCGCCTCCCCGCCCACCTCCCCCAAGAAGGCAGGGGCAGCCGGCGATGGCAAGGCACAAGGGCCAGCTGTGCCACATTCGGCTAAGCATGCTGCGGCAGAGGAGTGATGAGCAACATTCTGAAGCGTTCCTTTAAGCGCCTGCATTGCCTGCCTGGTCTGCTCGCATGGTTGTACTTTGTTTACATGCACAAACTGTGCCATGCTGTTGTATCTAATATGTAAAGGCATTATCTGCTGGGAGCCTCGGCAGCTGGTGTGGGGGCCGTGGCTGCTTGTGACAAACTGCCGCTTGTCCTACCGTGCTTGCCTACTGGTGCAGCTGCCGAGCTGCCTGCCTCTCCTGGATCTCGTGCTCGCTTTTGCCCACCTATTGCACCATCAGGCTGCTGCTGTGCAGCCGCAAAAGCGCTCGGCTCACACTGCTGCCGCCCTGGCCGCTGCTGCTCCACAATAGCGGCAGCCGGAGCAGCAGCAGCAGCAGCAGCAGCAGGCTCCTGGAGCACCCTCTCCTGCTGCGCCGCTGCCGGCCCTTCTCCTGCATGCTGCTGCTGCTGCTGCTCCAACGCCGCCGGCAGCTGCTCCGTGCCATCGCCCGCGCCGCCGGCTTCCTGCTCCGTGCTGCCCACCAGAGCCGACAGCTTGATGATAGTTCGGGCGTGGCTGCCCACGTTGCGGGTGTTGATGCTGGCGGCATAGGGCAGGAAGCCGGCCAGCTGCACCAGCCGCTGCTGCGCCTGGGACAGCTTGCGGTCCAGCGTTCGCCGCATGAGCTGCAGGCTGGATGACACGTGGTCTAAGGACAGGGACACCTGCAGGGGAAACGAGTGGGTTGGGGGCCTGGAGGTGTGCACGACTGGTTGTACAACATGCTGGACCAGGACCAGGCAGTGCGATTGCGATGTGACAAAGGTTGCATTCTCACAGCAACCATCCATGGTGGCACTCCGAAGCAGTGCGCTCCAAGAGGCGGCGCTGCACTGCTTGAATGCAGCATGCCAGCATGCCAGCACGCCACCCACCGTGTTCATTTCCGCCGCCAGCACAATGGCCGCCCCCACAGTGGCTAGCGGATACTGCCTCCGCTCCAGCTGCGCCTGCGGCAGAGGGGAACACAGGGAGGGGAACTTTGTGGCCGTGAGACCGTTGAATTCTGCGCCCCGTCCATGCAGCTGTGACTGCCACAGGGCCGCAGTCAAGCCAGCAGCGGAGCATCCCCTCCCACCTGCATCCAGTCGACCAGCATGGCGGCGTCCCGGCGCAGCGCCGCCGCCACGTCGGAACTGAGCGCCCCCTGCTGCACGAGTTCAGCCGTCACCCTGTCGCAGCTGCGTGGCAGCAGGTCTGCAGCCAGCAGCAGCGGCGGCTGCAGGGCCAACAGGCGGCACAGGGCGCAGTAGTGCCGGCCCAGCTGCCGAGCCTCGATCTGGGTGCTAATCGCCAGGTCGGCCAGAGTGAGCGGCAGGCTGTTCAGCCTGCAGGGTGGTTGGGAAGGTTGGGTGGCTAACAGAGGGGACGCAGTGGAGGGTCAGGGAAGCAAGCAGAGTCTATGCAAACGCACAGCTTTGTGAAAAAACCAATGCAGCCCATTCTAGCCGGCCATCCTACCCAAGCCAGCCAGCCAACCGCTCCTCCAAGCCCACTCGCACCTGCAGGCGGCATACGCCGCGGACGCGGCCAGCAAGTCGCGCCGCCAGTTGCCCATCAGCGTGGGAATGGCCTGCTCCAGCACATGCAGCGCCTGGTCCACAACCGGCGGCTGCAGGCGCAGCAGGGCGCAGTACTCGCGCACCCGGCCCTTGAGCTTGCCCTGGTGAGGGAAGTCGACAGGGTGTGAAGGGAGTGGTTGGTGAAGCTAACGATGCACACTGGCTGCCCATTGGCAGTGCGTCCGATCTCCAGCATGTGCAGCAGCAGCCAGTCACCGTGGCTGTGGTCAGTCATGTACCTGGCTGCTGCTCTGCCGCCGCTGGATGGCTAGTCCGGTGCCGCTGGGGGCCAACGCTAGCGCTGCCGCCCGCTCCCCTGCACACAGTACGGAACAACTATGAGCTGGGCTCATGATCTGCCACCCCATGCTCAGCTGAATTAACATCCACATCCATTCCATCAAGTCTTGCAGAACTACGAGCGCCGCACACCACCCAAGTCAAGCTGCTCGCCTGTGTCGGCCGCCGCCACATAGGTCGTGCCCACCGCCGCGCCGCTGCCCTCGTCAAACTGTTGCCCGTGCACCAGCAGTTCCTCCGACTGCACCGCGCCGCACTCCTGGCAGGCCGACACGCCAGCCACTACGTCGAACTCGATTGCATCTGCGCCGCACTTGCCGCAGACGCCCTCAGACATAAGGCGGCGGCGGCGGCGTAGGCGGCGACGGTGCCGCGGCCAGCTACGGCTGCCTGCGGGTCTATCTGCCGCTCAACGCAGATTAGGCGAGGTGAGGAGTAGTTTGTGGTCGAGCGGCGGCGCCCTGGAGCGGCGGCCAGCGTTTGCGAAGCGGGGCCCGCGCCCCTGGTGCACGCTTGGGCTACGAGGACGCGTGAACGCAGTCTGAGAAGGGCGCCGTGAAAGTTGGTGCTCTCCGATGCGGCCCTTATCGCAGCAGGCCGGCGCTGCGGGCGCTGTCGATGCCGCCGTCCGGCGGCAGTGACGTTGCCTGGCCCAAGTAAGCTTATTTCAACTGGGAGGATGTTGCTTGCTTCTCTCACCATGATCCGTAACAAGTCTTCTTCTGGCAACTCAGAATCGCAGGATGCGTCAATGTGCAATGGGTACGAGCACGATACGAACAAATTGCAATGCATCGCAAAGGCAGCATTTCCTCAATTCCTGGCAACCGCTCATGCCTGCTGGCCCTCGCCATCACTGGCCCACCCGCCGTCTGCGGCCAGCGCATCCTCGCCATCCGAGTCCATGTCAGCGGCCGAATCGGTCTCACTTCCCCCGCTGCCTTCTGAGCCCTCGCCCTCCTCATCTAGCTCTTCCTCCTCATCACTGCCCAGCTCTAACTCACTGCCCTCCGCCTCGCTGTCGCCCTGCTGCAGGCGTCGCGCCTCATGTGTCGCCACATCAGCGGGGAGGAAGGAGCGCACCACGATGCTGGCATCCAGGCTGGCGCTGACCAGGCGCGTCGCGTCCAGGGCCAGCGCCCACACCTGCAGTTGCAATTAGGCGGCAGGGTGGAGTGGGTGGGGTTGGCCCAGGCGAGTGGCGGCAACAGGTGCGGGCGTTGGGCATCATCTGTCACCAGCAGAGACATGCATGATGGCAGCACACATGCAGCTTGCACTCTGCCCCACAAATATCGTTCAGCCTACTGCAGCTGTAGCCGTGCTCTGCTACAAAAGCAGCCAAGCTCACCCGCTCGCGGTGGGCCGGCAGGACCGTGCGTGCCTGCAGCTTGCTGGGAGCCGTGCCCTGCCCGCCAGCCTCGCTGCTGCTACCCGTGCCAGCGGCACTGCTGGCTGGGCGGCGCAGGTCGACGAGCTGCACCGTGCCATTGCCGCAGCCCACCGCCAGGCGCCAGTCATCCATCTGCAGTTTAGAGGTTTGGCGGGCAGCAGCTTCAGCACAAGAGGCAACAAATGCTTGCCACGTACCAGGCTCTGCACCACAGGTCAGAGCACATCAGTCCAGCTGACATGGTCCAAACCCATGCACCTTGGGCCAGCACGCAACCGCCCTCCCACACCCAGCCTCAGCGCGCCCACGCACCTGCAGGCAGTAGGGCAGGGAGCCCAGGGGCAGCACCGCCTGCGTGCGCCCCGCCCGCAGGTCCCAGAGCCTCAGCGCGCAGTCGGCGCCTCCGGTGGCCAGCTGCGTGCCGCTCTGCTGGTGGCAGAGCACGCTCGCAGCGTGGCCCCGCAGGTCGTGCAGCAGGGTGCTCCTGGAAAACAAGGTGGGCCAGGACAGATGGCAATTAGGTTGACTGCTTGGGAGTTCACCTCTGTCAAGTGCAAGTTGCACAGCGGGGCGGCAGAGCTGCCACAGCACAGGGGGTGCGGGACTGCCGCAGGCACAAGCTGCCCTGCGGGACAGGCAGGCCTACTGTGCCCACCCACCTCTCCATGCTCCAAACTTTGACGGGCCCGCCGCCCGAGCCTGCCACCAGCCAGCCTGTCTCGCGCTGCGGCAGGCAGGTAGGAGGGAGGGAGCGAATACCAGCTGTCATTCCAAGTGCACCAGGGGAGGCTGCTCAATGACAGGTCAAGCGCAGCGAGTGAGGTGCAACCGTTTGAGGCAGCAGGCCGGAAATTTGACGGCTCGCCGTCACCACCACAGTTAACTCTCCACCCATGCCACATTGCAACTCATCTCGCTTCTAAGCGCATCCCCCACGTTCTACCATGCCCTGCCGTTAAGCGGCACTCGGCCGGCGCACCTGGAAGGACAGCGTGGCCACGCCGTGCGGGTGCCCCGCCAGGCTGCACTTGAAGTCCAGCTCATCATCCTCTGTGCTCCACAGGTGCACCTGGCCATCGGCACCCGAGTCCCCAGTGGCGCACAGCCCGCTATCCAGCTGCAGGCAGCTCGTGTCTGGCGCCGGGTTGGCAAGCATGTGCAGCTGGGGCGCCCGGGCGCGGGCGGCGGCGGCGCCGGCTGCGCTGTCCAGCCGGACGGGCCGCCAGGTGGACAGGCGGCGGCGCGGGTTGTCCTCTTCATCGGAACCGTCCTCCACATCGCTGCTGCTGCCCTCGCCGCTCATGTCGGCATCCTCGCTCTCCTCAGCCTCCTGCGCAGGTTGGAGGGGCAATAATGTGAGCACGCAGCCCGCCAAGCACACATGGGTTTCGCACAGATGCTGCACAAGCAGCACAAGCAGTGCAGCACAACAGGAGCACCACACTGCCCCAACTCAACCCACAGCTCCAGCCCATTTCACTCCCTGCCCAGTGCACCTCGAGTGCCCGCTGGATGCCAGCCAGCGACCACAGTCCCAGCAGGCCCGACTCGCCGGCAGCCGCCAGCTGTCGCCCATCCACACCCACACACTTGAGTGAACAGGGCGCCAGGGCTGCCGACACGCCCACCCTGCAGGCCAGAGCAGAAGGCCAGTGCATTATTTGCACACACCATAGTGTGCCCACAGGCCAGCTTGATTGGTTATCTGAGCACATGCAATTCTCTGTTGGCGCACAGCCCACCCGCTGCACACATTACTTGGCACCCACGGCCCGGCACGCAAGCCCCCTCGTCACCAACCATACACCACGCCACACGTTGCCCCCAATCTCCCCACGAGTACGTCACACTTTGCCCCCACCTGTGTGTGTCCAGGTCCCACAGCCGCACAGCGCCCTCATCGTCGCAGCTGGCCACGCGTGCGCCATCAAAGTGCATGCTCCAGATGGGCCCCTCGTGGCCCCGCATGTGCTCCAAGCACTGGCCGCTGCCCACGTCCCACAGCCTGCAGGATGCAGAGGATGGGCCAGGCAGGGCGACATTCTTCAACATCTCCTCAACGGCCAGTGCGGCAACAGAGGCGGCTGCAAGGTGCAAGCTGCCTCTCGGACTGCGCAGCTGTGCTCCAGCAAGCTGCAAGCCTGTCGCCGTGCCGCCACACCTCTTGCCTGCCGTACTCCCTCACCGTATGCTGCAGTCCTTGTGCAGGTAGGAGCCGCTGCAGGAGGCCAGCACTCCGTCCACCAGCTGTGCGCAGCGGATGTAGTCACGGTGCCCCACCAGCCGCTGCCAGCCGCTGCGCCCTGCACGCCAGTTGGCCTCCGCCCCCAGGCGCTCACGGTAGGCGCGCCGCCATGTGTCGCTAGCGGTGTTGGCGCCAGCAGCAGGTCCTGCTGCGCCATCAGGCAGCTGCAGAAATGCCGGATGGGTAGCAATGGATTGGAAGCACAACCGCAGCCAGCTGTCAGCTGTCTCAGACAACATAGCGAGATTGCAAGCCCAGTGGCCCTCCTGTCATCCCGTGCCCTACCTGCGGCAGCGCGTGTGGGAACAGCCGGGCGGATGGGCAGCCCAGGCTGCTGCCGCCGCTGCGGCTGCCCACAATGCGCTTGCTCCGTCGGAAGTCCTTCTGCACGTTGCGGAGAGGTGGGGCGAGGAGGTACATTTGCAGCGGCACCCTGGCAGGAAGCGCGAGTTCGAGCGGCGGCAGCGGCGGCAAACCCCAAGTGCCTCTTTACCCACACCGGCCGCGTTTGCCGGCCTGCTCGCTCACCAGGTAGCGCTCTTCCCATATCAGCTCGCAGTTGGAGGCCTCCCGCCACTCCCTACACACTGCAGACGCGGCGAGGAGGTCGCGGTGCGCCAGGGGCTGCAGGCAGCGCCGCAGCAGGTCGCCATGGAGATAAAGAAAGTGTGAGGAGGAGGACTCTGCAGCCTCGCCGCCGGCTGCAGGGCCCGCGGTCGGCATATTGCGCGCGCGCTTCCTTGCACCACAGAGCAAAGGCCGTGGACGAGCACCTGCAGATGCACACCAAGCGGTACAAGCGGCGGGCGAGGCATTGGAGCTATCCTTGGCTGGTGCAATGCCCCACGCTGCGCTGAGCGCCGCCGCCGAACGCGTTCGGCATGGGTGGACTTGTTCAATCGATTTCAGTGAACCAAATGGGAGCTCGGGTCGTCACGAGTAGCAGCAGTAATCTGAGTAAATGTCTGATGCTTGTGTAAAGAGCGGCCGTCTGCTCGTGTCAGCCTCTCACGCCTGCTTGTTTGCGCCGCAGAATTCAGCCGCCTGCGCAAAGCTGTCGCCTGGGCTGATGCCGTTCTGAACGTCCAGCAGCTTGCCGCCCTTTCCAATCACCACGTGGCTGCGGAAACGGGCAGGAGGCGAGAAGCACTTTCTTAGGCTTTCAATTTGCCGTGACTGGCTGATGCACGTCCGACCGCCTGTGCAAATGGACACAGCCGCGGCTGCCAAGACAAGTGGGGGGTTCTACTGCAGGCGGGGCCCAAGAGCCTGCTCACCTCTGCTGCATGGGACGGTCAGCAGCTCTGAGCAATGGGTCACAAAGTTGCATGCAGCACAAGCTTCTGCTGCACACCCACCTGCGCAGAATCGACTTGGCCGCCTTGAGCGCACCAAACGCCTTCAGCACCTGCGCAAGCAGTGGTTCGACACGCAGTGCCAGGACAAGTCGACACAATGCATGCAGGCTCAAAGCTGTGCAATGTTCATGCTGCAGCGCAAACGCACGCCCGTGCTGGCCGGTGAGCGGCGGTTTGCCGCACCTCGCCCTCCGCATCCGTGAGCAGGTGGTACGGCAGGTCGTACTTGCTTTTCCAGTTGCTCTGCGCCATTGAAAGAAAAACAACTCAGCAGGCTGTCTGTAGCTATTTGCTGTGAGTACGCTGGGTCCGAGCGGCAAGATCTGGCCAGCGCATGCACGTCCGCTGCCACAGCAAATGCAAGCCAGAAGCGCAGCAGCTGGACCGCAGCGCGGTGAACCTTGGTGCCAGCAGGCCACACCTGGCTTTTGGGCTTGTCGAAGCTCATGCCGTAGACATCAAAGCCGGCAGCCTCAAACTCCTGCAGCAGCAGCGGTCGTTGTGCAGACAGCAACCAGCCGTCATGCTGGGCACGCGCCAGCAAGGCGGCGACTCTGGGCATGCTGCATGTGGAGGAGATCTGCAGCCTGACATGCTAAGCCAAAAGTTCTGCCAAACCATCCACAGTCATGCTTCATCATCAAACCTTGATCTGGTCCCGAAAGCCGCAGGCCTGCTTGGTGCAGCCGCCTGCAGGGATGCGCAGCCAAGCGGAGCACCACTCAAGCGCAGAGCAATCGTGCCTCAGCCAGCAGGGCAGAGCGCTTATGTACAACAAGAAGGATGGAGCAGGATGGCAGAAAAATCCTTGACAATCAAAGGAAGCACGCGCCCGAACAAAGGGCTCACCCGTGTTGGCACGCGGGTACATAAAGATGACGCCGCCCTTGTCTTGGAACAGGTCCTGCGGCGATCGTTGAGCGGCAGCAGCAAGCACCGAGTTAGGCATGCGTCTGCCTGCCCCTGGTGCAGCAGCGCATGTGGAACACAGGCCAACGGCATGGGCGGTCGATCGTGTTGAATGGGCGTGAAGCGAGGCCTCAACTGGGGCCCTGACGTGGCAGCACAGGGCGCCCTGCGCTATGCCCTTCTAAGGGCTAAAGCGCCTCACTCCACAGCCGCTCACCCGCAGCTTGACGGTGGTGTCGTCCTCCCGCAGCAGCTCCACATCGGGCACCAGGTCTCCCACAGCCAGCGCTCCAGCCTTGGCCTTCTTGGCAGCGGCCGGCTTGGCATCAGCGGGCTCCGCCGCCGCCGCCGCCTCCTTTGCCGCCGCCTTGCCGGTGCTCTTGCGCTTGGCGGCGGGGGCCTCAGCGGGGGCGGCCTCCGCCTTGCTGGTGCTCTTGCGCTTGGGGGCCATGCTTGCCTGCAATGTGGTAGGTCACTGTGCATGCTCAAGTTCAGGCCGTCTCACAGCAAGCATCCAGCAGGTTGTGCAGCGGCGGCACAGCACTGGCGGGAGCGGCGGGCGGTGGAGGAACAGCCACCCAGGCGGGCTTGCACGACGCGCATTGGCGATCAAGCCTTGATCACAATGCTCTGAGGATTGCAGCAGCAGCGTGGGCGGGCTGGTTACAACGCCCGCCCCTCGTTCGTCCACACTCACCTACCAAACGACTGCTGCGATGAAAGCTATGAATACAATGTCGAGCGGAGGCGCAACAATCGATGCTGCAGGCCTGGAAAATGCACCAGGGCGCACATGCGGCGTTTTACGTGGCGAAGGGCCTGCCGAAACAGACTGCAGCCGCCTGCTCGCTTGATGGGTCCGCTCTGACAGTCCACCCGACACGCAAACGCGCGTCTGCGCCACTGTAGGACGCTCCAAGCTTGGCGCCCATATGCACTTCGCGGCTCCCGCAGCCAGCCAGCGCTGGCACGCCTGTGAGAGCTGGAGGGTTGCTCGAGCAAGCCATGCCAGCAGCCAGCAGGCGGCCCGCAGCACCCAGCCGCGGCCGCCGCCAGTGCGCCGGCGAGCGGCGGCGGCAGCAGCATCTGGCGAGGAGTCGGAGGCAGCCGTGCTTAGCTGCGTGGTTGGCATCGACCTGGGCACCACCAACTCGGCTGTAGCGGTGGGTTGAAGCAGCCCAACCTGCCAGCCAGCACTTGCATGCCGCTGGCCAAGGCAGCAAACGCTAGCCTACGCTTGCTGCTCGCATGGCGTGCAGACTGCTGCCCACGAGAGCTGCTGTTTCCAGGTAGTGCTGCCCTGCTTCCCACCTGCTGCTTCACAGACCGTGGAGGGAGGGCAGCCCGTGCCTGTGCCCAACCAGGAGGGCTCGCTCACCACCCCTTCGGTCGTGGGTTTTACTGCCGATGGCGGGGTGCTGGTCGGCGCCCCCGCCAAGCGGCAAGCGGCAGTCAACCCCAAGAGCACCTTTTACTCAGGTCCGCCCTTGTGCTGTGAAGGGCAGTGGCTTGAAAGATGAAGGGTGGTCGCAGAACTTGCACAGCCGCATGTTGCATGGCCTGCACACCCGGCCATGCATCGCATGTGGCCCATCTCACTGCCCCGCTGCTGGCGCTTTGAACGCCACACGGTGCCCCCACCCCCACCTGCAGTCAAGCGGCTGATTGGCAAGGACTACGAGGATGTGCAGCAGGACGCTGCACGGCTGGCCTACAGTGTTTCAGCAGATGAAGATGGCTTTGCAGTGGTCGACTGCCCCAACCTGGAGGCTGGCGCTGGTGGGCAGCCGGGCTTGCTTCTTTGCGGCTGTGCACGGGCGGGTGCTCGAGGCGCCGGCTTCTGCCGGCTGCCAAGGGCACCGCCACCTGCCCGCTGCCCCACCTGCTCCCCGGGCCTTGCAAGCATTGCGACATACCGACGCATTTGTTACCGCTGGGTCCACCCTGTTGTGCGCAGGCGGCCAGCTGTATCCAGAGGAGGTGTCCGGCTATGTGGTGGGCAAGCTGCTGGCGGCAGCTGAGGTGTTTGCTGGGCAGCCTGTGGGCAAGGCGGTCATCTCTGTGCCGGCCTACTTCACCGATGCGCAGGCAGGCTGGGCGGCAGCGGGGTAGGGGCTGTTCAAAGCGCTTGCAGCCACGTGGATCTGAACCATGCACGCAAATGCCACACTGCATCATGTTCCACTGGCCAGCCCCAGCTAGGGTGCAGCAGGAGCACACAGAAGCCAACGTGCTGAGTGCACCTCGCCCAGTCCATGCCTGTGCGCAGAGGGAGGCAACTGTGACGGCTGGCAGGATTGCTGGCCTGGAGGCGGTGCGCATCATCAGGTGGGGCTGCTGAGCTGCATCACTTGCCGGTTGAATGGTTGCAGCTTGTTGAACTGCCTGCCAGCTGGTGCGCCTGTTTGGCCCCCCGCCCGTGCTCTCCGGTGTAGCTGATGCAACACAGCCAGGCGGGCGTCCAGCTGCTGTTCAAACACAGCCCACTGATCCCCAGCTCTTGTGGATCTTTCATCTTTGGCAGGGAGCCGGTGGCGGCAGCGCTAGCATATGGCTTGGATGCGCAGGAGGACCAGACAGTCCTAGTGTTTGATCTTGGTGGCGGCACGTTTGACGTCAGCCTGCTGGAGGTGAGCTGCTGGCCGCAAGCAGGGTTTGTATGTTGTTGGCTGACAAAGCCAAGAGCAGCAGCCGGCTTGGGCATGGTTGGTTGAATGGCAACGGCATGCTGACCCATTCCGCAAGCCAAGTGTGGCCTGGTACTCGCACTCTGTGGGTCGCCATGTTTCCTGTTGACAAGCACGGTGCCCTACTCCTGATTCGCCAGGTTGGCGGCGGCGTGATTGAGGTGCTGTCAACGGGCGGCCACGCCAACCTGGGCGGCGACGACTGGGATGCAGCCATCATGCAGTGGCTGGTAGAGGAGCACTTGAAGCCTGCTCGCGTTGACTGCACGGTGAGAAGGGCAGAGGATGTGTGGAAACCGCTGCGGGCAGGAGCGGCAGCTCGTGCTAGCACTCATCATTGCTTGCCATGTGCCCGTGCCGCAGGATCCACGCCTCGTGGCCAACCTGCGCGCAGCAGCCGAGGCAGCCAAGATCAAGCTGAGCAGCGAGGAGCGGGTAGTCATCCGCATGCCGGTGGGCGGCGGCATCGAGGCGGTGCTCACGCGGCAGGTGAGCTGTTTCATTTGTTGCCCTCCGCGTTGTGCTGTGGCCCTGTCGGCGCCAGGCGGGAGTGCCTGTCCACAGCAGGTGTGGTTTTCAGCTTGGGCGACGTCGGGTTGTGCAATGGTGCGTTTGTTGCGCAGTTTTTGGGGGGCATTCGATGGCCGCCGTCGCTCATCCCAGCAACCTCCCAAGACTCGTCTCAGTGTTTGTGCGTGCAAAGCCCTTTACAGGCCTTTGTGTTTGTAGTGGCTCTCATACCGTTTGGCTTTGACTTCTGCCTTTGTGCGGGTTACAGCCATTCAGCCCAGTCCTGTGTTGCCCACTGCGACATCGAATGACTTGACTTTGACTTTGTGTGGGTCACAGCCATTCAGCACAAACCTGTGCTGTGCTGCCCACTGCGACATCGAATGAATCCAATGACTTTGACTATGCGTGGGTCAGCCATTCAGCACAATCCTGTGCTGCCCAATGCAGCATTGAATGAATCCAATGCTTAACTTTGACTTTGTGTGGGTTACAGCCATTCAGCACAATCCTGTGCTGCCCACTGCGACATCGAATGAA